>OIBC01000232.1_pt1 | contig 23999 bp, 20 predicted proteins | sample 1580901 | NCBI WGS metagenome assembly OIBC01 (sample SAMEA3882539, study PRJEB24775) | human gut metagenome | biome: human-associated habitat; feature: intestine environment; material: feces | place: Netherlands | collected 2009/2010 | reverse complement strand
TACGGCTCCATCAGCTTAAAGGATTTTTCCACCGACGCCGACACGAAGCTGCAATAGGCGCAGCGGGTGGGGCAGAAGGGGATGCCGATGTACAGAGAGATGTCCTCGGGGCGCAGGTCGCTCCTGGCCTTCAGGCCCGCCTCGGCGCTCTCCAGCGCCAGACGCCGCCGCGCCGGGGAGACGCAGTACGTATCCCGCAGCACCCGGTCCGCCTGGGCGGGGGTCATGCCGTCCTCCAGCATGGTCCGCACCAGCTTGGCCGGGCGGATGCCCGTCAGCGCGCCCCAGCTGGGCGTCACGCCGGTGACGTCCCGGGCCGCCCGGAAAAAGGACAGCTTCAGCGCACGCTGACGCAGGCGTTCCCGTTCGTATGCGTCGGAAACGCCTGCGGTCCGAACGCGGGCCTCGCCCCGCGCCGTTTTGCCGCCATAGGTCAGTGTCGTGACCCCGGTGGCATATACATTGCCCTCATGCAGTGTGACCTCCGCGTGGCTGTCCCCGTCCTCACCCTCATATACCGGGCGCTCCTCCGGGAAAAAGGCCAGCAGGCTCTGCTCGATGGCGTAGCGGTCCTCGTGACCGCGCAGGTTCAGCTTCATTGCGCCGTCCCCTGCCGCATATAGGGGTTCATGCGGCGCTCAAAGTCCAGCGTCGTTTCCCGGTCATGGCCGGGCAGGACCCGCCAGTCGCTCTCCAGCGCCGCCAGACGGCCCAGGGAGGCGAGCATCTTGGGATAGCTGCCGCCGGGGAAGTCGCATCGTCCGCAGGAGCAGCGGAACAGGGTATCCCCGGCAAAGATCACGTGCTCCCGGTCCAACAGCAGACACACGGAGCCCTCGGAGTGGCCCGGTGTTTCCATGACCCGCAGGGACAGCCCGCCCAGGGGCAGCACGTCGCCCTCCTTATAATACCGCTGGTGCTGCTCGTCCACCCGGGTGAACAGCAGCTCGCCGCCCCGCCCGGTCACGCTGTCCTTCTCGTGGATGTACACCGGCACGTCCGGGTATCTCTCCAACAGGGGCCGCACGGCGGAGGTGTGGTCAAAGTGCCCGTGGGTCAACAGGATGTACTTGAGTGCGCAGCCGCTTTGGCGCACCAGCTGCTCCACCCGGGCGGCATCGTCGCCGGGGTCGATCAGGGCGCAGACCTTCGCGTCCTCGTCGCACAGCAGGTAGCAGTTGGTCATGATAGGGCCCACTTGCAGTGTTTTGATGGTCATGGTGTCCTCCTTACAGAGTGTCGGTGTCCAGAATAATGGTCAGCGGTCCATCGTTCAGGCTGTCCACCTGCATATAGGCGCCGAATTCACCCGTCTCGGTGTGAAAGCCCTTGTCCCGGCACAGCTGCACGAACTTTTCGTACAGGGGGATGGCCACCTCCGGCCGCGCCGCCGCCAGAAAGTCCGGCCGCCGGCCCTTCTTGCAGTTGGCGTACAGCGTGAACTGGGACACGATCAGCAGCTCTCCGCCCACATCCGTCAGGCTGCGGTTCATTTTTTCATGTTCGTCCTCAAAGATACGCAGGCCCGTCAGCTTGTCGGCCAGCTTTACCGCCTGTGCCTCGGTGTCCTCATGGGTCACACCCAGCAGCACCAAAAAGCCCTCGCCGATCTGTCCGATGACCTTGCCGTCCACGGAAACGCTGGCGTGTTTTACACGGGTCAATACAGCACGCATAATTCTATCTCCTTTATACTGTTTGTATTCACATTGGCCTTATCCGGCCGGTCTTGTCACCCGCATGACGCCCGATATCTGCTCCAGCCGCCGCATGACGGTCCGCAGCTGCTCGCTGTCCGGCACGTCGATGTCCAGCGACAGCAGGGCAAAGCCGTCCGGCGTGCTCCGGGCATTCAGCGAGGAGACGTGGGTCTTGGTGCTGGACAGCACCGTGGACACGTCCATGATAATGTTGATGCGGTCCTTGGCGGTGATCTCCAGCGTGGTGCGGTAGCTCTCCCGCGTGTCGCTGCCCCAGGAGACCTTGATCCACCGGCCCGCCTCGCTGGGCTTGCGCCGGGCCGGGTCCGCGTTGGGACAGTCCGCCCGGTGCACGGAGATGCCGTAGCCGCGGGTGATGAAGCCCACGATATCGTCTCCCGGCACAGGGGTGCAGCACTTGGAGAACTTCACCAGGCAGTTGGTCAGACCCTCCACCACGATCCCCTGCTCGCCCTTGGCGCGCTGGGGCACAGCGGGACGCATGAGCTGCGGCTGGTCCGCCACGGGGACCTCCGCCTGCCGTTCCGTCTGATGCTGGTGGATGATGCGCTGGATGTCCTCCCGCAGCCGGCCGATGACCTTCAGTGCCGAAATGCCGCCGTAGCCGATGGCGGCGTACATATCGTCCAGTGACGTGAAGCACAGCTTCTTCAGCACGCCGGGCAGGTTCTCCTCGTTGGTCAGCTCCTTCAGCGTCACGCCGGTGCGCTTCAGCTCCGACTCAAAGCTCTGCCGCCCGTTGACGATGTTCTCGTCCCGCTTTTCCTTCTTGAACCACTGGCGTATTTTGCTGCGGGCGTTGCTGCTGCGGGCGATCTTCACCCAGTCACGGCTGGGGCCGTGGGCGGATTTGCTGGTCATCACCTCCACCACGTCGCCGTTGCGGAGATGGTAGTCGAACTGTACGATCCGCCCGTTGACCTTGGCGCCCACCATGTGGTTGCCGATGGCGGAGTGTATGGTATAGGCGAAGTCGATGGGCGTGGCGCCGGCCGGCAGGTTGATCACGTCGCCGTTGGGCGTGAACACGAACACCTCGTCGGCGAACATATCCACCTTCAGAGAGTGGATGAAGTCCTCGGCGTCAGCGTCCTCCTGGTTTTCCAGCAGACGGCGCACCCACTCATAGCTGCGCTCGTCCCCGGCGCCCTGGCCGTTCTGCTTGTACTTCCAGTGGGCGGCCACGCCGTACTCCGCCACCTCATGCATCTCCTTCGTCCGGATCTGTACCTCGAAGGGAATGCCGCTTTCGCCCACCACCGTGGTGTGCAGGCTCTGGTACATATTGGGCTTCGGCGTGCCGATGTAATCCTTGAATCGGCCCAGAATGGGCTTGAACAGGTCGTGGATGATGCCCAGCACGTTGTAGCAGTCCGCCACCGTGTCCACAATGACCCGGAAGGCGAACAGGTCGAACACATCGTCCAGACTCTTGTTCTGGGTGTACATTTTGCGGTAGATGGAGTAGGGGTGCTTCATCCGGCCGTAGACCGTGGCGTCGATGCCCTCCTCCTTCAGCCGCGTGACGATGCGGTCGTGCACGGCGGACATGAACCCGTCGTACTCCGCGGCCTTTTCGTCCAGCGCCTCGGTGATCTCCCGGTAGCCCACCGGGTCCAGATACTTCAGCGACAGATCCTCCAGCTCCCATTTCATCTTCTGCATACCCAGTCGGTGTGCGATGGGAGCGTAGATCTCCATAGTCTCAAAGGACTTCTGCTTCTGCTTCTCCGGCGTCTGGTACTCCATGGTCCGCATATTGTGCAGCCGGTCGGAGATCTTGATGAGGATGACCCGGATGTCCTTGGCCATGGCCATGAGCATCTTCCGCAGGTTCTCCATCTGCTCCTCTTCTTTGGAGGTGTAGTGGACCCGCGTCAGTTTGCTGACGCCCTCCACCAGATCCGCCACCGTGGGGGAAAACAGCTTTGCCAGCTCCTCGTGGGTGGCGGTGGTATCCTCGATGGTGTCGTGCAGCAGGGCCGCCACAATAGACTCTGTGTCCAGGTGCAGCTCCTCCGCCACGATCTGTGCCACCGCCAGGGGATGTGTGATAAAGGGCGAGCCGTCCTTGCGGTTCTGCCCCGCGTGGTGGGTATCGGCGAATTCATAGGCGGCGCGTATCTGGTCAAAGCCCGCCGCCGGGTTGTAGCCCTTTACCGTCTCCACAAGATGTTCGTATTGCTCCTGAGGTGTCACAGCGCACCGCCTCCCTTCTCGTTATCGTTTTGCAGCGTGTTCATCAGCGGCGACTGATCCAGTGCTACGTGTTGTCCCCGCCGCAGGTGCAGCGTGATGGCATCGCCGTTCAGCTGCCAGTCCAGCAATCCCCGTTCCCGGAACACCGCGGCGCACATGGCTGCCCGCAGTACCGGTTCCGCGCCGCCCAGCTCCGCCGCCATCAGCCGCAGCAGCGGCAAGCGGTCTGTGGTCAGCCCGTCCTCGGGCACTGTCCGGTCTAAAAACCGCCAGGCGGCGGCGAATTGCTCCCGGGTGGGCAGCGCCCGCCGCGCCTCCCGCAGAGAAACGGCCTTTCCGGCGGCGCACCGGTGGGCCAGGGTCAGCGCCTCCTGCTCCCGCCCGCTGGCGCAGAGGGAGGGCCGGATGTCCACCATCTGCAGCTGTACCGTCCGGCTGCCCCGGAACTCATTGATCTGCAAATAAAATGCCGCGTCCACCCGGTCGCCCGGATGGCACCCGCAGCGCTCGGCCACGGTGGAGAAGAATATGCCGTCGAACTGGGCGCAGCCCTTGCCCAGCCGCAGCTTCAGATGCCGGTTCTGGCCCACGTTCTGGGTCCGCAGCAGCGTGGCGCCCAGCAGGCAGAACAGCGGTCTGGCGTTGCCGCTGCCATAGGGCTCCAGCACGGACAGGGCCTCCAGCTCCTCCAGCGTCATCGCGGCGGGGTGGGCGATGGCCACGTCGATCTCCAGTGCCGACTCCGGCTGCTGTCCGCCGCAGTAGCTGCGGGCGTATTCATTCATCCGGTCCCGGAAGGCCGGTATGTTGCTGCGGTCGATGGTAAAGCCCGCCGCCAGCTCATGTCCGCCGAAGCCCAGCAGCAGGTCCTTGCAGTTTTCCAGTGCGGCGAACAGATTAAAGCCGCCCCAGCTGCGGCAGCTGCCTTTGCCGGTGCTGCCGTTCAGATGGATCATAAAGCTGGGCCGGGAGTATTTTTCCGACAGGCGGCTGGCCACGATGCCCACCACGCCCTGGTGCCACCGGCTGCTCTCCAGCACCAGCGCGCTGCGCTGGCGCTCTGGCATCCGGTCGATCATCTCCTCCGCCTGGGTGTAGATATCCTGCTCTACGTTCTGGCGCTCCCGGTTCAGAGCGCACAGCTCCTTAGCCATGGCCTCCGCCGCGGCGGGATCGGTGCACAGCAGCAGCTCCGCCGCCTTGTCCGCCGCGCCCATGCGTCCGGCAGCGTTGATCCGCGGCGCCAGCACAAAGCCGATCTGCACCGAGGAGATCTCCTTCCCGCTCAGACCCGCCTCCCGCAGCAGGGCGTGCAGGCCGATAAAGTCCGAGTGCTCCAGCGTGGCCAGCCCGCGGGAGACGATGGTGCGGTTTTCGCCGGACATCTGCATGACGTCCGCTACCGTGCCGATGGCCGCCAGCGTGCAGTACCGGGCAAAGAGAGGCTCCTCCCGGTCCGGCCCGCCCAGGGCCAGCACCAGCTTCAGCGCCACGCCGCAGCCGGCCAGATGCTTGAAGGGGTACGCGCAGTCCGCCCGGTGGGGGTCCACCACAGCCACGGCCCGGGGCAGGACCTCCCGGCACTCGTGGTGGTCGGTGATGACCACGTCCAGCCCCAGTGAGTTGGCGTAGTCCACCTCCTCCACACCGGTGATGCCGCAGTCCACCGTTACCAGCAGGCGCACGCCCTGGTCGAAAAGGCCCTTGATGGCGTCACGGCTGAGACCGTAGCCGTCCTCGATGCGCCGGGGAATGTAGTGCACCACGTCGGCGCCCCGGCTCTTGAGATAGTCTACCAGAATACAGGTGGCGGTGATGCCGTCCACATCGTAGTCGCCGAACACGGCGATCCTCTCGCCGCCCGCGATCGCCTGCTGCACACGCGCCGCGGCCTTGTCCATGTCCCGCATCAGGAAGGGACTGATGGTCAGCTTGTCCTCACGCTCCAGAAAGGCGGCGGCCTGCTCCGGCGTTTCGATGCCGCGGGCGGAGAGCACGGCGGCCACCAGATAGGGATAGCCGGCCGCGCGCAGACATGCCTGCGCCTCCGGCTTTTCCGGCGCGATATGCCACTTGCTGAACCGCACGGCGGTCACCTTCCTCTCTGCATGATAAATGGAACTTTCATCCCATGATAACATTACTAATACTTTATTATATCAACATCGTGCGGAAAGGTAAAGAAAAAATTTCTTTTCCGCACCTGTTCGGAAAAGAAAACAACAGCTTGCAATCCGCGGCCATATGGTCTATGATGGATACAATACAGACAGAATCGAGGAACTGCTCATGCGCCCTGACGGAAAGCGAGTAAAGGACCTGCCCCCCATCGTGGCAGCCATTCCCTACATCATGCCCAAGCGGTACGATGCCTGGAACACCATCACCGAAAACATCGACGAGGAGGGCATCAAGGCCTATATCCGCGAAAAACGGCGCGCTGGGATCCGCATCAACCACATGGCGGTGATCATCGCCGCCTATTACAAGGCCTATCAGACCAACCCCAAGCTCAACTGGTTTGTGGTCAACAGTCATCTCTATGAGCGCAACCATTTCTGCGTCTCCTTTGTCATCCTGAAAAAGCGGGCCGACGGCAGCCCGGATGAGACGACGCTGAAGATCTATCTGGAGCCCAAGGACACTATTTTCACCATCAACCAGAAGATCGCCGATGCCATCGCCGTCAACAGCCAGACGGAGCAGAAGAACAGCACCGACAAGTTCGCCAAGATGATGTTCTCCATCCCCGGCCTGCCCAAGTTCGTGATCTGGCTGGCCTACCATCTGGACAAGCATGGCCTGCTGCCCCGGAAGATCATCGACCTGAGCCCCTTCCACACCAGTATGTTCATCACCAATCTGGCTTCTATCAAGACCAGCTACATCCACCACCACTGCTATGAGTTCGGCACCACCAGCGTGTTCGTCTGCATGGGCAAGCCGGTGCCTAACTACATGAACGGCGACCTGAGCAAGAAGATGATGCCTCTGGGTATCGTTATGGACGAGCGTATCTGCACCGGTTATGAGTACGCCGCCTTCTGTCACGACTTCCGCAGGTGCCTGCGGGACCTGACTTGTCTGGAGACGCCCTTCGACGGCAGTGCCCCGGCTGAGATGCCGCAGGCAGAGGAAGCGGCTCCCGCCGAAGCGTGAATACAACAAGCCCCGGAGCGATGCCCCGGGGCTTGTTCTCTGCATATTACCAGTTGTCCTCGCCAAAGGGGTCATGGGGGCGGAACTGATCGTCATCCTCCGGCCGCGGCGGGAAGAAGCCTACGCCCTTGATCTTTTTGATCTCCTGGAAGAAGGCGATGTTGCTCTGGGCGATGTACGGCGCCACCCAGATATCCAGAATGCCCAGCGTCAGACCCACCAGAATATTCCATCCGATAAAGCTCAGATCCAGCACGAACAGCTGCCACTTGAAGCCCAGGGTCTGGGCTTTGCTCATGTTGAGGGCCTCCATGACGCCGATCTCCGGGTTTTCGCACAGGTTCAGCATAGCAAAGCGGTAGCGGTAGGCCGCCACGATGCCGGGGATCACCAGCAGCAGCGTCCACAGGGAGATGAAGATGACCTGCACGACATACAGCAGAATGATCTTCCCGACGAAGGCGAAGCCATCGAACAGGGTGACGAAGGGCATCTCCTCACCCCGACGGATGCCCAGGTGGTACAGGGACGCACCGACGTTGAGCACTACGCCCAGCAGCGTGCACACGATAGACACGAACCACACCGCAAAAGCGGGGAACGCCCGGTGCAGCGCCAGGAAGCTCAGATCCATATCGAACCGCAGGGAGTAGACATAGGCGAACTCGTCGTCCATCTGCACATAGTCGCTGATGCCGTTGATGACGAACATGATGGCCAGCAGCACCAGCGTAAACAGGTAAGGGCTGACCTGTGCGGTTTTCAGCAGCGCCTTGGACTCCCGCTTCAGGGAACCACGGTCAAGTACCATACTAAAATACCATCCTTTCGGAATAGAGTTTGATATCCGGCGGAGGACCGTTCGCCGCGTGGCAGGAAGTTTTTTCCGGCGGTGTCCGTCCCTCTACCGTATAGTGTAGCACAGCTGCCCGAAAAACACAAGAGGCGGTCTTTGCCGGTGAAGTTTCCGACAAAAACCGCAAAAAAACGTGGGAATTTCAACGCGGGGCTGGACAAGAGAAAAGTTTTGTTGTAATATTTAAGACAGTATGCGGTGGCATAGCGCCACCCGGTAGTAAGATGAGGTGAAGACAATGGCACAAGCATTCTTTGGCGGCGTTCATCCCAACGACATGAAGGCCGCAACCAATGAAAAGGCCATCGAAAAGCTGGCGGCGCCGGCTGAGGTGGTCATTCCCATGTCTATGCACATCGGTGCGCCTTGCAAGCCTATTGTAGCGGTAGGCGACAAGGTTAAAATTGGACAGAGGATCGGCGAACCCGGCGGATTTGTTTCCGCCCCCATCCACGCCAGCATCTCCGGCACGGTCAAGGCCGTGGAGCCCCGTCCCTTCTCTATGGGCGGCAAGATGATGTCCGTGGTCATTGAAAACGATTTCCAGGATGAGGTCTCCGAGGAAGTCAAGCCCGTGGCGGATCCCGACAGCCTGACGCCCGAGCAGCTGGTGGAGATCGTCAAGAACGCCGGCATCGTCGGCCAGGGCGGCGCGACGTTCCCCACCCATGTGAAGATATCTTCCGGTCTGGGCAAGGTGGACTATGTGATCATCAATGCCGCGGAGTGCGAGCCGTACATCACCGGCGACCACCGCACCTGTCTGGAGCGTCCGGAGCAGGTCATCAAGGGCGCGACCCTGCTGGCCAAGTGCTTCGGCGTGGATAAGGTGTACATCGGCATCGAGGCCAACAAGCAGAACGCGGCTGACGTCCTGAACGCCAAGATCGCGGAGCTGAACGCCCCCGTGGTGGTGGAGGTCCTGCACACCCGCTATCCCCAGGGCGCTGAGAAGCAGCTGGTCCAGGCCGTCTCCGGCCGTCAGGTGCCCAGCGGCAAGCTGCCTGCCGACGCGGGCTGCTGCATCTTCAACCTGAATACCACCTGCGCCATCTACCGCGCGGTGTATGAGGGTATGCCCGTGGTCAACAAGATCGTCACCGTCTCCGGTTCCGGCGTCATCGAGCCCAAGAACATCGAGTGCCCCATCGGCACCCCCATTACCAAGCTGTTTGACGCCTGCGGCGGCCTGAAGGACGAGACCTACAAGCTCATCATGGGCGGCCCGATGATGGGCCTGGCCCAGTACGACGTGGACGTCTCCGTGGGCAAGGGCACCGGCGCCATGCTGGCCTTCGCCGACAAGGAGGAGCAGTACGTCGAGGATCCCCAGTGTATCCGCTGCGGCAAGTGCGTGGGCGTGTGCCCCATCCGTCTGGAGCCCATTTTCATGTACAAGTACCTGATGAAGGGCGACGTGGACACCTGGCAGAACGTGCTGCACGGCATGGACTGCATCGAGTGCGGCGCCTGCACCTACACCTGTCCTGCCCGCCTGCCCCTGACCCATGCGTTCCGTCTGGGCAAGCAGGAGGTCAACAACGCGAGAATGGCCGCCAAGGCCAAGGCGGAGGCCGAAGCAAAGGCCGCTGCCGAAAAGAAGGAGGCGTAAACCATGACTGATTACAAGAATCTCAAGCTGATCGCGTCCTCCTCCCCCCACATCCGTTCCAACGAGGATACCCGCAGCATCATGCTGGACGTGATCATCGCGCTGCTGCCCGCGCTGGCATGGAGCGTGTACTGCTTCGGCTGGAAGGCCCTGCTGCTGACCGCTGTCTCCGTGGTATCCTGCGTGTTCTTTGAGTGGGCCTACCGCAAGGCCATGAAGAAGTCCTGCATGGTGGGCGACCTGTCCGCCGTGGTCACCGGTATCCTGCTGAGCTTCGTGTGCCCCGTTGACCTGCCCTGGTGGGTCATCATCATCGGCGCGTTCTTCTCCATCGTTGTGGTCAAGCAGCTTTACGGCGGCATCGGCTGCAACTTCCTGAACCCCGCGCTGGCGGGCCGTGCGTTCCTGCTGGCCAGCTATGCCACATGGATGACCACCTGGGCCATCCCCCAGATCCGTCCCGATGTCACCTCCGCCGCCACCCCCATGGCCATTATGAAGGAGGGCACCGAGGAGGCGTTCACCACCCTGATGAGCAACTACTCCATCGGCGATATGTTCCTGGGCAAGGTCGGCGGCTCCCTGGGTGAGGTCTCCGCCCTGTGTCTGCTGGTGGGCGGTGTCTACCTGCTCATCCGCAAGGTCATCTCCTGGCAGATCCCCGTGGCGTACATCGGCACCGTGGCCATCCTGACCCTGATCGCGGCGCCCGCCGGTATCGACAACGTGCAGTATATGCTGTACAACGTGTTCGGCGGCGGCCTGATGCTGGGTGCCATCTTTATGGCCACCGACTATGCCACCTCCCCCGTCACTAAGCCCGGCCAGCTGATCTTCGGCCTCGGCTGCGGTCTGCTGACCTGCTTTATCCGCCGCTTCGGCTCCTATCCCGAGGGCGTCTGCTATTCCATCCTGATCATGAACTGCACCACCTGGCTGCTGGATAAGTACATCCGTCCCGTCATCTATGGTGCGCCCAAGAAAGAAAAGAAGGAGGCGGCGAAGTAATGAAGATCTCCGGTAAGTTTATTCTCAAGGTCGCCGGCACCTTGACCGTTATTTCCCTCGTTGTGGCCGCCCTGCTGGGTCTGGTCGACAACGTGACCGCCGACAAGATCGCCGCCATCGATGCGGAGAACACCCGCATCGCCATGAGCGCTGTGGCTCCCGAGGGCAGCGAGTTTGGCGACAAGCTGGACATCACCGACGACATGACCGCGGCGGCTGCCTCTCAGGGCGGCAAGCTGGTGGAGCTGTATCCCATGACCACCGCCGGCGCCGACAACGGCTATGTTATGAAGATCTCCGCCTCCGGCTCCCAGGGCAGCATCGTGATGATGGTGGGCGTGGACGCCGACAAGGCCATCACCGGCATCTCCGTGGTCAGCCACGCCGAGACGTCCGGCATCGGCACCAAGGTCGTGGGCAACGAGCCCAACGCCGCCGGCGAGCCGGTCCTGGATCAGTTCATCGGTGAGAGCGGCGCGGGCTCCCTGGTGGTGGGCAAGAACATCATCGCCGTCTCCGGCGCTACCGTCTCCACCAAGGGCATCAACATGGGCGCCAATGCCGCTCTGGCTGTTGCCGAGCTGCTGGGCTAAGAAAGGAGGAGCTGCATTTATGAATTTCGGTAAGCAACTGAAAGAGGGCCTCATCACACAGAACCCTGTGCTGGTGCAGGTGCTGGGTATGTGCTCCACCATGGCCATCACCACGTCGTTCTTCAACGGCCTGGGTATGGGCGTGTCCGTGCTCATTATCCTGACCCTCTCCAACATCTTCATCTCCCTGCTGCGCAAGATCATTCCCAACGAAGTGCGTATCGCCTGCTACATCGTGGTCATCGCCGGCTTCGTCACCTGCGTGGACCTGCTGCTCAAGGCGTTCGTTCCCGCCCTGTCCAGCTCTCTGGGCGTGTTTATCCCCCTGATCGTCGTGAACTGCATCATCCTCGGCCGTGCGGAGGGCTTCGCCTCCAAGAACGGCGTGGGTGCCTCCGCGGTGGACGGCATCTGCCAGGGCATCGGCTATACTCTCGTGCTGATCGTCATGTGCGTATTCCGTGAGTTCTTCGGCGCCGGCACGTTCGGCGGCGGTCTGCTGGGCGGCGGCGCACTGGGCAGCGCACCCGGCGTTGAGATCTTCCCCGCCGAGTACGGTGTCAGCGTGTTGACGCTGCCCGTGGGCGGCTTCCTGACGCTGGGCTGCCTCATCGCTGTGATGCAGTGGGCCCTGGCCAAGAGCGAAAAGAAAAAGGAGGCCAAGTAAGCTATGAGTGTGACTACCTTGCTCGCCATCTCTCTTGGCGCTATTCTGACCAATAACTTCATCTTTGCCCAGTTCCTGGGCATCTGCCCCTTCCTGGGCGTGTCCAAGAAGATCGACACGGCCATCGGTATGGGCGCCGCCGTGACCTTCGTTATGGGTCTGGCCTCCGCATTCTGCTACCTGATCAACATGGTGCTGGTGTCCCTGCATCTGGAGTTCATGCAGACCGTGGCCTACATTCTGGTCATTGCCGGTCTGGTGCAGTTTGTGGAAATGTTCCTGAAGAAGAACATCCCCACCCTGTACACCGCCCTGGGCGTCTACCTGCCCCTGATCACCACCAACTGCGCCGTGCTGGGCGTGGCGCTGCTGAATACCCAGAATGACTACAACTTCATCGAGTCCGTGGTCTACGGCATCACCGGCGGTCTGGGCTTCCTGCTGGCCATCTTCCTGTTCGCGGCTGTCCGCGAGCAGCTGGAGGTCTCCGGCGACAACCCCAAGGCCTTTGACGGCTTCCCCATCGCGCTGGTCACCGCCGGCCTGATGGCGCTGGCTTTCATGGGCTTCAGCGGCCTGAAGGTCTGGTAAGGAGGTAAGGAACTATGACTATTGTTTACGCGATCGCCGTTCTGGGCGTACTCGCCATTGTGTTCGGTCTGATCCTCGCTGTTGCCGCTAAGGTCTTCGAGGTCGAGGTCGATCCCCGTCTGCCTGAGATCCAGGCATGTCTGGCCGGCGCCAACTGCGGCGGCTGCGGCTATCCCGGCTGCGGCGGCTGCGCCGAGGCGATCCTGGCCGGTAAGGCCCCCGTCACCGCCTGCGGTGAACCAGTGCCTCGCCGGCGGTGCGGCGGTGGCGGAGAAGATCGCCGCCATCATGGGCATGGAGGCTCCCTCCGGCGACAAGATGGTGGCGCACGTGCTGTGCAACGGCGGCTGCAACGCCAAGGATAACTTCGAGTACCGCGGCGTGAAGGACTGTCTGGCGGCCACCAAGGTCTGCGGCGGCGATGCCAAGGCCTGCCGCTACGGCTGCTTCGGCTTCGGCTCCTGCGTGGCGGCCTGTAAGTTCGACGCCATCCATGTCGAAAACGGCGTTGCCGTGGTGGACAAGGAGAAGTGCACCAACTGCGGTGCCTGCCGCGCTGCCTGCCCGCACCACCTGATCGTGGAGGTGCCCTACAAGCAGAAGGTGTTTGTCAACTGCTCCAACAAGGACAAGGGCCCCGCCGTTACCAAGGTCTGCGCCAACAGCTGCATCGCCTGCGGTATGTGTGAGCGTACCTGTAAGTTCGACGCCATCCACGTTGTGGACAACGTGGCCGTTATCGACTACAGCAAGTGCAAGAACTGCACTATGTGCGCCAAGGCCTGCCCGCGCAACGCCATTGAGCCTATCCCCACGCCCGAGGAGAAGGAGAAGTTCAAGGCCGCGCAGAAGGCCGCTGCCGAGAAGAAGGCCGCCGCTGCCAAGGCTGCTGCCGAGGCCGCTGAGGCTCCCAAGGCGGAGTAACTCCCTGCAATACGCATCCCCCCGGCGTCAGCCGGGGGGATATTTCTTGCAAAAAAAGCAGGCACACATAGTGTGCCTGCTTTTTTGCGTCTGAGCATTATCCCGCCATAATCTCAAATTTGAGCACGCCCTCCGCCGCGGCGGCACGGGTCATCAGATCATCCAGCTCCTCGGACATATCGCCCGTCTCCGCGGAGATGGTCACGCCGGCGCAGCCGTTGGTGGGGATGGTCTGGTTGATGGTCAGGATGTTGGCGCCGGAATTGGCGAAGATGGACAGGTAGTTGGACAGCACGCCGGGGTTGTCCTTCAGCAGGGCATAAAAGGTGATGATATGCCCCGCGTGCATATTCTGGAAGGGCTGTACGGCATCCTTGTATTTATAGAAGGCGCTGCGGCTGATGCCCACCTGGCGGGCAGCGTCGCCCACGGTGGCGGCCTCGCCTACCTGCAGCATCCGTTTGGCCTCTGCTACCCGGAGAAAGACCTCCGGCAGAGCGTCGGCGGCGACTAAGTAAAATTTCTGTTTCTCCATATTGCTCCTCCCTGTGTCCGCCGCTTGCGAACAACTGTGTTCATATCATAGCACACCTGCTGGGAGAGCGCAAGAGGCTTTTTTGCGCCGTGACGGAAAAGTTGCGCCGCGCCGCCGTTGTCCGGTTGTGCAGTTTGTCAGGGGCGTGGGCGAAAAGCCCTGGGGGACAGGGGGTTTCACGATTGTTCAACAGCGTGTCGTCCGATAAGCGTGTGCAGCAAATGAATATGCACGCAAGTATACACGCATAAGAGTAAAAGCCGCCTGATTATGTCTATTAACTGTGTTTTTGCAACTTTTTACGAGAATTATCAGGTAACATAACGCTGGTGGAAAAAGGTGTGGAAACTGTGCAAAACCCTATACACAAAGGGCTGCGCCCGGTTGCGGCCGGGTTATTTTTTGTGTAAACCAGTCAATATTTCAGGGGGCCTAACATTTCTTGCGGAAGCGGCGGGGAATGGGGCGTGTGAGCGCTTGCAAAACGCCTGCCGATACTATATAATGTATAATGAATTGTGATCGGTATACACCGGAGGATAGATATGGCAAAGAAAGCGACTTATGATAATGAAAGTATCTCCAGTCTGAAAGGGGCGGACCGGGTACGGAAGCGGCCCGGCGTCATTTTTGGCTCCGATGGGTTGGAGGGCTGCGAGCACGCGGTATTCGAGATACTGTCCAACGCCATTGACGAGGCCCGGGGCGGCCACGGCAAGCTCATCACCGTGACCCGGTTCGCCGACCGGTCCATCCAGGTGGAGGACCAGGGTCGGGGCTGCCCGGTGGACTGGAACGAAAAAGAGGGACGCTACAACTGGGAGCTGGTGTTCTGTGAGCTGTACGCCGGCGGCAAGTACGACAACGAGAACAGCGAGAACTACGAGTTCTCCCTGGGCCTGAACGGCCTGGGCTCCTGCGCTACCCAGTACGCCTCCCGCTATATGGACGTGACCGTCTGGCGCGACGGGAAGGAGTACCGCCTGCACTTTGAGCGCGGTGAGATCGTGGGCAAGCTGGAGGTCAGCGAACAGACCGGCAATAAGAAGCGTACAGGCACCACCATCCGCTGGCTGCCGGATCTGGATGTGTTTACCGACATCGATATCCCCGTGGACTACTACCGGGACGTGATGCGGCGGCAGGCGGTGGTCAACGCCGGCGTGACCTTCCGGCTGAAAAACGAGACAGCCGCCGGAAAGTTCGAGACAGAAGAGTTCGTCTACGAGCACGGTATCGAGGATTACATCCGGGAGCTGGCGGGTCTGGATGCCCTGACGGAGCCGGTGTACTGGGAGGCGGAGCGCCGGGGCCGGGATCGGCCGGACAAGCCGGAGTACAAGGTGAAGCTCAGCGTGGCGCTGTGCTTCTCCAACAAGACCGCCCTGTGCGAATACTACCACAACTCCAGCTTCCTGGAACACGGCGGCAGCCCGGAGAAGGCCACCCGCTCGGCCATGGTGTCGGCCATCGACAAATACCTGCGGGACAACAACAAGTACGTCAAGGGCGAGGCCAAGATCACCTTCCCGGACGTGCAGGACTGCCTGATCCTGGTCAGCAGCAGCTTTTCCACCCAGACCAGCTACGAAAACCAGACCAAGAAGGCCATCACCAACAAGTTCATCCAGGAGGCCATGACGGAGTTCCTTCGCAGCCGGCTGGAGATATACTTCATCGAGAACCGTGACGCGGCGGAGAAGATCGCCGCTCAGGTGCTCATCAACAAGCGCAGCCGCGAGACGGCGGAGCGCACCCGCATCAACCAGAAGAAAAAGCTTACCGAGAAGATCGACATTGCCAACCGGGTGCAGAAGTTCGTGGACTGCCGTACCAAGGACGTGGAGCGCCGCGAGATATACATCGTGGAGGGCGACTCCGCCCTGGGCGCCTGCAAGCAGTCCCGCGACGCGGAATTTCAGGGCCTCATGCCCGTCCGCGGCAAGATCCTCAACTGCCTGAAGGCGGACTATCCCCGTATCTTCAAAAGCGACGTCATCACCGACCTGATGAAGGTGTTGGGCTGCGGCGTGGAGGTCAGCGGCAAGGCCGTCAAGGACCTGAACCAGTTTGACCTGAGCAACCTCCGCTGGAGCAAGGTGGTCATCTGCACCGATGGCGACGTGGACGGCTTCCAGATCCGCACGCTGATCCTGACCATGATCTACCGGCTGTGCCCCACCCTGATCCGGGAGGGCTACGTCTATATCGCCGAGACGCCCCTGTTCGAGATCACCTGCAAAGAGAAGTCCGGCGAGAAGACCTGGTTCGCCTACTCTGAGAAGGAGAAGGCGGATATTCTCAAAAAGCTGGAGGGCAAGAAGGTCAATGTCCAGCGCTCCAAAGGACTGGGCGAGAACGACCCGGAGATGATGTGGATGACCACCATGTCGCCGGAGACGCGGCGGCTCATCCGGGTGCTGCCGGAGGACGCCGAGGAGACGGCCCGGGTATTTGACCTGCTGCTGGGCGATAACCTGTCCGGCAGAAAGGACTATATCGCTGAAAATGGCTATAAGTACCTTGATATGATCGATGTAAGCTGACAAAGGCGTATCTTTTGCGCCAATACTTTGTTGCAGCGGCTTGCCATACACAAAGTATGGCTGCGCCCCTGCGCCTTGTCTTGGCGGAAGATCTGACGCCTTTGCCGGTGCTCCGGACATCTGCTCCGTGCAAAGCTATAAAGAAAAGGCCTGCGGCAGCAGGCTTTAGACAGTGAAAGGACACCGTTCCTATGGCAAAAAAGAAAACCGAGGAAAAAGAAATACGGCACGCGGGCGATCCCAACGTGATGGGCCTGCGGGGCGCTGTGGTGGAACAGCCCATCACCGCCACGCTGGACGAGAACTATATGCCCTACGCCATGTCGGTCATTGTCAGCCGCGCCATCCCGGAGATCGACGGCTTCAAGCCCTCCCACCGAAAGCTGCTGTACACCATGTACAAAATGGGCCTGCTGACCGGCAGCCGCACCAAGAGCGCCAATATCGTGGGCCAGACCATGCGCCTGAACCCCCACGGCGACCAGGCCATCTACGAGACCATGGTCCGCCTGGCCAAGGGCAACGAGTCCCTGCTGCACCCCTTTGTGGACAGCAAGGGCAACTTCGGCAAGGTGTACTCCCGGGACATGGCCTATGCCGCCAGCCGGTACACCGAGGCCAAGCTGGCCCCCATCTGCGCCGAGCTGTTCCGCGATCTGGACTGCGATGCCGTGGACTTTGTGGACAACTACGACAACACCACCAAGGAGCCGGCGCTGCTGCCCACCACCTATCCCAATGTGCTGGTGTCCGCCAACCAGGGCATCGCCGTGGGCATGGCCAGCCAGATCTGCGGCTTTAATCTGGGTGAGGTGTGCGATACCACCATCGCCTATCTGAAAAACCCCGCCCACGATATCGCCTCCACGCTGCTGGCGCCGGACTTTCCCACCGGCGGCCAGATCATCTGTGACGGCGACGATCTGCGGGCCATTTACAGCACCGGCCGCGGTGGCCTGAAGGTCCGCGCCCGATGGCGGTACGATAAGAAGGAAAACGTCGTCGAGGTGTACGAGATCCCCTACTCCACCACCATCGAGGCCATTCTGGACAAGGTGGCGGAGCTGGTGAAGGCCGGCAAGGTCAAGGAGATCGCCGATATGCGCGACGAGACGGACCTCAGCGGCCTGAAGCTGGCCATCGACCTGAAGCGTGGCGTGGACCCGGACAAGCTTATGGCCAAGCTGTACCGGCTGACGCCTCTGCAGGATACCGTCAGCTGCAACTTCAACATCCTCATCGCCGGTATGCCCCGCGTGCTGGGCGTGGGCGGAATCCTGGAGGAGTGGACCGCCTGGCGCACCGACTGCGTCAAGCGGCGGGTGTACTTCATCCTGAATAAGAAAAAGGAAAAGCTTCACCTTTTGCAGGGCCTGAAGCGCATCCTGCTGGATATCGACCGGGCCATCCGGATCATCCGTGAGACGGAGGAGGAAGCCGAGGTCATCCCCAACCTGATGATCGGCTTCGGCATCGATCAGGTGCAGGCGGAGTACGTGGCGGAGATCAAGCTGCGGAACATCAACAAGGAGTACATCCTCAAGCGGGTGGCGGAGACCAGCGCCCTTCAGGACGAGATCGAGGACCTGGAGGATACTCTGGCCAAGCCGGGCCGCATCCGCAAGATCATCATCAACGAGCTGGAGGACGTGAAGAAGAAGTACGCCGTGCCCCGGCGGACGGAGATCGTATACAGTCACGAGATGCCGGAGGAGCCGGAGGAGGAGCCTGCGGAGGACTACCCCGTCCACCTGTTCCTGAGCCGGGAGGGCTATTTCAAGAAGATCACGCCCCAGTCCCTGCGGATGTCCGGCGAGCAGAAGTTCAAGGAGGGCGACAGCCTGCGGCAGTACTTCGAGGCCGCCAACAGCACGGAGCTGCTGCTGTTCACGGATAAGTGCCAGGTGTACAAGAGCCGCGCCAGCGAGTTCGGGGAGACGAAGGCCTCCGCCCTGGGCGACTACCTGCCCGCCAAGCTGGGCATGGACGCCGGCGAGAATGTGATCTGGCTGTGCCTGCCGGGCGATTACAGCGGCAGCGTGGTGTTTTTCTTTGAGAACGGCCGTGCCGCCCGTGTGGCGCTGAGCGCCTACGCCACGGTGTCCAATCGGCGGAAGCTCACCGGCGCCTACTGCGACAAGTTCCCGTTGGTGTGCGCCGTACACCTGACGGAGGATACGGAGCTGGCGCTGGAGACCAACGAGCCCCGGGCTCTGCTGGTGCACACGGCGCTGCTCTCGCCCAAGACCACCCGTTCTACCCAGGGCGTGCAGGTAATGAGCATCAAGCCCAAGTACCGGCTGGAAAAGGTGCTTCCCGCGGCGGAATGCGGCATCGTCAACGGTGCCCGCTACCGGACGCGGACCATCCCCGCGGCGGGTGCGCTCCTGAAGCCGGAGGACAGCGAGGAGAAGCAGCTGGAGCTGCTGTAACAAGATGGAATGGAGGGCGCGGACATGGTAAAGAGATGGTGCGCGGCGCTGCTGTGCGCGCTGCTGGCGGCGTCGCTGACTGGCTGCGGCAGCCTGCTGAATCGGGAGTGGTACGAGGTCAAGGATCACAGCCCTACCTATTATGAGGGCGAGGGCCGGGACGTGCTGCGGGCAGATACCTATCAGGATCTGGTGAACAATATCCTCATCTTCGTGGGCAACCACGCGGAGGAGGGGACCATCTGGCTCTATTACGCCCAGGAGGGGCTGGATGCCGGCGACGCGGCGGAAAAGGCCTGCCGCGAGGTGGAGAAGGACACGCCCATGGGCTCCTATGCGGTGTCCTATATCCAGTACACCGTGGACGATTCCGCCCGGAATTACAGCGAGATCACCGTGACCATCGGCTATAAGAAGACCGAGCAGCAGCTCATCGACATCGTTCACGCCACCAATGTCTCCGCCCTGCACGATTTGCTGACCGAGGCGGCCCAGGCGGGCAAAACGGAGCTGGTGGTGCAGCTGAGCGCCTTTGAAGGACAGTCCTATCAGGTGCAGCAGACGGTGTACCAGGTGCAGAGCGCCATGGGCGGCAGCGGCTGGGTGACGAATTTCTATCCCAACGCCGCCAACGCCGGCGTGGTGGAGATCCTCATGCGGTAGCCCGTGCCGCGACGGCAGCGTTTTTGCAAAAAATAAAAATGCAGGGTTGACAAGCAGCGTGTTTTCTGCTACAATTCACCTTGCGTTTGCGGGCGTAGCTCATCTGGTAGAGCGCGACCTTGCCAAGGTCGAGGTAGCGAGTTCGAGCCTCGTCGCCCGCTCCAAAAAGAAACACCATCCGTCAGGATGGTGTTTTCTTTTTGGAATGCCGCGGGCAGGCTTGAACTTGCTGCCTCGACCTGCGCGCAGCGCGTTAAATCAAGAGGTCCGGCAGGGCTCCTGCGAATGGCTCTGCCATTCGTGGGATGCCGGTAGCGAGTCGAGCCTCGTCGCCCGCTCCAAAAAAGAAAGACACCCACATGGGTGCCTTTCTTTTTTGGAGCAGCACTTTTGCTACGCAAAAGTGGTCGCCTGCGGGCGGGTGACTGAGCGCGAGCGGGGGAACCCGCTAAGGTTCCCCCCTCACACTCCTCCTTCCTTGCGATGGGCAGGGGTGAGGGAACAAAACCTGTGGGCAATCACAAAAGAGAGCCACCCAAAGGGTGGCTCTCTTTTGGTGCTGCTGATTTTTGCGGAGCAAAACCCGTCACCCGCAGAAAGCGCCGCGGGGCTATTTTCTCTCCGCCGCCAGCTTCAGCAGGGTCTCTTTATCGTTAGGCGTTCCGTCCAGCACGGCGTTCAGCAGATACTGCAGCGCATCACCGACCTCTCGCCCCCGCAGCCCCAGCGCCATCAGGTCGCCGCCCTTCACCGTCAGGTCCTTCAGTGAAAAGCACTGCCGCTTCGCCAGCAGCGTATTCAGAAGATCCTCCGCCTGCTGTATATCCGCCAGACGGCAGCGATCCTCCGGGCTTTGGGCGGCGTTGTCGGCCCGCTTCACCTCCAGCAGCTGCCGAAACGTCTCCTCTCCCAGCTGCGACACAGCGCGGGCAATAGCCTTCTCCGTCCGGGCAATATCCCGGTCGTGCCAGCGCACCAGTGTCACGATGCGTTCGGCCGTGCGGTTGTCCATCCGCAGGCGGCGGCAAATATCCGCCGCCAGGTCCGCCGAGATGGCCGGGTGACCATAAAAATGCCCCACGCCCTGCTCGTCCCGGGTAAAGCACGCCGGCTTGCCGATATCATGGAGCAGCATAGTCCAGCGCAGGACCACCTCCGCCGGGACGGCGGCCACTGCGTGGGCGCTGTGCCCCCACACGTCGTAGATATGATGGCGATTGTGCTGATCGAAGCCCACGCAGGGCGCGATCTCCGGCAGGAACATCGCCAGCACGTCCGGCCAGTTCAACAGCACCGGCAGCACATGACTGCCGCACAGCAGTTTATCCATCTCTGTCAGGATACGCTCCGGCGCGATACAGCGCAGCAGCGGCGCCTTCACCCGCAGCGCCGCATCGGTCCGCGGCTCGACCGAAAATCCCAGTACGGCGGCGAACCGCAGCGTCCGCAGGATACGCAGCGCATCCTCCTCAAAGCGTCGTTCCGGCTCTCCTACACACCGCAGGATACCCGCCTCCAGATCCTCCCGTCCGCCATACAGATCGGTGATATGCCCGCGCAGGTCCATCGCCATGGCATTCACCGTCAGGTCACGGCGGCAGAGATCCTCCTCCAGCCTGTCGGAGAAAAACACCTGATCCGGCCGGCGATGGTCCGTATACGTCCCATCCGCCCGGAAGGTGGTCACTTCAATGTGCATCTCCCCCGCCCGGACCGTGACCGTCCCGTGCTTCAGCCCGGTGGGGATGGCATAGCCGTCAAACAGTGTAAGCACCTGCTCCGGCCGCGCGGCGGTGGTCACGTCCCAATCTCCCGGTGTGCGGCCCAGCAGCGTGTCCCGCACGCAGCCGCCCACGGCATAGGCGGCGAAGCCCGCATCCTCCAGCCGTTCCAGCACATATTGCACCGCCTGCGGCAGCATGGCTTCGCCTCCCCTCACGTTTTTTCATCCTCCGCCGCCAAATACCGGCAAAAAAGCCGGTTGCATGGGCGGAGTCGTTGTATTATAATAGTACAGTAATTTTTCTGTTCCTGTCAAGGAGGCAGCAAATATGTTTCATCCTACTGAGGACTTTCACAAGTATATTCATCCCGGCAAGCGCGTACACCTTGCCGGCATCGGCGGCGTGAGTATGTGCGCGCTGGCGGAGGTATTGCAGGGCATGGGCGTGACGGTGCAGGGCTCGGACATGAGCGAGAGCGACACGGTGAAGCACCTGCGCTCTGTGGGGATCCCCGTGGCCATCGGCCACTCGGCGGAGAACCTGAAAAACTGCGACGCGGTCATCCGCACCGCCGCCATTCACGACAGCAATCCCGAGATCGCCGGCGCCGTGGCACGGGGCATCCCGGTTTACGAGCGTGCCCAGGCCTGGGGCGCTATCATGCAGGGCTACCGCAACGCCCTGTGCGTCTCCGGCACCCACGGGAAGACCACCACCACCTCCATGGCCACTCACATCTTCATGGCGGCCCAGGCAGACCCCACGGTGATGATCGGCGGCACGCTGCCGCTGCTGCACTCCGGCTATCGGGTGGGCAGGGGCGACACCATCATTCTGGAGAGCTGTGAATACTGCAACTCCTTCCTGAACTTCTTTCCCACCGTGGCGGTGATCCTTAACGTCCACGCCGATCATCTGGACTTCTTCAAGGACCTGGCCGATATCGAGCACTCCTTCCATGACTTTGCCGCTCTGGTGCCGGAGCGCGGCTTTATCATCGCCAACGCCGATGACGAGGGTGCCCGCGAGGCCGTCAAGGGCCTGACACATCCGGTGTTCACCTTCAGCGTCAGGGATCGCAGCGCCGACTGCTATGCCGACAACGTCTCCTTCTTTGACGGCTACGGCGACTTCGACGTGGTCATCAACGGTCTGACCTACGCCCATGTGTCCCTGCACGTCCCCGGCACCCACAATATTTCCAACGCTCTGGCGGCGGCCAGCGCCGCCTATGTTCTCGGCCTTCCCGGCGAGGCGGTAACGGCGGGCCTGGCGTCCTTCACCGGCGCCGGACGGCGCTTTGAGCACAAGGGCACCTTCCGCGGCGCGGAGGTCTATGACGACTATGCCCATCATCCCGACGAGGTGCGGGCGCTGCTGAGTGCCGCGCAGGCGCTGCCCCACAAACGGCTCATCCTGGCCTTCCAGCCCCACACCTACACCCGCACCGCCGCGCTGTTCGACGACTTTGTGGAGGTACTGCGCCTGCCGGACCGCGTAGTGCTGGCGGAGATCTACGCCGCCCGGGAAAAGAACGACATCGGCATCTCCTCCCGGGACCTGGCCGCCCGCATCCCCGGCGCCGTCTACTGCGCCACGCTGGAGCAGACGGCGGACGAGCTGGAAAAGCTGGCCCAGCCCGGCGATATGATCATCACCGTGGGCGCAGGCGACATCTACCGCGCCGGAGAGCTGCTGCTGAAACGAGGTGACGCACAGTGACCATCTCCCCCGTATCCCATAACACCCGTCCGGAGAGCCAGCTGCTGCCACAGGAGGCCGCAGCCTTCGACCTGCTGGACAAGTTGGGCATCGAATACGACCGCGTCAGCCATGACGCCGCCTTCAACATGGAGCTGTGCGCCGAGGTCAGCCGCGTACTGGACGTGTCCGTATGCAAGAACCTGTTTCTGTGCAACCGGCAGAAAACCGCGTTCTATCTGCTGTGCATGCCGCCGGACAAGCCCTTCCACACTAAGGACCTCAGCGCGCAGATCGGCTCCTCCCGCCTGAGCTTCGCCCCGGAGGAGAGCCTGTGGGAGCTGCTGCGCTGCCACCCGGGCTCCGCCACCATTTTGGGCCTGGCCAACGATACGGAGCACCGGGTCCAGCTGCTCATCGACCGCGAGGTCTATGACGCGCCCTTTTTCTCCTGCCACCCGTGCATCTGCACCAGTACACTGAAGCTGAAGACCGCCGACGTGCTGGAAAAGCTGCTGCCCCACACCGGCCACACGCCTGTTATCGTTGATTTGTGAAAAATACTGCCTGCCCTTCCCAGCAGGCAGTATTTTTTCATATATATCACAAAAAGCCCTTGCGCTTGGAAACGTTTTCGGTTATACTTACCGTATTCCCACCGTCCGGCGGCACTCCACTTCATGCCGCCGGACGGCAAAAGATAAGGAGGAATACCCGCTGTGGCTGGCGGTGCGGCAGTGTGGAGACCTGTCGTAAGGCACTGAGGGCAATGCCCGTGCGAGGCCGTCTTTTGCGGAGGCAGGACGGTTACAGCCAAGACGTATGGCAAAGGTCATTCTGAAGGACCTGAAGAAGGTCTACCCCAACACCGAGAAGAAAAAGAAGGTCAAGAAGGGCGAGGAGCCCCAGGAAAAGAAGAGCAATCTTCAGATCACCGATGAGGGCGTTGTGGCCGTCCAGCAGTTCAGCCTGGAGATCGCCGACAAGGAGTTCATCGTGCTGGTGGGCCCCTCCGGCTGCGGCAAGTCCACCACCCTGCGTATGATCGCCGGTTTGGAGGACATCACC
>OIBC01000231.1_pt1 | contig 24141 bp, 25 predicted proteins | sample 1580901 | NCBI WGS metagenome assembly OIBC01 (sample SAMEA3882539, study PRJEB24775) | human gut metagenome | biome: human-associated habitat; feature: intestine environment; material: feces | place: Netherlands | collected 2009/2010 | reverse complement strand
GCAACAATCAAGGGCCTTACAGAGATCAAGAACCCAGAGGATATCGCAAGACTTCGTGGAAAATCTGTTGATGAGATACTTAACTAAGGAGGTATTAGAAGATGGCAGATAAGTTAAAGGTAACTTTGGTAAAGTCCCCTATCGGTGCTGTACCAAAGCATAGAAAGACAGTAGAGGCTCTTGGACTTAAGAAGGTTAATAAGTCAGTAGAGCTCCCAAATAACGCTGCAACACTTGGAATGGTTAAGCAGGTAAGTTATATGGTAAAGGTTGAGGAAGTATAAGAGAAGGAGGATACGCAGATCATGGATTTATCTACATTAAAGCCGGCTGAAGGCTCAAAGCACAGTGCTAATTTCCGTGTAGGCCGTGGACATGGTTCAGGAAATGGCAAGACTGCAGGTAAGGGACATAAGGGTCAGAAGGCACGTTCTGGATCACCTAGACCAGGTTTCGAAGGTGGACAGATGCCATTATATAGAAGATTGCCTAAGAGAGGTTTCAAGAATAGAAACACTCTTACAATCGTACCTATAAATCTTTCAGCTCTTGAGAGATTCGATAACGATGCAGTAGTTTCAGTTGAGACATTAATCGAGGCTGGAATCGTTAAGAATCCTAGAGATGGCGTAAAGATTCTTGGAAATGGAGAACTTACTAAGAAGCTTACAGTTCAGGCTAACGCTTTCAGTGCTAGTGCAAAAGAGAAAATCGAAGCTCTTGGTGGAAAAGCAGAGGTGATCTAATGCTTAAAACACTCCGTAATGCGTTTAAAATAAAGGATGTCCGTAATAGAATCCTTTTTACATTCATGATGCTTATTGTCATCAGAATCGGAAGCGAGCTTCCGATTCCTGGTGTCAAGGGCTCCGTATTTCAGAGTTGGTTAAACAGTAAATCAGCAGATGGTTTAGGCTTTGTTGATGCTATAACAGGTGGATCATTCTCACAGATGTCAGTATTTGCGCTGAATATTACACCATACATTACATCTTCAATCATTATGCAGTTGCTTACAATTGCTATACCTAAGCTTGAAGAGATGCAACGCGATGGCGAGGATGGCAGAAAGAAAAGCCCTGACCCGTTCTGCTGCAGAAAGAAAATTGTTGAGATAACACGTTATCTTACAATAGCATTAGGCCTTCTTGAGTCAGTCATGATGGTAATTGGTTTTTACAGACAAAATTACCTTACAGAAAAGACACCATTGACTGTTATTATGGTCGTTACTTCACTTACAGCAGGTTCAGCTGTACTTATGTGGATTGGAGAGCGTATTACAGAAAAGGGTGTTGGAAACGGAATATCAATAGTATTGACAATCAATATTATTTCACGTATTCCAGAGGATTTAAGTACACTTTGGTCACAGTTCATTGCTTCAGCAGCGAACATACCAAAGGCGATTGTTGCAGGTCTTATCATAGTAGCAATAATTGCTGCAATGGTAGTATTTGTAGTATTGCTTCAGGATGCACAGCGCAAGATTCCTGTACAGTACTCAAGCAAAATAAGAGGCAACAAGCAGATGGGCGGTCAGCAGACATGTATTCCATTAAAGGTAAATACCAGTGGAGTTATCCCGGTAATCTTTGCACAGTCTCTTATGCAGACACCTGTTATCATTGCCAGCTTCCTTGGAAAAGGCAATGGAAATGGAATAGGCTCTAAGATATTAAAAGGATTATCACAGTCTAACTGGTGTGATCCAAAGGAGCCGGTATATTCAATCGGACTTATTGTTTACATTGTGTTGATTATAGCATTTGCTTATTTCTACACAAACATTACATTCAATCCGCTTGAGATTGCAAACAATATGAAGCGTTCAGGTGGCTTTATACCCGGTATCAGACCTGGAAAGCCAACCAGCGATTACTTAAATCAGATATTAAACTACATTGTATTTATTGGAGCTATTGGACTTGCGTTTATCGCATTTGTTCCGATATTCTTCAATGGAGTATTCAACGCAGATGTATCCTTTGGTGGAACTTCAATCATCATCATTGTCGGAGTTGTTATTGAGACATTGAAGCAAATTGAATCACAGATGAGAGTTCGATACTATAAAGGATTTTTAGATGATTAATTGTACATTGGAGATACTGAATTCAGTATCTCCATTCGTGCTATCAACAAGTTTTGTATAAAAGGAGAAAATTTTTATGAAGATCATCATGTTAGGGGCACCTGGTGCCGGTAAAGGTACACAGGCAAAACAGATAGCTGCAAAATATTCTATACCACATATCTCTACAGGAGATATATTCCGTGCAAACATCAAGAACGGAACAGAGCTTGGTAAGAAGGCAAAGACTTACATGGATCAGGGAGCACTTGTTCCGGATGAGCTTACCTGTGACCTTGTTATGGATAGAATACAGCAGGATGATTGCAAAAACGGATTTGTATTAGATGGTTTCCCAAGAACAATTCCACAGGCAAAGGCGCTTGATGATGCTCTCACAAAGATTGGGGAGAAGATGGATTATGCCATCGATGTAGATGTTCCTGATGAGAACATTGTTAACCGTATGGGTGGAAGAAGAGCCTGCCTCAATTGTGGTGCAACATATCATATCGTTTTCAATCCAACAAAGGTTGAGGGCAAATGTGATGCATGTGGCGCTGACACAGTACTTAGAGATGACGATAAGCCGGAGACAGTTCAGAAGCGCTTAGCTGTATATCATGAGCAGACACAGCCACTTATCGAGTATTATGACAAGCAGGGCATTTTAAAGTCTGTAGACGGAACAAAGCCTATGGATGAAGTATTTTCAGCCATTGTAGGTATTTTAGGTGAATAATAATGTCTGTAACTATAAAATCAGAGCATGAGATAGAGCTGATGAGGGAGGCCGGCAGGATTCTGGCGGCCGTTCATCAGCAGCTCGGTAAAGAAATCAAACCGGGAATGTCCACTAAGGATGTGGACCGGCTGGGCGAAGAAATGATTCGTAGTTATGGATGCGAGCCGTCTTTCTTAGGATATTGCGGATATCCGGCCTCCATATGTGTTTCAGTAAATGAGGAGGTTGTACATGGTATCCCGACTGATGAGCGTATCTTACAGGAGGGCGATATCGTGAGCCTTGATGCTGGTGTTATCTACAAAGGATACCACTCAGACGCAGCCAGAACAGTAGGCGTAGGAGAGATTTCAGAGGAAGCAAGACTTCTTATAGAAAGAACACGTCTCAGTTTTTTTGCAGGAATAAAGAATGCAGTTGCGGGAAACAGACTGTATGATATTTCAGGAGCCATACAGCAGCTTGCCGAGTCTTTTGGATACGGAGTTGTATATGACCTTGTAGGTCATGGCATAGGAAGCCATTTACATGAGGATCCTGAGGTGCCGAACTTCAGACCACAGGGCTTTAGAAAAGGGCTTAGACTTAAGCCGGGCATGACACTGGCGGTTGAGCCAATGATTAATGCAGGTTCACCGCATGTGGTGTGGATGGATGACGAATGGACAGTGGTTACTGAGGATTTATCGTTGTCGGCACACTATGAAAATACCATACTTATTACAAAAGGAAAGCCGGAGATACTTTCTCTGACAGAGGATGAAAAAGCAGCCGGATTTCTGGAGCTAATCTAATAATAATCATAACGAAACCCAAGGATTTATTTACAGGAGGAATCAAAATGTCAAAAGCAGACGTTATCGAAGTTGAAGGTGTTGTAGTTGAGAAGTTACCAAATGCGTTTTTTAAGGTAGAGCTTGAGAACGGACACCAGATTTTAGCTACAATCAGTGGAAAGCTTCGTATGAATTTCATCAGAATTTTACCGGGAGATAAGGTAACAATTGAGATGTCACCATACGATTTGACAAAGGGCAGAATTATCTGGAGAGATAAGTAATTTTTACAGATAATTTTTTAAAAAAATATATTGACTTCCCTTAAGTGTCCGTGTATAATGCTATCTGGACACTTTTGGAAAAGTACCTGAAAAGGACTTTTATAGAGAAAGGAGGATTTGCTGTGAAGGTAAGATCATCAGTTAAACCTATTTGCGAAAAGTGCAAAGTTATCAAGAGAAAAGGAAGCATCAGAATTATCTGTGAGAATCCAAAGCATAAGCAGAGACAGGGTTAATTAGTACAAATATTTGACCCTGTTATTTGTGCGTTTGGTTTATTAAACCTTTTTTCACATCATTATGTGCGGCTGCAGCGAGATATTTATCATCGCTGTTCATAATAAACAGAGGCATTCTGGTTTCATATTATAATACCGAGTGATATGGAACAAAATGCAAATATGGGAGCGCATATGGCTACACACATTTCAGGACGTGCAACCGTAGCTGTAGATGCATATGTGTTTCGGAGAGTATACGTCAAGTTGCAGATGTATCGTTACTATAGTAAATAACTAAAAATTATGGAGGTGTAAACACACATGGCTCGTATTGCAGGTGTAGATTTACCAAGAGAAAAACGTGTAGAAATCGGCTTAACTTACATCTACGGAATCGGAAGAGTAAGTGCAGACCGTATCCTTGAAGCAGCTAATGTTGATCCAAGCACTCGTGTTAGAGATCTTACAGATGACGAGGTTAAGAGAATCAGCGCTGTTATCGACGAGACAATGACAGTTGAAGGTGATTTAAGAAGAGAAATCGCTTTAAATATCAAGAGACTTCAGGAAATTGGATGCTATCGTGGTATCCGTCATAGAAAGGGACTTCCGGTTCGTGGTCAGAAGACAAAGACTAATGCAAGAACTCGCAAGGGTCCTAAGAGAACAGTAGCAAACAAGAAGAAATAATCACTTAGATAATAAGTGAAAACGCCACTTGAACGTAGTGCGCGTTTAGTTCTGCGGACGAAGAAGCAGAGCTTCATTATAACTTAAATAAAGTTTAGAAAGTAGAAAGTAGGTTAGTTTAAATATGGCTAAGAATGTTGCAAAGAAAACAACTAAAAAGCGTGTAAAGAAAAACGTTGAACGCGGACAGGCACATATTCAGGCATCTTTCAATAACACAATCGTTACTTTAACAGATGCTGAAGGAAATGCTTTATCATGGGCAAGTGCCGGTGGTCTTGGATTTAGAGGTTCAAAGAAATCTACTCCATATGCTGCACAGATGGCAGCAGAAACAGCTACAAAGGCAGCTTTAATCCATGGATTAAAGACAGTTGACGTATTCGTTAAGGGACCAGGTTCAGGAAGAGAGGCAGCTATCCGTGCCCTTTCAGCATGTGGTCTTGAGGTTACATCAATCAGAGACGTTACTCCGGTACCTCACAATGGATGTCGTCCACCAAAACGTAGAAGAGTCTAATCAGGAGGTATAGATTAAAATGGCAGTTAATAAAGTACCTGTACTTAAGAGATGCAGATCACTTGGTTTAGAGCCAAGTTATTTAGGATATGATAAGAAGTCTAGAAGAAACCTTACAAGAGCAAACAGAAAGGTATCTGAGTACGGACTTCAGTTAAGAGAAAAGCAGAAAGCTAAATTCATCTATGGTGTTTTAGAGAAGCCTTTCCGTAACTACTACAAGAAAGCAGATCAGATGAAAGGATTAACAGGTCTTAACCTTATGACAATCCTTGAGTCAAGAATTGACAACGTAATTTTCCGTCTTGGTTTCGCAAGAACAAGAAAAGAAGCTAGACAGATCGTTGATCACAAGTTCGTTACAGTAAACGGAAAAGTTGTTAACATCCCTTCATACCTTGTAAAGGCTGGCGATGTTATCGAAATTAAAGAGAGCAAAAAGAATACTCAGAGAATGAAAGATATCGTCGAGGTAGCTGGCGGAAGAATCGTTCCGGAGTGGTTAGACGTAGATGCTGAGAAATTACAGGGAACTGTAAAAGACTTACCTACACGTGAGCAGATTGATGTTCCTGTAGATGAGATGCTCATCGTCGAGTTATATTCTAAGTAAAATTAGGTTGATTTGCCGGGGATTTATTTCCCGGCTTATCCACTCTTTGATAACATATAACAACGATACCCGAGAAGGAGGGAATTTGAAGTGTTCGATTTTGAAAAACCAAAAATTGAAATCGCAGAAATTTCAGAAGACAAGACATATGGCAGATTTGTTGTAGAGCCATTAGAGAGAGGTTACGGTACAACACTTGGAAACTCTTTAAGACGTATCATGCTTTCTTCTTTACCGGGCGCTGCAGTAAGCCAGGTCAAGATTGATGGTGTTTTACATGAATTCAGCTCTATTCCTGGTGTTAAGGAAGATGTTACAGAAATCATCATGAATATCAAGAACCTTGCAATTCGCAATAATAGTTCTACAAATGAACCAAAGGTTGCATATATCGAATTCGAAGGTGAAGGCGTTGTTACAGCAGCAGATATTCAGGTAGATCAGGATATTCAGATCATGAATCCGGATTTAGTAATTGCACACTTAAACGGCGGTGCTGATTCCAAATTATACATGGAGCTTACAATCACTAACGGCAGAGGTTATGTCGGAGCAGAGAAGAACAAGAACGAGGATACACCAATCGGAGTTCTTGCTGTAGATTCAATCTACACTCCTGTTGAGCGTGTTAATCTTACTGTAGAGAATACCCGTGTAGGTCAGGTTACAGATTACGATAAGCTTACATTAGATGTATTTACAAATGGTACATTGGAGCCGGACGAGGCAGTCAGCCTTGCAGCTAAGGTGTTAAGTGAGCACTTAAATCTGTTCATCGATCTTTCAGAGGCAGCACAGCAGGTTGACGTTATGGTCGAGAAGGAAAACGATGCTCAGGAGAAGGTTCTTGAGATGAACATCGATGAGCTTGAGCTTTCAGTTCGTTCATACAACTGCTTAAAGCGTGCAGGAATCAACACTGTTGCAGAGCTTATCAATAGAACACCTGAGGACATGATGAAGGTTCGTAACCTTGGTCGCAAGTCTTTAGAGGAAGTTTTAGCAAAATTAAAAGAATTAGGTTTAGAGTTAAATCAGACTGAGGAATAATTCATTCGAATAATCCTTGCACTGATTCTTCTAAATAAATTAGTCATATATAAATTTTAAATATCATATTTATGTTTATGTGTGACAAAACTCATAGCGGCAGGGTCAGTAAGACCAAAGAGCGTGACCGTGTCTGATACATGAGTGGCAACTGATTTGAGCATTTGCTTTTTGAAATAAGGCAAAGCTTTATCACAACAAGATACGATGTCTGGCAGTAAGACCGAAGAGCGTGACCGGATGTCCCACAAATGGAGGAAATTAAAATGGCAAAATATCGTAAGTTAAGCAGAACATCAAGCCAGAGAAAGGCTTTACTCAGAGGTCAGGTTACACAGCTTCTTGTTAACGGAAAGATCGTTACTACAGAGGCTAAGGCTAAAGAGGTTCGTAAGATCGCTGAGGGTCTTATCGCATTAGCAGTAAAAGAGAAAGACAACTTCGAAGAGGTTACTGTAACAGCTAAGGTTGCCCGCAAGGACAAAGATGGCAAGAGAGTAAAAGAGGTTGTAGACGGAAAGAAAGTTACTGTTTATGACGAAGTAGAGAAGAAGATCAAGAAGGATTCTGCTTCACGTCTTCATGCCAGAAGACAGATGCTTAAGGTTCTTTACACAGCTAAAGAGTCTGACGGCACAAAGAAGGGAACAAAGACTATCGATGTAACAAACAAGTTATTCGATGAGATCGCTCCTAAGTATGCTGATCGTAACGGTGGTTACACAAGAATCGTTAAGATTGGACAGCGTAAAGGTGACGGAGCTTTAGAGGTTCTCCTTGAGTTAGTTTAATATTTAATCGGTATAAATCTTAGACTAAATAAAACCAGAGATTTGAGTGGATGACACTTACTTCTCTGGTTTTTTATATTACTAAGATAATTATTCAAACTATTGAGAAAAACTGATGCGTCTTATTTGCATGTATAGTTCGACTGCCTTTGGTTTGAATTCGTAACTGTAACGCATAAAAATACCCCTTTCACTGGATATCCAGTAAGAGGGGTATATATTAATTTCACACGGCTTTTTATAAATGCGCTTAATTATTTATTTTTTGCTGCAGCCTGCTCGTCATTGTACTTCTGAACACACTTCTTGATTCTGTCATATGGTGAGAGAAGATCACTGATAGAACAGTCGTGGTTTAATGTATCAATGAGGTATGCGATGTATTTGCTCATGTCACAGCTGATATAGTACTCCTTAGAGAGAAGCTCAGGTGACTGGTAGATAAGGTTTGTTGTAACTACTCTATAGATGAGACCTTCCTCGTAGGCTTTGTCAAATGAAGCAAAGCCGTTTGTGAAGAGACCGAATGTAGAAACAACAAAGATTCTGTTAGCTTTACGCTTCTTGAGCTCTCTTGCTGTATCTATCATACTCTCGCCGGAAGAAATCATATCATCGATGATAAGAACATCCTTACCCTCTACATTTGTTCCGAGGAACTCATGAGCTACGATAGGGTTACGTCCGTCAACGATACGGCTGTAATCACGACGTTTGTAGAACATACCCATGTCTACTCCGAGTACGTTTGCAAGGTAGATAGCACGGTTTGTAGCGCCCTCATCAGGAGAGATAATCATAAGATGGTCAGCATCAATAGTGATATCCTTTACGTTCTTTAAGATGCCCTTAATGAACTGGTAAGAAGGCATTACATTCTCAAAGCCGTTCAGAGGAATAGCATTTACCACACGAGGGTCATGGGCATCGAAGGTGATGATATTGTCTACACCCATGTTGATAAGCTCCTGAAGAGCCAATGGACAGTCAAGAGACTCACGGCCTGTACGTCTGTGCTGACGGCTCTCATAAAGGAAAGGCATGATAACTGTGATTCTTCTTGCTTTTCCGCCGGCTGCAGCGATAACACGCTTTAAGTCTGCGTAGTGGTCATCAGGTGACATGTGGTTTGTCTGACCGCATACTGTGTAGGTAAGACTGTAGTTTGTTACATCTACCATGATGTACAGATCATAACCACGAACTGACTGGTTGATAACACATTTAGCCTCGCCGGAACCGAATCTAGGTGTAGAAGGCTTGATAATGTAGCTGTTTTTGTAGTAGTCCTTGAAAGCACTCTCGTTAGCATGCTGGTGCTCTCTGTGCTCTCTCCAGCCCTGTAAGTATGCATCTACCTTCTGGGCAAGACCTATACAACTGTCGGTTGCAACAAGTCCAAGTGTACCGGTTGGCATAGTCTCCAAAATTCTCTCATCGTTTGGCATTGTTATTCCTCCATATAACCATATAATAAATAAACTAAATATATAATATAAAAAGCGCTATTTGGAAAGACGCTTTTTAATTCGTATGTCATCTCCAAAGAGCTTGATAAAACTATAATTGCTTGAAATTCTTGAAAGTGTTCTCTCGGAGTAAATATCTGCTATCTGCTCCAGATTCAGATTAGTGGAAATAATAGTAGATTTCTGTCGCAGTATGCGCTCATTTACACAAAGGAAAAGCTGTGATGTGGTAAATGAGTTGGAAAGCTCGGTTCCGAGATCGTCTATGATAAGTAAATCACAGTCGAATATATTCTGGTGCGCTGCGATGGCATCTGCATCCTTTTCAAACACACCTTTGCTTAATATATCAAATAATTGGAATGCTGTAAAGTAAATTACGGAGTAACCTGCATCTAAAAGCTCTTTTGCAATGCAATTAGATAAAAAAGTCTTTCCGACACCGGTATTACCGTAGAAAAATATGTTTTTAGGTTTGTTTTCAAAATTATCTATAAAATCATGACAGTTCGTCACGGCAAGCTTTGCTGTGGCGAGCGCAGACAGCCCTGTCGCAGGATTTTTCTGCTCATCTGAGTAATAATCAAATGAGAGCGTGGAAAAATTCTCACGAGACAAAATCTCCCTGATATTGGACTGCGAATAAACGGTATTGATAATAGCCTGCTTGAAACAATGACATTTCTGACCATCTATATACCCGGTATCATGGCAATCTGGACAGGTGTAAATAGGGTCAAAATAATCAAGCGGATATCCGAGTGTGGATAGCAGTGCAGCACGCTCCTCCTTATAGTCCTCGATTGCAAGGCGTAAAGCGGCGAGAGCATTCTCATCACCATCCATAAGCCTGTACGCCTGCCTGACAGATGCGGATGCAATCTCTGAGTCAATTTCCCTGAGGCGGGGTGCCTTGCGATAGGCTTCCTCAATACGCTTGTCATGTATGTATTTGTTCTGAAGCTGGCGTTTATCGTAGCCTCGCATTATCTCATCATATTGAGCATTGGTAAGTGCCATATATCCTCCTTGGGATGTGTAAATCTAACTTGAAAAATCATACCGTAGAATTTAGAAACAGCTTCTCCAGCTTGTCGTAATCATTGTTTCGCTGATTGAAGTTGTTAAATTTATTCTTGGAACTTGAATTATTGCTTTTGGGTTTTGAGGAACCGTTTGCAGCATTTGTACTCTGTGATGAGCCGGTAGCAGAGGCTTTATTGGCCTTGGCAAAGTTGGCATCAAGCACTTCAACATCCTTTAATGTATGTACATCCTTTTTCCTCCAGTTCGCGAGTATCGAGTCTGTGTACTCGAAGCTTGGCTTCTGGATAGCTGAAATGGTTTTACTGCAGGCGGCCTTTACAAGCTCTATATCGAAACCGTATTCGCCGACCCATTTGTTTATTAGTGACACCTCAGAGTCAACCAGATTGCGGCCTGTGATGCCTAGAGCCTTCATTACAGAATAGTAAATCTGTGAGTGAGCGGCTGCATCGTCCTTTGCCTGGTCTACGGTCTTTATGCCGGCATCGGCCCAGCCGAGAGCGACCTTGTTCATGTACCGAAGGCTTGAATGTCCTTTGGTAATGCAGTACTCTACGAGATATTCTACCAGGTCGGTAGAAAAATGAAGCTCGTCCAGCCAGTAGAGCACCATATTGGTGTCTGTGGATGAGAGCGTATGCTTCAGATATGTCTCTATAATAAAGAAAAGCTCTGAAATGTCAGGATTCTTTCTAAACTCCTTAATCTCATCAAGTGTGTATTCCTTCTGTGAAGAAGCAGCTTTGTCAGGAGTCTGGCTCTTAAGCTTTTCCACAACAGAATCATGCATCCGAGTATTCACGGTAGAAATATTCTGTGCAGCATTATTAACCACGCTGTTTTGAAAATTATTCTGCGTAGCATTATTAACCACGCCGTTTTGCAAATTATTCTGCGCGGCATTATCAGCCACAGTGCTTTGTATATTACTCTGAGCAGCCTGCATACCGGATACAGAAAGACTGCAGAGGTTGACTCCAATAATCTGACCATCAGCGCCGGTTTGCAGCTGCAAAATGCCCTCAGAGGCCCAGTAATTGAGGGCACGTATGATGTCGGCTTCAGTATTGCTGAAATGATCGGCAATCTCTGAAATAGTTGCTATGCCTGCCCCGGAGCCTGTCGCACGGAGCAGATAAAGGTATACCTTGACAAACTCACCGTTTGCCTTTGGCATGTATTGATCTATAAAAATATCTGACACAGTAGTGAATGATGTTGCTATGTCACTGCTAATGTTTATCGCTGTCATATAAAAAACTCTCTTTCGCTTAACCTGTGAGCAATTATAGCACAATATTTTAACCGTGTGAAGATGGTAAAAGTGCTACAAGCCTTGTAAACTCGGGCTTTCCGAGTCCACAAAAAAATGTGGATAACGTGGATAACTGTGTAAAATAATTGAAAAATCAATGTATCACAGGGTATATAAGCTGTTGAAAATTATTTAAAAAATCCACACACAAAATGAGAGTTGTTAACATTTTGTATGTGGATAACGTGGATAACTTATTTCTTAAGCAGGTCTTCGCCGATTTCTACTACATTTCCGGCACCCATTGTTATCAACAGATCACCGTTTACACAATTTTCTGATAAAAATTTCTCGATTTCCTCAAATGATGGGAAATAGTGCGCATTCACACCTTTTTCGAGCAATAAATCCAGGATATCCTTAGATGAGATACCATATGTGTTCTGCTCACGCGCAGCATAGATATCAGCAAGCACCACAACATCTGCCATTGAAAGAACATCGGCAAAATCATTTAAGAATGCCTTGGTTCTGGAATAGGTGTGTGGCTGGAAGCAAAGGACAAGCCTGTCATGTGGATATTTTTGTGCGGCTGTCAGTGTTGCGCGGATCTCGGTTGGATGGTGAGCGTAGTCATCAATGATTGTGACGCCGTTTACCTTGCCCTTGTACTGGAAACGTCTGTCAGCACCGCCAAATTTGTCAAGGCCTGTGAGGATAGACTCCGTATCGAGACCAAGTGTGGTGGATAAAGCTATGGCTGCGAGCGCATTGCTTACATTGTGAGCGCCCGGAACAGAGAGTTTTACGTCGAAAAGTGGACTACCCTGTCTCATAGCTGTAAAAGATGCACAAGCTTTATCGTCATAGGTTATATTTTCCGGATAGAAATCATATTTTGAATCAAAGCCATAGGTGATAATCTTTTGAGGAAGCCCTGCGACAATCTCCTCATAGCGGTCAATCTCACCGTTGATGATGGTAGCACCGCCTGCGAGAGTGTTTGATGCATACTCGCGGAAGGAATGCCTGATGTCGTTGATATCCTTGAAGAAATCCAGATGCTCAGCCTCAATATTTAAAATAATGCTGTAGCGTGGTCTGAAATTCAAAAAGCTGTTTGTGTACTCACACGCCTCAGAGATGAAGTACTCTGAATCGCCCACACGCAGATTGCCGTGGATAGATGACAAAATACCACCTACGGAAATGGTAGGATCTGTCTGGGCGGCGAGAAGAATCTCGCTGATCATGGATGTGGTGGTAGTCTTGCCGTGTGTGCCGGCTACAGCGATGGAATAATCGTAATTGTCCATAATCTGTCCGAGAAGCTCGGCTCGGGTAAGCATTGGAATACCGGCTGCCTTTGCTGCGGCAAACTCAGGATTGCTTTCATGGATAGCAGCAGTGTAAACCACCAGGTCGATACCGGAGGTGATATTGTCTGCGCTCTGGCCATATATGACTTTTATGCCCTTGGCAGCAAGAGTCTTTGTGAGGTCTGATTCCTTTGAATCGGAGCCGGAAATTGTAAAGCCCTCCTCATGCAGAATCTCTGCGAGACCGCTCATGCTGATACCGCCGATGCCTATGAAATGGATGTGTATTGGTTTGCTGAAATCTATTTTATACATTTATTTTACCTGCCTGATTTATTATAATTTATATTGTAACTATTAAGAATCGCTGAGAACAAAAAGCCGATGCGTCATGATTGCATGTAAGCAACAGATTTTCTTGTTCTGAATAGTTACTTTATATTAATTATACAACTAAATATAGTATTTGCAAAGGAAAAATAAGGTGAAAGCAGGCATGACTTTCAAATGATAAGAACCCTTGCAGGTTAAACAGATATACGCTAAATGACACTTGTGCAAAATGTCGAAAATAAAGAAAAATATTATTTGATTTTGTGAAAAATGTTGAAGTGATAATGCGGCTGTGGTATAATTTTTTTTATATAAAAATAATTCATCCGGACCATATGAATTTGATGGTTTTAAAGTATATAGCTGTAACTGCAATTTATGCAGCAGCAACTATAATTTATATGGAAACAATTGTGATTTATTATAGAAGCATTACAGATACGGTTATTACAGAAACAAGTGGTGGGAACCGGATGGCACAACAAAAATTAGGACAGACGAGGAGTGATAACGTGATTAAGAAAGAAATGATAGCCATGCTTTTAGCAGGCGGTCAAGGCAGCAGACTTGGTGTTCTGACAGCGAACGTAGCAAAACCGGCAGTTTCGTTTGGTGGAAAGTACAGAATCATAGATTTTCCGCTTAGCAACTGCATCAATTCAGGCATTGATACAGTGGGTGTACTTACACAGTATCAGCCACTCAGACTTAACAGCCACATCGGAATAGGTATTCCGTGGGACCTCGACAGGAATAATGGAGGAGTGGCAATACTGCCTCCTTATGAGAAGAGCGGCAACAGCGAGTGGTACACAGGTACAGCCAATGCAATCTACCAGAATATGAGGTATATAGACAGTTACAACCCGGACTATGTGTTGATACTGTCAGGAGACCATATTTACAAGATGGACTATGAGGTGATGCTTGATTTCCACAAGGAAAACAATGCCGATGTGACCATAGCAACCATGCCGGTGCCTATCGAGGAGGCCAGCCGATTTGGTATCGTCATAGCCGATGATGATAAGCGCATCAATGCATTTGAGGAAAAGCCGGTTCATCCGCGCAGTAATCTCGCATCAATGGGCATTTACATATTCTCATGGCCGGTGCTAAAGGAAGCATTACTTGCACTAAAGGATCAGGAAAACTGTGATTTTGGCAAGCATGTCATACCATACTGCTTTGAAAACGACAGACGTATGTTTGCATACGAGTTCAACGGATACTGGAAGGATGTAGGTACACTGGGCTCATACTGGGAGGCCAATATGGAGCTTGTGGACCTCATTCCGGAGTTCAATCTGTACGAGGAGTATTGGAAGATTTACACAAAGAATGATGCAATCGAGCCACTTTATATAGCCAAAGGAGGTCATGTGGAGCGAAGCATCATGGGTGAGGGCTGTGAATGCTATGGTCATGTGGAGCATTCTGTTATAGGTGCCAACGTCAAGATTGGAAGAGGCGCAGTAATACGTGATTCCATTATCATGTGTGACACGGAGATAGGCTCCAATGTCACGATAGACAAGTCCATCATTGCCGAAAATTGCAAGGTGGGCGACAATGTGACACTTGGCTTCGGACAGGAGAAGCCGAACGTATTGAATGAGAGCATATACTCATTTGGGCTGGTCACTATAGGAGAAGATTCTGTGATACCGGACGGGGTAAAGATAGGCAAAAATACAGCAATCTCCGGTGTTACATACGAAGAGGATTACAAAGACGGTGTGCTTGAGGGCGGAGAAGTTATTATCAAGGCAGGTGACGGAAAATGAAGGCAATAGGAATAATTTTGGCCGGCGGCAACAATAATAGGATGAAGGAACTGACAGCAAAACGAGCAGTACCGGCACTGCCGGTAGCAGGCAGCTTCAGAAGCATAGATTTTGCGCTCAGCAGCATGTCAAACTCACATATACAGACTGTCGCAGTACTGACCCAGTACAATGCACGCTCACTGAATGAGCATTTAAGCTCATCAAAATGGTGGAATTTTGGCAGAAAGCAGGGGGGCTTATTCCTCTTTACACCTACAGTCACAGCGGACAACAGTGACTGGTATAGGGGCACGGCAGATGCGATGTATCAGAACATTGATTTTCTCAAGAGACGCCATGAGCCATATGTCATCATCAGCAGCGGTGACTGTGTATACAAGCTGGATTTCAACAGAGTGCTTGATTTTCACATCGAGAAAAAATCAGACATTACAGTGGTATGCAAGGACATGATGTACAACGACGATGTCAGCCGTTTTGGTGTGGTACGCATGGATGATGAGTCAAGAATCACAGAGTTTGATGAAAAGCCAATCGAGGCCTCATCCAACACCATTTCCACAGGTATCTATGTCATCAGGAGACGACAGCTCATAGAGCTTTTGGAGGCGGCAGCTGAGGAAAACAGATTCGATTTCGTAAATGATATCCTCGTGCGCTACAAAAATGTAAAGAAAATATATGGCTACAAGATAAATTCATACTGGAACAATATCGCCGATATTGATGCATACTTCAAGACCAATATGGATTTCTTAAGACCTGACGTCAGAAGCTATTTCTTCAGGGAGGAGCCGACCATCTGCTCAAAGGTGGACGACCTGCCACCGGCCAAGTTTAATCCGGGCTCAGACATTTCAAACAGCCTCGTATCAAGTGGCTGTATCATAAACGGCAGCGTGGAGGATTCGGTGCTTTTCAAGCAGGTATTTGTGGGCAAAAACACTACCGTGAAGAACTGCGTGCTGCTCAATGACGTCTACATAGGCGACAATGTGCACCTCGAAAATTGCATCGTAGAGAGCCGTGGAACCATCAATCCAAACACCTGCTATTGTGGTGAGGATGGAGTCATGATAGTAAAAGAAAAAAATGTAAGATATGTAATTTAAAAACAGACCAGGGGGACAAAAATATGCAGATTACAGACATCAGAATTCGTAAGGTAGAAAAAGAGGGCAAGATGAAGGCGGTTGTGTCAATCACAATCGATGATGAATTCGTGGTACATGACATCAAGGTAATCGAAGGAGAAAAGGGACTTTTCATCGCCATGCCAAGCCGCAAGGCAAACGATGGCGAGTACAGGGATATAGCCCATCCGATTAACTCTGCCACACGCGAGAATATCCAGAATATGATTCTTGAAAAGTATAAGACAGAGATTGAGAATGTATAAAATCAAACAAAGATTCGAGTTGCGAGGGCAGACTTTGGGACTCGTAAAATGCTAAGCTATAGCCATCATAAGAAACAGGCATCTAATTTACGAAAAACAGGAGGACAGGACAAAATGGAAAAATTTATTTACTGGATAAAAAGGACACTGCATCATTCAAAACACTGCAACAGCTTATGTATGCTGTGCAAGTATTATGATGAATGTAAAATCGACGGACTGGTATAATAGCAGGAGGACACGACAATGAAAGAAATGTATTTTACAATGGCAGGATGTAACCATTATTATGGAAGTGATTTCATGGAAAAAGGCATGAAGGTCAAGCTGGTCAAGGAGCCGGACAATGAGTATGACAGCGAAGCAATACAGGTAAAGATTAAAGGACTTGGCAAGGTGGGCTACGTGGCCAACAGCCCATACACCGTGAAGGGTGAGTCAATGAGTGCAGGCAGACTGTATGACAAAATCGGTGGTAAGGCAAAAGGAAAGATTGTGTTTGTGACAGACGGCGGAGTGATTTGCAAAGTAATCAGTGATGGTAAGGACAAGCCGGTGATGATAGAGGAAGACAAAGTATATGATGAAAATATCTAAAAAGACTGCATGACTCAAGTACTATGTGGTAAAATAATAAGCAGGACACAGTGGAGGTACATATGAATTATCTGGTAATCGATTTGGAAATGTGCAGGGTAAAGAAGCTCTATAGAAAAACATATAAATACGCCAGTGAAATAATACAGATTGGCGCAGTTCTCTTAGATGAAGGATTCAGCAGAATAGCCACAATGTGCGAGTATGTAAATCCTGAATACGGCGTGCTGGACAATTTCATAGAGAGCATGACAGGCATAAAAAACCGCGATATCAAACAGGCTCCGAAGCTGACAGAGGCACTTGAGCATCTGACAGACTGGCTTGGAGACAGGGAGTACAATGTCTATGCCTGGAGTGACTCTGACAGAACGCAGATATTGCATGAGATAAAAGCAAAGAATATAGAGAGCGCGAAGATAGATGACTTTATGAAAGCAGACCGCTGGATTGATTACCAGGAAGTGTTTAAGAAGCGATTTCATTTGGACAGGTGCTACAGCTTGGAGGATGCACTTGAAAGTGCAGAGATAGAGCCGGAAGGCAGATTTCATGACGGACTGGACGATGCAGTAAATACCGGAGCACTGATAAAGAAGCTGGAGCTGAATCCGGAGTATGAGATTGCCAAGTACGCACTTCCGGAGTCGGACGAGCATCTGAGTTGTACTATTGGGGATTTGTTTGAGGGATTGCAGTTGAAGGTTGGATAATATGCAAATACTATGAAGTGGTGTACATATTCTTTCATACGGGAATGCCACTTGTGGCAATGCACTGGCAACACAGATTCAATCATATGGTCGGTAGATATAATGATATTTACCGAGTTCAGATGCCAAACATCACACCTCATGTATGCCGACACACTTACTGCTCCAATATGGTAAGGGTTCATTGTCAAAGTATATGGGGATTTCTAATGATGAAAAAAATACAATTCATAAAAAGAATGAGGAGTATAATGTTATCCCAACAGATGCACAAATTTATGTAGGCAATTCAGAACAGCATGTTTGTTTGGGAAAAATGACAGGAAGTGTACGTCTGACAAATAGAGTCTTGGCATGTAAGGGAAAAATTTATTCTTGTAATATAAAGCAATGTCTTAGATGTAAAAAATATTTTATTTCCCCGAGAGATTTTTATTCTAATAGTTCTTTACCAGATAATTATACATATATTGAGCCTGCAAATAAAGTTGTGTCAATTAGTCCGCATGATTTTATAGTAAGAGTAAATACTAATAGGTGCACTTCCGGTGGACACAGACTGAAAGATATAAAGTGCAGCGTTCCGTTGGGGTTATTCTCAGGCGGGGTAAGAAGAGTAGAAGTACCTGCAGCATATTGTTATGTATGTGATAAATATTATATTCTAGATGAAGATTATGAAATGTTGAAGAAAAAAGGTGTAGTACTTTGCCATATTGATGAAAAGGAAGAATTGGTGAAAGATTACGGTTATGATGACTGCGATTTTGAATTAAATAAGGAGTCACTGTTACATAAAATTGGATATTTATACATTTTTGGGGATAGAGGTGATATGTTTGAAGCAGACGAAAGTAACAGAGTGGATTATATCAGGCAATCCAGAACAATATAATGTAGTAGATGCATTTCATAATTTGCATAGAGTGGATTGGGCACAAAAGGCAAATATGACGGCTGGTGATATAGTTTATATTTATGTATCAGGAAATGTAAAAGCAATTAAATTTAAATGTAGAGTAAACAAGGCTGATCTTGACGAATCGGATATTGATGATCGAGAATATGATCTTTCAGGCCAGTTTGATGGTACAGCTGGCCGCTATATGGAATTAGAGTTACTTGAAGAGTACGTGGGTGATGAATATTCCAGGGAAGAACTGATGAAACATGGATTTAGGTCACCACAAGGGCCAATACGCATGCCAGAGTCGGTTAAACAGTATTTAGAATCAATAAGTGTATTTGAACATAGATATCCAGTAAATACAGCTGTATGGATTGCGACAGCATTGCTTTCAGCAGAATCGTTTGATAGTAATCCGGTATGTAGCAAAAAGGACATGTATTTTAAACAAACAGCAATCATACAGCGTGCACAAAAGTTGGCGGAAAGCAGTGTGGCAAATGCTCGTTGTTCGCAGTGGTGTTGCGCGGATAATGATAACTCATCTAATAATTATCTCCGGGGAGATTCCGAAGAAAATAGTTCATTGAGAAGATTAAGTCTTCTGGATGAATTTCCGGAGAAAACACACCCGGAAGGGCTCAACATGGCGGATGAGTTGACCATGAATGGAAATAAAATGACAATGGAAGAACTGTTCTATTTTGTCAGAGAGCAGTATCCAACGATTATCGGAAATGATAGTAAAATTGATTACATAGGAGTTCTGGATTATCTACGAGATAACACAGATGTTCCGTATTCTAAGCCAGATGCACCGGGGCTTGCAGCAGAAGAAGTAAGTCGTCTTTTGGAAGTAAAGAAAAAAGGACAGAATGCTATAGCTGAGTTGAAAAAGATGGCAGAAGCATTTGCTGTTAGATTTAAGTTAGAAAAATGCATGTCTATGTCTTGGCTGGATGGTTCAAATACAAAAACACGCCGCTATTTATGGGCACCATTAAAATACGGAAAATATGCGGATAATCCAGTAAGTGTATCGGTGTTTGTAGAAAAACGTAACAGCGATACTTGTTATCGAGTAAGTTTGGAAATAAAAAATGATGGTGATGACAAAGACATAATGAAACAGTACCATTCACATTTAGACATTCCTCTTAATGTGGCGGCAGGCCTAGTTTATGTTTCTGTTTCTGGTAGCAATGAGTGGGGAACTCCAGATATTTTGAATAAGACGCAAGATGAAATAAAGCAGGAAGTTGAATCTGGAAAGCTCAAGAAAGTGCAAATATGTAAGTACATTGATAGAAAGCCAGATGAAACAAACGCTTATTATCATACAGAAATAACTAAGGCCATAGCAGCTATACTGCCATATTATGACCATGTACTTGGAATTGAAAAGATAGAGTATTATCCAAGTCTTGCTGAATATGATCCAGGAATTACTGCAGAAGAATATGAAAGAATTCTGGGTGATGAGAATATTGTAAAAAGCGCATGGTTAGATACCCTTCATTATTTGTATTTGATGGGTGGAATAGGAACCTGCAAGCAGATAGCGAATAAATATGGAAATGGCGCCGCGCATTATAACACGAATGCAATCAATGTTGCTAAGGCTGTACATAAGGAAACAAACTGTCCGTTATGTGCAAGAGATACAGGAGAAAATCAATACTGGCCAGTTTTGTTCTATGGACGAGATTTGGCAGACAGTGCCGATGGTGTATTTTCTTATAAAATGAGAGAGCCTTTGATGGAGGCAATCAAAGCATTAGAGGAAAGAGGTGTGTTCCAGGAGATGAAAGAAGCAAATAAAGAGTTTGATAAGAATTTAATATTATATGGACCTCCTGGAACAGGAAAAACATATAATTCTGCTACATACGCTGTTGCAATTTGCGATGGGAAGTCTGTAGATGAACTTACAGATTATGACGCAGTTATGAAAAGATACAATGAATTAAAAAAAGCTGGAAGAATAGCATTTACTACATTTCATCAATCATATGGATATGAGGAATTTATAGAGGGAATTAAACCGATTATAGATGAGAATAAGCAAGATATTGGATATACAATAGAACCAGGGGTATTTAAGGAGTTTTGCGAAAATGCGAGAAGCATTGTTCGAACAAAGAACGGTGATTCTATTGATGCAGGGGCTAGAATATGGAAGTTAACCATTATGAATGGAGATCTGAATCAAGTAAAACAGGAATGCTTTGAAGAAAATAATGTTCGAATGGGATTTGACATAGATTCGGATGAAGCGCGTTCTTTTGTGGAAGATGTGAGGCTTGGCGATATTATTTTGTCATTTAAAACTCGAAAGACAATTGACGGAATTGCAATAGTAACAGATGAAGCAGCTGTGCTGCAAGATAAGAGTATGTATAAGACTGCAAGAGCAGTGAAATGGCTTGCAAAAAATATTGATGAGGATATTACTGATATAAATAATGGTAAGTTACTTCATAGAATGACTTTTGCAAAAGTCCCTAATATGAATGTAAAGGATGTTATTAAGTTAGCTGAGAAAGTAAATCCAGGCTTAGAAAGTACAGTAATTGAAGAAAATACAGAGCCGCATGTATTTATTATTGATGAAATTAACAGAGGAAATATCTCAAAAATATTCGGGGAATTAATTACATTAATTGAAAGTACAAAGAGAGCTGGGATGTCTGAATCAGCATCAGCTATATTACCATATTCAGGAGATGAATTTAGTGTACCATCTAATGTGTACATACTTGGGACGATGAATACCGCAGATAGATCCATAGCTTTGATGGATACAGCGCTTCGGAGAAGATTCCAGTTTATTGAAATGATGCCGGATTCAGATGTGCTTAGAAAGATTCATGCGGATAAGGTAGAGGATTTGGATGTTGCAGCAATGCTTGATAAAATCAATGAAAGAATTACATTCTTATATGATAGAGAACATACAATTGGACATGCATTCTTTACCGGACTTAAGGATGACGCATCACTTTCAAAGCTGCAGTCTATATTTGAAAAATCTGTAATTCCATTATTACAGGAATACTTCTATGAGGACTATCAGAAGATACAGCTTGTATTGGGCGATAACGCCAAGAGTGATGATAGCTTGAAGTTTATTCTTGATGAGAAAGTAGTAGCAAAGAATATTTTCAAAGGTAATGTTGAAGACGTGATTGATCTTCCGGAAAAGAGATATTCAATCAATAAGGTAGCCTTTGGCGATATCAATAGTTATAAGGAAATTTTGTAAAGCGTGGTGATAACATGGGTAAACCGTTTGAGGTAAAAGAGTTTGACTCCATTATCTGCAATGCGGATTATAAAGATGATGAAAAATACAAATATTTGAATCAGAAAGAATTCGATAATCTAGTGGCGTTTATCCATGAGTTTACCGGAGATGCGGATAGTGCAGATGCGTTAGACTTTATGAAGATTGGCTACCGACGTAATGTTGGAGAAGTAGTCTCTATAAAGAACTACGTTGGCCTGATTCAAATGAAGAATGGTTTCCAGATCCAGGTACTTCCAAAGATATCGTTTGGAGCGAAAGACGAAGGAAATGTGCAAACCAAGAGAGTGTTCATTAGAATGCTCCGAAGCATGAAGGATTTTCCAAGTAAGGTTTTCAACGATGCTTCTTTAAAAGTAGACCAGATGAATTTATACGAGCTGTTTATCAATATGTATCTGCAGGAAGTCAGACAGTTGGTGAAACGCGGTATAAAGTCAAATTATGTTGGACAGGAAGATAATTTGCGTTATTACAAAGGAAAACTGCTTGTAAATCAGCAGGTGAGGGCGAATTTGGCCCACAAGGAACGCTTTTACGTAGCTTATGAAGAATTCCATCCCAATAGGGCAGAAAACCGGCTTGTAAAGGCAACACTCGCAAAGTTACAGAAATTGACGACAAGTGCAGAAAACTCAAAAGAAATAAGACAGTTATTAACAGCTTTTGAGATGGTGGATGCTTCGGTAAATTATGCGAAGGACTTTTCACAGGTGGTTATTAATAGAAATACAAAAGATTATGAGATGCTTATGCAGTGGTCTAAGGTATTTCTGATGAATAAGAGCTTTACGACGTTCTCCGGCTCCACAGCATCAAGAGCGTTGCTGTTCTCAATGGAGTCTGTATATGAAAGTTATGTAGCACAGCAGATGAAAAAGGTGATGAGTCCGGAAGGTTGGGATGTATCCAGCCAGGACAAAGGACACTATCTTTTTACAGAACCAAGGCGACAGTTTGCGCTAAGGCCGGATATTGTTATGAAAAGAGGAGAGCGTACAGTAATTCTGGATACTAAGTGGAAAAGCCTTGTTGATAACGAAAGAGTAAATTATGGTATTTCACAAGCGGATATGTATCAGATGTATGCATACTCGAAGAAATATAACACACCTGAAATATGGCTGTTATACCCGGTGAATGATGAAATGAGAAATCATTATCCAATCCGGTTTGAGAGTGGAGATGGAACAACAGTAAATTTGCATTTTGTTGATGTCGATAAAATAGAAGAAAGTTTGCAAGAACTTAGAAGTTTATTGGAAGCAGGTGAATAGGATGGCTAATACAAAATTTGACAAACTCATAGGGCTATTAGAACCATTGGAAAGTGATAGTGTTGGAGAATGGATAATAGATAAAGAGCACAAAGGAACAGAAGACGATCCTAAACACTTCCCATGGGATAAATTTGTGAATAGAGAGTGATTAGGATATGATTAGGATAGTAAAAAGCGATATTACAAAAATCAGAGATGTGCAGGCAATTGTAAATGCAGCAAATAACTCGCTTCTTGGTGGAGGCGGTGTAGATGGTGCTATTCACAGAGCAGCAGGACCGGAACTTCTGGTGGAGTGCAGGACACTTCACGGATGTGAAACAGGAGAAGCAAAGATAACAAAAGCCTATAATTTACCATGTGATTATGTTATTCATACTGTAGGACCGATATGGAATGGAGGAAGGAATAGAGAAGAGGAGCTTCTTGCTAACTGCTATTTTAATTCCATGAAGCTGGCAATGGATAATGGAATAAGGTCTATTGCATTTCCTTCCATATCAACGGGAGCATATGGTTTTCCGGTTGAGTTGGCAGCAAAGATTGCAGTACATACAGTAAACAGATTCTTACAGGATAATCCGGACAGTTTTGATTTAGTGGAATGGGTGCTGTTTGATACTCATACTGAATCGGTGTACGAAGCTGCGGAAAAATCATACATGGAAGATGAAAGTGATGATTTTTGATTAAAGTTTTGATTGATGATTTTGGAACAAAAATTCGAATTGCGAGGGCATACTTTGGGACTCGTAAAGTCATATACTAAAGACAATCAAAGAGCTGATATCATTTGCAACTAATAAGGGAGTGTGTGATTATGAGAAATAACAAGAATTCTATCGTAGAAAACGTAATTTTGTTTCTGGTAGCTATTGGAGTATTTGCTATAATAGGTGGATTAGCAGGATGGATACGGTGGAGATGAAAGCTTTCCACATGATGGAAAACAGGGAAGATG
>OIBC01000227.1_pt1 | contig 24456 bp, 17 predicted proteins | sample 1580901 | NCBI WGS metagenome assembly OIBC01 (sample SAMEA3882539, study PRJEB24775) | human gut metagenome | biome: human-associated habitat; feature: intestine environment; material: feces | place: Netherlands | collected 2009/2010 | reverse complement strand
TTCAGACCGCCATTTCGATCCTCACGGCCATCGCCACGGCCCTCGGCGTGACGAGTTGCATGGCAGCCGTGTAGCCACTATACGAATGGTTTTAAGCAATTATAGGTAAATAAATGTTTGCGCCCTCTCTAAGATGTGAATCTTGGAGAGCGATTCATTCCCCGGTTGATAGCACCTAGAGCGGGGGTTGATAGCACCAAGAGCGGGCGGATAGCATCAAGAGCGGGAGGACAGCACAAAGGGCGGGAGGACAGAACGAAGAATGGGTGGACTGAACGATGAACAGGAAGGACAGGGAAAGAGAGAGGAAGCGGCGGGGTAGGGTACAAAAAAAGGTGGCCGAAGCCACCTTGGAAAGTGTAGGAACTGTTACTTCTTACTGGAGCGGACCGCCTTCACCGCCTTGGCACAGTCTTCGGGACTGACCGCGCGGCACTGCTTGATCCAGGCCGTAGCCACGCCGATGATGCTGCAAGAGTGGTCCGCGTTGATGCACATGGCATCACGCGTTTCGTCGCCTGGCACGAGCCATTTAGAGCCGTCCTCGTCCTCGAAATAGACCTTGACGGTAGGCAGGCCGTCGTAAATGGCCAGTACGAACTCTCCCGACTGTGCAGTGTCCTGTTTGCGCATTCTCAACTCGTCACCCTTGTGCATGCGGTAGTTGGCCAAACTGTCGTCCGCCAGGCGAACGATGAAGTTGCAGTCGGGTGCAATCGCCCTGGGGACTCGGTACATCTCTTGACGGATGCAACCATGATCATCGGTTATACCATCGTAAATGGGGATCAGGACCACGTCGTCGTTATCCACTTCCTCAGCGTTACAGCCTTGCTGGCGCATGAGGTTTACAAACTCGCTTTCTGTCATAGTTTTTTCTTCGCTTTTCATGATAGAATACTTTATTTGTTATACATACTTATTAGACGGTGCGAAGGTAGGAAGTTTTTTCGACATGACCTAATAATAACTGTGAAAAAATGCTTTCTTGCGTACGGGCTAAGAAGTCGTGGAGATTGAGAAAAAATAAAGGGCCCGAACTGTCACAGCCCAGACCCTTCCGTTTACAATCTTAGTTACTAAAATAATTTACCTTAAAACCCTTTTTTTGTGTGATATTCCATTAGAAAAAGAGGTAGCGGTTGTCAACCACTCCCGCGCCGAAGACGAGGTCTTGCATGAAGTTGCCCATGTACTGCATAGCACGCTGGCGGCACATTTGAATCTGCTGCTCCTCGTTGTACTTGGCCGGACGCATCTGCTTCTTCACAACCTGGAAGACATAGACGCCGGCGTTGCCCTTGACAGGGGCGGAGCAGAACTTGCCCTGAGCCGTGGCAGCCACGGCACCCGAGAGGGCGGGCTCAGCAGCTCCCGTGGCCTGGATGAAGGCAGGGGCTGCAAACGTGATCTGATTGACCGTGCTGACCTTTGCACCCTTGGCCTGGGCAGCAGCGATGCTGTTGACGCCCTTGAGCTTGGCCATGATCATCTCGGCCTTCTTGTCGCGGATCACCTCGCGCTTGAGAATCTCCTTCACCTGGGCGTCGTCCCAAGGACGGTAGCCCTGCGGATGGATCTTGGTCATGCAGAGCACCAGCAGGTGGTCGTTCTCCTTGCCAGCCTCGAAGAGCTGGGAAACCTGTCCCTCCTTGGCCTCGAAGATCCACTTGATGGCGTCGCGGATGCCGGAACCACCGACGTTGCCCACCGTATGGCTGGAGGTGGCGAAGTCGTTGAGATCCTGGACCGTGTAGCCAAACTTCGTGGCGTGCTTCTGCAGGTCGGCCAGGCTGGCCTGGCTCTGCGTGACAAACTGGCTGAAACGGTTGTAAGCCTTGGAGTAGGTATTGTCGGAGAAACGGATTTCCTTCTTGATGACGGCAGCGACGGCCTTGCTCTTCATCGCCTTGCGGTTGAGCACCTGGATGACGACGTTGCCCTGGGTGAGCTCGATGTTCTGGGTGGAACCGACGGCACCGTTGAGCAGCGCCTCGATGTAGGCACGGTTGTCCTGGCTCATCGTGCTGGCCTGCTCATACATCGCACCCGTGAACCACGTCGTGGTGCTGTCCTGGCCGTAGCGCTTGGCGATGGCCTGGAAGTCGCCACCAGCGGCGAGGGCCTTCTGGATGCTGTCGGCAGAAGCGCGAGCGGCCTCCAGCGTCTTGCCACCCACCTGGATCTGACGGAACTCCACGGAGTCGGGGAGCTCGGTGCGAGAGAGGATGCGGACGATATTGTAGGTGTTGTCCTTCGTGTTCTCCACGACGCCGGTCGTACCGACGGCCATGGAGTCGATCTTGGAGGCGATGTCGGGGTACTGCTGGAAAGCCTTGCCGCTGACGGGGAGGCCGATGTACTGGATCATGCTACCGCTCTTGCTCACCACCTGGGTGGGGTCGGCGGCCGCGGCGAGCTGCTTCTGATAGCCGGCCATGTCCTTCTGGAGCTGGGCACGGTCGGTGGCGCTGGCCTTCACCTGGACGTCAACCATCTTGACGTCGCGCGTCTCCTGCTGCTGGCGGAAGGCGGGCTTCAGCTCCTCATACTTGGCCTTGAGCTCCTCGTCCGTCACCTTGATGTCGGCGTCCTTGATCGTGTTGTAGGCGATGGAAGCCAGCTGGATCTGGGCCTCCTCGTTCTCCTCGTTGAAGGCCATCTTGGCCTCTACCTTGTTGGAGAGGACGCAGTTGGCCAGCAGCGACTGATACTTCTGGGCCAGGAGCTGCGTGCGGAGGTTCTTCTCGACGAAGAGCCAGTAGTTGTAGGCGGGGCGCATCTGGTCGAGCTGCTGGCTGTTGTTGCTGGCCTCGGCCTTGCGGTAGGCGTCGATAAACTGCTTGAGGATCGAAACGTCAAAGCGGCCGGTCTGCTGGTTGACGAACGGGGTCTGCGTGAGCAGCTGGTTCGTACCATCGTTGAGGACGTTCTGGAGTTCGTCCTCGGTGACGGTCAGACCGAGCTTCTTGCAGTCTTCCTTCATCACGCGCTCGGAGACGAGCTGCTGCCATACCTGATCTTTCAGCTGGTTGAGCTGGTCCTCGCTGAGGTTGTCGGTGCGCATGGTCAGTTTCATCGCATCCTGATACTCATCCAGGAGTTTTTGGAAGTCCTGCACGTAGATTTTCTCGCCAAGGACCTCACCTATCTGCTGGCTGTTCTGACCTTTGATGCCATTGCAGGAACGGAAAGCCTCCTCGGCAATGAACGCAAATAGACCCAAGCCGATGATGATAATCAGCAAGATGCCTTTGCTTCTGATTTTTCCTAAAGCTGTCATTTTTTACTTTATTTTTTATTATTTCTTTTCTCTTTCTCTCTCCACCCCGTCCGCTTTCGGCTCCTTGCCCGCCCGCTTTTCGGATCCTTGGAGGACCGTCCGGAGGGGCTACGCAGCGCATAGCAGGATGGAAAATGCGTACAAAATTAATAAAAAGTTGGCAAATGACGGAATAAATTGCCGACAATTTGCGTTTGTCGCCCTGTTTCTTTGCTTTTTGACCGCCAAGATCGGCCATAATGCGGGTTCTGACAGGGCGTTCTTTCTATTTTTCTTGTCACGATTGCTTGCCACTCCACCATTTTCTTGCCACGGTGTGATCCGCACGCTGGACGCGGAGCCTACTCCTCGGCCACATGGAGGCGCACGACCTCGATCTTGGTCATGGTCTTCTTGACGATCTTGAAGTGGTACTTGCCCACCTTCACCACCTCGTTGAGTTTGGGGAAACTCTGGTAGGCGTGGAGGATCAGTCCGCTGATGGTCTTGTACTCGCCACTGTCGGGCAGTCCGAGGTTGAAGAGCTCGTTGGCCTTGTCGATCTCCAGGCGTCCCGAGAGGATGTAGTCGCCGTCGGCGGTCTGCTTCGCGATATAGTTGGTGTTGTCGTGTTCGTCCTCGATGTCGCCGAAGATCTCCTCGACGATGTCCTCCAGTGAGACGATGCCCGAGGTGCCGCCAAACTCATCGACGACGACGCCGATCGACTTCTTCTGTCCGAGGAAGATCTGCATGAGTTTCTGTGCCGCCATGGTCTCGGGGACGAAGGGCATCTGGCGGATATGGTCGTGCCATTTCTCGCGGGCGCGGAAGAGTTCGAGGGTGTGGATGTAGCCGACGATGTGGTCGATGTCCTCCTTGTAGATAAGGATCTTGGAGTTGCCGCTCTCGACAAACTTCTGCTGCAGTTCGTCGGCCGTGCAGTCGTAGGGGACGGCATTGATCTCCGTGCGCGGCACCATGCAGTCGCGGACCTTGAGGTCGGGGAAGTCGAGGGCGTTCTGGAAGATCTTCATCTCGTCATCGACCTCGCCACCCTGCGGCGTGTTGTCGATGGAGGACTGGACGAGGTCGTCGAGGTCCACCTTGGTAAACGTGCCGTCGTTGTTGCCCTCCTCCATCTTGACGCCCAGGAGGCGCAGGAAGAGGCGCGAGAGCAGGGTGGAGAAGCGGCTGATGGGCCACAGGACGATATAGAAGAGGTAGGCCACGGGAGCCAGGAGGCTCATGAGGCGGTTGGGGTTGCTCTTGAAGAGCGTCTTGGGGAGAAACTCGCCCGTGAAGAGGATGACGAGGGTGGAGCAGATGGAGTCGAGCATGACGAGCGTGGCGTCGTTGCTGATGCCGGCCAACTGCCATAGGCCGTCGAAGATGCGGGCGAAGAGAATGCCATAGACCACCAGCACGATGTTGTTGCCCACGAGCATGGTGGAGACAAAACTGTTGGGGTTGGCGTAGAAGACTTTCAGGCAGTGCTGCGAGAGTCCGCTCTGGTCCTTGCCGACCTTCATCAGAAGGCGGTTGCTGGCCACGAAGGCGATCTCCATGCCCGAGAAAAAGGCCGAGAGCACCATGGTGGCCAGGATGGCTATTATATTATAGGTATAGGTGTCCAATATGGTTCAAATATGATTCACGATTCAGGGCTGCCGACGATCGGCAACCGTTGGTCTCCCGTCGGCGACGGGCTGGGCGGCGGCAGGTGGCCCCGGAGGGATCGGCGTCCCCTCCCTGCGGCCTGCCGAGGGAGCCATGTCGGCCTTGTCGAAGAGGCCCCAGCCCTTGGCGTCGCCGATCTCATACTCCGTCATGGTCTCGTCGCTGCGGAAGTAGCTGCCCTGGAGTTCGCGGTCGGGCGTCTTGATATGGGAGAAGACGTGGGAGTAGAGCTGGTGCTCGGCCTCGTCCCAGTAGAGCTGCTGGCTCGCATACTCCACGCCCTGGGCCGTACGGATGCGCACGCGGCCGCGGAGCACCCAGCGGCGCAGTTTGTCGTAATAGACGGCGCTGTCGCAGGAGATGTAGCCCAGCACGCGCTTCTGCTCGTCAAACTGCGTCAGCAGGATGCCCTTGTCGAAGGTCCAGCGCGAGGGGTTGCGGTTCTCGTTGATCTCCCAGCGCTCGGCGACGATGCGATACTTGATGACGCCGGAGTCGGAGATGAGCGTGTTGACGCCGTAGGTCGTCATGATGGGCACGGAGTCGCGGTCGTGGATGGCGGGGGCGGTGTGCTCCTTGGGCTGGTTGCAGCCCGCGGCCAGGACCCCTGCCAGCACGAAAGAGAGCATGGAGGGCAACAAGCCCCTCATGCCCTGGTGGTCGTTTCTCGTGTGATGACTTAGAAAACTCATGCGGTCGTGGCAGCCTTTACGGTCAACATAGATCCCTCGCAGGGCCTATTCGACCTTGAACTTGGCGAACATGCGCTCATTGAAGGTGAAACCGATGTTGATGCGGAACGTGTTCTCCGTGAGCATCGAGGAAGCCTCGCGGCGCACCCACTGGGCGGAGATGTTGAGCATCGAGCGGTTGTTGTAGCTGTTGACGATGGGGATGCCCAGGCCCAGCGAGGCCGAGATCTCCTTGGGGCCGTCCTGGCCGTTGATGGTGAAGTAGGGTGTGGCGTAGCCGATACCCGCACGGTAGTGGAGGCGGCTGAGGAAACCACGGTGGCGCTCGCCGCGGCAGTAGTCGGCGCCGAGGACGACCTTGTGGCGGTCCTTGAGCAGTCCGCTCTGGAGCCCGTAGCCGCCCTGGTCGGAATACTGCGGGTAGTCGAGGCTGCCCCATTTCTGCAACTGGTAGTCGGCGCCGACCATCAGTTGGCCGTTGTGGCTATAGACCGCTCCCACGCCGAAGGTATGGGGCAGGTCGAGGGCGTTGGAGATACGGAAGCGGGTCGTGTCGGCCACGGCCAACTGGGAGTTGTTCTTGATGACGGAGAGCTCGGGGTCGGCGTTGAGACTGTGGCCCAGACTGTAGGTCAGACCCAGCGTGACCTGGTCCTTGGCGCTGAGGGGCTGCGTGTATTGCAGTCCGAAGTCGAGCTTGTAGCTGCGCACCTCGGCGGTGTAGGTGCGCTGCAGCGTATTGACGTAGGCGTCGCTATACGTATTGGTCACGTACTTCGTGTAGCCACCCCAGAGATAGGAGGCGTTGACACCGACGGAGAGATTGCGCAGCGGCTCCGCACCCACGCCGAGATAGACCTGGTGGAGGCCCTTCGAACCGCTATACTTATTGTTGTAGGTGGCCGTGGGCGACTCGGGGGAGAGGCTGCCGTTGATGTGGGCGGAGTTGGAGTAGTCGTAGCCCACGTTGGTGTAGGGCAGCAGACCGAAGCTCACGCCCACATGGCGAAACAGGCGAAGGCCCGCCACCACATACTCCAGGTCAGCATTGCGCGCGCTGATGGAGCGGCCGCCCTCCTTGAACTGCGTCATCTGCAGGCTCACGCCCGCGTCGAAGATGAACGACAGCGAGTCGAGGGCCGAGTAGGAGGCCGGGTTGAGGGCGTTGACTTGGTTGTTGAGCCGGAGGCCATAGGCCAGTCCGTTCATGCCGCGGCTGAAACTGCCCGACTGTTCGGAGAGTTCGCCCAGGCCATACTGGCTGTAGGGGGAGTTGGTGCCGCTCTGCGCATGGAGTCCGAGGGAGGAGAGGAGCAGGAGCGATGCTGTTATCGTTTTCTTCATTGATTATCTACTGGGTTGGGGTCTGGGCAGGGCCTTGCCGGCACCAGGACCGTGATTAGCGATAGCGAGACCGTCGCTGGCGGCCTCCGGGGCGGAGGAAAGTCCGCCCAGGGGGTCAGAGGCGGTTGTTCTCGGGGAAGACCACAGAGGGCTTGAAGGTCTTGGCCTCCTCGAAGTCCATCAGGGCGTAGCTTACGATGATGATGGTGTCGCCGACGACCACCCTGCGCGCTGCCGCACCATTGAGGCAGATGCAGCCGCTGCCACGCTCGCCTTTGATGACGTAGGTCTCGAAGCGCTCTCCATTGTCGTTATCCATGATCTGCACTTTCTCACCGGCGATGAGATTGGCCGCGTCCATCAAGTCCTCGTCGATGGTGATGCTGCCGATGTAGTTGAGGTTGGCCTGGGTCACCTTGACGCGGTGCAGTTTGCTTTTCAATACTTCTATATACATATAAAAAAGAAAGTGTAGCGTGTGTTATTCCTTATACTTGATATGATCGATCAGACGGATCGGGGTCTTGCCGCAATAGACGGTGATGCAGCCCACCACATAGTCGCTGTCCTGCCAGTCCTGGACGTCGAGGAGCGTGTTGCCGTCCACTATCTGGAAGTACTCCACCTCCAGGCCGTCGATGGCGTTGATCGTGCTGACCACGTGGTCGTGGGTCTCGGCGACGGTGTGGGTCTTGGCGTAATCGATGCTCTCCATCAGCGCACGGGCGATGTGGGGGGCGATGGCGCGCTCCTCGGGGGTGAGGAGCTTGTTGCGGCTGCTCAAGGCCACGCCGTCGGCCTCGCGCACCACGGGGCAGGGGACGATCTCCACGTGGCTGCCGATGTAGGCGACCAGGCGGCGGATGACGGCGATCTGCTGCCAGTCCTTCTCGCCAAAGTAGGCGCGGGTGGGCTGGACGATGTAGAACAGGCGGCTCACCACCTGGCAGACGCCATTGAAATGGCCGGGACGATGAGCGCCCTCCATGACCGTCGTCTGGGGCGGAAACTCAAAGTGGCGGGTATCGGGAGGTAGATGTCGCTCACGGTAGGTGCGAAGACGAAGTCGGCGCCACAAGCCTCGCAAAGGGCGCAGTCGGCCTTCAGCGTGCGGGGATAGCGTTCGAGGTCGGCGGGGTCGTTGAACTGTGTGGGGTTGAGGAATACGGAGACCACCGTCACGTCGTTTTCCTTGGCGCTACGCTTGATGAGCGAGGCGTGGCCCTCGTGGAGGGCACCCATCGTGGGGACGAATCCCACCGACTGTCCTTGCTTGCGCGCAGCGAAGAGCGCGTTCTGCAAGTCTGCGTTTTTTTCAAATACTTTCATTATCTGCAAAATATTTCGGGTGCAAAGTAACAACATTTTTACGAAATAGGCAAAAAGTAATCTGAAAAATATAATAAAATGCCGATGCCATTAGACAAAATATCTGAAAAGCCGCTACGAATTCGGGAATAAAATCGTAACTTTGCACCTGGGAAATCGTGTTTATCGCGACTTTTGTCAAGAAATAATCACGATAAAACAAGTTAGAATGGCAAAGAAAGTATTGTTTATCAACCAGGAAACCACCCCTTACGTCACCCAATCGCAGATGGCAGAGATGGGAGGTTTGATGTCGGCCAAAATGCAAGAAGCCGGATTCGAGATAAGAACCTTCATGCCGAAGTGGAGCACGATCAACGAAAGGCGTGGCCAGTTGCATGAGGTGATCAGACTCTCGGGTATGAATCTGATCATCGACGACACGGATCACCCGCTCATCATCAAGGTGGCTTCCATACCGCAGTCGCGCATCCAGGTCTATTTTATCGATAATGAGGATTACTACCAGAATCGTCCTGCCATGACCAAGGACGAGCTGGGCAACGACTATCCCGACAATGGCGAGCGGGCCATCTTCTTCGCGCGCGGCGTGCTGGAGACGGTCAAAAAGCTCCGCTGGGCGCCGGATATCATCCACTGCCAAGGCTGGATGAGCTCGGTGATACCGTTCTATGTGAAGACGGCCTACCACGATGAACCACAGTTTATCAACGCCAAGGTGGTGACGTCGCTCTTCGGCGAACAGCCCGCGGGCGACCTGGGGGAGAAGTTCAGGCGCTCCCTGCCGTTCAGGGAGGCCAAGGCCGAACTGATCGAGAAGTATGGCGACACGTTCGACGCCGTGGAACTGGGCAAACTGGCCATCGACTATAGCGATGGTGTCGTACAGGTGGACGACCAGGTCAACGCCGAACTCGTCCGTTATGCGCAGAGCGAGAACAAGCCGCTGATCGTCCATCCGCAGGCAGAGGCAGAGGTCAAGGGACTCTATGCTGACTTCTATGGCAAATTGTTGGGGGAATAGGCGGAGACAGCGTCTCTGACGTACCCTCGGGCAGGGGGACCGTGCGCCTTGTGGATAAGGAATGGGCGTGGCCTCCTGTTGTAATAGATTTTATGACCATTACACGCAAATGATAAAATTCCATCAGTTGGTCTGGGGCCTTGCCCTCGCTGCCACGGCGCTCTCGCTGGCCGCCTGCGACGACACGACCGACAACATCGGCGGTTCGCTGATAGACAATCCCGACAAGTTGACTGTCAAGGCTGACACCTTCCAGCTCAGCACGCGCACCATCATGGCCGACTCGGTCATCGCACGCAACATCACGGGCTATCTCGGCCGCGTGAAGGATCCGGAGACGGGCAACTACGTGACGGGCGACTTCATGGCGCAGCTGCATCCGCTGAGCAACTATCAGATCGCGGCTGCCGACAGTATCCTCAGCCGCAACGACCAGGGGGAGATCATCGCCGACTCGTGCGAGATCCTGCTGGTCTATAACGACTTCTATGGCGACTCGCTGGCACAGATGAAACTCTCGGCCTACGAGATGGGGCGTCCGCTGGAGGAGGGATCGGTGATCTACTCCAACTTCAATCCGGCGCTCCACGGCTACCTGCGCCAAGGGGGCATCAAGCAGGAGCGCACCTATACGCTGGCGGACCAGACGCGCGGCGCCAACTCCACCAACAAGGCGATTGCCATCCGACTGGACGACGCCTATACGGACAAGGACGGCGTCAGCTACAACAACTATGGTACGTACCTGATGCGGAAGTACTATGTCTCGCCCGAGGCGTTCCGCAACAGCTACCGCTTCCTCCACGAGATCAGCCCGGGCTTCTTCTTCAAGGTGACCAACGGCATCGGTTCGATGGCGTATGTGACCAACGCTCAGCTCAATATCTACTTCCGTTCGCAGATCAACGGCAAGGACTCCGTCACCTCGACCTCATTGGCCAGTACGGAGGAGGTGCTGCAGACGACTACGTTCAGCAACGACAACAACCTGCTGGCAAGTCTCGCGGCACAGACGGGATGCAGTTATCTGAAAAGCCCGGCGGGCCTCTTCACCGAGGTCACGTTGCCGGTGGATGAGATCATGAGGGGACACGAGAACGACACGCTCAACACGGCGAAGGTGACCTTCCCGCGCATCAACAACATAATCAGTTCCGACTTCCTCCTCAGTGCGCCGACGACGGTGCTGATCCTTCCGCTCGACGAGCTCCATACGTTCTTCGCCGAGAACCGCATTCCCGACTATAAGACGAGTTTCACCGCAGCCTATAGCGCGACGGTGAACGGCTATACGTTCAACAACATCTCGGGCTTGGTCAACTATATGATCAAGAAGCGCCGGGCCGGACAGGTGGATGCCAACTGGAACAAGGCGGTGCTCGTGCCGATCAGTCTGGCGACAACGACCATCACGGGTAGCTCTGGCACGAAGATAACACGCGTGACAAAGTGCTCCCACGACATGTCGCTCTCCAGCACACGACTCGTGGGTGGCCCCAACAACGCCAACCAGCCCATCCTCCTCTCTGTCATACATAGTACTTTCAATGGCAGATAACTTCTTGGAGCGCCACCGTGCCGACTACGAGCAGCGTAAGGCACGGTGGCTGAAAAAGAAAAACCGCTGCCAAATCAAGGTCAAAAGACCCGGAACTGACGCACATGCTGACAAAAACCTGAGTGAAGGTCAAACTTAGAAGGGTTTGGCATGTCTTTTGCTCTATACTTTTGCAATTGAACAAGTTGTATTGAACAAACAAAGAAATTGTATTCTAAAAGAAAATCACGAAAGTCAAGATGATAAGTCAATTCTCTAAAGAACTCTCGGAGGTGCTCGCCTTCAGCCGCGAGGAAGCCGACAGACTGTCCTGTCCCTCGGTGGCTCCGGAGCATCTGTTGCTGGCTGTTTTCAGGCTCTCTGATCCGAAGATACAAAGGGTCATCTCGACGCTCAGCCTCGACGTGCCCACGGTCAAGAAGGAGCTGGAGCAGTATGCCTCTTCGAACAAGGAGGAGAGCAAGCGGATCTACGAGGAGATCAACGTCACGGACCGTGCTGCCAACGTGCTGCACCTCGCAGTACTGGAGGCGCGCATCCAGCATCGCAAGATCGTCGATGTGGAGGACTTGATCCTGGCCATTCTCCACGACCAGACAGACACGGGCGCGAAGATGACGCTGCAGGCTCACCACCTCGACTACATTGAGGCCAACGCGCTACTGCGCCAGTTGGCCAACGACGTGCAGGGAGGGCTCGACTTGTCCGACGATGACGACGACGATATGCTCTTCAACGACGACGACGAGGAGGATCGCGAGGAGGCGCGCAGCCAGGGTGGTGGCGCGCAGCAGACGCGCACCAAGGAGACCAAGAGTGCGACGCCGGCCCTCGACAACTTCGGTACGGACCTCACGGCGGCAGCCCTGGAGGGGAAACTCGACCCTGTGGTGGGCCGCGAGCGCGAGATCATCCGCGTCAGCGAGATCCTGGGACGCCGCAAGAAGAACAATCCTGTGCTCATCGGCGAACCCGGTGTGGGCAAGAGTGCCATCGTAGAAGGACTGGCGCAGATGATCGTCCAGCACCGCACGTCGCCCACGCTTTTCAACAAGCGGATTGTGTCGCTCGACATGACGAGTATCGTGGCGGGAACGAAATACAGAGGTCAGTTTGAGGAGCGTATCCGCACGATCCTCAAGGAGATAGAGCGCCACCCGGAGGTGATCGTCTTCATCGACGAGATCCACACCATCATCGGTGCGGGCTCGGCGGCTGGCACGATGGATGCTGCCAATATCCTCAAGCCAGCCTTGGCGCGGGGCATGATGCAATGTATAGGTGCCACGACGCTCGACGAGTATCGCAAGTCGATCGAGAAGGACGGTGCCCTGGAGCGTAGATTCCAGAAGGTGATCGTCGAACCGACCACGACGGAGGAGACGCTGCAGATCCTGAAGAATATCAAGGACCGCTACGAGCACCATCATCAGGTGACGTATTCTGACGAGGTGCTCCAGTTGATCGTGAAACTCACGGACCGCTACGTCACGGACCGCTTCTTCCCCGACAAGGCCATCGACGTGCTCGACGAGGTGGGATCGCACATCCACCTGCAGCATGCGGAGGTGCCGAAGGAGATCGTGGATCTGCAAAATGAGATCGAGGAGATCAAGCAGAAGAAGCAGAATGCGGTCAAGAACCAAAACTTTGAGATGGCGGCGGGCTTCCGCGACCAGCAGGTGGAGCGCGAGAAGCAGCTCGAAGAGGCCCAGCACCGCTGGGAGGAAGGCGAGGTCGGCGAGCAGGTGGCCATCACGGAGGACCAGGTGGCCGATGTAGTGTCGATGATGACGGGTGTGCCCGTGCAGCGCATGCAGCAGTCGGAGGGCCTTCGTCTGCGCAATATGGCGACGGAACTGAAGCAGGTGGTGGTGGCCCAGGACAAGGCCATCGAGAAAATGGTGAAGGCCATCCAGCGCAACCGCGTGGGTCTGAAGGAGCAGAACCATCCCATCGGCGCATTCATGTTCCTGGGTCCGACGGGTGTTGGCAAGACCTACCTGGCCAAGAAACTGGCGGAGTATATGTTTGGTTCGGCCGATGCGCTGATCCGCGTCGATATGAGTGAATATACGGAGAGCTTCAACACGTCGCGCCTGGTGGGTGCGCCTCCGGGCTACGTCGGCTACGACGAGGGAGGCCAGCTCACGGAGCGGGTGCGCCGCCATCCTTACTCCATCGTCTTGCTCGACGAGATCGAGAAGGCGCATGGCAATGTCTTCAACCTCCTCTTGCAGGTGCTCGACGAGGGACGACTCACGGACGGCAACGGACGACTGATCGACTTCCGCAATACGGTCATTATCATGACGTCGAATGCGGGTACGCGCCAGCTCAAGGAGTTTGGCCGTGGCATCGGATTCACGGCGGGTGGTGCCGAGGGCTTCGCGCGCAACGAGAAGGACAAGGAGTATGCTCGGTCCATCATACAGAAGAGTCTGAGCAAGCAGTTCTCGCCGGAGTTCCTCAACCGTCTGGACGAGATCATCACCTTCGACCAGCTGGACCTCAACGCCATCAAGCAGATTGTCGATATCGAACTCAAGGGCTTGTACAAGCGGGTCGGCGAACTGGGCTACGCGCTCCAGCTCTCTGATGCTGCCAAGGAGTTTGTGGCCAAGAAGGGCTACGACGTCCAGTTTGGTGCGCGTCCGCTGAAGCGTGCCATCCAAAACTATGTCGAGGACGGACTCAGCGAGCGCATCCTGAGTGGCGAAATGAAGGAGGGCGACTCCATCCTGGTCAACCTTACGGAGGACGGTTCCAACCTGTCGTTTGACACGCAGCACCCGGTACAAGAGTCGAACTGACCTGGTCTTTTCGAAGCTCATGTAGCCCCAGGCTCACTCGTAGCGAAACAGTAATATACACAATAATATACAACGCTTTGCCAGGACAATCGGCAGAAAAAGTCCAAGGCGAAGCGTTCCATTTCATGGCACCCTTTCTCGCCATGGCAAAACTCGAGCAAGCTCGGTTCTGCGCATGGCTTGTCGAAAGCGTTGTATTTTGTTGTTTACCTTGCAGCAGGATTGTAGCACGCGTAGCGTGTAAGTTGTTATTAGTTGTAAAAGTTGTATTAGTTGTTTTCCATACTCAACAGGAATTTTGGTTGTGATATTGTTCTGGATGTCTTTTATTATAGCCGAAACTATTTCACAACTTTATGTCTTACTCTAAATATCCGATGAACCAGGAACAATGAGGGGGAGGAAAGCCATCAAACTTTCTTCCCCCTTATCGTATTGGGTCAAATCAAAAGCGGAAACTTAGTACTTCAATCCCATGTTGTAGAGGATGAAACTATAGATGTCGGCCTGCTCCTCCAGCTGCTTGCTGACGGGCTTGCCGCCACCATGGCCCGCCTTGCTGTCGATGCGGATGAGGGTGGGCTTGTCGCTGGCATTGTCGGCTTGGAGCGTGGCAGCAAACTTAAAGCTGTGGGCGGGAACAACGCGGTCGTCGTGGTCTGCCGTCGTGATGAGGGTGGCAGGATACTTCACGCCCTTCTTGATGTTGTGCAGAGGAGAGTAGCCGCGCAGATACTCAAACATCTCCTTGGAGTCGGCACTCGTACCATAGTCGGGAGCCCAGTTCCAGCCGATGGTGAACTTATGGTAGCGGAGCATGTCCATCACGCCCACAGAGGGAATGCAGACGCCAAAGAGGTCGGGACGCTGCGTCATGCAAGCGCCGACGAGCAGTCCGCCATTGCTGCCACCGACGATGGCGAGGTAGGGCGAACTGGTGTATTTCTCCTTGATCAGATACTCAGCAGCAGCGATGAAGTCGTCGAAGACATTCTGCTTCTGCATCTTCGTACCCGCCTCGTGCCAAGCCTCGCCATACTCGCCTCCGCCACGGAGAGAAGCCTGGGCATAGATGCCACCGCGCTCCAGGAACGGGATGCGGGAAGCGGAGAACGAGGGATTCATCGAGATATTGAAACCGCCGTAGGCATAGAGATAGACCGGGTTCTTGCCGTTGAGTTTCAGGCCCTTCTTGTAAGTGATGAAGAGCGGCACGCGCGTACCGTCCTTGCTGGTGTAGAACACCTGCTTGGTCTCATACTCGCTGAGCTTGAAGTTGACCTTGGGCACGGCATAGGGCTGCAGCGAGTTGGCGGCGCGATCATACTGATATACCGTCCAGGGCTGCGTGAAGGAGGCAAAGCTGACGAAGCACTCCTTGCTGTCCTTGTTGCCGCTGACGCTGGCGCTGCCAATGCCCGGGAGGCTTACCTCCTGCTGCATCTTGCCGTTGAGGTCATAGACATAGATGTGGCTGCAGGCGTCCTGCTGGTAGCTCACATAGAGTTCGCCGCCGATGATGTTGGCGCCATCGATCACGTTTTTGCCCTCGGGGATGACGGTCTGCCAGTTTTCCATCGCGGGCTTGTGGATATCCATCACCATGATCTTATACATCGGTGCACCGTCGTTGGTCAGCAGATAGACCTTGTCGCCGATGGTGGCGATGGGAGAGTAGGCGTAGTCCATGTTGGGGACCACCTTCGTAAACTGCGAGTTGCTGTTTTTCAAGTCGCGGATATAGAAGATGTTGCCCGTGCCGCCGCCCGACTCATAGAGGAACTGCACCGTCTCCTCGTGGTTGACCGACGTACTGAAGAAGTGCATCGGCTCGGTGGGATTCTGGAAGAAGAGCTGGTCCTGCTCCTGCTTCGTGCCGAGGCGGTGGAAGTAGATCTTGTGGGTGGAGTTCTTGCTCGTATAGGCGTTGCCCTCGGGTTTGTCATAGGCGCTATAGAAGAAGCCGTCTCCGAGCCAGGAGGCCCCCGAGAACTTAGCCCACTCGATGTGGTCGGGCAATACCTCGAGCGTCTTCGTGTCCATCACATAAAACTCCGACCAGTCGCTGCCCGAACGCGAGATGGCGTAGGCCAAGTATTTGCCGTCATGGGAGAAACTGATGTTGCCCAGGGCCACCGTGCCGTCAGTAGAGAGCTGGTTGGGGTCGAGGAAGACGCGAGCGTTCTTCTCCTGCCCCAGGCCGTCCATCTCGTAGAGCACACTTTGGTTCTGAAGACCGTTGTTCTTGTAGAAATACCACTTGCCCGTGGCCTTGACATAGAAGGGCGCTCCCACCTTGCCGTAGTCGGAGACTTCGCGCAGGCGCTTCAGGAGTTTGCCGCGGAAGGGAATCTTGGCCAGGTAGTCCTGAGTCACTTGGTTCTCGGCCTCCACCCATTGCATGGTGGCCTCAGAATGGTCGTCCTCCAAGGGGCGGTAGGGGTCGGCTACTTTCACACCGAAATACTCATCCACGGTGTTGTCCGTCGGAGGGGTGGGGTAGGTCAGGCCCTGTCCGGCAGCTTGGTTGGCAGCCATGGCAAACATGGCCAACGCTAATGCTTTTTTCATAATCAGCAGTTTACTTTTATAATTTTCGTCTTTAGGTTTTTACCTTTACTTTGTCTCATTCCTTTGACAAGGGGAAATGGGGTAATGCTTCTCCTTGCCACGAAAGAGGTATTGCCTTCTCACGAAAGGTTTTTTCCTTCTCGCGAAAAGTGCTTCTCCTTGTCACGAAAGGGCTTCACCTTGTCTTGATTAGGTTCTGCAAAGGTATGAAATAAAGTCGAACGGCCCAAACATTCCTCCTTTCTTTTCTGTATGACAGAATGGTTATAATCAGGAAAAGATTCGTCGGAGCAAAAAAATGTCGGAATAGCAGCCTTTTCGACTTACTATTCCGACACGATATCAAGCGGCAGGGCGGAGGATCGTTCCCTTCCTCAAGGGATGGTCCTGCGCCTCCGGATGCGGCTTAGCTTACCTTGTTGAGCTTCTTGATGATAGAGAAGATGAACAGGGCAGACACCAAGCAGATGCCAGCGAGGACACCCCAAATGGTGACGAGGTTGAAGTTGAGACCCCACATGATACCAGGCACCATCACCAGCTGGTTGCCGATGGCGGTAGCACCAAACCACAGACCCATCATCAGACCGGCATACTTGGGAGGAGCCACCTTCGAGACGAAGGAAATACCGATCGGAGAGAGCAGGAGCTCAGCGAAGGTGAGGATGAGGTAGGTGGAGATCAAGAGGTTGGCGCTGACACGCGGACCCTCCGTAGCGGCATTGCCCTGGACGAGCGGCAACTCAAGACCCATAGAGCCAACGGCCATCCAAACGAAGCCGAGGGCAGCGACGAGCATACCGAGACCGATCTTCTCAGGAGAGGTAGGCTCCTTGCCGATCTTGTTGAGCCAAGAGAAGAGCGCCACGCTCACCGGAGTGAGGGCTACGACGTAGCACGGGTTGAACTGCTGGAAGATCGGGGCCTTCACGTCGATGGCACCATCCAGGCTGTTGTACTTGTAGAACAAGAAAGCGATGGCAGCAGCGATCACGGCCAGTGCGATCAACTTCCCCTTGGCCGTCTTGCTCTGGGCAAGAGAGAAGCAGGCATAGACGACGAAGATGCAGGCCACGAGGTTGGTCACGTCGAAGAGCATAGACTGAACGCCCTCGGCGCTGGTCTGTGTGAAGTCGCGTGCAAACAGCGTGAGCGTATTACCGTTCTGGTGGAAGGCCATCCAGAAGAAGATCACGACGGCGAACACCAGGCAGAGGCAGACGATGCGCTCCTTGGTCTCGGCCTTGGAAAGCTCGGGAGCATTGGAGGCAGCAGCGTTGGCAGCCTTTTGGTTGCCCTCGCTGGCGAGGACGTGCTTGTAGGTGGAGCTGAAGGCGTAGTAGATAGCGATACTGACGATCAGCGATACGCAAGCCACGGCAAAGGCGAAGTGGTAGGAATCGGCCTCGCTGACGCCGAGAGAGGCCTGAGCCCACTCCATGATCTTGATGGCAGCGGTCGGGGCGAACATGGCACCGATGTTGATGGCCATATAGAACAACGAGAAACCGGAGTCGCGCTGAGAGGAATAGTCAGGACCGTCATAGAGACGACCCACCATCACCTGGAGGTTACCCTTGAAGAGACCCGTACCCAAGGCAATGAGGATGAGCGACAGACCCATTGCGGCAATGGCAACCGTGTCCTTACCCAGCGGCAGAGAGAGCACCAGGTAGCCGAGGAACATGATAAAGATACCCGTGGTGACCATACGGCCAAAGCCAAACTTGTCGGCAGCGATACCACCAATGATGGGCAGGAAATAGACCATCATGAGGAAGGTGGAGTAGATCGTACTTGCCGTACCAGTGGCGAAACCGAAGTTTGCCTGCAAATAGAGCAAGAACACAGCCAGCATCGTGTAGTAGCCGAAGCGCTCGCCTGTGTTTGCCAAAGCTAAGGCCCAGAGTCCTTTAGGTTGATTTGAAAACATAGATGATTTTGAAATTTTAGTTCCTTCCTTGCGGTCGGAAGAGTTAGTAATTGAGTTATTATTTCTTTCTGTTTTATTCTGTTATTTTGTGATGATGTTATTTCTTGAGGATGTTATTTTTTGATGATGTCAAACAAGTAGGAAGCCTTGACGACGATGTTGCCGAAGTTGGACTTGCCAAAGAAGTCGCTCTTCGAACTCCCGTAGATGTTGCCGAGACCGTAGTAGTAGCGCGCCTCCAACTGGAAGTGGCCCAGGCGCGGATGGCTCCATTCCGTACCCAGTCCTGCAGCGATGCCGTAGTCGAACTTCGTCTCTACGGGCATGTCCTCCTGCTTCACGATGGTGTTGGCGCGTCCTGTGCCGTCGGTGGCGAGGTTGGGCGCCGTATAGTTGCGTTGGGTCGATTCGCTCAAGTAGAGTCCGATCTGCGGACCCGCCTTGAAGAAGAAGCTCCAGCCCTTGTTCTCCTGCCCCCATGCCAGGTGGGCGAAGACCGGGATCTGCACGTAGTTGATCGTGCGCTCGTAAGCCTCTGCGTTGCCATTGGCGTTGACGACGGGCTGGTCGGCAGGGGTGAGGATGTCCTGCTTCCATCCGAGCGAGGCATAGTTGACCTCCGCGGCAATGGAGCAGATTGTGGAAAAATATTTCTCGCTGGTATAGCGGACTGAGAATCCTCCGGTGAATCCCGCGTGCATCTTCTGCGGCACACTCGGGTCGAACCCGACGTTGGACAATACGCAACCCGCATTGACTCCGAGCGACAACACGTTGCGGTGCTCTCCCACCTGCGCCTGGAGCGCCTGCGAGCACACCACCGCTATCAAAAGGAGAATCGGTCTGAGAAGCCGCTTCTGCCTGGCGTATCGCTTGGAAGACCAAGGTTGCGCGTACCGAAAGATTGACTTTTCTGCTTTGACTATCATCTGTGGTAGCATATACTAATAGGTAAGGCTCTCCATGGTTTGGTCGGGCTTGAAGTGGATCAGCTGAAACTGCCTGTTCTGCTGTCCTCCGCCCTGTATGGGCAGGAAGCGGAGCCGCGTCTGCAGCGCCTTGTATTTCGTCGGCTGCTTCTCCAGTCCCTTGAATGCGGAGCCATACTGCCGGAGTCCCCGCACGAAATACTCGCCGTGGTCGTAGCCCGTCAAGGCCAGGCGCGGGATGTAGTTTTTGTCCATCGCTGCGCCATACGTCTCCTGGTAGAGTTTCTCCAGGGCAGAAGTTTTGTCCGACTGCTTGTTATAAAAGAACGTAGAGGGGATATACGTATTGTACTTGAAGAACCAGTTGAGGTCATAGTCCTGGTAGATGAACCAGTCGTTGTAGCCATACATCGAGATGGCGAGCCCCGGTCGCGTCGCCGTGAGTGAGTCCAACTTATGGAAGACATGCGTCAGCTGCGGACTCTTCTCGGTGTTGAGGACCACGGCGTTGGGCTGCTTGGATGAAAAATGCTTGGCAAAGTCGGCCATCGACGAGTTGATGCTGGTCAGTTCGTAGGGAATCTTGGCCGCGTCGAGCTGCTGTCTCAGCATGCGGGTGAATTTTCCCACGCGCGACGTCGGGTCGTTGCAATCGATGAAGATCGGACGGTGGCTGTTCTGATAGCGCTCCAGGAAGCAGCTGACCGCCATCGCGTTGAGCAACGAGTCGGTCTGATAGACCTGGAAGACCTGGGGATTGCTCTCCACCTCCCGGCTCTCGATAGAGAAGGGAATGACGAGCGCTATCTGGTTGCGACGGCAGAAGTCGGCCAGCGGCTTCACCTGCGGGGTGTAGAGCGGGCCAAAGATGATGTCAAGGGAAGCGGCGTTGGCGTCCAGGAGCGTCGTGCGGATATCGGCGTCCTTGGCTACGTTCCAGGCGTGGACGTCGGTGTTGATGCCTTCGGCCTTCATCTGATTGAAGGCGAGGAGCAAACCACGGTAGTACTCCACCATCCTACGGCCATCGCCATCGTCGTTGTGCAACGGCAGCATCACGCCCACGCGGATCGTGCCATCCTTCTTCTTCGTGGCGGGAGCCGCTGGGCGCTGGGCCGAGACCGGTCCCTGTGCAGCGACCGACCCCTTGGCAGCTTGCGGAGCAGCTTGCGAGGAGGCAGTGCCGCGGCGCTTGTCTCCTTTCTTACCAAAGGGGACGACTATCCACGCACCTTTCTGCAGCTCATAGCCCTCCTTTTTCATTTCTGGATTGGCGTCTATGATCTGCTGAATCGTCACATTATATTCTTTGGCGATGCCGAAAAGGGTCTCTCCCCGCTTCACCTTGTGCAGGTCCTGCCACTGTGGGGCCTGACCGCTCGCATGAAGGCAAAGCAGCGAGGCGAAGACCGCGATCCACATCCTCAAGCAATGTCTCATTTTTCCAATTTTATTTTAACCACTTGCAAAGATAGCAAAAAATAGTTGGTTTTGGCATGGGAGTGGAAAGAATTTCGTAAATTTGCACAAAATATCAACGATGAGGCATATTTTCAAGCATATCTTGGCCGCTTTTGTGCTCTTTTGGGGCACACAGGCGACATTTGGACAAGCGCTCTCGCCACTTGCCACGTATATGGACGACAACGGCGAGGAGCAGACGATGGAACCTGGCGGAAGCTACACGGGAAGCGCACCGATAGAGGTCAGTTTCGACGCTGGCGTCACCGAGGTGGGCGACTATACGCCCCATTTCGAATGGCGCTTTTACGAAGGATCCGACGTGCAGAACCCCTACCTGATCCGCTACGAAGAAACCACCAGCTACACTTTCACCAAGGCCGGCATGCAGCACGTCGCGCTCACGGTCTCGTTTGTCAACGGTTCGGACACGATCCGCTTCACCACCGACGATTTCCCGCCCTTTGAGTTTTCCATCAGCGAAAGCAAACTCGAGTTTCCCAATGCCTTCTCGCCCAACGGCGATGGCGTCAACGATGTGTTCAAGGCCAAGAGCACCTATCAGAGTATCGTGGAGTTTCAGGCCACGATCTTCAACCGCTGGGGACAGAAAATCTTCTCTTGGGACAACCCTGCGGAGGGATGGGACGGCACGTTCCATGGCAAACCCGTCAAGGATGGCGTCTATTTCCTCAACGTGGATGCCAAGGGAGCTGACGGACGCCATTTCCGTATTCGCAAGGCAGTCAACCTGTTGCGCACCTACAACGAGGCTGCGGGAACTGGAACGGTGACGGAATAGACCTTCCGCCCCCACGCAAACCAATAGATTGTATTTCCACCGATGGACAAGGATAAAATAGAAGTGCTGGGCGCGCGCGTCCACAATCTGAAGAATATTGATGTCGTCATTCCCCGCAACTCGCTCACGGTCTTCACCGGCTTGAGCGGGTCGGGCAAGTCGTCGCTGGCTTTCGACACCATCTATGCCGAGGGCCAGCGCCGCTATATCGAGACTTTCTCGGCCTATGCCCGCAATTTCCTGGGCAATATGAAACGCCCCGACGTGGACAAGATCACGGGTCTCTCCCCCGTCATCGCCATTGAGCAGAAGACGACGAACAAGAATCCGCGATCCACGGTGGGAACGACCACGGAGATCTACGACTACCTCCGCCTGCTCTTCGCCCGCGCCGCCACGGCCTATTCCTATCAGAGTGGGGAGAAAATGGTGAAATATACCGAGGAAAAGGTGGTCTCGATGATCCTCAAGGACTATCTCGGCAAGAAGATTTTCATCCTCGCTCCGCTCGTCCGCAACCGCAAGGGCCACTACCGCGAACTCTTTGAGAGCATGCGCCGCAAGGGCTACCTTTATATAAGGATAGACGGGGAAATCCAGGAGCTGACCCAGGGCATGAAAACCGACCGCTACAAGAACCACAATATCGAGGTGGTGGTCGATAAGATGAAACTCGCCGCGCGCCTTGGCGAGACGGAGGACAACCTCTCGCAGCGACTGCAAAAGACCGTGGCTACGGCCATGCGCCAGGGCGACGGACTGGTGATGATCATCGATGCCGACACGGGCGAGGCGAAGTTTTTCTCCAAGCGCCTCATGGATCCCGTGACGGGACTGTCGTACAAGGATCCTGCGCCCAATATCTTTTCCTTCAATTCGCCCGAGGGGGCTTGTCCTCATTGCAAGGGCCTTGGCATGGTCAGCGAGATCGACCTGAAGAAGGTGATTCCCGACGACAGAAAGTCTATACGCGAGGGGGCGATCGCGCCGCTGGGAAAATACAAGAGTCAGATGATATTTTGGCAGATAGAAGCGATTCTGTCCAAATATGACCTGGACTTGAAGTCTCCGGTGAAGGACATTCCCCAGGAGGCTATGGACGAGATCCTCTATGGGGCGCTCGAAAAGGTTCGCATCGCCAAGGAACTGGTCCACACGACGACGGACTATTTCGTGGCTTTCGACGGCGTAGTGAAGTATCTGCGGGCCGTCATGGAGGGCGATGAGAGTGCCGCAGGAAAGAAATGGAGCGGACAGTTTATCGCCGACGTGACCTGCGGCGAGTGCCACGGCCAGCGACTGAACCGCGAGGCTTTGTCCTACAAGATTTGGGGCAAGAATATCTCCGAACTCTCTGAGATGGACTTGGGCGAACTCTATGAGTGGATGGGGGAAGTGGAAAACCACCTCGGCGAGACCCAGCGACAGATCGCCACAGAGATCATCAAGGAGATTCGCAAGCGCATCCGCTTTCTGCTGGATGTCGGACTCGACTATCTGTCGCTCAACCGCCAGTCGGCCTCGCTCTCGGGTGGTGAGAGCCAGCGCATCCGACTGGCCACGCAGATCGGTTCGCAACTGGTCAATGTGCTCTACATCCTCGACGAGCCGAGCATCGGTCTCCACCAGCGCGACAACGTCCGACTGATCAACTCGCTCAAGGCGCTGCGCGACTTGGGCAATACGGTCATCGTGGTGGAGCACGACGAGGACATGATGCGGGCCGCCGACTGGATCGTCGATATCGGACCGCGGGCGGGCCGAAAGGGTGGAGAAGTGGTCTTCCAGGGTACGCCGCAGCAGATGCTCCACACCCATACGCTCACGGCGCAGTATCTGAACCATGAGCGGGCGATCGAGGTGCCGGCCCATCGGCGCAAGGGCAACGGCCAGCGTATCGCTTTGTGTGGGTGCACAGGCAACAATTTGAAGCACGTGGACGTGGAGCTGCCGCTGGGAGAACTGATCGTCGTCACGGGTGTGTCGGGATCGGGCAAATCCACGCTGATCAACGAAACGCTGCAGCCGATTCTCTCGCAACACTTCTATCGGTCGTTGAAGAAGCCGATGGCCTACGAGAAGATAGAGGGTATGGATCTGATAGACAAGGTGGTGACGGTGGATCAAAGTCCTATCGGACGCACGCCGCGATCCAATCCTGCCACCTATACGGGCGTCTTCTCAGACATTCGCGCGCTCTTCGTTGGACTGCCCGAGGCGAAGATCCGCGGGTATAAGCCTGGCCGCTTCTCCTTCAACGTGAAGGGCGGACGCTGCGAGGCTTGTGGCGGCAACGGCTATAAGACGATCGAGATGAACTTCCTGCCCGACGTGATGGTGCCCTGCGATGTCTGTCATGGCAAGCGCTACAACCGCGAGACGCTGGAGGTGCGCTACAAGGGCAAGTCCATTGCCGACGTGCTGGACATGACGGTCAATATGGCGGTGGAGTTTTTCGAGAATGTGCCACAGATTCTACCCAAGATCAAGTCGCTGCAGGATGTGGGGCTGGGCTACCTCAAGCTGGGCCAGTCTTCCACGACGCTCTCGGGCGGAGAGTCGCAGCGCGTAAAACTCGCCACCGAACTCTCGAAGCGCGATACGGGCAAGACGCTTTATATCCTCGACGAACCGACCACGGGCCTTCATTTCGACGATATCCGCATTCTCATGGATGTGCTACAGAAACTGGTGGACCGGGGCAACACCGTGCTCATCATCGAGCACAACCTCGACGTGATCAAACTCGCCGATTACATCATCGACATGGGACCGGAGGGAGGCAAGCGCGGAGGACAAGTGCTCTCCACGGGCACGCCTGAAGCCGTGGCCAAGAGCAAAAAAGGTTTTACGCCCGCCTTCATCAAGAGTGTGCTGGAAAGTGCTGCTCAGGGGAAGGAATAGCTGAAAAATGGAATGCTTCGGCTTGGACAGTTGACCCTGCTGAATATGGAAAACAACTTGAACAACTTTTACAACTTGTAACAACCCTTTCGATAAGCTATGAGCAAAACCGAGCTCGCTCGAGTTTTGCCATGGCGAGAAAGGGTGCCATGAA
>OIBC01000222.1_pt1 | contig 24717 bp, 20 predicted proteins | sample 1580901 | NCBI WGS metagenome assembly OIBC01 (sample SAMEA3882539, study PRJEB24775) | human gut metagenome | biome: human-associated habitat; feature: intestine environment; material: feces | place: Netherlands | collected 2009/2010 | reverse complement strand
CTGTAGAGACCATAAAAATTGATGAAAAAAAATATTGAGTATCAAACTTGGGTTAGTGTGCTTGGACTATAGTGTCACTTGCGTTCTACTGGATAGGTACTCAGCATACTTTTCTTTTCTACATTTTATAGGGATTGTTTGGCAAGGTCTTGTCAAAGAAGCAAACTTGGATTGAGAGATATATTCAACTCAGCATCGTTAGGTATATTGAAATCCAATGATGCCTTTGTAAAGCTCACACAAGTGAAGCATGAGGAGGACGGAGACTACTATCCATTTGCTACTTCATTTCCCGCAGATTTTCCAATGCGTATAGCGGAATGATGGTTATATGGCGCTCGGCATTGTCTGCTTGCGGGTCGGTGTAGGTGAATTCTCCGAAATTTTCAAATGAACAACGGATAGCTTCTGTAAGGCGTTTCTCTCTCATGAATTGCCATAGGCTCTTCATGCCACCCTGTGTGCCTGATTTTGCTCAATTCCGACTAATAATCTGCTGTATAATGCTCAATTCCGACAAATAACGTGGTCTGATGCAGGTTTTGTTTCAGCCTCTTTTTACTTTTCTTTCCAGTGGTGACACTCTTTGGCACAGCTGATGTGTAACTTTGCCGACGTAAACAAGAATCTCAGCATGGATATAGGAGAAGGGGATAGAGACAGCAAGCGCCTGCAGGCCGTGAACCATCATGGACTTGCAGGGGGCGGAACTTGTCAGTATCTTTGCCTCACCCTATACCCATCCAAACGATAGTATTGATATGGAAAATCGAGAAATTTACAAAGCCATCAAGTCGATTGCCGACGAATTGTGCAGCGACGGCAAGACGTTTCTGCGGGCCGATCTGGCCTATGAACTAAAGAAGTATGGCGTCGCGGGCGACTCTTCCGAGGTGGGGAGCCTGGTCTATGACGCGTATTGCTTCTACGGAAACGACAGCAATATCAGCATCGCTTTCGTGACGAACAATGCGCGCACGACGATCGTGGCCGACTACAAGCTGAACCATTGTCTTGAGCAGGGAGACATGGGCGACGCGTTGGCTATAGCCGAGAACGAACTGCAGGCGACGGAAAACTCCTTGGACAAGCTGCAGGACATGATAGCCCTCAACCTGGGCGCCGCCTTGGCCAAGGGCTCGTCGAAGGCGGCGGACTGGCTGACAGGGACGAGCGGCGTGAAAGAGGTGAGAGGCAAGGCCTCGGTGATGTTCGACAGATATGCGAAACTGGTGGAGGCCTACCGCTATGCCGGCGACAGCGTGCGCGCCAATATCAGCGACTTCACCTCGCTGCGCAGCGACATCGAGGCTACCTACCGCGAGTATGCGCTCCGGCTCATAGACCTCTACGGAGACTCCATCAAGATGGTGTCGCCCGAACTCTTCGATTTCAACCAAGTGGAATTTCTCGACGTGGACCAAATGCTGCGGCAAATAGAGTTGGAGTATAGCAAGATACAAGACAAGTGTGGCGTGCTGATCGCCGAGATAGCAGACAGTTTTCGCACCTCGCTGCAAGGGTCCATGAGTGCCTACAGATCGGCCGCGGGCAGCAGCAAGACGCTCGGACTCGCCATGGCGGGACTGGGGATGCTCGACCACTATATGGTCTCCAGCGAGAAGGCCAACCGGCTGCGCGGCGACCTGCAGCAGTTGCAGACCAGCGTGAAGCATGACGCCACACGCATCAAGGCCGACATGGGGCGTCTGACCGTGATCTACAAGACGCTCAACGACATCGTCATACCGAAGTCGAACGTCTATCTCCGCTTTGCCTCGCAGTTGATGGACTCCGACTTCCGCTCGATGACGGACGCCCTGTATGGCGAGGCCAGCGTGCGCCCGCTCGAAGAGGAGCGCAGGGAACTGCTCCGCCAGATGAGGTCTGCCGAGATGGAGATGAACGACCATCTGCAGAACATCGACGTGTATCAGTCGCTGGTCGGCGAGCTCACCACCACGCTGGAGGCGAAGCGCCCCAGCTATCAGGACGCCAAACGGCGCAAGCCCTCGAAGCCCTTCTTCCTGCTCAACTGGCTGACGCTGGGCACGGCCCGCCGCAACTACTATCGCAACTATTCGGAGTGGGACGCCGTCTGCACCCCGCTGATCAGGGAGTTTGACAATATGCAGGTGGATCTGAAACTCGACCGGGAGGAGCTCCTCTCGCACCAGGAGGCGGCAAAGGCCACGAAGAGCGAACACGCCCGCCTGGCGGCCCGCCTGGACGCCGTGTCGCGCGAGATAAGAAGCAAGGTCGTCTGCTCTGACGAGCTGAAACTCAAGATGCTGAAGCATCTCCGCGACGTGGTGGCGATGCTGAGGCTGGGCCGAGAGATTGCCGAGAGCAGACTGGACGAGAAGTTGCTGCACAGCGTGGACATTGCCGACTTCAAGGAGACTGCCAAGTTGCCGGCAGACGTAGAGCAAAACTTGTCGGAGTTTACCAATCTCCTGGCCGACCATCTGCATGCCGACCGCCGCATGGCCGTCCGCTTGCTCGACGGGGTGGAGCAGGTGGCTGGCGACGTCGACAACAGACTGTATGGGCCAACATCTCGGCAAGAGGCTCAGCCGCCGACCTATACCGACGAGGAGCTGGGCATGGTGGAGGCAAAGGCCGAGGAGGTGCTGCAGCGCGGCGTGGCCTTGCTGGACAGCGTGGCGCAACTCAAGTTGCAGCAACTCAACGGAAGAATCGCGGCGGCAGCCTACGACGAGCAGCTCGACCACTACAAGGAAATCTTCAAGGGCTATCTGGACAAGATCGACGACAAGAGCGCCTACCTGCGCCAGGTCTTCAGACGCATCAACCTGGCAGACAGCGAGCAGGAGCGCAAGCAGACGATGGAGATGCTCTCAGACATCAGTGGATACACGCTGAGCATGCAAGACTTTAGTGATTTTATGAACGGAAACAAGCAAATAGAATTGTAAGAGACTATGGAGAGTTCAAGAAGACAACGAGCCCAGAGCGACTTGGGGCTGAATTTTGAGCGAGAAGACTTCCGCCGCGAGGCAGCCCTTGCCAAAGAGCAGGAGCGCGTCGCAAAGAAAGAGGCCAAGCGCGAGAAGATGATGAACCGCTCGTCTTACCGGATCATGGTGAAGACGGCCAAGTATATGGACCAATATTATCTCGATCCGCTCATCGGACTCATTCCGGGAGGTGTCGGAGACGTGCTTTCGAGCTCCTTGGCCATGCCGTTCATCTACTACAGTCTGTGTGTGGTGAGGTCCATACCGCTGACGCTGGCAGTGATATACAACGTGCTGCTGGATGTCCTGATAGGAGCCATACCCTTTGTAGGCAACGTGCTGGACATATTCAAGCGGTCGTATTTGAGCAACCTGAGATTGATCACGGGCTATATAGAAGACGACAAGGAGATCGTCAGCAAAGTGAGAAAGAAAGCTTTGGCCACGGCTGTGCTCATCGCCATTGTATGCGCATTGCTTTGCCTTGTCGTGAAACTGGCCCTCATGGTGGCCACCTGGTTCTCATAGTTTTAACCACTATTCAGATGCTGCATCGCAAATCCCATAAGCGATGCAGCATCTTTTTCCCCACTTTTTTTACTTTTCTTCTCAGCTGCGACACGTTTTGGCATGGCTGATAAGTAACTTTGCCGACGTAAACAAAAAAACGACTGTGGCAGACTAAGGCTGGGACCGGTGGCGTGAGGATTTCATCAGTGAACCATCATGGACTTGCAGGGATAAAAACTTTTCCATACCTTTGTCTTGCCAATTGGTCTAAAAACGAAATAGCTATGTTAAGAGGATGGAGTAAATTTGTCTGCAACGAATGCGGACACAAGTTTGTGGGCATGGACTTCGAATACCAATGCACGGCCCTGTCAGCGCCGCTGAAATGTCCGGCCTGTGGCAGCTGGCACACCCGTCCTGCCTGGTCGTGGTGGCAGAAATGGGTGTACAAGGAGATTTGGAAGACCCAGGATGAGTATCGAAACAAAACAGAAGAGCAATAATATATGAAAGACGGAGTATTCTTTCGTCCTTTCGTCGGAGCGTCATACGCTGGCGGAGGACTGTTTGGCAAGCGCATCATGGTGCTTGGCGAGAGCCACTACTGCGACGAGGGCTGCGCCGACTGCGGCAACTGCCTGCGCCATCGGGAGTGCATGGAGTTTACCAGCGGCGTAGTGGAGCAATATCTCGACCGGGGCGTGGAGCGGCAGAGGTGGATGCAGACTTTGCTGAAGTTTGAGCGTTCGCTCGTGGGTTGCGAGACCGATCAGGCGCAGAGTCAGCGGATATGGCAGTCGGTGGTGTTCTACAATTATCTGCAAGTGGCCATGGGCGGCCCGCGCGAGGCTGGCACCGCCGCGCAATACCGCCAGGCCGGCGAGGCCCTTTTCGACGTGATGAAAAAATACCAGCCCGAATGCCTCATCGTATGGGGCAACCGCCTGTGGGACAAACTGCCCGGCGAGCGTTGGACTGATGGGGAGGACATCGTCGTGGACGGCTGTCGCACAGCCACGGGCGCCTACTCCTTGGCAAGCGGCAGGACGGTGAGGGCGATGGCGGTAAACCATCCCTCGGTGGGCTACTCGTGGGACTACTGGCATCGGGTGATAGCAAACTTCTTGAAATAGTGGGCTACAGGGTATGGACAAGCGAATGAGATTCTTTGCCTGGCTGATAGGCCAGCTCGAACGCAGGCGCATGACGTATGAGGAGATAGCTGCCGCATGGCTGGAGGCTGCGGCCAACGCTCAAGGCAAGTCGCTGGAGAAGCGCACGTTTCACCGCCATCGCGACGAAATAGAGCAGATGTTTGGCATCAAGGTGGAGTGTAGCGGCAGGAGCGGCGGCTATCGCTACTATTTGAAGAAAGACAGCGTGAAGTGTGACGATGTCACGGAGTGGCTGCTCAGCTCCCTGCGGCTGGCCTCGCTGGGCGATATGCTGCAATACCACACCAAGGTGATGCTCGACCCTGCGCCACGCAACTCAGAATTGCTCGACGACATCCTCAGAGCCATCGACAAGCAATATCGGCTGAGGTTTAGCTACACCACGGCCTACGGGGTGGAGGAGTCCGTCGCCTTGACGCCCGCTTTTGTGAGGTTCTTCAAGCAGCGTTGGTACGTCGTCGGTGTGAACGAGAAAGAGCAGGTGCGCTGCCTGCCGTTCGACCGCATCTCCTTGATGTATGAGGAGTGCACAAAGCGTCCTCTGTCGCCCAAGCTGAAGCAGATGCTCACGCCCGACAACTACTACGATGGTTGCTTCGGCATCATGCGCATGGAGGACGAGCCGATAGAGAACGTGCGCCTGCGCGTGTTCTATCCCGAGTACAACTACCTTGAAGAGGTGCCGCTGCACGAGAGCCAGCAGAAGGTGGGCCAATCGGCCGACGGCCTCTACCGCGAGTATACGCTCCGTGTGCGCCCCACCCGCGATTTTCTGCAGGAACTGCTATGGCACGGACGCAACCTGATGGTGTTGAAGCCGGAAAGTCTTCGGCAGAAGATGATAGCCATCCTGCAAGACATGACCAAGAGCTACGAGACGGGCGAGTGTACGAACGGGGAGTGAGCAAGCCCTTTCCCACTCGGGCCTCCCTCCTCGTGCTTCCTTCTCATTTAGGTCTTCCCCTTCAGGCTTCCTTCTCCAAGCCTCCCTTCTCCAGGTCTTTCCTCCTTCGGGCCTCCCTTCTCCAGGTCATCGACTATCGTCTATCCCATAGATGGTAGTCGATGACCTGGTTGTCTTCTTGGCGAGCCGCTTGGTGGTCGTCTGTCAGCTCCCTGCCTTCGGCTTCCTCTGCATCCTGGTGGCTGCGCACGAAGAGCGAGACTGCCACCATTGCGGCCAGGGCCATGACGAGCGCGGCGAGTTTTCATATTTTGTTCTTTGATCGTCTTTGCAGTGTGAAGGCTGGTGCTTTTGTTGATGTTCCAACGGGGCGTCCCCTTCTTTATCTGCCGTTATGAGCCTTTTCTATGCTTGCTGTGTCAGCATGGTGAGGAGGATGGACTGTGGCGCGTTGCTACACTCCCTGCCGACTGTTGCAGGGGCTTAGCGCGAGCCGCCAACGGCAGTCCCTTCCCTTGCTGGTCGGCCCGACTTTTAATCCGCTTGTCTTGTAGTCTATACTGGCACGTTGTGAGTATGAATAGACAGATGCAAAGTTATGAGTTTTTCTTGAAAAAACTGCGGGAATAACTGAAAAAGAATGCTCCGATTTTGTTTTTATTGCACTTTTTGCATCGCCGCACGGCCATGGGTGCAATCTGAGCTTTACTCCCCCGCGAGAACCGCGTTTTTGCTGGTTGTCTGGTGGGTGCTCCAGGGTGGCGTGCGAGCGGTGATGTTGTTGTCTTGCAGTCTCGTGGCGTGTTCCGTTACCTTGCCGAAGGTTGCTGATGACCACACTTAGTGATAACTAAAGGTCGCGCTGGATTGTCTGTTTCCTCTGCGTGCTGACCAATGGCTACTCGTAGTTGTCCACGGGCGTGGAGCCCATGTTCACGGTGAGCGTGCCGCCCTGGGCGAAGCGCTGGAAGGGGATGCGTGGAGTGGTCAGTCGCGTGCCGTCGAGGGAGAAGCGCTGCACGTACTCGTTCTGGCGGCTGTTGTCCACGGCCTGGATGACAAACTGGCCTCCGGGGTAGTAGCGCGGGTGCAACTGGATGGTCACGCGGTCGAAGATCGTGCTGCCTAGGCCCAGTGAGGGCTGGAGGTCGTCGAGTCCCTTCACGTCGAAAAGACCGATGGAGGAGACGGCGTACCAGGCCCCCAGCATTCCCTGGTCCTCGTCCTGTCCGTAGCCGTAGCCGTGGATGCCGTCCGTACCATAGAACTCGTTGAGGATGGCGCGCACCCAGTGTTGCGTCCTCGACGGGCGTCCCGACTCATTGAAGAGCCAAGAGATGTGGAGCGAGGGCTCGTTGCCCTGGTTGTAGAGCGTGCGCAGTCCGGCAAAGGCCTCCACCTCCGTGCCTCCGCTGAAGATGCGTCGCTGCGAGAGTGTGAAGATGCTGTCGAGGCGCGCGTTGAAGACCTCGGTCCCCACCTTGGCAATCATCGCCTGCGGGTCGTGGGGCACGTAGAAAGTGTATTGCCACGCGTTGCCCTCCTGGAATCCGCGCCACACCTCCAGCGGGTCGAAGTTTTCGACGAAGGTGCCGTCGTCGTAGCGCGGCCGCACGAAGTTGCACGTCGAGTCGTAGAGGTTCTCCCAGCCGTGCGACAGGCCCATCAGTCGATCGTAGTCGGTCTCTTTGCCCAAGGCCCGGGCCAGCTGCGCCACGGCGTAGGCACTGTAGCTATACTCCATCGTGTGGGACGCCGAGAAGTTGTAGAGTCCCCCATCTGCGGCATGAACGTGGGGCACGTAGCCCAGGCGCAGGAAGTCCTTGGTGTCGGCCTTGCCAGCTCCCCGCGGGCGGTCCTCCCATCCTAGTTCGTTCTTCAGGCAGGCCTCGTAGGCCAGCGGCAGGTCGAAGTCGCGTATGCCCGCCATATAGGCCGCCACGATCATGTTGCTCAGTTGATTAGTGCCCACGCCCGAGACGAAGCGGCTGCAGGCCAGTCCGTCGGCCAGCCAGCCACAGTCCTTGTAGACCTGCAGGTGGCTGCTGATATAGTCGCTCATGTGGTCGGGATAGGCCATCACCCAGAGCTGCGTCAGTCCCCACTGTGCGCCCCACATGGCGTCGGTGTTGTAGAGGTTGAAGGCCGGACGCCCCTCCTTCGTCGGCAGGTGGCCCACCGTGCCGTCGTGCTTCGGATAGTCGCCGGAGACGTCGCTGCAGACGCCGCGACCCAGCAGCGCATGGTAGAGGCCCGTGTAGAACTTCACTTTGTCCTCCCTGCGGTCTGTCTCGACGCGGATGCGCCCCAGCATCTCTTCCCATTGGCGCGCCGACTCTTCCCTGGCCTCGTCGAAGGTCAGCGTCCGCGCCTCGGCCAGTCGGTTCTGCCGTGCGTTCTCCACGGAGGTGTAGGAGATGCCCACCTTCACCGTTACCTGCTCGCCCTCCTTCGTAGCGAAGGAAAGATAGGCTCCCGCGCCCTCGCCGCGCGCCTCTCTCACCTGCCGATGGATGGTGGCGTCGTGGAAGGTGCCCCAGCGCTTCGGTCGCTTGCTGGTCGAGGCCGAGAAATAGATAGGTACGGTCGCCCCAGGCTGGTAAGCCTTGACGTATTCGGGATAGGTGACGACGTAGCCCTCGATAGTGCCGTCGTCGAGGATGCGCACCTCGGCGTCCTTGATTGCTCCGCTCTCTCCCATACGGTGGCCGATGTCGAAGATGAGGTGGCTCTCCTGCGATTTGGGGAATGTGTAGCGCTGCAGGGCGACGCGTTGCGTGGCTGTCATCTCTGCCCTAATGCCATAGTCCCGCAGCAGGACGCTGTAGTAGCCCGCCGTCGCTACCTCGTCGTCGTGGCTGAAGTGGGAGCGGTAGCCCTTTTGTATGCCCGCCTCCGTGGTGTCTCCGGGCACGGTGATGAGGCGCCCCGTGGTGGCCATGACGCTGATGCCGCCCACCTGGAACTCATGGGTGCAGGGAAAACTCTCGATTGATTGGTCGCGATAGTCGTAGCCCGTGGCCTGCCAGCCGTCCACGTTGCCGTAGTGGCCGTTGGTGGAGGGTCCGGGTTTGGCCATGCCGAAGGGTAGTGCGCCGGGCGCGAAGTGGAAGTAGCGACAGTGGGCCGTGCCGATGCGCGGCTCCACATATTGTCTCAGACCGTCTTGGCTCTGCGCCAGGACCGACGTGGAGAGAGCCCATAGCGCGGTGGCGAGCAGGGCGAGGAGGAAGATACGTTTCATCTATTTGGTGGTGTTGCTGGTTGGTGATGGTTGAAATTGACGTTGCAAAAGTAGCAAAAAAGGACTGATTGCGCAAATGATGCTAAAGAAAAAAGTAAGTAAGAGAGACGATAAAAGATGAGGAAAAATAGCATAGTAAACGTTTAAACGTGTTTTTGAAGAAAAAAGACCGTTCGCAGCGTGTTGGTATGAAGAAAAATGACTAACTTTGCAAGAGAAGCCAGCCCTCATGGCACGCGCTTCCCAACAAACAATTATACCTGAACGTTATGCAGAAATACGCTGAATACATCAAGGAGATAGAGATCGACTCGCTCTGGAGCGGCAAGAAACACGTCTGCTGGGAGTTGCACCGACAGGTCAACATCCTGAGCGGCATCAACGGTGTGGGAAAGAGTACCATCCTCAACAAGGTGGTGCGGAGCCTGGCCCGTGGCGGCGAGTTGCCGAGCCATCCCGTCAAGGGAGTCCGCCTGCGTGTGGCGCCTGAGGAAGCCCGCTGGGTACGCTTCGACATCATCCGGTCCTTCGACCGCCCGCTGATGAGTACGGAGATAACGGACAAGATCGACGCCTCCCTCGTCACCGAACTCGACTGGCAGATCTACAAACTGCAGCGGAAGTATCTCGACTACCAGGTCAATATCGGCAACCGCATGATCCAGGCCCTGCAGAAGGCCACACCCGAGGCTGCCGAGGAGGCCCAGCGCATCAGCCAACCGAAGCGGAAGTTCCAGGATCTCATCGACGACCTCTTCTCCGAGACAGGCAAGAAGATCGTGCGCACGGAGAATGAAATTCGCTTCGAACAGATCGGCGAGACGCTCATGCCTTATCAACTCTCCAGCGGCGAGAAGCAAATGCTGGTCATCCTGCTTACCGTGCTCATCGAGGACGGACAAAACTACGTGCTCTTCATGGACGAGCCCGAGGTGAGCCTCCACGTCGAATGGCAGAAACGGCTCATCGACCTGATACTCGAACTCAACCCCAACGTACAGATCATCCTCACCACCCATAGTCCCGCTGTCATCATGAACGGCTGGCTCGACAACGTGACGGAGGTGTCGGAGATAACGGAGGACGAATAATAGGGAAGGCTGCGATATGGCAAAACGGTTGAAAGACAATATCACCTCCGACTACGTCACTGCCTCCAACCGCCTCAACGGGCGCAAGGCGAGGCGCAGGATCGTGGCCTACGTTGAGGCCTACGACGATGTCTTCTTCTGGCGCATGGTGCTTGCCCGCTACGAGAACGAGCATCGCTACTTCGAGGTGATGCTACCCACGCGCAAAAAACTCTCGCGCGGCAAGAAGTCGGTGCTGACGAGCCTGCTGCTCCACGGCACGGGCAAGGACATGCTGGCCTGCGTCGATGCCGACTACGACTACCTCCTCCAGGGGCGGACGGAGGACTCGAAACAGGTCTGCGACAATCCCTACGTCCTCCACACCTACGTCTATGCGATAGAAAACTACCAGTGCTACGGACCGAGCCTCCACGATATGTGTGTCTCTGTGACCCTCAACGACCGCAAGACCTTCGACTTCGACGCCTTCCTGCGTCGCTATAGTCAGATCATCTACCCCCTCTTTCTGTGGAACATCTTCTTCTATCGGAGGAGGAAGAACAACCTCTTCACCATCGCCGACTTCAACAATGTCGTGGCTCTCGGCGCCTTTTCTACGGGCAAGGCCTCCGTCCTGCTTGACAACCTGCAGCGCAAGGTCAACCGCAAGCTCGCTGCCCTGCGCAAGGGCAATCCGGGGACGAAGGAGAAGCTCGGTGAATTGTCGCGCGATCTGCGCCGACTGGGTGTCACGCCCGAGACCACCTATCTCTACATCCAGGGCCATCATCTCTTCGACGGTGTCGTCGTGCCGATGATGCAGAAGGTCTGCGACCAGCTCATCCGCTCCCGTGAAAATGAGATCAACCGTCTGGCGGTCCACAACACGCAGCGCCTCAACGAGTTGTCCTGCTACGACCATAGCACGGTCGATATCGTGCCGACGCTCCGCCGCAATATGGGTTTCATGCAGTCGGAACCCTACCGTCGCCTGCTCTCCGATGTGGAACGTTGTCTGAAATTGGGAGAAGTCAAGGTCAAGTCCGCCAAGGCCGAGGACAACCCCGCTGATGTCAAGCCCGCCCCCACCAAGGTAGAGACTAAGCCTGTAGAGGTAAAGTCCGAGCCTACTGAGGTAAAGCCCGCTCGTCGAGGCTGAAAATGAGAAAAAGGAGTTGGGACAATAACAAGCAATGATCAAAACACCCCAGTCGCTCCATTTATCGGATGAACCAAAAGAAAAACAAGGAAAAGTTTGGCCCACTAAGCTAAAAACCGTATCTTTGTGCCAATGAAAAAGCAAGGAATCAATCCCGTCAATTGGAGCAAGAATATCATCATCGTTGATGCCGATTTCGTCGATCATGTCGCCTTCGACCTGATAGTCAACTTTGAACGCATGTTGGGGCGTCGTATCCCCCAGGCCGACCTCAGCCAATGGCTGGTGGACGTCGCCCTCGATGGACGCCTTCGCCCGGGCGACCACGAGACCCAGGTCGTGTTGCTCCACGACCGCAAGACCCCGAAGCTCCTCCATTTCTCCCCCGCCGACTATGAGACCGAACTCGACGGCAAGGCCTTCCGCTCAGAACAGTTGGGCGAGTTTATCATCAACTGCATCGCCACGGGCGAGGAGGGACAGGCGAAAGGTCCCGTGCTGGCCGACTTGGTCCGCCTCTTGCTTTCGGAAGAGGAAGTGACGCGCCTGATGATAGTCCCCGATGGCAGTGACTCCTCGCTCTGGCAGGAGCTGCGCCAGGCCCTCCGCGATGTCGATGACGAGAAGAAGCACGTCACGCTCTTCACCATGCAGCCCACGCAGACTGCCGGCTGCCGCGAGGAGATGCTCGGATTCTCTCTCATGGACGCCCTCGGCATCACCCAGGCAGAGATAGACCAAAAGATGAAATAACAAGATAAAACGAAACATAGAATGAGCAGAGTATTAATGATCGGCGCGGGTGGCGTGGCTACCGTCGCCGCCTTCAAGATTGCGCAGAACACGGACGTCTTCACCGAGATGATGATCGCAAGCCACCATGTGGAGAAATGCGACCGGCTCGTGAAGGCCATCCACGACAAAGGCTACAAGATGGACATCCAGACGGCCGAGGTCGATGCCGACGACGTGGAGCAGTTGAAGACCCTCATGTCGAGCTACAAGCCCGAATTGGTCATCAACCTCGCCCTGCCGTATCAGGACCTCACCATCATGGAGGCCTGTCTGGCCTGCGGCTGCAACTACCTCGACACCGCCAACTATGAGCCCAAGGACGAGGCCCACTTCGAGTACAGTTGGCAGTGGGCCTATCGCGAGCGCTTCGAACAGGCGGGCCTCACAGCCATCCTCGGTTGTGGTTTCGACCCGGGTGTCTGCAGCATATTCACGGCCTATGCCGCCAAGCATTACTTCGACGAAATCCACTACCTTGATATCGTCGATTGCAACGCTGGAGACCATCACAAGGCCTTCGCCACCAACTTCAATCCGGAGATCAACATTCGCGAGATCACGCAGAAGGGCCTCTACTACGAGGATGGCAAATGGCTTGAGACAGACCCGCTGGCCGTCCACAAGACGCTCAACTATCCCAACGTGGGACCGCGCGAGAGCTACCTCATGCACCACGAGGAACTGGAGAGCCTTGTGCTCAATTTCCCGACCATCAAGCGCGGTCGCTTCTGGATGACCTTCGGACAGCAGTATCTCACCTATCTCGACTGCATCATGAACCTTGGTATGGGACGCATCGACGAGGTGACCTACGAGGCACCGCTCGCCGATGACCCGACGAAGAAGGTGAAGGTCAACATCGTGCCGCTGCAGTTCCTCAAGGCCGTCCTCCCCAATCCGCAGGACCTCGGCGAGAACTACGAGGGCGAGACTTCCATCGGATGCCGTATCCGTGGCATCAAGGACGGCAAGGAGCACACCTACTACGTCTATAACAACTGCAAGCATCAGGAGGCCTACAAGGAAACGGGTATGCAGGGCGTGAGCTACACGACGGGCGTCCCGGCCATGATCGGTGCGAAACTCTTCTTGGAGGGCGTCTGGAAGAAGCCGGGCGTGCACAACGTGGAGGAGTTCGATCCGGATCCCTTCATGGAGCTGCTCAATACGCAGGGACTGCCCTGGCATGAGGAGTTTGACAAGGACTTGGAGTTGTAATCATCCCTTTTCTCTCCCCCTGCTTCGCCGAAGACCCTCCGTGGCTTCCGGTCAAGCAGGGAAGGAGGGAGGTTTAGCAAGATAACACATAGAAAAAAATATGGCAAAGAAAGAAGATGCCGCGCAGGACCCGAAGGCCGACAAGATGAAGGCCCTTCAGGCAGCGATGGCCAAGATAGAGAAAGATTTCGGCAAGGGTTCCATCATGCGCATGGGCGATGAGCATGTGGAGCCCGTCGATGTAATCCCCACGGGCAGCATTGGCCTCAATGCTGCCCTGGGCGTGGGCGGCTATCCCCGTGGCCGTATCATCGAGATCTACGGACCAGAATCTTCTGGTAAGACGACGCTCGCCATCCACGCCATTGCCGAGGCACAGAAGATGGGCGGTGTGGCCGCCTTTATCGATGCGGAGCACGCCTTCGACCGCTTCTATGCCCAGAAGTTGGGTGTAGATGTCGATAACCTCTGGATCTCGCAGCCCGACACGGGAGAGCAGGCCCTGGAGATCGCCGACCAGCTCATCCGCTCCTCCGCCATCGACATCCTGGTGGTGGACAGCGTGGCGGCCCTGACTCCGAAGAAGGAGATCGAGGGCGACATGGGCGACAGCAGCGTAGGACTCCAGGCGCGCCTGATGAGCCAGGCACTGCGCAAACTGACGGGTACGATCTCGAAGACCAACACCTGCTGCATCTTCATCAACCAGCTGCGCGAGAAGATTGGTGTGATGTTCGGCAGTCCCGAGACCACCACGGGTGGCAACGCCCTGAAGTTCTACTCCTCCGTCCGACTGGATATCCGCAGGATCTCCTCCATCAAGAATGGCGACCAGGTCATCGGCAACCAGGTCCGCGTCAAAGTGGTCAAGAACAAGGTGGCGCCGCCCTTCCGCAAGACGGAGTTCGACATCATGTTCGGTGAGGGCATTTCCAAGGCCGGTGAGATCATCGACTTGGGTGTGACCTACAATATCATCAAGAAGAGCGGTAGCTGGTTTAGTTACAAGGACACGCGCCTGGCGCAGGGCCGCGACGCCACAAAGCGACTGCTCCAGGACAATCCCGAACTCTGCGAGGAGTTGGAAGCGCTCATCATGCAGGCCATAACCAATCCTTCCGAGGAACAGAAGGTTGCAGCGAGCACAGCGTCCAAAACCAACGTCGGCGACAGTATCGAAGGCAGCGAGGCCTAATATAGAAAAGCCGCAGGCGGCTATGATATAGAAAAGGGGGATGGAAAGCAATTGCTTCCCATCCCCTTTTTCGGTCCCTGGCTCTCAGGCCAAAGAATTTATCTGTCAGCCTGGAAGAGCGGATCCTCCGGCATCACCATGATCGGCTTCTGCTGCTCGGCCTTGATGATCTCCTCGGAGCAGTACTTCTTGTTGACCACCAGGCGGAACATGAAGTTCTCAAACCACTCGTTGGTCATGATCAGGCAACCGCCCTGACCATAGCTGGCGCCCCAGCTGTTCTCCACCTTCCATTTCTTCGGCTGGCCGTTCTCGTCGAGATCGACGGCCACGAGCGTCATGGCGTGGGTGGAACCGCTATCGAAGGTGCTGATACGGTCGGCCTTGTCCATGGGGAAGGTTGTTCCGTAGAGCGATCCGTAGTCGTAGTTGTCCATGGCGAGGTAGCCGCGCTTGCGGTCGAGCTGCTTGCCTACGTCGTAGCTGGAGTACATCTTCGTGCTGTCCTTGAGTGAGGCAATGGCGAGTTTGGCAATCTCCTCCACGGGCAGGTTGAGATACTTCCAGTTGTGGCCGTCGTAGGTGTGGCGGTCATACTCCACCTCGTAGGTCTTCCAGTAGGGACGGCGCGGGTCGTTCATCACCATCACGAAGGTGCCGTTGAGCGGATGGCCCACGGTCTCGTCGTAGAACTCCTTCGGGGTGTACTTGCGGGGCTTGCCCACGGTCTTGCCGTTCTTGTCCTTGAAGGCGTAGGTAAACTCCTTCACCGGGTTGCCCAGCGAGACGGTCAGCATGTGATAGACCGTGCCGAGCATCTCAGTCTTGCGGGCCTGAATGTCGCGCTTCGACTTCTTGGCAGCCACCATCTTGCGCAGTTCCAAACCAAACTCGCGCAACTTCGAGGAGATCAGCTCCGCCATACGCGAGGTGTTCTCTGCGGAGTAGGGCTCCGGCATGGCCTCCATCGGCACGACACCATACTTCTCAGCCAGGTCGGCAGCACCACAGAACGTACCGCCGTCATTGAGCGGATTTTTGAAGAAGAACTGCACGCGCTGGTCGTCAATGGGTTTATCGGCGCAGTCGATCACGCCCTGCAGCATCAGGTTGGCCTTCTCCAGCTGGTCGTAGAAGGAGAGATAGACCTGACTGTACTCCACGCGGATACTGTCCTTGTGCAGACGGGCGAAGTTGGCACGCAGCACGTTGAGGCCCGAGAACAGCCAGCAGCGTCCCGAACTCTTCTGGTTGTGGATGCTCTGTGCGGGGGTCTCCACGCTGAAGTAGGTGTCCAGACGGCCCTGCTCCTTGAAGTTCAAGGCCAAGTCGTCGATCTTGTTGGTTGCCAGCGCATTGCTGATCACGCGGTCACTACTCTGAACGCCATTGCGCTCGATCTGTGTGAGCATCTCGCTGGAGATGCCACCACCCTTGGTCGGCGTCTGCGCATGGCCCTGCATCGTGAGGCAGAGAAGAGCCGCCGCTAAAATTTGGTTCTTTCTCATACTTTGGTTGGTTGTTTCCCCGCCCCACATCAGCACTTGCCGATGGGGGCGGGGAGATAGATATTAGGATTTGCTATTTTATTGTATTTCTCAAAATCGTGTTCTTTCTCTCTCAAAGCCGTTAGGTCCCTTGAGCCTCTGGTCCCGAAGTCCTACTTCTCGAGGTCGTAGGCGTGCTTCGGGTAGTCGATGGTGTAGTGGAGACCGCGACTTTCCTTTCGCTCGATGGCCTGGCGCGTGATGAGGTAGCCGACGTTGATCATGTTGCGTAGCTCGCAGATGTCCTTCGTCGCCTTCACGCGTTTGAAGAGGGCTTCCGTCTCCTCATAGAGCAAGTCGAGGCGGTCCCATGCGCGCTTCAGTCGCAGGTCGGAGCGGACAATGCCGACATAGTTGGACATCACCTGTCCCACCTCCTTGATGCTTTGCGTGATGAGCACTTTCTCCTCGTTGGTCATCGTGCCCTCGTCGTTCCACTCCGGCACACGGTCGTTCCAGTCGTAGCCGTCCACCACCTGCAGGCTGTGCTTGGCTGCTGCGTCCGCATAGACCACGGCCTCTATCAGCGAGTTGCTGGCCAGTCGGTTGCCACCGTGCAGTCCCGTGCAGGAACACTCGCCCAGGGCATAGAGTCGATGGATGGAGCTCTCGCCATTGAGATCCACCTTGATGCCGCCACACATATAGTGGGCCGCCGGGCGCACGGGGATCATCTCCTTCGTGATGTCAATGCCGATGCTGAGACATTTCTGGTAGATGTTGGGGAAGTGCTGGCGTGTCTCCTCCGGGTCCTTGTGGGTCACGTCGAGGCAGACGTGGTCCAGGCCGTGCGTCTTCATCTCCTTGTCGATGGCCCGCGCTACGATGTCGCGGGGGGCCAGGGAGAGGCGCTCGTCATATTTCTCCATGAAGGTCTCACCCGTGGGCAATTTCAGAATGCCGCCGTAGCCGCGCATAGCCTCGGTGATGAGGTAGGCCGGATGGGTCTCACCCGGATGGTAGAGCGACGTGGGGTGAAACTGTACGAACTCCATGTCCTTTACCGTGCCCTTGGCGCGATAGACCATGGCCTCGCCGTCGCCTGTGGCGATGATGGGATTGGTCGTCGTCTGATACACCGCTCCGCAACCGCCTGTACACATCAGCGTCACGCGGCTCAGATAGGTGTCCACCTTCTGGGTCTCCGGATTGAGCACGTAGGCTCCGTAGCACTCGATGTCGGGCGTGCGCCGCGTCACCTCAACGCCGAGGTGGTGCTGCGTGATGATCTCCACAGCGAAGTGGTTCTCCTTGATCTCGATGCGCGGATGGTTACGGCAGGCCTCCATCAGGGCGCGCTGGATCTCGGCGCCTGTGTCGTCGGCATGGTGCAGGATGCGAAACTCGCTGTGGCCGCCCTCGCGGTGGAGGTCAAAACTGCCGTCCTCCTTGCGGTCAAACTGGGTGCCCCATTCGACCAGCTCCTGGATCTGTGCCGGCGCATTGCGCACCACCTGCTCCACGGCTTTGCGGTCGGAGATGTAGTCACCTGCTATCATGGTGTCCTTGATGTGCTTGTCAAAGTCATCTACGGCGAGGTTCGTCACCGAAGCCACACCGCCCTGCGCGAACGAGGTGTTGGCCTCGTCGAGCGTCGTCTTGCAAATCATGCAAACCCTTCCCTTGTGCGCCTTGGCTATCTTCAAGGCATAGCTCATTCCGGCGATACCAGCGCCGATGATCAGGAAATCGTATTTATGAATCATTTCTAAGCAAACAGTTGTGCTCCCTATGGGGAGCGGAATAACGTTTCGCCCGCAAAATTACTCATTTATTGGCAGATGGGCGAATGTTTCTCCCGATTTTTGTGCTTAGTTCCTTTGTGACGGCAGGAAGTTGCATGTTTTTTGAGAATTTATCGCCCAAGGCAAGGTGTAGATCTATTTTTCTTGGATCGAAATGGGAGTGGCTCCCCATTTTTTTCGTACCTTTGCAGTCGACTATGACAAGAGTATTTCATCATCGACTCACGCCGGGCGAACTGTGCGGCATCCTGCTCCTCGCCCTTGCCTCGCTCTATTGCTTTTGGTTCGGCACGTGGCCCATGGCTGTGCTTGGTGCGCTGCTTGTGGCCGTGGCCGTGCGGGGCATCGACCGTGGCATCCATACCGACTATGTCCTCGACGACGACCAACTGACCACGCAGAGCGGCAGAATAGGGCGCCAACGGGGACAGGCCATCCCATTGCAGACCATCACGGCACTTCGCCGTATGCCCCGCCACCTGCTCACGGGCAGCTATGTGATGGTGGAGCATGGCGACCACAACATCAGTATCTTCACCCCGGAGAACGAAGCCTCGTTTGTCGAGGCAGTCGGCAAGCGTGTCTCTCTTGCCAAGAACACTTGCAAAGAAAAAGAAACAGAATCTTAATCTTAAAAACCTACAAAAAACAATGACAAGTATTCGTAGAAAACTTTTCTTCCTTTTGGCCGCCCTGCTGGCTCTGCCCATGCAGGCGCAGGTCAATCTCGTCTATGTTGATAGTGCCCGCGTGGCTCGTCTCCTGGCCGAGGACGCCGGGCTGGTGGCAGCACCCGTCGCCGAAGTGGCCGACACCGACACGGTTCCTTTGGCGGACCGTCCCGTCGTAGCCGATGGTGCCGATTTCGACCGCCTTTGGACCGATAGTTTTGCCAGCCGCATGGCCGCCATCATCGAGGATCCACTGCTTCAAAGCACCCAAATGGCAGTGATGGTCTGGGACCTCAGTGCCGATCAGTGTGTCTATCGCTTCAACGAGGCCCAGCGGATGCGCCCGGCCTCCGTCCAGAAGTGTGTCACCGCCATCACGGCCCTCGACCGCCTGGGCGTGGACTATCAGTTTTCCACGCGCCTCTACTGCCGTGGTGACATCGACTCCACGGGCGTGCTCCACGGTTCGCTCTATTGTGTCGGTGGCATGGACCCCCTCTTTGGCGACGCCAATATGCGCGCCTTCGTCCGTGCGCTGCGTGAAAAAGGCATCCGTCGTATCACGGGCGACCTGCTGGCCGACAAGTCGATGAAGGACGACAAACCGATGGGAGAGGGCTGGTGCTGGGACGACGACGATAGCAATCCGCCGCTCTCGCCCCTGCTCTACAACCGTCGCGACCGCTTCCTGACCGAACTCTCTTCGCGCCTGCGAGCGGCCGGCATTGTCCTGGAGGGAACGCTGGGCGACGCCACGCTCCCCGCAGGATCCACGCTGCTGGCCGAGGAGACCCACGACCTCACGCGGGTGTTGCAGCGGATGATGAAGAAGAGCGACAACCTCCATGCCGAGTCGGTCTTCTACCAGTTGGCCAAGAGCACGGGTGTGCGGCGTGCAGGTGCGCGTCAGGGCCGACAGGTGATCAACCAGGTGGTGCGTGCGGCAGGCCTTGATCCTGCGCAGTACTACGCGGCCGATGGTTGCGGACTCTCGCTCTACAATTATGTCACGGCCGACCTCCTCGTCCACCTCTTGCGCCTCAACTACCATAACACGGAGGCCTACGAGGCCCTGCTTCCCACGCTGCCCATAGCCGGACGCGACGGCACGCTCCGCAAGCGGCTTCGTGGCACGGCGGCCGATAGCAATGTGCGGGCCAAGACGGGCACGGTGACGAGTGTCAAGACGCTTGCTGGATTCTGCACGGCCAGCAATGGCCACCGCCTGGCCTTCTGCATCCTCAACCAGGGGACCATCCGCGCCAGCCAGGCCAATGGGCTGCAGGACCGCATCTGCCGGGCGATGTGTGAGTAGGACCGATAATAACTTTCAGAAACCATCAACCAAATACCCTATATATAATGACTAAGATCGTAGAAAGAATAGCCGCGCTCCGCCAGGTGATGGAGCGCGAGGGACTGGGGGCTTTCATCTTCCCCAGCACAGATGCACACAATAGTGAGTATGTCGCCGACCACTGGAAGGGCCGCGAGTGGATCTCAGGCTTCAATGGCTCGGCTGGCACGGTCGTCGTCACGATGGATGCTGCCGCGCTCTGGACCGACTCCCGCTACTTCCTTGCTGCCGAGGAGCAACTCCGCGGCACGGGTATCATGCTGATGAAACTCAAGGTGGAGGGCACGCCGACGATCACCGACTGGCTAGTCGAACAACTTCGTGGGGCCTCCCATCCTGTGGTGGGTCTCGACGGATGGGTCAATGGCACGGACGAGGTGCAGGGGATGCAGGCCTTCTTCCAGGGCTACGATATCCAGGTGCGTACCGATTTCGACCCGCTCAACGAGATTTGGACGGACCGCCCCTCCATCCCGACAGCGAAGGTGGAGCTCCATCCCCTGGAGTTTGCTGGCGAGACGACGGAGAGCAAATTCGCCCGCATCCGTGAGTCGCTGCGCAGTTGTGATGCCGAGGCCATGCTCGTCTCAGCCCTCGACGACATTGCCTGGACTTTGAATCTGCGTGGCTCCGACGTCTATTGCAATCCTGTCTTCGTCTCCTACTTGATGATAGAGCAGGAAAGTGCCACGCTCTTTGTCAACGAGGAGAAACTCGACGACGCGGTGCGTCGCTACCTCTCCGACCTTGGCGTGGCGGTGCAGCCCTATGTTGCCGTGGCCGACTACCTGCGGTCTCATGCCATCGAGGGCGGTCTGCTGCTGGACAGTGTGAAGACTTGCTACTATCTCGCCTCCTGTGCCCTCGAGAAATCGGCGGTGAGGTTTGCCCCGTCGCCCATCCCCGCCATGAAGGCGGTCAAGAACGAAACCGAGATAGCGGGCTACCGCCGTGCCATGACGCGCGACGGCGTGGCGATGGTGAAGTTCCTGCGCTGGCTTCAGCCTGCTGTGGAGGCAGGAGGACAGACGGAGATCTCCCTCGACAAGAAACTCACGGCCCTGCGTTCGGAACAAGACCTCTTCCGTGGCATTTCCTTCGATACCATTGTGGGCTATGAGGCCCATGGTGCCATCGTCCACTACGAGGCCACTCCCGAGACGGATATCCCCGTGGAGCCCCGTGGCTTGGTCTTGATCGATAGTGGCGCGCAGTATCAGGACGGCACGACCGATATCACGCGCACGATAGCTTTGGGCCCTGTCACCGAAGAGCAGCGCCGCGTCTATACGCTGGTGCTCAAGGGCCATATCCAGTTGGAGTTGGCGAAGTTTCCCGATGGTTGCAGTGGCACGCAGATCGACGCCTTGGCACGCGAACCGCTATGGCGCGCGGGTCTCAACTACCTCCACGGCACGGGCCACGGCGTAGGTTCCTACCTCAATGTCCATGAGGGTCCCCACCAGGTGCGCATGGAGTATATGCCGGCTGCCCTGCGTGCGGGAATGACCGTCACCAACGAGCCGGGCATCTATTTGTCCGACCGCTTTGGTGTGCGCATCGAAAACACGTGCTTGATCAAGGACTATATGGAGACCGAACTGGGCCGATTCCTGCAGATGGAGTCGCTGACGCTCTGTCCGATAGACCTTGCGCCCGTCGATTGCTCCCTCCTCACCGCCGAGGAGAAGCAGTGGCTCAACGACTATCACCAGATGGTCTGCGAGAAGCTCGCTCCCTATCTCGATGGCGAAGACTTGGCCTGGCTCCAGGATCATTGCAAGCCCATCGATGCGTAACCTTAGGTCTTGTCTCAGAAACCATGGCAATGTTGTCTCGATTGCGACGTGGCGTGTTGTGGATGAGCCGGGCAAAGTATTGCCGTGGCTTCGGTATCCAGTCGCCCTGGGCCTACCGCTTCGTGCGCTATGTCGTCAATGAGCACTATCCCTACTATGCCTACGACGACCTCCGCCCCCTGTTCCCGCATCTTTCAAAGCGGGAACGGAGGGTCTGCGAACTCTACCTCCGTATCGCCAATCACCAGCAGGCCGACGAGGCCGTGCTGGTGGGCGATGTCTCGGAGGCCAAGCGGGCCTACCTTCATGCGGGTTGCCTCCGGATGGTGTTTTCTTCGATGGGGGAGGGGGCTTGCTCACTTACTGAGGATTCCTTCTCGCTGGCTGTCGTGGCCCATGGACAGGATATGGAACAGCAGGTCTTGTCGCTCATCAACCGGGCCACAGATGCTTCCCTGCTCATCGTGGAGGGCATCCACCGCAATGGAGAAACCCGCCGCAGCTGGGCGCGCATCTTGCAGGACAAGCGCGTACGCGTCAGTTTCGACCTCTACTATTGTGGCCTTCTCTTCTTCGACAAGAAGAAGTATAAGCAGCACTATAAGATCAACTTTTAGTGCAAGAGGCTCCCGTGTGCCCCCAAGATTCGTGGCTATTTCTATTGATATAGGTAGTTATTCCTGCTTATATAGGTACTTATTTCAACTTTGTTTGCAGTGTGTGCGAAAAAATACGCCATAGCGCTTGCAGTTCAAATAAAATATAGTATATTTGCACGCAAATTTTTATAAACTTAAAGACAGAAGACTATGTATTGGACTCTTGAATTGGCTTCAAAGCTGGAAGACGCGCCATGGCCCGCAACAAAGGATGAGCTGATAGACTATGCCACACGATCGGGCGTACCTCTGGAGGTGCTCGAGAACCTGCAGGAGATCGAGGACGAAGGAGAGGTTTATGAGGGCATAGAGGATATTTGGCCCGACTACCCCACCAAGGAGGATTTCCTCTTCAACGAGGACGAGTACTAATCGCTCACAAGCTGATTATCTTTATCTCAGCTCGAAGCATTGAATATAAGCGGTATGGGAATTTCGCAGCAAGATTCCCCTACCGCTTTTTTAGCCTTTATCGCTAGGCAAGCTGCTTACTATAGATAGCATGTTGTCATAGATTAATAGCGTGATGATACTACTGTTCGTCCCGTAGCAACAGGGTGAGTGACGACTTGATTTAGGTCAAAAATGGGCGATTTTCTACCCAAATCTCCATTCGTGACATAGATTTGGGTAGAAAATCGCGTGTTTTTTCTTTTCACCCTCAAATAGCTCGCAATAAAAAAGCGGAGCGAAAACTGTGGGAGGGCTGAGCCCCGACCCGTAGTCTCTCTCCGCTTTCATTGTTCCATTGCTGGGCAATGGGCGTCTATGTGTGTGCTTTTCTTAGAAATCGAGGTTTACGCCGACACCAAACACCTTGTTGGTGCGGGTGAACTGGTCGGTGTTGTGGGCCGTGGCCGACATGCCGGCTGCGCTATACTCCTGGTCATACTCCTTGTCGAAGGTCTCGTAGTTGGTCCAGAAATAACTGGCCTCCACCGTGACTTTCGGGGCGACGCGCACCTTTGCGCCAAAGCCATAGGAGTAGCTGCTCGTCGTGAATGACATGTCCGTGAGGTAACTGCCGTCGCCGAGACCATACTTCGTGCGCTGCATTCCCGCACTCACCGTGAGGGCGTCCGAAATGTCATACTCCGATCCCAAGGCCCACTCCCAGGTGTTGCTGCTGAGCAACTTCTGCTTGTCCTTGTCCATGCGGGCGTCCTTGTCGAAGTAGTAGTGGTAACTCGCCATCACACGCCAGGTCGGCAGTATCTCGTAGCAACCACCTACGGTTAGGATGCCCGGGATGTCGTTGGGCGTGTTCACACCGTCGGCGAAGAGGCCCGTGTCGTCCACCTTCGTGTCGTTCTCGATGTTGAGATGTGTCGTGAACTCCAGGCGCGCACCGAGGTTGAGTTTGCCCCAGCGGTAGTCAACACCGATGATCGGCGTGATACCCCATCCGCGCTGCGTGCAGTCGAGGTTGCGGTCGGCCACCTGGCTCCGCACGCCACCAATGGCCTGCGCGCCACCCTGCGCCAGTTGCGCACCCTTCGTGAGTTGCTCGGCAGCGGCGGCATATTGCTGTGCGGCCTGCTCGTTGCCAGCGAGCGTTGCCTCCTGGGCCAAGCGAGTATAGTTGTTGGCCTGCTCCTGATAGGAGAGTGCCTGGTTGGCCAGGGCGTCCGCCTTGGTGCCGAGGTAGCTATAGAGGTTTTCGTTTTGGCCGTTGATGTTCACGGTGATGTTGGAGATGCTTCCCTCATACTTGTTGTAGATGTAGTTGAAGCGGAAGCCGCCATAGACAGCCAGGTTCTCATTGACCTTGTAGGTGGAACCAAACTGGAATCCGAAGACGTACTGTTGGCCGTGAATGTAGCTCTCTACGGAGTAGCCCGGCGTGTTGCTTCCCAGTCCGAGGTCGATGCCATACTGCTGCTGGTAGGTGGTGTTGGCCAACTGCAGAATGGAGGGCAGCAGGGCCACCTGGCGCTCGAAGGATCCGAGACCGCGGTTGAAGGTACACTTACCGCCACCGCCCACGAGGCCGAAGGCAAACTGAAATCCCCACTTGTCGTAGTTCAGGGCCGCCTGTACCGAAGGTATGAACGGAGCAGAGGCTTCACCCTTGAAATGCTTGATGCCATTGGCGTCGCCTCCGTTGAGGCTCAGCGGATGGGCGTAGGGCGACTGCATCCATTGCTCGTCGGTCATGGGAAGACCAGCAGGTTTGAGGAGCGTCATGCCGCTACGGATGGTACGCGTCTGAGACGCGCTCTGACCACCGAGAGAGAGGTGGAGGCCCTTACCCAGGAAGGCCACGCCGGCAGGATTGGAATAAACTCCATCGATAGCAATCACACCATCACGGGCGAAGTTGCGACCGAAGATGAAGCTCTGGTTGGTGTTGGTCAGAAGACCACCCGCGAAGACGGCGGTCTGCGAAAGCATTGCCATCGCAATGCATGCAAGTTTCTTTCTTTGCATTCGTTATTTTACGTTCGTTGGTGAAAAACGGGTGCAAAGGTATGTAGATTGTTCTGTACTTCCAAATTTTTGGTTAATTTTTCTGTTTTCTCACGCGTTTTTCTGTTCCTCTTGCCCATTTACAGCCCAATAACGGATGAAAAGCAGGGTTGTTTAGAAAAAGACAGTAGGGTAGGGGCAGCTTTACGGTCCTCTTGTGTTGTTATTTGTTGTTCCCCTTTCAGCAGCATTTTGTGTTGTTATATATTGTACTTG
>OIBC01000102.1_pt1 | contig 36970 bp, 35 predicted proteins | sample 1580901 | NCBI WGS metagenome assembly OIBC01 (sample SAMEA3882539, study PRJEB24775) | human gut metagenome | biome: human-associated habitat; feature: intestine environment; material: feces | place: Netherlands | collected 2009/2010 | reverse complement strand
GGCAAAGGACCAATCGCAACCACGAAGTCAAGACAGATTGAGAGAGTCGCATCGGGCGTTATCTCTCGTAAGTCGGTTGACACACCGCTTCAGACAGGTATCAAGGCGATTGACGCCATGGTTCCGATCGGAAGAGGACAGCGTGAGCTGATCATCGGCGACAGACAGACCGGTAAGACAGCAATCGCGATCGATACGATCATCAATCAGAAGGGACAGGGCGTAAACTGTGTCTACGTTGCAATCGGTCAGAAGGCATCGACCGTAGCAAATATCGTAAAGACATTGACAGAGTACGGCGCAATGGCATACACAACAGTCGTTGCAAGTACCGCCAGCGACTTAGCTCCATTACAGTACATTGCACCATACGCCGGATGTGCGATCGGTGAGGAATGGATGGAAGAAGGAAAGGATGTATTGGTTGTATACGACGATCTGTCGAAGCATGCAACTGCTTACCGTACACTCTCCTTGCTTCTCCGTAGACCACCAGGCCGTGAGGCTTATCCGGGTGATGTATTCTATCTGCATTCCAGACTCTTAGAGCGTGCAGCAAAGTTGTCGGATGAACTCGGTGGAGGATCGCTTACAGCTCTTCCAATCATCGAGACACAGGCAGGCGATGTATCTGCTTATATACCTACAAATGTTATATCTATCACAGATGGACAGATATTCCTCGAGAGCGATCTGTTCTTCTCAGGTATGAGACCTGCTGTCAACGTCGGTCTGTCGGTATCACGAGTTGGTGGTGCAGCGCAGACAAAGGCGATGAAGAAGGCCGCAGGAAGTATCCGTATCGATCTGGCACAGTACAGAGAGATGGAGGTGTTCACACAGTTCAGTTCAGATCTTGATGAGAACACCAAGGAACAGCTTCAGTATGGCAAGGGACTTATGGAGCTTTTAAAGCAGCCTCTGTGTAATCCGCTGTCAATGGCCGAGGAGGTTATCATTCTGGTAGCAGCTACCAATAAGGTATTCCTTCCAGTTGAGGTTTCAGAGGTCAAGAAGAAGAAACTTGAGATGCTTGAATACTTCCACAGTGCCCATAAGGATATCGTGGATGAGATCGAGGAGAAGCAGGTGCTTACCGATGAGCTGAAGGACAAGATAGTCGCAGCCGCTAAGGAGTTTATCGAGAGATAGATCTCAGGAGAAATAAGAAGATTCGTTGAGAGGTGATTTGATTGGCAAATACCAAAGAAATCCAGAATAGAATAAAGAGTATCAAGGATACTCAGAAGATCACCAATGCAATGTATATGATCTCATCTTCCAAGCTTAAAAAGGCGAGGACAGATCTTGAGAACACGGAGCCTTACTTCTACACACTCCAGGTTGCTCTTGCCAGAATGCTCAGACATGTTCCTGAGATGGAGCATCTGTACTTCGACAGCAGAGAGGGAATCAAGGAAGAGGACAGAAGGCGAGGTTATCTGGTCATTACCGCCGACAAAGGTATGGCTGGTGCCTACAACCACAATGTAATCAAGATCGCTGAGCAGGAGCTTGCAGCCCACCCAAACAGTGAGCTGTATGTAGTCGGCCAGGTGGGAAGACACTACTTCGCAAAGAAGGGAGTGCCTATAGATATACATTTCCAGTATACAGCGCAGAATCCTAGTCTTCACAGAGCCAGAGTCATAGCGGACAAGATGCTTGAGAACTATGAGAATGGCGATATAGATGAGGTATACATCATATATACCAACATGAAGAGCAGTGTGGTCGTTGAACCGCAGATGATACAGCTCCTCCCTATGAAGAGGACTGACTTCGCAGGCGTTCCTGCGGATGTGTTCCACGAGGAGATTACCATGGAGCCTTCACCGAAGGCAGTGCTTGACCGAATCGTGCCAAACTGTGTCATGGGATATATATACGGCGCTCTGGTAGAGTCCTTCTGCAGTGAGCAGAACAGCCGAATGATGGCGATGGACTCAGCCACAAAGAGTGCCAAGGAGATGCTGGATGATCTCAATATCAAATACAACAGAGCAAGGCAGGCAGCCATAACGCAGGAGATCACAGAGATCGCGGGCGGCGCCAGAGCTCAGAGAGACAGGAGCTAATAAGCTCAATAAATAATTGTAAAGGAGGTCTGATGTTTTGAAAAATGGTAAGATAGTACAGGTCATGGGACCTGTCGTAGACGTAGAATTTCCAGACAACGATCTGCCATACATCAAGGATGCTCTTGAAGTAGATAATCATGGAAAAAAATGTGTTATGGAAGTAGCACAGCACGTAGGAAATAATACAGTAAGATGTATCATGCTGTCCGCCAGCGAGGGACTTTCAAGAGATATGGAAGTCGTTGCGACCGGATCAGGAATCAAAGTTCCAGTAGGAAATCAGACACTTGGACGTCTGTTCAACGTGCTTGGTGAGACAATAGATGGCAAGGAGGATCTCTCAGACACAGAGCACTGGGTAATCCACAGAGAGCCGCCAACATTTGAGAATCAGAGTCCTGTCATCGAGATACTTGAGACAGGTATCAAGGTCATAGATCTTCTTGCACCTTACTCAAAGGGTGGTAAGATCGGTCTGTTCGGCGGTGCCGGAGTTGGTAAGACAGTCCTTATCCAGGAGCTTATCCAGAATATCGCATCCGTACATGGTGGATACTCAATATTCACCGGTGTTGGAGAGCGTTCAAGAGAGGGAAATGATCTGTGGACAGAGATGAGCGAGTCAGGCGTTATCGACAAGACCGCCCTGGTGTTCGGACAGATGAATGAGCCACCTGGAGCCAGAATGAGAGTTGCAGAGACAGGACTTACAATGGCAGAGTATTTCCGTGATGTAAATCATCAGGATGTGCTTCTGTTCATCGACAATATATTCAGATTTACACAGGCAGGTTCAGAGGTTTCATCACTTCTTGGACGTATGCCATCAGCCGTTGGTTATCAGCCAACACTTGCAAATGAGATGGGTGAGCTTCAGGAGCGAATCGCTTCTACCAAGGAAGGATCAGTCACGTCAGTCCAGGCCGTATATGTGCCAGCCGATGACCTTACAGATCCTGCCCCAGCCACAACATTTGCGCATCTGGATGCAAATACAGTTCTTTCAAGAAAGATCGTTGAGCAGGGTATCTATCCGGCAGTAGATCCGCTGGAGTCAAGCTCACGAATTCTTGAGGCTGATATAGTCGGCGAGGAGCATTACAATGTTGCAAGACGTGTACAGGAGATACTTCAGAAGTACAAGGAGCTGCAGGATATCATCGCAATCCTCGGTATGGAGGAGCTGTCAGATGAGGATAAGCTTACAGTTACCAGAGCCAGAAAGGTTCAGAGATTCCTGTCACAGCCATTCCATGTTGCTGAGAACTTCACAGGTATTCCTGGAAAGTATGTAAGTCTCAAGGATACGATCAAGGGCTTCAAGATGATCGTTGACGGTGAGATGGACGAGTATCCTGAGTGGGCATTCTTCAATGTAGGTACTATAGAGGAAGTAAAGGAAAAGGCCGAGAAGGGCCAGTAAAGGAAGTGCATAGATGAATACATTTTATCTGAGAGTTATTTCCAGCAATAAGATATTCTTCGACGGCCGGGCAGAGAAAATAGTTCTTCCACTTGAAGATGGAGAGAAAGCGGTTCTTGCACATCACGAGAACATGGTCATAGCCACCAGCATAGGCGAGATTAGGATAACCACCAGCAAGGGTGAGCAGGTAGTCGGTGTTGTCGGTGAGGGCTTTGTTCAGATAGTAAATAACCGAGTTGTCCTTATCGTGGATTCCGCAGAGAAGCCGGAGGATATCGACAGGGTCAGAGCCAAGGAGGCAAAGATCAGAGCGGAAGAGAGACTCAGACAGAAAGAGAGTCTGAAGGAATACAAGCAGAGCGAGGCATCCCTTGCCCGTGCACTCACAAGACTCAAAGTAACAGAAAAGATATAAAACCCAGCGCAGAAACCCCAAGCGCCTGCTTGCAGGCATTTGGGGGTTTCAAGCGGTTTTAACGAGAAGTCGTTCGGCGTAAGCCGAACATAAAGTGCGTCAGCGCGGGACTTCGAGTCTATTATAAAAGGCAGTGCCAGCAGCGGGACGATGAAACCGATGTGGCGTTGCCTTTTTATGTGCAGACACAATAGATAAAATGTTACTTGACAACTTTTGCCTTTACTGAGAAAATTACTAGATAGTATATGGTGAATTGTATATACAGTGAACTATGTATATAAAAGTTTATGAAAAAGAGGACGTGTGCATGTATATGCACACATTTTTGAGTTAAAGGTATTTGGTTAGAGGTATTTATGTTAAGATTTATTTGGGTAATAGTTTCGTGCTTGTTTCTGATCATGTACTATGTGCCAAAGATGTCGTATTATGCTAGACACCCGGAAAAATATGGTGAGGATATATGTTATCAGATGGCACAGGTTATGTGCAATCATGTGAGACTTCGTGCTTTTATCAAGACGGTTGCCACGGGTATGGAGAACCTTCCTAAGGAGGGCGGATATATCATGTATGCCAATCATCAGGGTAAGTATGATGTACTGGGAGTTATAGTTTCCCATGACAAACCGATTACGTATGTCATGGATGCAAAGAGGTCGAAGCTGTTCATAGCAGATCAGCTTACGGATCTTGTGAAGGCACAGAGACTTGACAAGGAAGACATAAAGCAGCAGGTACAGGTTATAAACGATGTATCCACGGAGATCAAGGCGGGAAGGAGATATATTTTATTCCCGGAGGGAGGATACGATCACAGTCACAATGAGCTCAAGGAGTTCATGCCGGGAAGCTTCAAGATCGCCAAGAAGGCGAAGTGTCCTATCGTTCCAGTCGTGCTGTATGATTCCTTCAAGCCATTTGAGGGATGGTCACTGAGACGTGTGACGACACAGCTTGCATTTCTGGAGCCGATCCCATATGAGGTTATAGCGGATAAGACGACCACAGAGATCAGGGATATGGTCGTTGACAAGATCCAGAGGAAGCTTGATACGATGGAGACAATGAATTGTTGGTAACGATATATGGATAATTATTCTGAACGGGCAGGTCATGTTGATGATCTGCCCGTTCGGGGGTTACGGAAGCTTGGTGTTGACTATATCAAATCAGGTGAATACAATATAAAAGGGTATTTAACCACAAAATAAGGATTGGGAAGTAGAGATATGGGACAGAGTAAAGAGAGAAACAGTAATGAAAAAAGCGGATTCCTCAAGAAGCTTATAATAGTTCTGGCAGTGGCGATCGTGGTAGTATTTGCGGTATTTTATGTGATCTATTACAGATTTTCATATCAGGCGGACAAGCTGGCAAAGGAGACCGCCCGCATATACGCATTTGGCGATGGCGGAGAGATGGCTGACATGATAGCCCCGGGATACGTGAAGAAGTTTGAGGATTCGTCAAAGGTTTTGTCGGTGAGTGACATACAGGACATATATATAAACAAGTTCAGAGCGTATACAGATGAGCAGGTTGGGGATATAGATACGATCGAGTGCAAGGTCACCGATATACAGGCGGTGAGCAATATAGAGGATGTGCAGCAGCAATTTGCGGACAACGGAGTTAAGGGCGTGTCCCAGTACAGAAGTGTGGAAGCTGACTGGATAGTGACAGGCAAGGATGGCGGCGAGGTCACGGTACACGTTCAGGAATGTATGTTGAAGTGCGACGATGGCTGGTATGTGGACTATGTCCGTATGCCGGATGAAATAGACAGCATGAGTACGCCGGTCGATTCCGGGGATGCTGACAGTGAGGAGACAACAGAGGCGGAGACCACTGAATAATATTGTGTGTATAAGATTGGAAGGGCATACAGTATACAAGAAAGAAGGCTGACAAAAAATGTATGATGTGAGATCCATGAAGGCAGAGGACTTCATAGATGATGGCGAGATCCGTGAGACGCTGGACTATGCGGATCAGAACAAGGACAATGTGGAGCTTATCGACAGTATCATAGAGAAGGCAAAGCTCAGGAAGGGGCTTACCCACAGGGAGGCATCCGTGCTTCTTGCGTGTGAGATGCCGGGCAAGATAAACGAGATATATGATCTGGCGGAGCAGATCAAGAAGGATTTCTACGGCAACAGAATAGTTATGTTCGCGCCGTTGTATCTGTCCAACTACTGTGTAAATGGGTGTGTGTATTGTCCGTATCACATCAAGAATAAGCATATAGCCAGAAAGAAGCTCACCCAGGAAGAGGTGAGACGGGAGGTCATAGCACTGCAGGATATGGGTCACAAGAGACTGGCCATTGAGGCCGGTGAGGATCCTCAGATGAATCCTATCGAGTACATCCTGGAGTGTATAGACACGATATACAGCATCAAGCACAAGAACGGTGCAATAAGGCGTGTAAATGTAAATATAGCGGCGACCACAGTGGAGAACTACAGGAAGCTGCACGAGGCAGGAATTGGAACGTACATCCTCTTCCAGGAGACCTACGATAAGGAAGCGTATGAGAAGCTTCATCCATATGGACCGAAGCATGACTATGCATATCACACAGAGGCTATGGACCGTGCTATGGAAGGGGGTATAGACGATGTGGGTCTGGGGGTGCTCTTTGGTCTGGATAAGTATAGGTACGAATTTGCGGGGCTGCTGATGCATGCGGAGCACCTTGAGGCTGTTCATGGAGTTGGTCCGCACACCATCAGTGTGCCAAGAGTCAAGAAGGCTGACGACATAGATCCTGAGGCATTTGACAACGGAATAAGCGACGATGTATTCTGCAAGATCGCAGCATGTATCAGAATCGCCGTTCCTTATACAGGAATGATAATCTCCACAAGGGAGAATCCAACGGTCAGGGATGAGATCATAAGGCTTGGAGTGTCGCAGATAAGCGGTGGTTCAAAGACCAGTGTGGGGGGCTACTATGAGCCGGAGCCAGAGGATGAGAAGTCGGAGCAGTTCGATGTCAGCGACACGAGAACTCTGGATCAGGTTGTGAACTGGCTGATGACCAAGGGCTATATACCATCGTTCTGTACGGCATGTTACAGAGAGGGCAGAACCGGCGACAGGTTCATGAGCCTGTGCAAGAGCGGACAGATACAGAACTGCTGTCATCCGAACGCACTCATGACGCTGGAGGAATATCTGGTGGATTATGCTTCGCCGGAGACCGCGGAGATAGGCCGGAGACTCATACAGAATGAGCTGAAGAATATTCCGAATGAGAAAGTCAGACAGATAGTGGTCGAGAGACTTGACAGGATAAAGCACGGAGACAGAGATTTTAGATTCTAACACATTGTGGAGGAGCAAAATGAGTTTAAACGATACACCGTCGGCAAACAGAGTGCATATAGGTTTCTTTGGATGCAGGAACGCAGGCAAGTCCAGTCTGGTAAATGTAGTGACGGGGCAGAGCCTTGCTGTTGTGTCGGATGTGGCGGGAACCACCACGGATCCGGTGTACAAGTCCATGGAACTGCTTCCGCTTGGACCGGTGGTCATCATAGATACACCGGGAATAGACGATACCGGCGAGCTGGGTGAACTCAGGGTGTCGAAGACCAGGCAGGTGCTTGCGAAGATAGATGTCGCTGTGCTCGTAGTTGATGGCACGGCTGGATTGTCCGCGTCGGACAGGGAGCTCACAGAGCTTTTCAAAGAGAAGAATATAAATTATATAATTGCGTACAATAAGAGTGATCTAGTTAAGGATGATACACAGGTTCAGAATTCAGCGGAGAATTCCATATGGGTCAGCGCAGAGCGCAGACAGGGAATAGAGGAGCTGAAGGAATTGATAGGAAGACTCACGGTGACAGACACCATGACCAGGAGACTGGTCGGAGATCTGATACAGCCGGGTGATATGGTGGTGCTGGTCATACCGATAGATTCTGCAGCTCCGAAGGGCAGGCTGATACTTCCGCAGCAGCAGGTCATAAGGGATGTTCTTGAGACCGGAGCTACGGCTGTGGTGTGCAGGGACACGGAGCTTGAGGATACTCTGAGACGGCTGGAGGGGAAGGTATCTCTGGTGGTCACTGACTCCCAGGCATTTGCAAAGGTTATGAAGATCGTGCCGTATGACATATATCTGACGTCATTCTCAATACTGATGGCAAGATTTAAAGGGCAACTTGATGCGGCGGTAAATGGCGCATATGTCCTGGACAGGCTGAGGGATGAAGGCCAGCGTACAGATGCGGACAGCAGACCTCCAAGGATACTCATAGCTGAGGGCTGCACCCATCACAGACAGTGTGATGATATAGGAACTGTGAAGCTGCCGAGATGGATACGCAGATACACGGGACTTGAGCCTGAATTTACATTTGTCAGCGGAACGGAATTCCCAGAGGATCTGACAGGATATGATCTGGTGATACACTGCGGAGGCTGTATGCTTAATGAACGCGAGATGAAGAGTCGTCAGGGAAGGGCGGAGCAGCAGAGTATCCCGATGACGAATTATGGAACTGCTATAGCTCATATGAATGGGATTCTTGACAGGAGTCTGAGGATTTTTCAGACAAAGACGGACATATAAATATTTGGATGAAAGGTGATCGATATGGCAAAGACAGGTTTGGTACTTGAGGGCGGCGGCCAGAGAGGCATATATACCGCCGGAGTCCTGGATGTGTTCATGGACAATGATATAGAGGTCGACGGTGTCATAGGGGTGTCGGCGGGAGCCATACATGGACTCTCCTATGTGGCGAGACAGAGAGGGCGCAACATGCGTTACAATATGAAGTACAGGAACAACAAGCACTACATGAGCCTGTACTCCCTTTTAACTACAGGAGATATATGTGGTGAGCAGTTCTGCTACCACGATATCCCGGAGAAACTGGATCCACTTGACTACGATGCATTCCTTGCAAATCCTACGAAGCTCTATGTGGGATGTTCTAATCTGGATACAGGAGAGGCGGAGTATCTGGAGTGTACAGATATGAGAAAGCCTGAGGATGTGAATAAGGTGAGGGCTTCGGCATCCCTCCCACTGGTGTCCAATATTGTAGAGGTTGATGGAATGAAGCTGCTGGATGGAGGTGTATCCGACAGCATACCGATATTTGCATTCAGAAGGATGGGCTACAGGAGAAATATAGTAGTTCTGACAAGACCGGAGGGATACCGCAAGGGCCCGGACAAGATGCTCAGGCTGGAGGCCGGAAGGTACAGGGAGTACCCTGAGTTCGTTAAAAGATGTCACATGAGACACATGTATTACAACAAGACCCTGGACAAGCTGGAGGAGCTTGAAAAGGAGGGTGATACGTTGATAATCAGACCGAGTGAGACTATAGAGATATCAAGGCTTGAGAAGAAGCCGGAGATGATCGAGGCCATGTATGAGCTGGGTGTGTACGATGCAAAGGAGAAATTGCAGCAGGTTAAGAAATTCCTGCGTGAGAGTAAGGAAGAAAGCAGGGACTACACACATGGACAGGCGCAGCAACAGACGGCGGTTACACAGCAGACCCGATAATGGAATATATGACAGATTGATACTTTCGGGAATGGACATTCCTGAGAGTGTGGATACACAGAAGAAGGCACAGGAGAATCACAGCAAAATGGCTGAGACTCCTGTGCCTTCGCTCATACTGTCACTTTCGGTATCTACAATATTCACCATGCTGATTGCAACCTCCTACAATATTGTGGACACTTATTTTGTCTCAGATCTTGGAGAAAGCAGTGTGGCCGCAGTTGGGATCATGTTCTCTGTTATGGCATTGATACAGGCTGTGGGTTACACCTGGGGCATGGGAGCTGGAAGTGAGATAGCGAGACTCCTCGGTAAGCAGAAGAAGCGTGAGGCGGAGCAGACGCTTGCCACGGCACTGGCGGGAGGAATACTGTCGGGCGCGGTCATGGCGGTTATATTTGCCGTGTTCAGGGAGGATGTGGTAAGACTTCTGGGGGCCACGGACACAAGTCTTGCTCCTGCTGGGCAGTATGGAATATATATCATGCTCGCGGCTCCGGTCATGTGCGGTGCCTATGTTCTGAACAATGCCCTGCGGGCTGAGGGGCAGCCGTATCTTGCCCTGCTGGGTATTCTGGCAGGAGGACTGTCAAATGCGTTATTTGACTATATATTGGTGAGAGTGCTTGGACTTGGAATAGCCGGTGCAGGCATAGCGACCCTTGCCGGACAGGGGATAAGCCTTGTCATCATGTATATATGTGTCAGGTCAAGGTGCAGCGTGGTAAGGCTGCATATATCAGACTTGTGGAGCTTCAGATATGGGGTGCGTATAGTGAGAACAGGACTGCCGTCCTTCCTGAGACAGGGGCTCATGTGCCTTGCGGCGGTCATGATAAGCAGAAGCTGTAGGCAATACGGAGATGGAGCCATGGCGGGCGTCACAGTTGCAAATAAGATATTTGCAGTCATATTTGCGATGCTGGTGGGCTATGGGCAGGGATTTGCCCCGGTGTGTGGGTTTGCCTATGGTGCAGGACTTGAATCCAGAGTGAAAAGGTCGCTGAGATTTACCATGATAACTGCGGTGATATTCATGTGCGCTATGGGTGCTGCGACCTGGGTGTGGGTATCCGAGGTGACCGGTGTATTCTTGCATGAAGGTGGCACTCAAGCTATGCAGCTTGCGGCGCTGTCTCTCCGGGCGCATGCCATATCCATGCCGTTTGCAGCTGTGTGTCTGGTGACCGGAATGTACTATCAGGCTCTTGGAGCATATGGAAAAGCCACCCTCATATCCGCCCTGCGGCAGGGAGTATGTTTTATACCATTGGTATTCATACTGCCGCGCATGTATGGCGTAGATGGAGTGGCTTTTGTCCAGGCCGCCGCCGATGTGCTGGCGGGGGTGCTCTCGGCTATTTTTCTATGGTTATATAAAAGATAGAGTGTTATAATAAAAACAGATTAGTGTGCCGGTTACAGACAGACCAGCCGGTATATTAAGTTAGTGAGGGTATATGTTTTACAAATGAAAGAGGAGGATGAGAGTATGGGCAGGATGAGAAATTATTTGATGCTCTGTGTTGTGGCAGTCATAGCTATGGTTGGAACTCTGCTGTTGAAGGTGGATGTGTACGCGGATGATATACCGGAGATTGCGGTGGATGGTTCGGTGAGCGGCAACATGAAGGGCGTGAGTGAGCAGAAATATGTATTTACTCCGGCAGAGGATGGCGAGTATGCGGTAAGACTTGATACTGAGCGATTTGCAGACATGGAAGTTCGGAGCGATGCAGGAAGTAAGCTTGATTATGAGTATAATATATCAACTGGTAATCAGGACACTACCATGCAGATATACAGATTTAAATTAAAAAAGGGGACAACATACAGCATAGTGATCACCCGCGGGGAGTATCATGATGTGGGTGCCTACAAATTAACTGTGAAAAAGATGAGAAAGCCTGCAAGTGCCGCATTATCTATGTACAGGACTGTATTTGTGGGAGGATCCGGCAAGGTACATGCAGGGGAATACATGCAGGCGGTTGTGACATACGACGATGGATTAAAATATGCACAGAATAAATTCTGTTTTGACAAATTCTATGACGACTATGGATATTTATATGAGCTGTATTATGCTGATGCAGGTGAGAAGTGGAATGCCCATAAAGGTGCCTGTCCTGGAGGTAAGGTGGGTGCCAAGAGAACTATTTCACTGGGATATGGCAGCCGTCAGATGGGAAAGATAGATATCTCATTTACAACGATTGATAAAGCCCCATTGAGTTCGGTTAAGCTGGGAGATAATTCAATAATCCCTGATTGCTATTACAAGATAAAGTTTGATCATGATGGAGAGGCCATCATAACCGAAATCGGGCAGACCAGTAACTCCGGGGAATACAAGATATATGAATATGTAAATAAAAAACTGAAACAGATAAATGATCATCAGTGGTCGTGTCTTGAGAAGGGGAAGACTTATTATTTAATAACTGACCAGTCTTGGTTAGACCATGCTACAGATATTTTTGGAAGAAAGATAAATATTCAGGAACATAAATATCAAATGCTTAATGTTGGAGATAATTCTGTAACCCTAGTCAAGGATGTGCCTGAAAAGGTCATGACATTAACCGCTAATAAGGACGGATATTATACTTTATATTCTACAACGAAATATAAACTCACTTTAATGGGACAGAATAATTCCTATGACTGGGATGATGCTCGTAATTTGGACATTGTATATGGAGACGGATCCGGTTATGGCTACAGAGGCAAAAATCATAATACACAATATTGGGTAATAAAAGTGAAAAAGGGTGATAAGTATGTTTTGAGTATGCACGAAGAAAACAATTCAGGCGGAACGCTTACCCTTACACTCAGTAATCTGAACTGGATAACGGATCATGATACGGGAAATCTTCCGCCTCAAATATACAAATCCAGGCCCGGTGAAGATGGAGTTATAACGTATACATGTATAAATTGCGGCTTTGTAGCAAAGGAGACGTATATTCCGGCTATAGGAAAATACAAACTGCAATATACAAAGTGTTCATATGATGGCAAGGAAAAGAAGCCTAGAGTTGTTGTAAAGAACAGAAAGGGAAAAGTAATTCCTGCATCCAATTATGATGTAATCTACAAAAATAATAAGTATGTAGGAGACGCAACGGTAATAATCAAATTCAAGGGCAAGAAGTATACAGGATGTTTGGTGACATCATTTTTCATAGGGCCTTCATCTACCAAGCTGAGCAATGTGTCAGAGGGTATCAAGGTTGCATGGAGTCCGATATGCGATTCATCCAGATATACTATCTACAGAAAAGAAAATGATGGCAACTATGTAAAGATAAAGACTCTTTATGGCGTGGATAATTCGGTGTATATAGACAGGTCAAAGCATAAGAACGGCGCGAGATACACATATAAGATTGTTTACAAGAGCAGCTATATAGACTATGTAAGCAGCATCATTTGTTATATCTCCCGGCCAACGATCAAGAGCCTTTCAAGCAACGGAAAGAACATGATAAAAGTCCGTTATGGAAGAAATGCGAAGGCGATGGGATATGAGATCCAATACTGTTCAAAGCAGAACATGAAGGGAGCTGTGAAAGTTGTGGTAGGAAATAATTCCACGACGGCGAAGAATATAACAAAGTATATCGCAAAGGGAAAGACGTATTACGTGAGAGTCAGAAGCTATAACATAGATGCTGGCAGAAAATACTACTCTTCATGGAGCAAGGTAAAGACTGTGAAGGTCGGACGATAAAAGGTAACGGCTCAAAACAGATTAAATAAAACAGGTGGCTCACCGGCAATAGTACAAGCCGGTGAGCCACCTGTTTTTATATATTATTGACCATATACAAATGAAAAATAGTCCGTGTTTATCATCTCGTCCGATATGTACAGACGGTTTTCAACCTCCTCGATCATCTGATCCACGTATCCATCAGGGATCTGTGACTCAGGGACGAAGTAAGAGGTCTCCCCCGTGCTGGCATCGTACCTGACCTTGTCGGTCATAAAGCTTTGATCCGCGAAGATCACAAGCTCATCGGAGTCAGACAAAATGTTGCGGCCAGCTAGAAGTCTTGAGTCAAAGTCGGCTCCGAGAAGGTTTAACACAGTTGGAAGTATGTCCACACTGGAGCAGAGCTTGTCGACAACTACTGGCTTCTCCATGGATGAGCTCCATATACCAAACTGGTTGTGGTGAAGCTCAAAGTCATCATTCTCTATGTTCTTGCCCGCAAGCTCGTTGTAGGTGCCGTCGCTGAGTCCGTAAGGATAGTGGTCAGGTGCCACGATGAACAGAGTGTTGTCCAGCTTGCCAGTCTCTTCCAGCTTATCCATCAGAAATTCCAGAGCCTTGTCAAGCTCCATCTGGGCTGCAACATAGGCTATGGCCTCATCTGAGTACCCTTTTTCGGAGAGGACATTCTCGGCTTCCTCCCTGTTAATCATGCATATATACTGATTGTCGTAATTGTAAGGCAGATGGCCGGAGAAACTCATAAAATACATGTTAAATTTGTCATCATGAATGAAATCCCCATACACAGCCTCCATACATTCGAGATCGGAATACATAACGTGGTCAGGAATATCCAATCCTGCGCCGATGGCCTTGAAGGTGGTGTAGCCCATATTCGGATGGGTTCTTGTTCTGTCGTAGTATGTGGCATCAAAGTCGTGGTAGCCGTAGCTCTTGTAGCCCTGTGCGTTCAGCATATTGCCGAGGGCGTATGGCTGGTAGGTGTCCGCGGATGCCTCAAAGCTCCATTTGGAGGATGCCGGATACTGGCTGAGGCAGTTGGTATATTCGCCGTCTATGGTGCTGTGATACCACAGTGGGTTGTAGAAGTTAGTAAATTCAAAGCCTTCGTGATAAATCTTGTACAGTGTCGGTGTGGCCTCCCTGGATATTCCATATGTACTGAGACTTTCAGCGGTGACAAATACCACATTGTACCCCTCGAACATGCCGGTGTATTCGTCCGTGTAAGTTGGCTGTACCCCCGAGAAATATGCCGTCAGGCTTTTAAGCTCCTCGTCATCTGTCTGATTGTACAGACTTTGGAAATCTATGCTTTCATCGACCTGCGGAACATATACAGGCTCGTCGGCCTGGGTTGATCCTGCCGCCTGATCTGAGCCGCTGGTCTGAGAAGCTGATGAAAAATCTGTCTCGTCCGCAGATGCGGCATTGATATCTGATGCGGCAGTCTGTGCATCTGACTGATTATCTCCAATATCTGCAAGCTCAAATGTCTTGCTCTGGCTGCTCTGAGTCACCATGGTCACACAGTCTCTTCCCGTGGTGACCATGACTCCAAGCTTGTTCATGGACAGTTCAAGTACATAGCGTCCGTGGAACAGCGCATATGGAGTGTAGGCTGCAGTCCCGTGCACTGCCAGAATACAGATGGCAAGTACCCATGCAGCTGCGGAGATACCCAGCTGCACCAGCATTGCCCTGAGCACACCAGGTTTCTGCCCGATGCGGCATCTGCCAAATGAAAACCAGAACCTGTTCATGATGATAAGACATATAAGTGGCAGCAGGAACAGCACTATGATATACCAGTTGGATCGCAATGCTGAAAAAAGCACAGTCCTGAAGTTCATAGCATCCTGGGCACCGCCGATGGACACCAGACTCAAAAATGTTCTGAATATCTTATAGTATACAAATTGTGCAATATAGTAGATCGTAAATATACTCCACAGCAGGTAGGCTATGGCTGCATTTGCATATCTGTGCCAGAAGGAGGTCAGTGCTGACAGGGTAAGTCCGCATGCCAGCGCAAATGTCAGGGGATGTAGTATGTTGCTGCCTGCAGATCCATAAATTGCAATGTGAAACAGGAGCTCCATATAAATAAAGGCCAGCGGAAAGAATATGGAACGCCACAGCAGACCACAGTGTCTGCTTTGAGTTGTATCTGTTTTCATCTGGCATCTCCTTATTCGCGTGCGAGTATGTCGTCAAGTGCGCCCCTCACTCCTATAGGATCTGTGACCAGAAGAGTGTGGAAACCAAGCTTTGCGGCGGCATCGAGATTCGCCTGCCTGTCATCAAGAAAAATGGATTCCTCAGGGACAAGGTTATATTTGCTGCAGAGATGCTCATAGATGGCGGCGTCTGGCTTGGTCACGTGGTATTCATAGGAGACCACTCTTCCGTCCGTGTAAGGCAGGAAGTGGAATCTAGGCGTGTGGAGTGCAAACAGTCTTCTTGGGTAGTTGGACAGGAGGTAGATGTTGTAACCTCTGGACTTGAGATCCTTGAGCCACATGTCGGCTCCCGGGAACATGTCCACCACTTCATCGAGATTGTTCATGAACAGGTCTATGTAGCTGCTGCATTCCGGGCTGAGTTCCTTGAAACGTTTGATGAGCTCTGGCTCAGGCATATCGTCCAGGTCAAAATGATTCCACATAGGGTGGTTTATCATGTTGTGATCAAGAGTATCTATCACGTCCGCTGGTATGCCAAGCTTCTCCATGGTGCTTTTCCAGTGGAAGTCTACGAGGACCATGCCAATATCAAAGATTATATTTTTCATATGTATATTCCTTTCGTGTCGTATGAGGCCGTATAAGTGCAGATTATGTCGTCACAGAAATTTTAACTCATAATAGGACAAAAATATACTCAAATATTTGCGGAAATGCTGACAAATACCTAATATGCTTGTTTACAGTTTTCCGGTCACAGTGTTACAATGATTAAATCGGCAATGTAAGGGGAAATACAGTGTATGATATACGTATTTGTGGACTTTGAAATGAATATGATAGATTCAGAGTATAAGAAGGAAAAGAAAATATGTAAGAGTGAGATCATAGAGATCGGTGCGGTTAAACTGGATGAAGATTATAATGAGATAGATTCGTTTAAGAGTTATGTGAAGCCGGCATATGGAACCATGGCTTCGCGTATAATAAAGCTCACAGGAATAACAGATGATATGGTGGAGGATGCTCCTTCATATGCTTTTGCCATGGGGAGCTTTATAGAGTGGTGTGCTGATGCCGATGTGATATACGCATGGAGTGAGAATGACCTGAGACAGCTCCGCAAGGAGGCCAGGCTGAAGGAATACACGCACCCCGGGTTGGAAAGTATCATATCAAGGTGGAAGGATTTCCAGAAGGAATATGCCAAGCTCATAGGAACGTCAAGAAGGATATCACTGTCGGACGCTGTGTTTTATCTGGGAGAAAACTTTCAGGGGGCAGAGCATGATGCCCTGTGGGATGCCAGGAATACCGCTGAGGTGTTCAAGCTCTCAAAGGATGAGGAGAATTTTTTCAGGATCATGGCCCCGGTCATCGATGTGTACAAGCCCAAGAAGAATCTGACATATTCCCTGTCCGAGGCATTTGGAGATATACATCTGGGTGAATAGATATGTAATTGATGACTACATAGAATAATAATGTGGATTATTAGGAGGACTTCATGAACTGGAATAAGAGGGATACAGTGAGGACCGTGATTATATTGTGCGGTGTGGTGCTGTTTGCATATGTACTGTTTAATTTTGATAAGGTGTCCAGTATGTTCAGCTGGCTCATCAATATACTCATGCCATTTGTCATAGGATTTGCCATAGCATTTGTGGTGAATGTACCTATGAAGGGACTTGAAAAGGTATTGTTTAAGAATAAAGACAGCAGACTGTACAGGTTCAGGAGACCAGTGTGCCTCATACTGTCGTTCCTGTGCATAATAGCTGTTCTCACGTTTGCAATAACTATGATCATACCTGAGATGTCCAAGACTATAACTATGTTTGCAGAGAAGCTGCCATCGGCCATGGATGATATACAGAGGAAGGCGATCAAGCTGATGAAGGACCAGCCGGAGATAGTGGATAAGATAAAGAGTATCAATATTAATTGGGATGCACTTATATCAAATGTGGTTGGTATTGTGAAGAACGGCGGCAGCAGTGTATTGTCTTCCACGTTCTCCATTGCCAGCAGTGTGGTAGGCGCCGTGGTCGATGTTCTGGTGGGACTATTCTTTGCGTGCTACATACTGGCTCAGAAGGAGACTCTGGAGAAGCAGGTAAAGGGTGTATTGTATGCGGTGTTCAGGGAAGAAAAGGCGGACCGATTCATTCAGACTTGTGTTCTTGCGGATAAGACCTTCTCCAAGTTCATCTCAGGTCAGTGCCTTGAGGCGTGCATACTTGGACTTATGTTTTTCATTACGATGACCATATTCCGTATTCCGTATGCGCTTACGGTCAGCATCATCATAGCAGTATTTGCACTGATCCCGGTTGTTGGAGCATTTGTCGGATGTTTTGCCGGAACGATTATGATCCTGGTAGAGGATCCGAAGCGTGCCATAGTGTTTCTGATCATATTTGTCGTGTTGCAGCAGATAGAGGGAAACTTCATATATCCTCATGTTGTTGGCGGTTCGGTGGGACTTCCATCTATATGGGTACTTGTGGCGGTCATGCTTGGAGGTGATATGTTGGGCATTCTGGGTATGCTCATATTTGTACCGCTTTTCTCCGTCCTGTATGCGATGTCTGAAGAATATGTGGTTAAGAGACTCAGAGACAAGGGCATATCGTGGAGGAAATATAATCTGGCATGCAACATCCCCGAGGGGCGATGGAATGGAAGGCTGGATGAGGAATGTGCGTCTGATGTCAGCAATGTGGACGCCGGGCAGACCGGGACGAATGAGTCAAATGCACCGGGCAGTACAGCCGGAAGCGGCAATTCTGGGAAAAATAATACAGGCAGAAATAGCACAGAAAGAAATAACATAGAAAGAAATAACACAGGCAGAAACAGTAACAGAAATAAAAACTACAAGAAGAGAAAAAAATGACGGCTCATATATGGCATCATCTGTGTGGTGATACATATAGCCGTTCAGAAAGAAGGATATACACATGTACAGAGACATAGCGAAATTGGTTTTATACAGAGATCTAGGAGAGGACAGCATACTTATGAAGCTGTCTGGAATATTTGAGGATTTTGATCTCAAGAGGTGTGAGAATGCGGAGCTGTGTGCCCGCATATACGATCAGATCAAGAGACTGCTCGATCTTGCGACCAGCTATGGATTCGACAAGAATCTGTGGCACAACTATCTGGCATTTATACTTATCACCAATGAGAACTCATTCAGTATAACAAGTGAGAAGGTAGGAGCAAATGACGGAACCGTTAATTATTTCGCCAAGAATGATTTCAGGATATTCAAGAAGCTGTTCGACTTTGATTTCTCAGAGATAGAGAGCGCACTTGGAATAGACTGTTTCTCAACTATCAACAATTACAAGTCTATTGGCAAGAAGGAGAGAATGTACAATAAGAATGTCAGCGAGAAGGTTCAGGCTGTCAGCAATGCGATAGAGGAGGCTGAGAACGAGGACCAGATATTTGACATAGTGACATCATTCTACAAGGCATATGGTGTTGGTATGTTCGGTCTCAACAAAGCGTTCAGGATCACCCGTGAGCATGGAGATCTGGAGTTTGTACCTATAAATAACACAGAGGATGTCATGCTGGATGACCTCATCGGATATGAGATCCAGAAGAAGAAAATCGTGGACAACACTGAGGCATTTGTGGAGGGCCGCAAGGCGAACAATGCACTTCTCTTTGGTGACAGTGGAACAGGAAAGTCAACCACGATCAAGGCGATCATCAACGAGTACTATGACAGGGGACTTCGTATGATAGAGATATACAAGCATCAGTTCCAGGATCTGTCGCAGGTCATATCGCTTATCAAGAACAGAAATTACAGATTTATCATATACATGGATGATCTTTCATTTGAGGAATTTGAGATAGAGTACAAGTACCTCAAGGCTGTCATCGAGGGTGGACTTGAGATCAGACCTGACAATGTGCTCATATATGCCACATCCAACCGCCGTCATCTCATCAAGGAGACATGGAACGACAGGAATGATATGGAGAATAACAATGGTATTCACAGAAGTGATACCATTCAGGAGAAGCTGTCACTGGTCAACAGATTCGGAGTCACGATCAGCTACAGCGCACCTTCACAGAAGGAATACTTTGAGATCGTCAAGGGACTTGCTGAGAAGGAGCACATCACCATGGACGAGAAGGAGCTCTGCGCAGAGGCAAACAAGTGGGAGCTTGCACATGGCGGCATAAGCGGACGTACTGCACAGCAGTTTATCAACTACCTTAAGGGGCAGGGATTGTAAAAATAATTGCTGTTGAACTACGGTTTATATTTTGTTATTATTAAGTTAATTTTGTAGAGCAAGATACTTTGATAAGGAGTGTGGAAAGATGATAGATCTTAGCAGCAAGAAAGGTAAGACACTGGTATCCAGAATAATTGTTGTGGTTCTGTGTATCGCTATGGTTGTTACACTTTTAGTTTCAGCATTCTAATAGGAAAACAGGTCGAATTGGAGAGTAGATATGAGAGGAAAGTTTGGAGAGCACCAGACGGTGCGATCGATACTTAAGAGTCTGCCACGTACTGTCCACGACAATGTGACGAGAGCCGGAATAGGAGATGACTATGCCCGGCTCTTGTTGCGTGATGGGGGTAGCGGAGACACCGGCGCAGCTAAAAGCGTGAATGTTGCGGCTGGTGTGTGCTGTGACAGCGGGTATATGGGACTCAGACTTGATATAGCGAGACTTTACAACAGTATAAGGATTGGCGGATATATGCCATGGGCGGCAGTAGATACCATAGTTATGCCTGATGACGATGAACGACGCATGAAGAAACTGCTCAGAAAGCTTGCGGGCATATGTGTGGAGTACGGCGTTGACATAGTGACGGGACATACTGAGGTGAACAGTGCTGTTGCCGAGCCAATTATAAGTTTGACAATGATGGGAATATCTGTAGGTCAGGAACATGCAGGATATGATGATTTAGACCTGTGTGGATCAAAACGACTGGCCGGTATGGACATTGTTATGTGTGGACAGACTGGTGTTGGTGGAACCCTGAAGATCTATTATGATAATCAGAAGGAGCTTTTTGAGAGGTATTCGGAGAGCTATCTGAGACCTGTGGAGCAGCTCGAGCAGCTTATACTGCTTGGCGGCCAGGTTGACATAGCATTAGATCATGGCTGTATATATTCACACGACATATCGAGGGGTGGCGTATTTGCAGCTCTCTGGGAGATGGGAGATGCGCTGAAGTGCGGGCTTGAGGTATGTCATGACAATATACCGATACTTCAGGAGACAATAGAGATATGTGAGCACACCGGGGATAATCCGTATATGATAGATGGTTGTGGCGCAGCACTTTTTGTGGTTCCAGACGGAGACCATCTGACTGATAAGTTATACGAGGCAGGATATGAGGCTTCAGTCATAGGCCATCTTACGGAAAAAAGCGATAGGGTTGTGGTGCACGACGACGAGAGGAGATTTCTTACACCGCCAAGGTTTTTATAGGAGGAGTAGTATGCTAAATATAGTATTACATGAGCCGGAGATCCCGGCCAATACAGGCAACATAGGAAGAACATGTGTGGCAGCAGGCGCAAGACTGCATCTCATAGAGCCGCTGGGCTTCCAGATAAATGAGAAACAGCTGAAGCGTGCCGGGCTTGATTACTGGGACAAGCTGGATGTGACAACGTATGTGAATTTCGAGGATTTCCTTGCAAAGAATCCCGGAGCAAAGATATACATGGCGACAACCAAAGCCAGGAAGAAGTATACAGATGTGAAGTTTGAGGATGACGCATACATCATGTTCGGCAAGGAGAGCGCGGGTATACCTGAGGAGATCCTGGTTGATTATAAGGATACATCTATCAGGATTCCGATGTTCCCAGACATTCGTTCACTGAATCTGGGCAACTCTGTGGCAATAGTGCTGTATGAAGCACTCAGACAGAATGATTTCCCAGGTCTAGAGGAAGCGGGAAATCTACATCGTCTTAGTTGGGACATGTAGTGATAGAGGGGGAATATACATGGCGTATCCTACAAGTGGAAAAAAGATGCTGAACATATGCATTCTGGATATACTGAAGAAATATACGGACTGTGACCACACCATGGATCAGAAGGATATCATTGCGAAGCTCAAAGAGGATTATGATATAACTGTGGACAGAAAATCCGTAAAGGCAAATCTCAACTGTCTGGTGGATTATGGTTATGACATTGAGTATACCGAGACGGAGAGAGAGAAGAAGGACGGCACAAAGGAGACACTTACATCAAACTGGTATTATAATCACGAGTTTGACGATGCAGAGCTTCGAATGATGATAGACAGTATCCTGTTCTCCAAGACCATACCGGCTGGTCAGGCAAGCCAGCTCATAGACAAGATAGCAGGTCTGTCAAATATATATTTTACAAACAAGATGACGCATGTGAGCAGTCTTCCGGGTCTCGAGCACACCAGCAACAAGCAGACACTGTTCAACGTGGGAATGATAGATGATGCCATATCTGAGAAGAAGCAGATATCATTTGTGTACAATAATTATGGTGAGGACAAGAAGCTTCATCCGAGGCGGGAGGAGCCGTACGTAGTCAATCCGTATCAGATGGTGGCGAATGACGGAAAGTATTACCTCATCTGCAATTACGACAAATATGACAATCTGTCGAATTACAGAGTGGATAAGATGACACAGGTCCAGATAGTTGACAGGCCTGTGAAGAACCGCACAGAGGTAAAGGGAATGGAGCATGGACTCAACCTTCCAAAGCATATGGCTGAGCATATCTATATGTTTGCCGATGAGCCGGTGACCATAGTGATGCGTGTCAGAAAGGCTGCCATATCGGATGTGGTGGATTGGTTTGGAAGAAACTTTGATGTGGTCGATGAAAATATAGCCAGACAGTACGAAGGCTTCAGGGAGACTGAGGATGATGTAACTTACGTGCGGCTTGTGTGCAGCCGTCAGGCGATGGCGCACTGGGCGATGCAGTATGGAACCTCGGTGGAGGTCATTTATCCCACAGAGCTCAGAGCCCAGATCGGTGAGGCTGTAAAGGAAATGAATAACAAATATAATAATTAAAGAGATGGCTGTCAGTATAATTCAAAAAACTGGCAGCTTTTTTATAAAAAAAATCGCTTTTACTGCAAGAAAACACAGATTTTGATCGGAATATATATTAGAAACACACGGGGAGGTGAATGATATAGTAACTAGGAACAATTATATATCGAAGCTGAAACGGCATAATGAGAAAGCTCTGGAGTTTGTGGTTCAGGAATATGGAGGGCAGGTGAAAGCTGCTGTGTACAAGAATCTTTCGGGCATGCCGGAGGAAATTGAAGAGTGCATGGACGATGTGTTTCTGGATGTATGGAACAATATAGACAGATTTGACGAGAGCAAAGGCTCGTTCAGAAGCTGGATAACGGCAATTGCAAGATTCAGATCCATAGATTATCTGAGAAGATACAGCAGAAGATGTTCGGAGGAAGACATAGCAGACTATGAGAACAAGCTTGCAAATGACAACCTGCTGGAGATACTCAATGAGGAGATATCGGACAGCATGGAAAAGCTGCTGAGTGGTCTGTCGGATGAAGACAGGGACATCATTCTGAGGTACTACTGGGATGACCAGTGTGTAGATGAGATAGCGGAAGATTATGGGGTATCTTCATCATCTATCTACAGCAGAATGTCCAGAGCAAGAAGTCGATTGAAACAAGTGTAAAGGCGGTGAATGATCATGAAAAACGGAAAAGACAGAAATGTATATGATGTTATGAACGATGTAAATGTGGACATTGAGACCATGGATATGTCGGATGAAGAGAAGGATGCCTGTGTGAAGAGGCTCAGGCACAAGGTGAAGGCGAGGAAAACCGGAAGAAATCATGGATGGAAGACGGCGGCAGCGGCAGTGGCGGCTGTTCTGATCCTGTCGGGAGGCGGACTGACATATGCGGCAGAGAACGGCTCGCTGGCATGGTTTTTTGACAGTCTGAGCAGGGAGACAGGAAGTGTTATTCCATCAAAATATGTGGACGAGAGCTACATAAATAACGAGTATAAGGGCAGTGTAAAGGTGATAACCGAGTCCGATGCAAAAGTAAGCTTTGATCTGAAGAAGGTAGCAGTGGATGGCGATCAGGTCAACATTGCGATGGTGATCACATACGATGACTTTGACACAGAAAAATATGAGAGCTTTGATGCTCAGATGCAGATAATAGAAGGCGGTGCGAACATCGTCAGTGAATATGCGGGCAGCACGGCTCCTGGCGATGGAACCTCGCTCACGAACAAGCAGACAATGTCTGATATTGTATACAAGTTAAAAAAGAAAAATGCATACAAGGTGGGGGATGTCATCACCATGAGATGTAACAGCATTACCCTGTTCAACAAAAATAAATCAAGTGATGGCGCGGTCACCTATGTAGCAGACGAGGTGGATGGCCCTTGGACCTTACAGTTTAAGGTTCAGGATGATATGCAGGGACATAGTGTGGATGTATCCGGCATAGATGGCATTGAAAAATGTACAATAAATACAAAGGGCATAACCATTGACATTGCTGAAAATGCGGCGGTCGATGATGACTCGCTGGAGAATATAATACTTGAGATGACAGACAATAAAGAATTGAAAGATGTAGTATATGGAATCGGCAAGACCGGTGATGGCGACAGCATACAGAGAATGGAGTTGAACTTCACTAAGCCGATAGATGTTTCACAGGTGAAAAATGTGTGGATAGATGGTAGGAAATGTAAAGTGAAATAAATAGAGCCGGGGTATTACAACAGAGACATTCTCTGGGGTAATACCCCGGCTTTAATATTCTGCGATATCTTATGAGTCCTTGATCCTGAATTTGCCATTGCTCTTCACGCCGGACGATGATATGTCTGTATCGGAGTGGTGTTCAGTGTGCTCGACATGCACAGGCTTGATAGGCACCTGCATATCCTTCTCCTTAGGAAGAGAGAAGATAAATTCGCTTCCCTCGCCCTCCTCGGATGTGAGGGTGATCTGCTCGCCGTGAGCCTTGATGATCTCTTTGGTTATGGCCAGTCCCAGTCCGGTTCCGGTCTTGTCCTTGCCACGGCTCGGATCCGTCTTGTAGAATCTCTCAAATACCTTCTTCTGGGCATCCTTTGGAATTCCCACGCCTTCATCCTTGACGCTTGTATATATCTTGTTGTCCTTCTCAGTCACCTGAACCCTGATCTGGCGTCCCTCAGGTGTGAACTTTATGGCGTTGTCAACCAGATTGTATATAACCTGCTGTATCTTGGTTCTGTCGGCGTATACCACTGTGTTGTCGGTGAGGAATACGCTGTCCAGGAAAATTCCCCTGTCCTTGCACCTTTTCTCAAATGTGTTGATGGTCGGTGTGATGATATCCCTGATATCGAAGTTGGACTTGTCAAGCTGCAGGTCAAATGAGTCAAAGTTGTTCAGCTCCAGAAGTCCCTGTGTCAGCTTGGTCAGTCTCTGTGCCTCATTTAACACTATGCCGAGGTACTTCTCATGCTTTTCCAGTGGAATAGTGCCGTCCAGCATGGCCTCTATGTAACCCTTGATGGATGTGAGTGGCGATCTGAAGTCATGGGATATATTTGATATAAATGACTTCCTGTACTCATTTGAACGGCTCAGCTCATCTGCCATCTCCTCCATGTATCTCGCAAGTTCGCCGAATTCGTTCTTCGCGGTCACATTTACCCTGGCATTGAAGTTACCCTGGGCGTATGACTTGGACGTCTTGATGATCTCACGTATAGGCTTGAGCAGGCTGTTTGACATGAGCATAAGCGCGATCATGGCGATCAGCATGAGGATCAGGAATGGCACAAATGTCGTTGAAAGCATCCTGCTCTTTATATCCTGCTTGAATGTCATAGGTGATGTCAGGATGATAGTTCCCATGTAATTGTTCCACGAGTAGAGAGGCTGGCCAATCACCAGAGTGTCCTCCGAGAAATAGCCGCCAAATGTATTCTCGAAGCAGAATGATGCAAACAATTCATCCGGTTCCACATAATTCTTGAGATTGTCATTTGTGCTGCTGTGTGAATCTGAATCCTTGGAAGATCCACCGGATTCACTGCTTCCTGAAGAGCTTCCCGACCTGAAAATAATGTTGCTGCGTTCATCGGTGAGCCAGATTCCCATGTCCAGGGTATCCGCCGCATGTTGAAGCTCCTTGTATAATTCCTTGCTGTCAATGGTTCCGTTGCTGTAATCAGTCATGGCGCCGTCGGCAAGCATTGTGATCTCGTTTTTCATGGTGGATTTGCGCTCTGAGAGAACAGAATTCTGTGCTGTTGATATACTGTACACCATGAGCAGTGCAAATATGATCACAACCAGCACTACGAATCCGACCACGATCTTGTCAAATGCTGTTTTCTTCATTATGATCTCCATTCAAACTTGTAGCCTATGCCCCATACAGTGGCAATGCTCCAGTTATGATTGTTGTTCAGCTTCTCACGAAGTCTCTTGATATGTACATCCACGGTCCTCGTGTCGCCCACATACTCGTATCCCCACAGCTTGTCCAGAAGCTGCTCCCTGGTGAATACCTGATTAGGCCTGCTGGCGAGGAAGTAGAGGATCTCCAGCTCCTTTGGCGGCATCTCGAGATTGTGTCCCTCAAAGGTTACAGTGTAGTTGGAGATATTTACGACCAGCCCGTCATACTCCACAAATGTACCTACATGGTCCGCACTTGTGACATCGTAAGCTGCGCTCTGTGGCTGCTTCTGTGCACTCTCAGTCATGGCTGACCTTCTGAGAAGGGCGCCGACCCTTGCCACAAGCTCATTTGAGTCAAATGGCTTGACGATATAATCATCTGCACCGATCTTAAGCCCCAGCACCTTGTCAAATACCTCACCCTTGGCAGAGAGCATGATGATAGGCGTGTTCGATGTCTTTCTTATCTCTGTACACACCTGGTAGCCGTCCATTCCCGGAAGCATGACATCCAGGAGAACCAGATCAGGCGAATATTCTTCAAATAACTGTAGAGCTTCCGTTCCGCTTGCGGCTATCTCGGTCTCATAACACTCTTTGTTGAGGTAGAGTGATATAAGCTCTGCGATGTTCTCGTCGTCGTCAACGATGAGAATATTATTTTTGCTCATATATATAACCCTCCCAGTAAATTTATAATAATATAGTTTGTAATAAATCCGAAGGCGTACACCGACTTCATTGCTGAAGCATTATTTTAGAGTTCCACTATGGTAACTCCTGCATCGCCCTCTCCGAATTCGCCAAGTCTGAAGGATTTGACATGTGGCTGTGATTTCAGGAACTGATGTATTCCCTTTCGAAGAGCACCGGTGCCCTTTCCGTGGATGATGGTGACTCTGTGCAGATGCGCCATAAGGGCATCATCAAGGAATCTATCCACAAGTGATGTGGCCTCATCGACCGTCATACCGAGTACATTTATCTCAGGCTTGATATTCATCATCCTGTTCATGCTCTTGCCACCTGTGACTGTGGCCTTCTGCGGTTTCTTCTTCTCATGCTCAACCAGCAGAAGATCAGTAGGTGGAAGAGCCGCGCTGATTATACCCATCTGGACCTTCAGCTTACCCTTGGAGTCAGCCAGTGCCATGATGGTTCCCTCGGAATCCATGCTGATAACATGTACGGTATCGCCAACCTTGAAGTCGGATGCCTTGTGGTCTGACTTTACAGTCTTGCGCTTCTCCTCGTTCATCCTGCCGAGGTCGTTGATCTTCGCGCGGAGTTTCTGTCTCTCGGCCTCCATCGCCTTGGCATCGGCCTTTGACGGGTTAGTGGTCCATTTGTTGTATTTTCTTATAGCGGCATCGGCCTCAGCCTTCGCCTCCTCTATGATCTCGGATGCCTCCTGGCGCGCCTTTGCCAGAATCTCGGATTTTTTGTCTGAGAGCTCAGAGTCTTTCATCTGTGCACGCTCCTGAAGTTGCTTTGCATCCTCCTTGAGTCTTGCAATGTCGGCTTTGTCCTGTTCAATCTCCCTCTTGCTTCTCTCAAGATCCGCAATCAGGGTCTCAAAGTCAACTGTATCGCTGTCGATATTGGCCTTGGCGCTCTCGATGATGCTATCGTCGATTCCAAGCTTCTTCGCTATGGCGAAAGCATTTGACTTTCCAGGAATACCAATCATCAGTTTATATGTCGGCTGGAGTGTTGCCACGTCAAATTCGCAGCTTGCATTTTCGACACCCGGTGTGCTCATGGCAAATGTCTTGAGCTCACTGTAGTGTGTGGTTGCCATACATCTGACACCCATGTCGTTCAGATGTGACAGGATGGCGATGGCAAGTGCTGCACCCTCTATAGGGTCCGTACCGCCGCCCAGCTCGTCGAAGAGAACCAGACTGCCGGGGGTGACATGATCCAGTATGTACACGATGTTGCTCATGTGGGATGAGAATGTGGACAGATTCTGCTCTATACTCTGCTCATCTCCGATATCGGCAAATACGTCGTCAAATACATTCAGTCTTGAACCGTCAAGTGCTGGAATATGAAGTCCGGACTGTCCCATGAGTGAGAAGAGTCCCAGAGTCTTAAGTGATACCGTCTTACCACCGGTGTTAGGACCGGTCACGATGAGGAGGTTGTAGTCCTCACCCAGTTTGATGTCCACAGGTACGACGGTGTGCTTCTCCAGCAGCGGATGTCTTCCCTGCTTTATATCGACGATCCCATCGGTGTTGAATACCGGTTCGGTTCCCTTGTAGCTTCTTGCAAATGAAGCTCTTGCAAAGATGAAATCCAGTTCAGCCAGAGTGTCGAAGTCGTATTTTATGTATTCGATCTCCGCTGCGGTCTGCGCTGACAGAGATTCAAGTATCTTCTCAATCTCGGCAAGCTCCTGATTGTCCAGCTCCTTCAGCTCGTTGTTCAGGTTCACGATGGCCATAGGCTCGATGAACACTGTTGCTCCGGTCGACGACTGGTCGTGTATCATACCAGGAAAATGGTTCTTGTACTCGGCCTTGACCGGGATACAGTATCTGCCGTTTCTCATGGTTACCAGGTTATCCTGGAACATGGTCTGCTTGCTGGTATCGCTGACAAGCTTTGCAAGCTGGTTGTGCAGCTTTTCATTTGTCAGACGCTTGTTCCTTCGCACGGCCTTGAGCCCTGATGAAGCGTCATCGGCAAATTCGTTCTCGGAAATTATGCATCTGTGGATCTCTCTGGACAGATGCTCCAGAGGCATGAGCTCCAGAAATCTCGTGCGCAGGCTGTCCGGACATGTGGTGCCATCCGGGTTCATGCTCAATCCCAGCATCTTGTTGGAGGCCTTCTCCTCCTCGATCTGCTCCTTGCTGCGTCTTCTCGTATCTGTCATGCTTGTGCCTTCGTTCTCACCATATCTCTTGGCGGTGAGTGCGAGGTCCAGCATGCTTGCCACATCAAGCAGTTCTGCGGTTGTGAGGATTCCCTCAACCTCAAGTCTCTTTAGAGATGCTCCGATATCTTTAAGTCCTGCAAATGACAGATTGCCCTGTGTGTTCAGACGGCGGAGAGCATCCCTTGTCTCCTGCTGGAGCGTCTCGATCATGGAGAGGTCTTTGCGGGGCTTTATGCGCTGACACTTCCTCTTCGCCATGGGTGATGAGGCAAATGTTGTCAGCATCTCAACTATTTTGTTGTATTCTATAACTCTTAATGTTCTTAGATTCATTTTCTGTGTTCCTTATTTGTTTTTAATGTCGTGTTCTATATTTTATGTATATAATATGTAGATTTTGAATCGGATAGGTACTAAACATGATAAGTGCATGAAAAGCATAATTAAATATACATAAAGTCTCTAATTCTACACATACATAATTGATTATACCCCTTATAATTATAGAGCGTCAACATATTGCAGGTGTAGAAATAGGCACATTTTCCCTGATTAATTCAGCGGCTGTGGTTGCGGGAGAAACACAAAGCTGATATTATAAAATACAGTTTGATCTGGGAAAAATAAAGCGATATATGACTTAAGACAAAGAGAGTTACGTATTACAAAAAGAAGAGGAGAAGACAGGTTATGAAAGAGTTATTGCAGTTTTTGTTGGGGATAGTATTGATGATAGCAGGCGGTGTGATGTTTCTTAAGAATGTCGTCGTGTCCGACTGGGGACTTTTAAGTTCACTGTTTCGTATAGGTGGTGGTGTGAATATTGGAGGAATCTTTATTGTCCTGCTGGTCATCGCATTTATCGCACTTCTGGTTAAGCCGAACATGGGAACAGGACTTGTGTTCACAGGACTTTGTATAGCATTCTTTGTATGCATCATAATCTCACTGAATGTTTCACTGAGATATATGTCAGGACTTGAGCTCACACTGATCCTTGGAACACTTTGCGTGGGAATAGCATTTGTCATCAAGGGGCTGTTTGGAGTGAGAAAGCTTGACAGGGAAGAATCACGGAAGAATGGGAAGGCTGCTTCAGATAAGCTTCATGAGTATGATAAGATGTGATGTGGGGGAATATAGTAATATAGGCGGTTGTGGAAATGTTCAGTAAATACTGGATTTTCACAACCGCCTATTGTATTCTTATATATGATTAAAATTAAAGCATACAATAATAATTAAACATAGAAAGAGGAAAAGAAAAATGGTATTTATAACAGATTTCAACGAAGGCGACATGATATCGAATGTCTATCTCTGCAAGAACAAGCAGACAGGAACTACAAAATCAGGAAAGACATATTACAACCTGGAGCTTGTGGATAAGACAGGAAGTATAGCCGGAAAGGTCTGGGAGCTGAGCAATGCGATAGGGCACTTTGAGTCAAAGAACTTTATCAAGGTGGATGGTCAGGTCACATCATTTAACAATGAGCTTCAGCTCAATATCAAGAAGATTCGTATTGCAGATGAGGGAGAATACTCAGAGGCTGATTATATGCCGTGTACCAAGAAAGATATAGAGCAGATGTACAAGGATCTTATGGCTCTCGTGGAATCACTCGACAAGGATTATTACAAGGTGCTTCTGAAGAAATTCTTCGCCGAGGATCCTGCATTTGTCAAGGAATTCAAGAATCATTCAGCGGCAAAATCTATACACCATGGATACATAGGAGGCTTACTTGAGCACTCACTGGCAGTTGCAAAGATGTGTGACTACTACACCACATATTATCCGGTGCTCAACAGGGATCTGCTGATCACAGCGGCACTTCTCCACGACATTGGCAAGGTCTACGAGATCTCCAAGTTTCCTGAGAACGACTACACAGACGCAGGTCAGCTTCTGGGACACATAGTCATGGGAACGATGATGATCCGCGATAAGATCAATACCATAGACAATTTCCCTGCCAAGGCGGCAAATGAGCTGGAGCACTGCATACTGGCTCACCACGGGGAGCTTGAGTACGGCTCACCAAAGAAGCCGGCACTCATCGAGGCTCTGGCACTGTCCATGGCGGACAACACAGACGCCAAGATTCAGACATTTATCCAGGAGCTGGATGCGGCAAAGGACAACAATGGCTGGCTGGGCTTCAACAGAGCTCTCCAGTCCAACATCCGAAAGACGTCGGATAATTAATAACGGCAATAGGAAGAGAGATAGTATATGTCAGATATTAGGAACAATAGGAGACCTAAGAACAATAGACGAGTAAATGGTGAGCAGAGAAAAAAAGCTGCGGAGGCAGTGAATAGTGCAAGTTCAGTTGTTAGAACATCCGGAACGGATGCGGCAAATACTGGTGAAGTCACACTTGTCAAAAATGAGGATTATCAGGTGCTCATCGAGGACATGGGCAATGACGGAGAGGGCATTGGACACGTTCAGGGCATGACTGTATTTGTCAAGGATGCCGTGGTGGGCGATCTGGCGGAGGTGAAGATCGTCAAGGTGAAGAAGAACATAGCCTACGGAAGATTGATGAAGCTCATCACACCATCGCCATACCGCGTGGAGCCGGTGTGCGACAAGGCGAAACGATGCGGCGGATGCACCATGCAGCAGGTTTCCTATGAGCAGCAGCTCGAATACAAGTGGAACAAGGTGAAGAACTGTCTGCAGAGGATCGGCAAGATGGAGAACGTAGAAGCCATCATGGAAAAGCCAGCCTACGGCATGAACAATCCATTCCACTACAGGAATAAGGCCCAATTCCCTGTCGGCAGAGACAAGAACGGCAATGTTGTCATCGGATTCTACGCAGGAAGAAGCCACGACATCATAGACACAGAGAGCTGTGCCATCGGTGCACCTGTGAATGACCAAATAGTTGCTATCGTCAGAAGCTTCATTGAGGACAATCACATATCGACCTACGACGAGGAGACTGGAAGAGGTCTGGTCAGACATATCCTTATCAGAGTTGGATTTACCACCAAGGAGATCATGGTGTGTCTGGTGACAAATGGCAATAAGCTTCCGCACAGTGAGATTTTGATAGATGAACTGGTTAAGATAGACGGCATGACATCCATTTGCCTGAATGTCAACATGGAGAATACGAACCGTATACTCGGTGATAAGTGCATAACCCTCTGGGGACAGTCATACATCACGGACTATATCGGTGACATCAAATATCAGATATCCCCATTGTCCTTCTATCAGGTAAATCCTGTCCAGACAAATGTCCTGTACAACAAGGCTTTGGAGTATGCGGACCTGTCAGGCGACGAGACTGTGTGGGATATGTACTGCGGAATAGGAACCATATCCTTGTTCCTCGCACAGAAGGCAAAGAAGGTATACGGAGTGGAGATCGTTCCACAGGCTATAGATGATGCAAGACACAACGCCGAGATCAACGGGATCACAAATGCCGAGTTCTTTGTCGGCAAGGCAGAGGAAGTCGTTACAGATATATATAAGAAAGGTGGCGACGGCTCCCACGCGGACGTCGTGGTCGTAGACCCACCACGAAAGGGCTGTGATCAGGTTCTTCTGGATACTCTGGTCCATATGGCGCCGGAACGTATCGTCTACGTGAGCTGCGACCCGGCAACCCTGGCTAGGGATGTGAAAATACTTCAGGAGAAGGGGTATGTGGCGAAGAAGGTGGCGGTCGTGGATCAGTTTTGCCATAGCGGGCATGTGGAGACTATAATAGGACTACGTCGTACAGATTCGTGAAAATCCTTGAATTTACGCACTTTTGCAGCTTTTTCAATTTCGGCAGAACCGATGTGAAAAGGAATAAAAAGCAGATAGTGGACAGAATTCATGTCGTTGTCGGCTATAGAGTCGACACGAGGGACACAATATTCTTTGATGAATAAAAGTGAATAAAATAGCCAATTTGGCAGGGATATTTAATTACAAAATATTGAATATCCTTGCCTTTTATTTTCTATTCAAGGAGGTGTCAATATGTTAAAGATAAGGCTTCAAGGGACAAAAAATGACATACGTTGGTTTGTACGTTTACTTCAGAGAGATAAGCGATTTGACGTGAATAACGTTTCAACTTTTTTCGATAATGTTGGAACAGATAAATATAAACGTGTGTATGCAGAAGTATCAAGATAGAAAAAGGATTCCGGTAAGAAACCAAGTAACGTTATGCAGGTAGAAAAATGCCACTATGTAGGAAGTGGCATGGTAATTCGATAGAAATGGAGGTACAACGGTATGTGTAAGGTAATAGCAATCGTGAATCAAAAAGGTGGCGTAGCAAAGACTACGACAACAGAGAACTTAGGTATAGGTTTGGTAAGAGAAGGCAAGAAGGTACTGCTTATAGATGCGGATAGTCAGGGATGAACTGCTTGACTTTGTTGACAGGAAAAAGATTGGCTTTATTCAAGGAGTGGATCTTTCGTATCTGAATGAGGAACAGCAACAGTGGGTACTCGATATAATACTCGACAGGAATGTATTCCCCAATATAGAACAGTCAGCAAGACTAAAGGCATTCTGCCGGGAAAATATGCTTACACAGGAAGAAGTGAGGAACATCATGCTTCCGGAACAGGTGTCAGCGAAGCCGAGAAAAGTAACATTCAAGGCAGACAGATTGGATGACTACTTTGATGATGAATACACAGAAGAGAAGATTACAGAGGTTATAATAAGCCTTTTGGATGAATGGAAGAAAAGAGGTGAGAAGGCATGACAAACATCGTAAATACCGGTAATGCGTCGGTGGATGCGCTGGCAGAGATGAGCATTAGTGGCAATGTTACACCGGTAAATTGGTATAAAACAATTTTGCGTGAAAATGGCAAGCCATACCTTCTCGCTATCTGTGTGTTGTCGGAAATCGTGTATTGGTATCGTCCTGTGGAAGTACGGGACGAGCATAGCGGCATGACAATTGGTTACAGAAAAAAGTTTCGAGAGGATTTGCTACAGAAAACCTACAATGATTTTGCCGAGCAGTTTGGAGAATCACGGAGAAGTGTGAAGACAGCGTTTGACAGATTAGAGGAAATCGGTGTGATCCGTCGTGAATTCCGTAACATAGAAACAAATAGCGGAATGGTCTTAAATAATGTCATGTATATTGATCTATGCGTTGATAGACTTTACATATGTACATATCTGAACATACCAGGAGATGACGAAGATGTAGAAAACACAGGGGAAGAAATACAAAAACAGGCTGAAAACCAAGCAAATAAGCCTGTTACAAAATTTTGTACCTCCTCATACAAAACTTTGTATGACCCTCCTACAAAATTTTGTATCCCCCCCTACAAAACTTCGTATGACCCTCCTGCAAAATTTTGTAACACCCTCCCACAAAACGTTGTACCACCTCATACAAAGTTTTGTAAGACAAATACAGAGAATACTACAGAGAATACTACAGAGAATACGGAGGAGATTACCTATCCTATCATTCCATCAGGCACAGGCGTGAAAACTGATACGATGGATAGGATGGATGAAGTGCGCTCATTTATCAAAGACAATGTTGATTATGACGTATTGCTTCAGTGCCATCCTACAGAGAAGATGGACATAAACGAATTGGTGGAGCTGATGGTTGAGACCATAGCGGTTAAACAGACATTAATCCGTATCAATAAATATGATTTCCCATATGATGTTGTTCGGAGCAGATTGGAGAAGATAGATTTTCATACGATGGAGTATGTGCTGGAATGCCTTCGCAACAATACTACAAAGGTACGCAACATACGAAGCTATATGCTCACGACACTGTATAATGCTCCTGTAACATGTAGTAATTACTATAAAGCAGAAGTAAACCATGACTTCTATGGTAAGTAACGATTCATAGCTGCTGGAAACAGCAGTTGACTATATATTTTTCGCCTTCCTTTCCTTTTGAGGGGCAGGAGGCACACCTGCCTCTCGTTTTAAGGAGATTGCTGCAAGCATGATTCTTTGATATAATCAATGCAACAGTTTTACAAATCGGAATTTAGCGACGAGGTGAATAATATGGAAAAATGGGGAATGTTTGAATTTAATTCGCCTTATTTTGGAGAAATTATAGAGAAAATAAATGACGTGGTATTGCCAAACGATTACATAGAATTGATGAAAAAACATAATGGTGGTGAAGGCGATATTGGTGAAACCTGGCTTATATTATATCCGTTGGAAGAATTGCAAGAAATAAATGATGATTATGAAATTGAAGAAATTTTGCCGGGTCACATTATTATTGGCTCAAATGGTGGTGGTGAACTTTATGGAATTGATAATAAGGGAAACTACTTTAATGTACCAGTGCCAATAGATGAAGATGATGTTGCTTTGCTTGGAACGGAGATAGAATTACTTCCAGATAAAATTAATGCACTATGGGAGTAGATTCTGTTGTTGGTTATATGACGAACAGATCATAAGCTTTGAAGTTGTAGAGAGGATTAAATTATGGGATTACTTGATAAATTTAAAAGAGTTGAAAAGAAAGCGGATAATAGAAAATTTCCGTTTGAAGATAGTCCTGACACTGCCTGCATTACCTGCTACCATGTGTTGGAGGGGTATAAGCCTATATTATACGTTTCTCACGATGAGGACGGGTATTGGCAGTTTTTATGCGGCGAAAACCATAAGGAAGAAGATGCGAGAGTGGTTTCTTTAGGTGAAATTTTAAGCATAGATGAATCGATGAGGGATTTAGCAGTGTTAGATTACGGTCAATATGCAACCTCAGAAAGTGTTGAAGGTAATTGGACGGTAAAATATAAAAATTAGTAAATACCTAAGTTCGTCCAAATAATTTTACCGGGCAAAATGTAACGGAGGGTTACTATTATCTGTTATAAGTGTTATTTTTGTGATAGTAGGAATTATAATAGTTGATAATAAAGATAATTGATATTGAAGACAGATTTCCAGTTGAAAGAGTAAATAAACTGTTGAATGACAGAGAATAAACTTTGAAGTTTCACATGGGTTATTAGGAGAAAAAATGGAAAATATTTTAAGTGTTGAAGAAACGAAAACAAGATTAATATGTGAGTTGTCAACAGTAACTGGCTTTAAGTATTTAAAAAGTGGTATTTTGAAGAAAACAGTAAAAGACATTGTGTTTGAAATAAACTTTTTCTCGTCAAAATGGAATGCATCTGGGCAGAGTATTGAAGTAAATGCCGATTTGAGGATTATTTATAAAAAATACGGAAAATTACCAGTTGACAATGTAATAGCATCTATGAGTTATAATCCCAAAGATGGGTATTGGTATGATATATCAACGGAAAGTAAATTGCTTGAAACGAAGAATATATTAGAAAAAAGATTTCGAGATACTGCAATGGATTTGGTAAAAAGATTTGATGAAGATTATAATGCAGCTATACGATATCTTTTCTTTGAAGGGTTTGAAAAATATAATGTGTATCTTGACTTTGTGGCAGATAATTTAGGTCAGGAAATAATTAAAGATAAAGCACAACAAATATATGAGGGTTTATCTGACGAATGTAAAGAACAGGTTGTTCAATATCAAAATGGGGCAAGGAATAAATCATGGATGTTAAATAGATGTAATTTAAAATATATTGTGGATAATAACTTGTTCCACTAAGAAGAAAGTAAAATCGGAATTTGACGAGGTATTGGTAGAATGGTAGAAGTTAAATTTTATGACAATGTCGCAGATGAACTTTTGAAGTTTGCAGTAATAATATCAAAAACAGACAACAAGTGGGTATTCTGTAAACACAAAGAAAGAGAGACTTATGAAGTGCCAGGCGGTCACAGAGAACCTGGAGAAAGTATTTTTGAAACAGCCAAAAGAGAATTACAAGAAGAAACAGGAGCAGTTGATTTTAGAATTGAACCAATATGTGTGTATTCTGTTAAAGGAAAGACACGAGTAAATGAAAATATTGATGATGAAACTTTTGGAATGTTATTTATTGCAGACATTAGCTCATTCGTGGAATTACATTGTGAGATTGAGAAAATATTGATTTCAGATAAGTTAGTTGATAATTGGACATATCCTTTAATTCAACCTATATTGATTGAAGAAGCAAAAAAAAGAGGCTTTATATAAAAATCAAGATAAGCAACGGAAACTTTCAGTTTGCCAACTTGCCCTTTGAGAGAGGA
>OIBC01000085.1_pt1 | contig 40944 bp, 35 predicted proteins | sample 1580901 | NCBI WGS metagenome assembly OIBC01 (sample SAMEA3882539, study PRJEB24775) | human gut metagenome | biome: human-associated habitat; feature: intestine environment; material: feces | place: Netherlands | collected 2009/2010 | reverse complement strand
TCTCTCTTTTTTCTTTTTATTTCTGTAACATATGTTTTATCACATTACATTTTTTACATAATCCACCAAAACGAATGTACAGCCCTTTTCCAGGCTCCAGGGATCCACGTCGAACGCCTCGACGGCATACCGTTTGTGCAGGTCCCGCCAGTTCGTGAAAACGAAGCCGGGCAGGTATTGCCGCACCAGTTCCCCGTTCCGCCAGAAGGCCGTGACGCGCCCGTAATGTTCCGCCGTGTGCCAGCCCAGCCAGTCCGGTTTGAACCGGGGCATGGCGGCGCACACGTCGAGGCGCAGCAGTTCCTTCCCCACGGAAGCCTGTCCGGCCATGCGTTCTTCCATATAGTCCAGCAGGAGCCGCGCCGTATCGATGCCCGTATGGCCCAGGCCGAAATAGCCCTTTTCCTTATACCATTCCGTCAAATCCCGGTAAAACGCGAAGGAGTCGTCCTCCCCGGAACCGAAGAGCCAGCCGCCTTCCCGCTCCAGATACCGCAGCGTGAACGGGAACCGTCCCGAATTGGCCGTCAGGTCGAACACTTCGTCCACGATTTTCAGGAACCGCAGTTCCGCATACCCGATATACCTGGTGGAAAGGATTTCGTAGGGTTCGTGGTCCATGAAGACCAGGCCGTCCTGCTCCTTCCGCCCTTCCATGACCGTCCCCGGCAGCACTTTCAGGAAGCCGAGCTGCAGCGCCTGCGGGTGCAGGGCGTGCACTTCATTGAAAGAGCGGGCGAAACTGTCCAGTCCCTCCAGGGGCAGGCCGGCAATGAGGTCCATGTGGATATGCATGTTCCCTGCCGCCAGCAGCTCCGCCACATTGTCCCGCAGCTTCCGCCAGTTGTCTTTGCGGCCGATGGCTTCCAGTACATCGGGATTCGTGCTCTGCACGCCGATTTCCAGCTGGAAGCGGCCCGGCGGCACCGTTTTGAGGAAATCCACGACGCGGCGGCTCAGCAGGTCGCCCTTGATTTCAAAATGGAAGGTCGTATCCGTCCGCGCTGCCGCCAGGTGTTCCCAGATCGGCATAAAATGGGACTCGTCCAGGTTGTACGTGCGGTCCACGAATTTCACGAGGGGTACGCCGGCGGCCATCATGCGGTCCAGGTCGCGCAGAACCAGCGGCACGCTGCGATAGCGGACCGTGCGGGAAATGCCGGACAGGCAGTAGGCGCAGTGGAACGGGCAGCCGCGGCTGCTTTCATAATAGACGATCTTGTGCTGCCCCACGACATCGTCCAGATCAGGATACGGGAAGGGCAGCGCGTCCAGGTCCTCCACGACGACCGGCGCGGCCGGGGCGGCGACGGAGCCGTCCTGCCGCCGGTACGCGAAACCGGCCGGTGCCTCGAAGGCCTGCACCACGCCCGCGCGGCTGAGGCCGGGCTGTCTCGTCCGGAAATGCTCCAAATCCGCCAGAAAGACCGGAACCGCTTCGTCCCCTTCCCCGCAGACCACGTAATCCAGGGCCGGGCAGGCCGCCAGCGTCTGCGCCGGATGAAACAGGACTTCGGGCCCGCCGGCGAAGACGAAGCACTCCGGCAGGACCTTGCGCACGAGCTCCGCCAGCTCCAGTACATACGAGCGGTTCCAGATATGCACTTCGAACCCTATGGCGTCCGGCTCCGCCTCGGTCAGGCACGCCAGCACCGACAGGACCGGCTCGTTGACCGACACTTCGGCCAGGACCGTGTCCAGCCCGTGCTGCCGGCAGTTCTCCTGAATGTACCGGACCCCCAGGGCCGTGTGGATGTATTTGCTGTTCGTTCCGACAAAGACCGTCTTCATAGCGCTGACCTCCCGCTGGGTTTTCCTTACTATTGTACACCAAAGACGCCTCCATTGACAGGGTGTGCCTTCGTGCCGTAAACTGGTAACGTGCGGCCGCCGGGCCGCACCGTCAGAAACCAGACAGCCTGTCTGTTGCATAAAAGGAGACCACTATGAACACACCGGAACACGGAAGCAAAACGGACCGGAAGGACATTCCGGCCGCTTACAAATGGAAAATCGAAGACATCTACGCCACCCCCGCCGACTGGGAAAAGGCCAGCGGCGTGCTGCGCGAACTGATCCAGGACATGGAGGCTCTGCAGGGCTCCCTGTCCTCGCGGGACACCCTGCTCAAGGCCCTGCGCCTGAAGGACCACATGTCGCGGGAAATTGAAAAAATTTACGCCTACGCCCGCCTGCAGCAGGATGCGGACAACGGCAACGCCGCCGTCCAGGCCCTCGCCGGCAAGGCGGAAAGCCTGCTGGCCGCCTACGGCCATGCCGTCTCCTTCGTGGATTCGGAAATCCTGGCCCTGAAACCGGAAGAACGGCAGGCCCTCATCCAGGACCCGGCCTTTTCCGACTATGACTTCTATTTAAAGGACCTGGAACGCCAGTCCGCCCATATCCTCCCCTCGGAGGAAGAAGCCCTGCTGGCCCAGAGTCAGCTCGCCACGACGGCCGGGAGCAGCGCCTTCCGCGCCCTCGTCAGCGCCGACATGACCTTCCCCGACATTAAGGACGGCAAAGGCAATCCCGCCACGGTCAGCGAAGGCAGCTACATGCTGAACATGTCCGACCCGGACCGCGTCCTGCGGGAAAACTCCTTCCGCGCCCTCATGGGCACCTACGGGAAATTCCACAACACCCTGGCCGCCACGCTGACCGGCACGTGCCGCAGCAGTTACTTCTACGCCCGGGTGCGCCATTACAAGGACACCATGGAAGCCAGCCTGGCCGAAGAAAACATCCCGGCGTCCCTCTACCGGAACCTCATCGACACCATCCACCGGAACCTGGAACCCCTGCACGAATACATCCGTCTGAAAAAAGACGTGCTCGGCTATGACGAGCTGCATTTCTACGACCTTTACGTACCCCTGTCCCAGGCCGGCGGCGAAACCTTCGCCTGCGACTACGAAACGGCCTGCGCCAAAGTCCTCGAAGCTTTGCAGCCCCTGGGCAAAGACTACATCGCAACCCTCAAAAAGGGCATGCGCGAAGGCTGGATCGACATTTACGAAAACAAGGGCAAACGGAGCGGCGCCTACTCCTGGGGCATCTACGACGTGCACCCCTACGTGCTGCTCAACTTCCAGCCCCGCTACTCGAGCATCAGCACCATCGCCCACGAACTGGGCCACTCCCTGCACAGCTGGTTCTCGTCCCGCACGCAGCCCTACGCGAAATCCGACTACACCATCTTCTGCGCCGAAGTCGCCTCCACGACGAACGAGAACCTGCTCCTGGAACACACGCTGCAGGACGCCACGAAGGAACAGAAGATCTACCTGCTGAACCAGTTCCTCGAAGCCGTGCGCACGACCGTCTACCGCCAGGTGCAGTTTGCCGAGTTCGAGCAGTACATCCACGACAAAATCACCGCCGGCGGGACGCTGCAGGCCGAAGACCTGGAAAACTACTGGCGCGAAAGCAACCGCACCTATTACGGGCCGGACCTGTTCATCGACCCCGAACTGGGCAGCGAATGGAGCCGCATCCCCCACTTCTACACGCCCTTCTACGTTTATAAGTACGCGACGGGGTATGCCGCCGCCACGGCCTTCAGCCAGGCCATCCTCGACGAAGCGGCGGCCCACCGCGGAGACGGCCGCGACCTGACGCAGGAAAAAGATTCCGCCGTCGCCCGGTACCTGGAATTCCTCCATTCCGGCGGCAGCGACTACTCCCTCAACCTGCTCCGCCGCGCCGGCGTCGACCTGACCACGCCCGCCCCCGTCCAGATCACCCTGGACAAGTTCGCCGCCAAGCTGGCCGAACTGAAAGCCCTGCTGGGCCGGTGATGTAACGGCCTGTCAGGCCGCAAACCAAAAGTTATACAGTCATAACAAGAAGGCGCCTGCCGTACGTACGGCAGACGCCCTTTTTGTTTTATCAGGAAGTCTTTTTCGATTTTTCCCGGACGGGTTTCTTCGCCGGGGCGGCAGGAGCCGCGCTCTTTTTCGTCACGGCCGGCGCCGCCTTCTGTTCTGTCACGGCAGTTTCCGGGTTCTGTTCCCTTCCGGCCGGCGCTGCCTTCTTATCCGGTGCAGCGGCTGCCGGTTCCTTTTTCGTCACGACGGGAGCCGGCTGTTCCCGCACGATGCGGGAATACAGGACGAGGCCGTCCTTTTCCGCCTCCTTCTGCCACTCCGTGCCGCCGAGCACGCCGGCATAGCGGTCGAAGACGGTCTGTGGCAGCACAATGTACTTCGACCCCTCATCGGCCCGGAAGGAAGCCATGGACTGGGCATCCGCCGGGTTCAGGACCAGGCCGGGATTGCCGCTGTAAAAAGCCAGGGCCGGACGGTGTTCCGGCAGCATGTACAGCGTAACCGCCTGCCCCGCCGAACGCGTGCGGAACTCTTCCGCCACGGAGCGCTCCGTGAAGGTACCCGGCACGACGGGCAGGAAGAAGGAATAGACGACGACCATGGTCAAAATGGCCGCTGCCGCATGGAGCCACTCTCCCAGGGCGGCGTCCTTGTACAGGAGCAGCGCGATGGCGATGGCGATGCCGAACAAGACCGTGATGCCGGCCATCACGAAGGAACCGAAGGTCAGCTGCGGAAGCGGGCGCAGCACCCAGACCCAGGCCACGGCGGCCACGGCAAACGTAAGGATGCTCAGCACGGCCCAGCCCGCGTGGTTGCGGCCGTTTTCCTTGCGCATCCGGTCCAGGTTCCAGCCGATCATGACCGCCAGCGGCGGGAAGGTCAGGACGATGGACGTGGCGAACTGCCGGCTGCAGATCGTGAAGAGCAGGAATGTGATGAACCACCAGATCTGGTAAAACAGGAGGATTTCCAGATCCGACGTGCGGCTTTCGCAGATGGAGTCCTTCAGGGATTTGAGCATAAGGCCCGTCCAGGGGAACATGCCTGCCAGCAGCACCGGCACATAGAACCAGAGCGGATTGCCGGAATCCGGCGCCGCCAGGGAGACGAGGCCGAAATCACGGAACTGGAAGAATTCCGTCAAAAAGGGCATGCCCTGCAGGTAGAATTTGGTGCCGACCCAGGGGGCGCACAGCACGAGGAACAGGACGATGCCCCGCAGCAGGTGCATGCGGCCCAGCACATAAATCTGCCCCGTCAGAATCAGGTAAGCCAATATGATGAGGACGGGAAAAACCAGGGCCCAGGGTCCGTCGGTGAGCACGCACAGGGCAAGGAACACGTACATGGCCCAGTAATGCCGCCGGATGAAGCAGAGCAGCGCCAGGGACACGAAAAACAGCAAACCGCTGAACGGAACGGCCGTCTTCACCAGGAAAAAGGTCAGCATCGCCGTCCCGAAGGCCATGCCGGCCCAGAACCCGGACCGTTCGTTGAACGTGTGGGTCGTCGTGATGTAGACGGCCATGGTGAGCAAAATCGCCCCGAGGGCAGCCGGCAGGCGCACGGCGAATTCCGTGGCGCCGAACACGTCGATGCTCAGGGCGCTCAAAATATACGACAGGGGCGCGAGCCCCAGGGCGAACTTGTCAAAGAGCCGCGGGGACAGGAAATTGCCCGCTTCCGCCATCTCCCTCGCCACCTCCCCGAAAGCGGCTTCATAAGGGCTGCGCAGAGGCAGGCTGCCAATGCCGAAAAACATGGTGATGCCGGTCAGGACCAGCAGCACGAAAAAGACATTGCGTGTGACGCTCTTCATAAAAAACTCCTTCAGGAAACTCCTCCGTCCTTGCCGTGCGGCAGGGGTTCTTCCTCATCCGTCCTGTTCAGCTTATGCAGGGACTGGTTTTCCACGGCCTTGTTCTTCAGGGCCTGCTGCTTCATGTGCTGTTCGGCGATGGAAAGGACATTGGAACCGAACGCGCGCAGGGTGATCACAGCGCCCAGCATGAACGGGATATATTCCGCCGTGAAGCGCCACAGGACGGCCAGGATGCCGACCGTGCCGCTGGGCACGACGTTCTGGAACAGGACGACGAACCCGGCTTCCGCCACGCCGCTGCCGCCGGGCGTCGGCGTGAAATACAGGACCAGGTTCAGCAGATACAGACGGCCCATGGTCAGGATCCAGTCGAAGTGGAACTTCAGGGCCGTGAAATAGCAGGGTACGGTCATATAGATGAAGGTCAGGCTCAGGCCCGATTCGACAAAGGCGCGGAACACCATGAGCGGCTGTTTGCCCATAATGTAGACGGCATGCCGGAAATCGTGATAGGCCCGGAAGGCCTGACGGCGCCGTTCGTGGCTGATATGGCGCGAAGCGCTGTAAATGGCGCGTTCCGGATAATCCGTGTGCATGAGCAGCACTGCCGCAAAGGGCAGCGCCAGGAACAGGACACAGAAGAACGTGATGATCGGCATGGGGATCCACATGGTGATGCCCTTGTCGATGCTCATGAAGAACGGCAGCATGAGGATCAGGAAGATGATCGACATGAGCGTCCGCACGAGGATGATGACCGTCGAACGCGTGACAGGCACACCGGCCCGCCGCATGAACATGATCTGCGCAATCGCGCCGCCCGTGGCGCCCGGCGTCACCAGGGCAAGGAAATAGTTGCTCAGGACGACCTTGACGACATCGGACATACCCAGGTGTTCATCCGTCACTTTGGCCAGGGTCACCAGACGCATGCCGTCGAAAAAGAGGCCGATAGCCAGCGACCCCAGTGCCATCAGCACGCACTGCGGTGAGAACAGGCTCAGGTATTGCAGGGCCCGTATGTCAAATGTGAAATAGATGACGGCCGCCGAAATGAGGACGACCAGGCCAACCAGAAGGATGATCCTTTTATATAACTTATTATGCATTACGCACCCACCAGGTTTAGTGATGTACTACAAACTTTTGGTATTCGCAAAATGCAGCTTGACGAAATGGCCCAGCTTGTCACGGCCGAACCGTGTCAGTAATTGCGCCGCCGCATCCGTGGCCGCGCTCCCGCCCCCTTTGGGCAGGGCCGGTACGCCGGCGTCCGCCGCCAGCGCTTCCAGGGCGTGCAGGAAATGGGCCCGGGCCAGCACGCTGGCCGCCGCCACGGCGATATCCTCTTCCGCCCGCGGCCGGCAATAGGTCGTGACCTGCGGGCAGGTCTCCCCCATTTTCCGCAGAATCCCGTCGGCCCGCATGAACTGGTCAATCAGGGCCAGACGGCAGGCCGGAACTTTGCGTCCCGTATCGGCCAGGACATCGGCATGGGCCTGCACCAGGAGGGCGTTCAACGATTGCCCCCGCGCGCGGTACTGCGCGTAAACGGCGTTATATTCCTCCGGGAGGAGGACCTTCACGCTGCAGGCCAGGGAATGTTCCCGGATGAACGACGCCAGGCTGCGGATCTTGGCGTCGGACAGGGTCTTGCAGTCCCGCACGCCGCCCCGGATGAGGGCCGCGCCGCAGGCTTCGTCGACGCACACGGCCGCTGCCACGAGCGGACCCATGTAGTCCCCTTTGCCGGACTCGTCGCTGCCCATCCAGATGCCGTCGTACTCCGGCACTTGCCGCAGCAGGAACCCCGGCATGCCGCTGCGGACCGCGTGTGCCGCGCCAGCAGGGGCCGCCGGCTTGGAAACAGGGGAAAAAGAGGTATCCAGTACCTCTCCCGCCAATGTTTCCGCCTTTTCCCTTAAATCGGAAGCGGCGCCTCCCCAGACGGTTTTAACGCCTTTCTTCCCATTGTACACATTAAGTGTAACTTTTTTAGTACCTTCTGTCAAAACTAATTGCTTACCGTAATTGATGGCTTTGACCCGGACCACGCCCAAAGACGAAAATGCCCGGGCGAGCCGGTCCACCAGTTCTTCGAACTCCATGTCACACCTTTTTGGCAGCCTGCAGGGCCGCATATTCCACAAACTTCAGGGGAACGCCCGCCTTTTCCGCCAGGACGCGGCAGTCTTCGAATTCCGGCACGGCATTGACCTGCCGGCCGTCGAGGACGCCTACCTTGACGCGCACGGGACCCCATTCGGTCTGCACCATTTCCCAGCGGCGCTCCAGTGCCGTCCGCTGCACGAAATAGCAGCGCACGCCCAGCGTCGTCGTTTCCTCAAAGAGCAGCCGGGTCAGGCGGTCCCGGTCGGCAGGCTGGCAGAGCACCTTGATCATCTCCGCCGGACGGCCCTTCTTCATGATGATCGGCTGCATCCAGGCATCGGCCGCGCCGGCCGCCAGGAGCCGGTCGATCACATAGGGCATGATCTGGGGATTCATGTCGTCGATGTTGCATTCCAGCACCAGCATCGCCTTGGCCGGTATCCCCTCTTCCTGCGTGATGGCCGACAGCTCGCCCACGTTGATGCGCAGCACGTTCGGGATGGAGACATCGCGCGTGCCGGCACCGTAGCCCGTGGTCTTGCCCACGAAGCCCTTCGGAATATCCTTCACGGGGCTGGCCAGGGCCTTCAGGAGGGCGGCGCCGGTCGGCGTCGTCATTTCCTTGTCCACCGTGCCCCGGTAATGGGGCAGGTCCTGCAGCAGTTCCGCCGTCGCAGGCGCCGGAACGGGCATGAGGCCGTGGGCGCATTGCACGAAGCCGTACCCGGTGCAGACCGGTGCCGTGAAGATCTTTTCGATTTTAAGGTAACGCAGGGCCAGGATGTTGCCCACCACGTCGAGGATGGTGTCGATGGCTCCCACTTCGTGGAAATGGATTTCCTCCACCGTCGTGCCGTGGACCTTCGCCTCGGCCTTGGCGATTTCCAGGAACACCGCCTTGGCCCGGGCGATTACGCCGGCGTCCAGGTCGGACGCATCGAGGATGGCCTCGATGTCGTGCAGATTGCGGTGCATATGGTGATGATGGTGCTCATGGTCATGGTCATGATGATGCTCGTGCTCATGGTCATGCTCATGTTCATGCTCGTGCTCATGGTCATGCTCATGTTCGTGCTCATGGTCATGCTCATGTTCGTGTTCATGTTCATGGTCATGGTCATGGTCGTGTTCATGGTCGTGGTCATGCTCATGTTCGTGTTCGTGATACTCCGGCAGGTCCACGTCGAAATAAGTGGCCTGGATGCCGCTCTTGTTGACGGATTTATGGATCAGGGTGTATTCGCCCAGTTTCAGTTTGGCGAACTCCTTCTCCAGGTATGCGAACGGAACGCCCGCGTCCATCAGGGCGCCGAGGAGCATGTTGCCGCTGATGCCGGCAAAGGGTTCAATGAACAGTGCTTTCATGTTAAAACCTCCCAATATCTGCCTGCTGCCGACGCAGTCAGCGCAGGTGGTTGATGATGCTGGCCATGCGGCCGGCGCCGAAGCCATTGTCGATGTTGACGACGGCCACACCGGCGCTGCAGCTGTTCAGCATGCCCAGCAGGGCCGACAGGCCGTGGAAATTCGCGCCGTAGCCGACACTCGTCGGCACGGCGATGACCGGCTTGTTGACCAAGCCGCCCACGACGCTGGCGAGGGCTCCTTCCATGCCGGCCACGACGACGACCACGTTGGCCGCGCGGATGACGTCGATTTTGCCCAGCAGGCGGTGGATGCCGGCGACGCCCACGTCGTAGACGCGGACCACCTTGTTGCCCATCACTTCGGCCGTCAGGGCCGCCTCTTCCGAAACGGGGAAATCGCTCGTGCCGGCGGCGACGACGGCGATGACGCGCTTGTCATCCTTGGGCAGGGGCTCCCGCTCCAGCACGATGAGCCGCGCGTCTTCGTGGTACACCGCGTCGGGCAGGTCCTTTTGCACGGCCTCGTACAGGTCCCGGCCGGCCCGTGTGCCCAGCACGTTGGCATGGCGCCCGGCGAGCGTTTTAAGGATCGTCGCGGCCTGGGCGATGGTCTTGCCTTCGCAGTACACCACTTCGGGGAATCCCTGACGGATGCTCCGGTTGTGGTCCAGTTTGGCGAAGCCCAAATCGGTCACGTTCAGGTCCTGTAACTTTTCCAGCAGTTCTTCGTCCGACATCGTACCCTTCCGGAATTCGGACAGAAGCGCCTTCATATCACTTTCATAACTCATATGGCAATGTTCCTTTCTATGACCGGCCGCGCTCTTCTTCCGCCCGTTTCAGGGCGCGGCGCTTCTCCAGCCAGGTTTCGGAGAGCATGTAGATCAGGGGGATGACGACCAGCGTCAGAACCGTCGAAGTCGTCAGGCCGCCGATCAGGACGACGCCCATGGACTGGCGCAGTTCCGCGCCGGCACCCAGGCCCAGCGCCACGGGCAGCATGCCCAGCAGCGTGGAAAGGGTCGTCATCAGGATAGGACGCAGGCGCAGGGAGCAGGCCTGCAGCACGGCGTCGCGGATATTGAGGCCCCGCTCGCGGGCCTGGTTGGCGTAATCGACCAGCAGGATGGCGTTCTTCGTCACCAGGCCCAGCAGCATGGTGACGCCGATCATGGACATCATGTTCGCCGTCTGGTTCGCCACCAGAAGGCCCAGTACGGCGCCGATGATGGCGAACGGCAGGCTCATCATGATGACCAGGGGCTGGGACAGGCTTTCGAATTCGGCCGCCAGCACCATGTAGATCAGGATGATGGCCATGACGATGGCGATGACCACTTCGTGGCGCACGCGGGCCATCATGTCCGAGTCGCCGATCAGTTTATAGCGGTAGCCGATATCCATGTTCAGCTCCGGAATGAGCTGCGTCTGGATCGTGTTCAGCAGTTCGCCCGGCGAAATGCCGACGGTGTTCGCGTACACGGCGATCTGGCGCTGCCGCCCTTCGCGGTCGATACGCGTGGGGCCGCTGCCCAGCTTGACTTCGGCAATATCGCCCAGGCGTACGAACGTGCCGTCCGCGGCGGAAACCTTCAGGTTTTCCACGTCCTGCATGTTGCGCCGGTCGGCCCGCTCCATCTGGACGATGATGTCATAGTCGTTGTTGCCGATGGTGTAGGAATTGCTCGTGCTCTTGCCCTGGAAGGCGTACTTCACGACGTTGCCCACGCTCTGGTTGTCCAGGCCGAGCTGGACCGCCTTTTTCTGGTCCAGCCGGATCATGATTTCCGGTTCGGGGTCCACGCCGATGATTTCCACGTCCGTCGCGCCGGGCACCTGGCGGATCTTTTCCGCCAGCGTTTCCGCATAGCCCGACAGTTTCTTGATATCGCTGCCGCGCAGGCCGATCTGGACGGGACGCGGGTCCCCGCGGGTGCCCTGGTTCGTGACAACGGACACCTGCATATCGCCGATATCGCGGAAATCACGGCGCAGCTCCGCCATAATGTCGAGCATGCCCCGCTTCCGTTCCTCCAACGGTTTGAGCTTGACGTTGATCGTGCCCTCGTTGACCGGCGTGCGCGTGCCGCCCAGGTGCATGGCTTCGACGCGCACTTCGGGAATCTTTACAATTGTGTCTTCCAGTGGTTTCGCCCACCGCTCCATCTGCTCCAGGCCGATGCCCGGCGGTGCCTTCATGCGCACGCGGAATTCGCCCGAATCGTAAATGGGCTGCAGTTCCGTGCCGACGAAAGGAATCAGCACCAGGTTCAGGGCCAGGGAGACGACGGCGCCGCCGATGATCTTCCAGGGATGCTCCACGGCGTAATTCATGCAGCGGTTATATTGCAGGCGGATGTATTGGAACCACCGTTCGAAACGGTCCAGGAAGGCCGTCAGAAACTTGGGGCGGCGGCTGTCCTGGCGGTTACTGTCCTGCTTCCGCAGCCAGTGGGCCGACACCATAGGCGTCAGCGTATAGGCCGAAATGGTCGAGAAGATCAGGGCGAAGGCCACGGTCAGGCCGAACTGCTTGAAATACTGCCCCACGACTTCGCCCATGCTGCCGATGGGCACGAAGACCGCCAGCAGGGACATGGACGTGGCCAGGATGGCCAGGACCAGTTCCTTCGTGGCATCCGCCGCGGCCGTATAGGGATCCTTCCCCAGTTCCAGATGGTGGAACACGTTTTCGACGAGCACGATGGCGTCGTCGATCAGGAACCCGACGGCCAGAGACAGGCCCATGAGGGACATGTTGTTCAGGGTGAAGCCCATGAGCCGCATCAGGTAAAACGTCGCGATAATCGAAGTCGGTATGGCCAGGCCGCCGATGATCGTGGCCCGGATATCGCCGAGGAACAGGTACGTGATGAACAGGGCCAGGAACCCGCCGAAGAGGATCGTGTTCCAGACATCGGCCACGTTTTCACGGATATAGCGCGACTGGTCCATGACGATGTCCATCTTGATGTCCGGCGGCAGATCGTTGGCCATGATCTCCTTCAGCCGCTCGTTGACCGTATCGATGACCTGCACCGTGTTCGTGCGGGACTGCTTGCGGATGGCGAGCGTCACGGACGGCACGCCGTTCGTGCGGGAATAGGTCTCTTCGTCTTCCCACGAGTCTTCCACGTCGGCCACATCGGTCAGTAGGATAGGTTTGCCGTTGCGGCTGGCGACGGCGATGTTCTTGAAATCATCGACCGTGTTCATCTTGCCCATGGTGCGGATCGTGATGGTGTTGTTGTCGCCGCGGACCTTGCCGCCCGGCGTGTTGATGTTGGCGCTGTTGACCTTGGCCAGGACGGTCTGGATGGGAATGCCGTACTGGTTCAGCTTGTCCGGCTTCACATGGACCTTGATGGCGCGGTCGCTGGCGCCGGAAACGGACACGTCGGCCACGCCGTCCAGCATTTGCAGGTCGTCGACCACTACATCGTGCAGGATACGGCGGATTTCCCCCGTACTGCGCTCGGACGACGAGAAGCTGTACGTTGCGATGGCCATGGAGGCCATATCGAAGCGCTGTACGACCGGCTCGTCGATGTCGTCGGGCAGGCGTTTGCGCACGCCCGCCACCTTTTCACGGACTTCGCTGGCCATCTGGCGCGGATCCGTGCCGATCTCGAACTCGAGGATCGTCTGCGAATAGCCTTCGCGGATGGTGGATGAAATTGTCTTGATGCCGGAAACCTGGCTGACGCGGTTCTCAATCGGTTTGGTCACCAGCGTCTCCATCTCTTCCGGCGCCGTGCCTTCGTAGGTGACGGTGACACCGACGAGGGGCAGGTCGATATCGGGGTACAGGTCGATGCCCAGGGTCGGGTACGACCGGATGCCGAAGACGACCAGCACGAGGATGAACATCGTCGTGAAGACAGGCCGTTTGATGAATGTCTCAATCATGATGTCCCGTCATTCCTTTTCTCCGGAAACCTTCACGGAACTACCTTCGCGAATCTTGTTCTGTCCGCCTGTGATGACCAGGTCCTGTTCGGTGACGCCGTCCAGGATCTCCACCAGGTTGTCGCCGATATAGCCCGTCTTGATGACGCGGCGCACGGCGTGGCCGTCCTGTATGATGTAGACCGTCCGCTGGTCATCGCGCATGACGATGGCCGACAGGGGCACGGTCAGGGCGTTTTCCTTGGGCACGGCCGTAATCGTCGTATCGGCGTACACGCCGCCGCGCAGCCGCCCGTCCCCGTTGTCGACGCTCACTTCCGCCTCGAACGTGCGTGACGCGCCTTCCGCGACGGGGCTGATATGGGTGATGGTCCCCGCCACGTGCTTGTCATTGCCCTTCATGGATTCAATCACGAAATCCACGGTCCCGCCCGGCTCGATGCTGCTCACGTACCCTTCGGGCACGTTGATCTTCGCCCGCAGGGTGGAAATGTCCGCAATGTTGAACAGGGCCGTACCCGTCTTGGCGTAATATCCCTCCTGGTAATAGCGCTTCTGGATGATGCCGGCCCGCGGTGTCAGGACCGTGGTGCCGCCGTTTTCCGACTCGCGCAGTTTCAGGTTGCCCTGGGCGGCGTTCAGCTTGCCCCGTGCGTTTTCCAGGGCGAAGCGCATGTTGTCCAGGGTCTCCTTGGAAATGGCCCCCCGGGCGTACAGCGCCTCGTAGCGCTGCAGGTCCGTCTGGGCCTTTTCATAATTCGTCTTCGCGTCCAGGTACAGGCCGCGGGCATTCAGCAGATTGGCCGACGTGTCGGCCTGCTCCAGAATGGCCAGGGGCTGCCCCGCCGCCACGGCCTGCCCTTCCTCGACAAGCACCCGCTCGATACGCCCGTCGACCTTGGCAGCCACATCGGCCTGCCAGACCGGATCCAGGGTACCGGAAAACCGGAATTTCGGCACAATCGTCTGCCGCTTCGGGTAATCCGCCGTGACGACGGCGACCTTGCCCTGGCGGCTGTTCTTCGCCTGGTTGCTGCGGGCCACGATATTCGCCACGACCCGGAACGCCACGATACCGAACACCACGACGAGGATGCCGATCAGGATTTTCGCTCTCTTATCTCGAACCTGCATGGTGACTCTCTCCCTTATCTGCCGGACCGGTCTGTTTGCCCGGGGAAGCCATATAGGCGCGCAGGCGGGCCTGGAACATAAGATGTCCCGGCCGCGCGGCCCGCAAATTTCCACCGCGGAACCGCCTGCAGCCGCCCGTCTCCTCTATTGCTTCCAGAAACCGCAGCCAGTCAGCAAATGGCGCGGTCCCCTCCAACTCCAATTCCAAATACTGCATACCGTCCTGTCCCCTGACAGGCCCGGGCTGCTTCTGCCGGAGCAGGCTGAGGCGTATGCCCTGCCTCGCTGCTTCCGCAGAAAGAGCCGCCATAAGGTTTCCGCCGTCCACCCGGTCCGGCAGACGGCGCCGTAATGTTTCCAGTTCCTCCCGCTGGTGCCGGGACAGGCCGCTGCCGTCCCGTTCCTTCCTTCCTGTGAACTGTCCGTACAGGCGGATTTCCCGTTCCCGGCCCGCCGTTTCCGCCGCCAGGCGGTCCGTCTCCGCCGCCAGGGGCGTCACGACGCGGACCTGCACCAGGGCGGCCACAAGAACGACCGCCAGCAGTACCAGCGCCTTCCGGCTTTCCGGTCCCATGCGGGATCCCACCCGGTCCTCGTACATCCGCTGCAACGGTTTGAGCCATGCGGGAATGCCGCGCTTCATAAGGCCGTCACCCCGCTTTCGCCGTTCCGCCCGCGGTCCCGGTCTTTATCCGGACTCCCGTCGGGGCCGCCGGAGCCCGTACGGTCCGCTTCCGCCCCGGGCGGAGCCGCCACGGCGCGGAGCGTGAACTGCAGTGCAGCCCCTCCGCCGGCTCCCGTTTCCAGCAGCACGGCCTCCGTGAACGACGGATGCTGCCGCAGGTTCGCGGCGAACTGCTGCACGGCTTCCGCCGAAAGGGCGTCCCCGTGCAGCACGAAGACATCCGCTTTGCGGGATTTTTTACGGCCGCCGGCCTGTTTCCCGCCCGGATCCGGCTGTTCCACCACTTCCTGGCGCACCTCCGTCAGGTGGCACGCCGCCGGGATACAGCGGGAAAACGTTTCCAGAAGGGTATGCCAGCGGGTCTGGCCGCTGCCGGACGCCGCCAGGGCGGTCCGGCGCCGCGTGATTTCCGCCGCCGCCGTCTGGGACAGCCGGTACAGACGGGCCGGTTCCGCCAGCTGCGTCAGCCGGAATTCCGCCGTCGCAGCGGCGTCGCGGGCCCGGACATAGCGGAAGGCGGTCCAGCCGCCGTGCAGCACCGTGGCAGCCAAAATGAGGATTGCCGCAACCCGGTAGGCCAGCCCTTTGGCGCTGCCGCGCTGCCGTTTCTCCCGGGGCAGCAGGTTCACGTGCAGGCGCTCCCCGTCCTCCGGGACGGCCGTATCCACCTGCACGCACGTAACATGCAGCCGGGCGGTCAGCTCTTCCAGGACATCCAGCCGTTCCCGGAGCAGCGCCGCCAGGACCAGCTCGCTGTCCCCTTCCTGCGGCTCCCGCCGCGTGCGGAAGACGCCGTCCACATAAAACGTGTCGGCTTCGTACGGCACATACTGCCCCGCTTCCCAGGTCAGAAATTCGCGGAGTTCCCGCTCATTCAGCCAGGGCAGCTGCAGCACCTTCACCGCGCAGGCCCCGGGCGGCAGGACCCAGATGCACGACGGGGCGGCAAATTCCTGCAGCCGCGGGCGGAGCCATTCCGCCGTTTCCACCGGGTGGTTCAGGAAATTCAACTGCTGAAAGGCCTGGGGCAGTGCCTCGCAATGCTCCCGTCCTTCCCGCTGAAGGCGGATTTCCGTCGCCGTCCAGGCCAGCGTGACCGGCTCCGGATAGACCAGGCGCCGCACAACGTTCCGTACCGTCATCGCCCGCCACCTCCCAGCAGCAGGGAGTAAAAGCAGGACAGGAGCGGCGCGCCGTGGAAAAAGGCCGCCCAGGCTCCCCCGCCGAGGAACGGCCCGAAAGGCAGCACCCGCTGCCGCCACGCCCGGCCGCAGCTAAGCAGGACGAGGGCCGCCGCCCCGCCGGCGAGAAACGCCGCGCCGAGGCAGAGCAGCGTCCGTTCCGGACCCAGCCAGAGTCCCAGGGCGCCGGCGAACTTCACATCGCCCGCCCCCAGGCCGCCGCGGCTGACCCAGCGGATCAGGGCGAGCAGGCCGCCCCCGGTCAGGGCCCCGGCCAGCGCTTCCGGCCAGAACGTTCCCTGCCAGGCCGCACGGAGCAGTCCGGCCAGGGCCAGCACAACCAGCCCTTCGTCCAGAATCAGCAGATGGTCCAGGTCTTCGGCGACGGCAAAGACAAGGCACGCCGCGAACACGAAGGCCGCCGCCAGTTCCGGTCCCGGCGGAACCCGGCGCCCCGCGGCGGCAAACGCCAGCCCGGCGGCGAGGGCCGTCCCGGGGCCGCGCCACGGCGACGCGGAACCCGTCAGGCGGACGGCCTGTCTGTGGAGGAACCAGCCTGCGGCAAGCCCTCCCAGGAAATACAGAATCAAAATGACTTTCATGGACGCTCCTTTCCGCTTGCGCGGCCCGTGCCATGAAAGAAAGAACCGGCGGGTGCTTGTGCACCCGGCCTGTTTCCGTAAAAATGAACAGAAACAGGCAACATAATTATACCACAAACAGCGCTTGTTTGCGCCCTCTTTCACGCTGTGCGCCGCGCTTCACGACCCTTGTTTATGTAAAGTTCATACTTATTTCATAATAGCGGGCAAAACAAAAAACCTCCGGAGGAATGCCGGGGCATTCCTTCCGGAGGTGCGGGGCATGTGCAACCACATGCCTTATCTGTGCAATTGGAGCGCGGCAGCCTCAGGACGGGCGGCCGCTGTCAGAATGGACGGTGCCGGTGCGGGACAAAGCGCACGGAACCGGGTCTCACCATTCGATGTTTTCGGCTTCCTGACGGCCTCTGTGCGTCAGGGCATCGAGCAGGATGCGCTGTTCCACATGGGCGGCCAGTTTCTTCGTGAACTTGACCGTGTCGGGGTTGACGGACATGCTGTCGATACCGCTCTTGATCAGGAATTCGCAGAATTCCGGATAAACGGACGGTGCCTGGCCGCAGATGGAGACGGTCTTGCCGTCCTTGTGGGCCACTTCGATCAGATGACGGACGGCGCGGCGTACAGCCAGGTTGCGTTCGTCGTAAATGGCGGACACGGTGTCGTTATCGCGGTCGCAGCCCAGGACCAGCATGGTCAGGTCGTTGGAGCCGATGGAATAGCCGTCGACGAACTTGTTGAACTGGTCGGCCAGGATGATGTTGGACGGAATTTCCGCCATCAGCCATACCTTGAAGTCCTTGCCGCGTTTCAGGCCCTGTTCCGCCATGATGGCCGTTACCTTTTCCGCTTCGTCCACGGTGCGGCAGAACGGAATCATGACATTCAGGTTCTTCAGGCCGTATTCTTCGCGGACCTTGCGGACAGCCTGGCATTCCAGACGGAAGGCGTCAATGTATTTCGGGTCGTAGTAGCGGGAAGCGCCGCGCCAGCCCAGCAGAGCGGACGGTTCATGCGGTTCGAACTCGTCGCCGCCCTTCAGGTCGCGGTATTCGCTGGACTTGAAGTCGCTGAACCGCAGCGTTACGGGCCGCGGGCTCATGGCCTGGCATACCTTGCGGATGCCTTCGGACAGCATGTCCACGACTTTTTCCGGATGACCCGTCTTGATCAGGTACAGCGGATGTTCGTGGATGTAGGTCGTCCAGATGAACTCTTCGCGCATCAGGCCGATGCCGTCGCAAGGCAGGGACGCATACTTCTCCGCCAGGTCCGGATCGCCCAGGTTCATGTAGATCTTCGTGCCCGTCGGCGGGAAGAATTCCGCCGTAACGGTGCCGGCAGCCGGAGCGGCAGCAGCCGGTTTTTCCGTTTCCAGGATGCCGTCGTAAACGACGCCGTGCGTTGCGTCCACCGTGATATCCTGGCCGTTCTTGATGGTCGTCGTGGCGGCGTCGCCGCGGCTCTTCGTGCCGACGATGCAGGGGATGCCCAGTTCGCGGGAAACGATGGAGGCGTGGCAGGTCATGCCGCCGCTGTCCGTAACGATGGCCTGGGCCTTCTTCATGGCCGGAACCCAGTCCGGAGCGGTCATTTCCGTAACGAGGATTTCACCCTGCTGGAATTCGCCGATGTCGGCCGGATCCAGGATGACGTGTGCTTTGCCCGAAACGAGGCCCGGGCTGGCCGGTGCGCCTTTTACAACAACCTTCTTTTCCGTGGTGAGTGCAGCTCCCTTCTCTTCTTTCTGTGCATTCTTCGCTTTGCGGCGGGACCAGACGGTTTCCGGACGGGCCTGGAGGATCCAGACTTTGCCGTCCCGTTCGTCAATGCCCCATTCCATATCCATGTAGCAGCCGTAATGTTTTTCAATCTTGACGGCGTACGTTGCCAGTTCGACGATCTGCTCGTCCGTCAGCTTCTGCTGTTTGCCTTCCTCTTCGGGCACGCGGACTTCTTCCACGTCGCCGCCGGGTTTGCGGATCAGTTTGACTTCCTGCGGGTTGACCGTCTTTTCGACGATCTGCAGGGTCTTTTTGTCCACCAGGTAATCATCCGGCGTAACCGTGCCCTGGACCACATATTCGCCCAGGCCGTACGCGCCTTCAATCAGTACGTTCTTATCCTCGCCGTTGGCCACGTTCACCGTGAACATGACGCCGGCGGCCTTGGAATGGACCATCATCTGGATGACGGCCGACAGGGCCACGTCCAGATGGTCGAAACCCTGTTTCTCGCGGTAGTATACGGCACGGTCCGTAAAGCACGAAGCATAGCATTCCTTGACTTTGCGGATGACCATGTCGGCGCCGTGCACGTTCAGGTACGTATCCTGCTGGCCGGCGAAGCTGGCATCGGGCAGGTCCTCCGCCGTAGCGGAAGAACGGACGGCCACATAAGGATCTTTTTCATGGAGCTTCTCGCCCAGTTCGCCGTAAGCCTTGGTAATGGCTTCCTGCAGGTCCTGCGGCATTTCCTCGTCCATGATGGCCTGGCGCAGCTGTGCGCTCACATCACGCAGCAGGGCCGTGTTTTCCACGTCCGTCAGCTGGCCGATCAGGTCGGCCATCTTCTTCTTCAGGCCGGTCTGCTCAATGAAATAACGGTACGCATACGCGGTGGTGGCAAAGCCGTACGGCACAGGAACGTCCGTCTTGGCGGTCATCTCACCCAGGGAAGAGGATTTGCCGCCGACAATGGCGACATCTTTGCGCTCCATCTGTTCGAACCACAACAGGTACTGTTTTTCTTTGTCCATCTTGATTGCTCCTTTTGCTGCTGTTTCTGATTTGAATAAGTTACACAATATCGAGGACTCACCCTCAATATAGTATATACTATATCATCATTGAGAACACTTTTCAAGAGGACATGCCGTAATTTTTTGTATACTGTTTGCAATTTTCCCCAACCCGCTTCCCGGGCTGTTTCCCATACGATGTAACAGAAAAGGCGTGCCCTTTTCAGGGCACGCCCGACCGCAAAGGTCCCCTCCCTTTACACTGTGTCATGACAAAGTGCAACGGAGGATTCCCTGTATTCTTTTTTTACAGCACGAGTTTGGACAGGTCGCCGACGCAGTTCAGGATCTTCTGGACCCCGTCCAGCAGGGCCAGGCGGTTGTTCTTGATGGTTTCGTCCTTGTCCATGACCATGACGTCGTCGAAGAACTTGTTGACCGGTTCGGTCAGCTCCAGCGGCAGCAGGGAGGCTTCGCCGTATTCGTGGCGGACCACCAGGGCCAGCACTTTGTCGCCCAGGCCCTTGGCCGCATCGAAAAGCGCCTGCTCGGCCGGTTCCTTGAACAGGTCCGGATTGACCTTGACAGGGCTCGTGATCTTGCCGCACAGGTTGTTGACGCGCACGGCGGCCTGCACGATGGCCGGCGCCTTGGCGTCGTTGACGAACTGCTGCAGCGCCAGGGCGCGCAGGTACAGGTCGTACACATCGTCATTCTTAATGTCGGCCAGCACGGCGTCGATGACATCGTAGCGGATGCCCTGCTCCAGCAGCATGTTGCGGAAACGCAGGCGCAGGAACTCGGACACCTGCTTGAGCAGGTCCTTCAGCGTGCCCTGTTCCACCTTCAGCAGGAACATGGCGGAACCGAAGATCTTGCGCAGGCCCAGATGGTACTTGCCGTCAATCAGGATATTGATGATGCCCAGGGCCTGGCGGCGCATGCCGAAGGGATCCTGGGAACCCGTGGGCGCCTTGCCGCGGCTGAAGGTGGCCGAAATGTTGTCCACCTTGTCGGCGATGGACAGGATGCGGCCGATTTCCGTGCGGGGCAGCGCGTCACCGGCGAAGCGGGGCTGGTACTGCTCGGCGATACCCGTGCAGACATCTTCCTTTTCGCCGTCCAGACGGGCGTAGTCGCGGCCCATGATGCCCTGCAGTTCCGTGAACTCCGTCACCATGCCGGTCACCAGGTCGCACTTGCTCAGTTCGGCAGCCCGCTTCAGGTCGGTCAGGTCGCACTTGTCTTCCAGCAGGAAATGGATGCCCTCGACCAGGGACATCAGGCGCTGGCTCTTGTCGTACATGTTGCCCAGGCCTTCCTGGAAGACGACGGTCTTCGTCTTTTCCTCATAGCCGGACAGCGGTTTCTTGCGGTCATCGTTGAAGAAGAATTCCGCATCGGCCAGGCGGGCACGCAGCACGCGCTCGTTGCCGTGGACCACGTTCTCCAGGTAGTCCTTGCCGCCGTTGCGGACGGCGATGAACTTGTTCAGCAGCTTCCCGTCCTTGCCGCGGACCGGGAAATAGCGCTGATGGTCCCGCATCGGCGTGATGATGGCCGCCTCGGGCAGGGCCAGGTATTTTTCCTCGAATTTGCCGCACAGGGCGGTCGGATATTCCACCAGGTAGGTGACTTCTTCCAGCAGGTCCGGCTGGATTTCCACTTCGCCGCCTTCTGCGCGCGCCAGGTCCGTAATCTGCTGCCGGATCATTTCGCGGCGCTTGTCCTGGTTGACGATGACGAAGTGTTCCTCCATCACCTTTTCATAGTCGTCGGCCGACGGAATCACCACGTTGCCCTTGCTCAGGAAGCGGTGCCCCATGGATTCATTGCCGGACCGGACATCCGTCACGGCCACGGGAATGACTTCCGTGCCGAAGAGGGCGACGAGCCAGCGGATCGGGCGCAGGAAGCGGAAATCGAAATCAGCCCAGCGCATATGGTTGGGGAACGGGATGTTGTGCAGGATATCATCGAGCACGGCGGGCAGCATCTCCTTCGTCTGCTTGCCCTGGGTGTGCTTGACGGCGTACACGTAATCGTCCTTGACGGTCAGGTCCTTCACGTCGACGCCTTTGCCGCGGGCGAAGCCCATGGCGGCCTTCGTCGGCTGGCCGTCTTTGAAGGCGATCTTCACGGACGGTCCCTTGAACTCCTCTTCCGTGTCGGCCTGCGCTTCGGCCACGCCGTTCACCAGCAGGGCCAGGCGGCGCGGTGTGCCGTAAACGGTGACGCTGTCGAAGGGGATGTGCTGTTCGTTGAACTTCTTCTCCGCCAGTTCCTTCAGGTCCACGAGGATGCGGGGCATATAGTTGGCCGGCAGTTCTTCCGTACCGATTTCAAACAGTAAGTTTTTCATTATTTGTTCTCTCCCTTCAGCAGCGGGAAACCCTGGGCTTCCCTTTGTTCCACATAAGCCTTTGCGCACAGACGGGCCAGACGGCGTACACGGCCGATGTAGGCGGCACGTTCGCTGACGCTGATCGCTCCCCGGCTGTCCAGCAGGTTGAAGGTGTGGGAGCATTTCAGGACATAATCATAGGCAGGACGGATGTTGCCCGTGGCGACGATGCGTTCCGCCTCTTTTTCAAATTTGTCGAACATGTCGAAGAGCATGTCCGTATCGGCCAGCTGGAATGCGTACCAGGACTGCTCCACCTCGTTCTGGTGGAACACGTCGCCGTAGGTCACGTTATCGACCCACTTGACGTCGTACACGTTTTCCACGCCCTGGATATACATGGCGATACGTTCCAGGCCGTACGTGATTTCCACGGCCACCGGCTTGATGTCCAGGCCGCCGACCTGCTGGAAATAGGTGAACTGCGTGATTTCCATGCCGTCCAGCCAGACTTCCCAGCCCAGGCCCCAGGCGCCCAGCGTCGGGGATTCCCAGTTATCCTCTACGAAACGGATATCGTGTTCTTCCTGCTTGATGCCCAGTGCGGCCAGGCTCTCAAGGTACAGGTCCTGGATGTTTTCCGGCGACGGTTTGATGATGACCTGGAACTGATGGTGCTGGAACAGGCGGTTCGGGTTGTCGCCGTAACGGCCGTCGGCGGGACGGCGGGACGGCTCCACATAAGCCACGCGCCACGGTTCCGGTCCCAGAACCCGCAGGAAGGTCGACGGGTTCATCGTGCCGGCGCCCTTCTCAATGTCGTAGGGCTGCGCCAGGATGCAGCTCTGCTCGGACCAAAACTTCTGCAACGTTAAAATGATCTGTTGAAAATCCATGGTTTCCTCCTCCAAGTGGTGTTACAAAAACAAAAACTCCGTTCCTGTAACATCGGAATGTTACAGGGACGGAGATGATTCCGCGGTTCCACCCTGCTTGGCTGCGCTGGCAGCCCGCCTCAATGATGTTCGATTGGATGCTCGAAGGTGCCTTCCCCCGCTGTTGCCGCCTTGCACCGGCGCGGCTCGCTGAAGGTGCGGGATACTCGTCCTTTTCATTGCATAAAAACATTATAGGAAGTTACGGCCTATTTGTCAACCTTCGCCGCAGGCCGGGCCATGTCCCCTACCTGCCGCAGGAACTCCAGGCTCTGCAAAGGCCGGTCCGTCTGATAGAGCAGATAGGCATGGACGATATATTCCAGTTCCATCAGGTCCTGCCCTTTGATGCGGAACGTCTCCGGCCGCTCCAGGTCCATGAGGCGCAGTTTCTGCCACAATGCCCGCACGGCCGCGCGCAGGGGCGGCAGGCCCGGTACGGCGTCTGCACCGTCCCCTTCGGCCGCCTTCCGGTCCCCGCTGCCGAGGCGCTGCGTCAGGGCGCTGTGGAAGGCGCCGTAGCAGTTCCGGCAGATGAGGCCGCCCTGCTCGCAGCTGAAATAGGCGTCTTCGTCCGTCGGGTTGCTGCAGTGGACGCAGACCTCGTAAACCGGTCCGATGCCGCACAAATCGAGGAGCTTCAGGATGAAGGCCAGGGCCACGATGCGCGGATTGCGTTTCTGGAGCAGCGCCAGGGCCTGCACCAGCAGTTCGAAGATGGCCTCCTGCCCTTCGCCCTGCTCCGTCAGCTGTTCCGTCACTTCGGCCATGAGCGACGCGTAGCCCAGTTGGGGCAGCGTGAGCTGCGGCAGCTGCGCCGCCAGCTCGCAGTTCTTCAGCTTGTCCACCCGGGCGCCCGTGTAGAACGACGCGTTCAGCCGGGCAAAAGGCTGGACCAGGCGTCCGGCCGTGCTCTTGGCGAACCGCGCCCCGTAGGCCAGGAAGACCGTCTTCCCGTGGTGACGCGAAAAGCAGACAGCGTATTTGTCCGCTGTCTGCCAGTTTTTCACTTGTAGAATCAGGACTTCGTCCGTATATGACTCTGCAGGCATTTGTTACCTCTGTTCTTCCGGTGTTTCCAGGCGTTCCGCTTTGACGCGCTCCACCCGCAGGTGGTCCATGCGGAGGATCGTGAAGCGCCAGCCGCCGGCTTCCACTTCGTCGCCGACGACCGGTTTGCGGCCCAGTACACCGAACATATAGCCGCCGATGGTGTCGTCCTCATCGGCATCTTCCAGATTCAGGGGGAGCACATCGGCCAGCTCCTCCAGCAGGACTTCGCCGTCCAGTTCGTAGCTGCCGTCCGCCAGGCGGACGATTTCCGCCGCCTCCGGCTGGTCGTGTTCGTCCTGGATTTCCCCGATGATCTCCTCCACCAGGTCTTCCAGGGTCAACAGGCCCGTCGTGCCGCCGTACTCGTCGACGACGACGGCGATCTGGATATGCTTTTCCTGCATCTGCTGCATGACCTTCGCGCCGCTCATATTGTCCGAAACCACGAGGATCTTGCGCATGATGGTGCGCAGGTCGAAATCTTCTTCATCGGTGCGGTCCATAAGGTCGCGCACGTGGATCATGCCCAGGACATGGTCCTTGTCTTCCTCACACAAAGGATAGCGCGTATGGCAGCTCTTGCGGATCGTGTCCAGGTTGTCCCGGAGCGGGTCGTCCACGAACAGGCAGACCATGTCCTGCCGCGGAATCATGACCTCGCGCGCCACGCGGTCATTGAATTCGAGCACATTGTCGATCAGGGTGCTTTCCACCTTGTCCAGTTCGCCGTGCTTTTCGCTGGCGTTGACGATGCGCCGCAGTTCTTCTTCACTGCGGGCGATATCTTCCGCCGGGGCGGGATGGACGCCGAACAGCCGGACCAATCCCCGCGCCAGGGCCGATGTCACGACCACGAGGGGATAAAAGACGAAGTGCGTGAACCGCAACGTCAGCCCCATGGACAGGAAGACCTCTTCGGTGCGGCCCGCCACGAGCAGGCGCGGCACCAGTTCCGCCAGGGCCACGTGCAGGATCACGATGATCAGCAGGGCGCAGAACAGCTCCAGCGGCCAGCCGCCGGGGAACGCCGTTCCGCCGCACAGCACTGCCAGGCCGCGCGCCAGCACGGGGCCGCCGTACCAGCCCAGCAAAATGGAGGCCGCCGTGATGCCGATCTGCACCGCGCTGGCAAAACCGGCCTTGCGGTCCAGGATGGACAGCATGGCCCCGGCCTTCTCATTGCCGCCTTCCGCCATTTCCTCCAGCTTGCCGCGGCGGATCTTGAACAACGAGATTTCCGCCATGACCAGCCGGGCGTTTATGAAAATCAAGATTAGGATGATCGCTGCCGGTTTCAGGCAAGCTTCCCAAGGGAAACCGTCGATAAGTCCTCTCTCCCTTCACGAAGGATGACGCGGGCCGTTTCAGCCCTCCTCGTCATCCTGGTAACCAAATTCCTTCAGGGCCTTCTTCTTGTTGCGCCAGCCGGGACGCACCTTCACCCACAGGTCCAGGTACACGCCCGTGCCGGTCAGGCCCTCGATATCCAGGCGGGCCTCCTTGCCGATCTGCTTGAGCAGGCTGCCCTTGGCACCGATGACGATGCCCTTCTGCGATTCCCGCTCCACGTAGATGTTGGCGCTGATATAGACATTGCCGTTCGGCCGGTCCTTGAAATCGGTCACCTCGACGGCAATGGCGTGCGGAATCTCGTCCCGCGTATGGAGCAGCACCTTTTCGCGGATCATTTCCTTGGCGATGGCCCGCATCGGCTGGTCCGTCAATTCATCTTCCGGATACAGGTCGGGACCCTCCGGCAGATGCTTCACGATTTCCGCGTGCAGCTCGTCCAGCCCTTCCCGGGTCAGGGCGCTGACGGGAATGATGGCCGCAAAGTCCAGCTCCTTTGCATAGGACTGCATGATGGACAGCAGCTTCGCCTTGTCTTCCAGCATGTCTATCTTGTTGATGACCAGCAGGACCGGTACCTTGACCTGGCGCAGGCGCTCCAGGATGAGCTGTTCGCCGGCGCCCTTCTTCTCCGTCGCGTCGACAGTGAAAAGGACCACGTCGACCTGCTCCAGGGCCTGCTCGGCCTGGCGGTTCATGTACTCGCCCAGCTTGTGGAGCGGTTTATGGATGCCCGGCGTGTCCAGGAACATGATCTGGGCGTCGTCCGTACTGAGGATGCCCATGATGCGGTTCCGCGTCGTCTGCGGCCGGTCGCTCATGATGGCGATCTTCTCGCCGATCATGGCGTTCATCAACGTCGATTTGCCTACATTGGGGCGGCCTACGAGGGCCGCGAACCCGGAATGGTGCGTCATATATACCTGCCTCTCATGCTTTCTTCTTCTTTTTGCCGGCGGATTTTTTGGCGGCTGCCGGTTTTTCCGCCTTCTTCCCGGACTCTTGCTGCCCTTCGGCCAGTTCCTCTTCGGAGAAACCGAACGGCAGCAGGTCCGCGTAGGTCGCTTCCTGGATATCGCCCGCCGCATTCGTCATCACGATGCGGGGAATCTTGAATTCCGCAATCACCTGGCAGCAGGCGCCGCAGGGTGCGATGGGGGCCGTCGTGTTGCCCGTCACCAGCAGCATGCGGAACGTCCGGTGCCCTTCCGTCACGGCCTTGAAGATGGCATTGCGCTCGGCGCACAGGGACAGGCCGTAGGAAGCGTTTTCCACGTTGCAGCCCGTGTAGACCGTGCCGTCGTCCGTCAGGACAGCCGCACCGACGGGGAAATGGGAATACGGGATATAGGCGTTCTCCATGGCTTTCCGGGCCTTGCCGAAGAGCAGGGCCACGTCGCCGCCGGCCTCTTCCACATCGGATTTCGCCGCCTTCGTACCGGCGAGCAGGGCGTCCAGGAAGCCGTCCTTCACGTCGTCGGACATATGCATGTCCCCGCCCAGGTCGGCCTGGGACAGGTGGATCTTTTCCAGGATCTTTTCTTCTTCGGCCCGCATGACCTTCTTGTCAGCCGCCTTCTTATGGTCGTAGCCCAGCAGATGGAGCAGGCTGTGGATGGCCAGGTAGGCCACTTCGCGGTTCAGGCTGTGGCCGAATTCCTCGGCCTGTTTCTGCGCCATTTCCGCCGAAATGACGATGTCGCCCAGCAGGTGCTCTTCCGGGCCGCCCACTTCCGCCGGTTCGTCCGCCTCGTCGAGGGCGAAGGACAGGACGTCCGTCGGACGGTCCACGTTGCGGTAGTCGCGGTTCAGCTGGTGGATTTCCGCATTGTCCACCAGGGTGACGCTGACTTCCGTCTCTTTCGGCAGCCGGTGCACGCGGGCGCCGGCCTGCAAAGCCTTGCGCAGCAGGGACTCGGTCTCCTTCGTCACTGCCACTTTATCCTGATCGTTGCGGTAATTGATGATCACTGCTCTGCTCCTTTCTCCGTTTCCGGACGGCCTTTCCCTTTGCCGGCCTCGGCGCGTTCGTAGGCCTTGATGATGGCCCCCACGATTTCATGGCGTACGACATCTTTCTCGTCAAACCAGACCATGCCGATGCGCGGCACGTCCTTCAGCACGCGGGACGCGTCGATGAGGCCGCTGGCCTTGCCCGAAGGCAGGTCGATCTGCGTGATGTCGCCGGTCACGACCATGCGGGAACCGAAGCCGAAGCGGGTCAGGAACATCTTCATCTGCTCCGGCGTCGTGTTCTGCGCCTCGTCGAGGATGATGAAGGACCCGTTCAGCGTGCGGCCGCGCATATAGGCCAGAGGCGCCACTTCGATGACGCCGTTGTCCAGGTATTTCTGCGCCGTCTCGCTGCCCAGCATGTCGTACAGGGCATCGTACAGGGGCCGCAGGTAGGGGTCGACCTTCTCCTGCAGGTCACCGGGCAGGTAGCCCAGCTTTTCGCCGGCCTCCACGGCGGGACGCGTCAGGATGATGCGCTCCACTTCGCGTTTCTTGAGGGCCGTCACGGCCATGGCCACGGCCAGGTAGGTCTTGCCCGTGCCGGCCGGTCCGATGCCGAAGGTGATGAAGTTCTCCTTGATGGCGTTCACATAGTTGAACTGGCCCAGGGTCTTCGCCTTGATCTGGTGGCCCCGCCACGTCACGATGAGCGTTTCGGCGTACATGTTATGCAGCTTCGCCACGGCGCCGCCCTGCACCATATAGATACTGTAGCGGACATCGTGCGATGTAATGGGCAGTCCCTGCCGGTAAAGGAACAGCAGTTCCCGGAACAGCTGGGCGATCTTCTGGACCTCTTCCTCGCTGCCGCTGAAGATGATCTTGTTGCCGCGCGCCATGACGGTCGCGTCGAAGCTGGCGTTGATGAGGCGCAGGTTTTCGTCGTTGCGTCCCAGGATGCCCATCATTTCCTGCTGGTTGTTGATTTCAATGACTTGTTCGTCGGCTAAAAAGGAAGCAGACAAAATTACTTACCCTCCTTTGCGGACGGTTCCCCCTCCTCGATGGTGATCTTCCGGATCACGACGGGGAAAACAGGCTTGTCCGACGCATCCGTGCGGGTATGGCCGATCTTCTGCACCACGTCCATCCCTTCGGTGACATAGCCGAACACGGCGTGTTTGCCATCCAGCCAGGGCGTGGCGGCCAGCGTGATGAAGAACTGGCTGCCGCCCGTGTTGGGGCCGGCGTTGGCCATGGACAGCGTGCCCGGACGGTTGTGTTTCAGTTCGGGGCTGAATTCATCCTTGATGGTGTAACCGGGGCCGCCCGTGCCGTTGCCCTTCGGGTCGCCGCCCTGGATCATGAACCCGTCGATGACGCGGTGGAACGTCAGGCCGTTGTAAAAGCCCTTCTTCGACAGGTCGATGAAGTTCTTCGTCGTAAGGGGCGCGTTCTTCGTGTCCAGGCGGCACTTGAAATTGCCCATGCTCGTCTCGAAGACGGCAGTTGCCGGCACGACGGCCTGCTGCTGCGGCTGTTCCGCTTCCTTGCCGCAGGCGCTGAACGTGACACACAAAATGAGGCTGAGACAAAGTAAAATGATCTTCTTCATGGATGGAATTCCTCCTGAAAAATCTGCTGTATTCCCATTATTATCATTATAAACGGAAACCGGCAGATTATCAAAACTTTATCGCGCGGACACGGCGTCCGCCTTTATGAGGACTGCCAGCCAGTCCCGCGCGGTGCGGCCCGCCTCTTCCCCCTTGTGGGCGAAGCTGTGGTCCCCGCCCTCGATCAGGACCAGCTGTTTCGGTCCCCGCAGGCAGTCGTAATTCGCCCGCGCCTGGTCCCAGGACACGACCGGGTCGGCCAGACCGTGCAGCAGCAGCACCGGTCCGCCGGGCCACCGTTTCAGGCAGGCTGCAATATCATACTGGAAGATGTCCTGCACGAAAGCGGCCCGGATCAGGTCGCGGCCCTTCTCGTCCTCCAGGTACAGGTCGTGTCCGGCCCGCAGTTCGTCAAAGACAGGCTGCGTCAGCACTTGGACGAAGGTACGCTCCAGGTCGTTCGGCGCGGACCACAGGATCAGGCCGTCGGGCACGCAGGCCCGGTCCGAACAGGCCGCCAGGATGGCCGTGGCGCCGCCCAGGCTGCGCCCCCAGGCAATAGAGCTTCTGCGGGGCCAGCGTGCGGCGCACGTACGCCGCGACAGCCTTGAATTCGGCAATCTGGTTCGTCAGGAGCGTGCACCAGGAAAAGGCGAAGCGGACCACCGTGCACAGCGGGGACAAATCCCGCGCCATGTCGACGGCCCGGCCTCCCCCGTCCATGGAGCCCCGGAACCCATGGGCCATGACGAAGACGCGCCGCCGGGCCTCTTCCGTGGCACCGTACGTGATGATGACAGGCAGCGGCCCGAAGGGACCGGGCAGGTAGAACTGCCGGTCCTGCGGCAGGGCCTTGTGCCCCATGGTGTCTTTCTGCATAGTCGTTCCTCCCGCCGCGCGTTCCCGCGGCGTCATGATAGAAAAAACCGTCTGCCGTTTAGCACAACAGACGGTTTTGAAAGCGAATCAGTCTCCGGCGTGTTTGCCCTGCAGGAACAGCCACAGCGGACCGGCCAGCAGAATGGAGGTGTAGGCGCCGCTGACGAAACCTGCCAGCATGGCGAACGAGAAGTTGTGGATCGTCGCGCCGCCGAACAGGAAGATGGCGATGACCGCGAAGAGCGACGTAATGGTCGTGTAGCACGTACGGGTCATGGTGGACCAGATGCTGTTGTCGATCATGTCCGTCACCGTCTCGCTGCGGCGGTGAACCTTCAGGTTCTCGCGGATACGGTCGAAAATGACGATGGTGCCGTTGATGGAATAGCCGACAACCGTCAACAGGGCCGCCACGAAGCTGGAGTCGATTTCCAGCTGCAGCAGGCTGAAGCAGCTCAGCGTATTCGACACGTCGATCATCAGGGCGATGATGGCGGCGATGGCGAACTTGAACTGGAAGCGGATGGTGATATAGAGGATCATCAGCACCCACGACAGCAAAATGGCGATGACCGCCTGCTGCACCAGTTCCCCGCCGATGGTGGCGCCGACGTTCTCGACGCGGCGGATCTGGTACTCGCCCAGGGCGGACTGCATATCGTTCATGACAGCCTTGCGGTTGTCATCGCTGATGACGGCCGTACGGATGAGGACGCCCTTGGCTTCCTTGACGTTGGCGTCGCTGCTTTCCAGCTGGATGACGGCATTGCCCAGGTCATGCTTGTCCAGGACATCGCGCACCTGGGATACCTGTACGGGCTTGGCGAACTCGAGGTCCATGATGCTGCCGCCCGTGAAGTCGATGCCCATGTTGAAGCCGCGGAAAATCATGGAACCGTAGCCGATGAGCAGGAACAGGATGGAGATGGTGAAGAAGATCTTCCAGTGTCTTACAATGGAAAAACGTTTCATTTCTTAGCCACCTCCTGTCCGCCGTTTCTGAACATACCGAACCAGAAGGGGTTCTTCGTGATGTCGGCATTGATGAGGAACTTCAACAGGAACCGGCTGACCGTGACTGCCGAGAACATACTCAGCAGCACGCCTAAGGCCAGGGTGATGGCGAAGCCCTTGACCGGGCCCGTGCCCAGATAGAACAGGACCAGGCAGGCCATGAGGGTCGTGATGTTCGAGTCGAGGATGGTCGTCATGGCGCGGGAGAAGCCGCTGTCCATGGCTTTACGCAGCGAGCGGCCGTTGCGGATTTCTTCCTTGAACCGCTCGAAAATGAGCACGTTGGCATCGACGGCCATACCGATGGACAGGATGATGCCTGCCATACCGGGCAGGGTCAGTGTCGCGTTCAGGTACCGCATGAGCAGCAGCAGGAGCATCGTGTACAGCAGCAGCGCGATATCCGCCACCAGGCCGGACAGACGGTAGAAGACGAGCATGAAGACGAAGACGCCGGCTACGCCGATGAGGAACGCCTTCTGGCTTGCTTCCTTGGAGTCCTGGCCCAGGGTCGGGCCGACGGTGCGGTTTTCAATGACTTCGAGTTTGACCGGCAGGGAGCCGCTGCGCAGCAGGATGGCCAGATGGTTGGCATCTTCCATGGTGCGTTCGCCCGTGATCTGGGCGCGGCCGCCCGTGATGGCTTCCTGGACGACAGGGTTCGTCAGGATTTCGCCGTCCAGGGTGATGGCGATCTGTTTGCCTACGTTGCGGGCCGTTACATCGGCAAATTTCTTGGCGCCTTCATCGGTGAACTCCAGGTTGACCGTGGGGCGGTTGCCGTTGCCCATGGTGGCTTTGGCATCCTTCAGGTCCATGCCGTTGAGGACGGTTTTGCCCTGGGGATCCTTGAATTCCAGCATGGCCGTCTTGCCCAGCATGTTGATGGCCTTTTCCGGATCTTTGACGCCGGGCAGTTCCACGATGATGCGGTCCTTGCCCTGACGCTGGACGACAGGTTCCGTCAGGCCCAGCGCGTTGACGCGGCGTTCAATGATGTGCGTGGCACGGTCCAGGGCGTCGTCGTTCACTTTCAGCTGCGGCGTGTCTTCCGCCTGCAGCACGACGTGCGTGCCGCCCTGCAGATCCAGGCCCTGTTTGACCGTGCTGGCCAAGGGTCGGATGTACATGCAAAATCCACCGATGATCGCAAAAGCGATAATCAGGAATTTGCCCAGTTCATTCCATCTCAAAATAAATTTTCCCCTTTCCTGTGGAAGCCCTTTCCGCTTCCTTGGTAAAGATATATATTCCAGAAAAAAGAACAAACGGCCGGAGCCGCCTGTCCCCTTCCGAATGACAACGTATTACCGGCCGTGGCAGCGGATCCATCTCGTCTCCGTCACGACGGCCTCCATGGCCTGGTCCCAGGCATCTGTCGGCACGCTTTCCACCAGCATGTCCTCGCAGGCGATGGCCAGGCGGTATCCGCCGCTGGCCGCCAGGAACCGGTCGTAATAGCCGGCCCCGCGTCCCAGGCGCGCTCCCTGTTCCGTAAAGGCGGAACCGGGCACCAGGATGAGGTCTATGCTTTCCGGCGCCACCGCCCGGTAAGGCTCGGGCACCGTACGGATCCCGTACCGGTCGAGCGGCAGCCCCTCCAGGGACGGCAGCACGGCCGCCCGAAATTCCGTCCGGGAGACGATGAACGGGACCGTCACCGTCTTGCCCTGACGCAGGGCTTCACGCAGGACCCCGTCCACGGACAGCTCGTTCCGGAACGACAGGTATCCCAGCACCGTATCGGCTTCGCGGAATTCCCGGGACGCAAGGATCTGCCGGCACAGGGCACGGGACCGGGCGGCGATGCCGTCCTTTCCCAGGGCCTCCATGCGGGCCTTCATCATCCGGCGGAGCCGTTGTTTCGCCTCCGCCAGAACCGCTGCGTCCGTCATCGGTCATTCCCCTTTTTCCACGCGTTCCTGCTTGGAAGCATCCTGGAACGCACCGATGGCCGTACGGTTCATTTCGATTTCCACGTTTTCGGCAACCTTCAGCGTCACCTTCGTCTCGCCGACCTGGGTCAGCTGGCCGTAGACGCCGCTGTTCGTGACGACCTTGTCGCCGCGTTTCAGCGCGTTCAGCATGCGCTGGCGTTTCTGCTGTTCCTTCTTCTGCGGACGCCACAGCATGAAATAGAAGATCGCGATCAATAAGATGAACGGGAATACGGCATTGACAATTCCCATGATATCGCCCATATACACCCCTCCTGTCCGGGTCTCGTAGCTTGTTTGAAATGAGGTTATATCACAAACAGTATAAATATTATATCAGAAAATCCAAAATTTGTCTTTCCCTTTACAGCAAGTCCGCCGGACGTTCATCCTTTTCTTCCCAGTTGTCCCAGAAATGGCGGCGGAATTCGGGGAACGCATCGGCTTCGATGGCCTCCCGGATCTGCCGGACGAAATCGAGCAGGAAATGCAGGTTGTGGATGGACAGCAGGCGCAGGCCGAAGGTCTCCTCCGCCTTGAACAGGTGGCGGATGTAGGCCCGGGAGAAATTCCGGCAGGTATAGCACTGGCAGTGCTCGTCGATGGGCCGGAAATCCTCGGCGTAGACGGCGTTGCGGATGACGAGGCGGCCCCGGCTCGTCATGGCCGTGCCGTTGCGCGCCACCCGCGTCGGGAACACGCAGTCGAACATGTCGACGCCCAGGTTGATGCCCTCGACGAGGCAGTCCGGCGTGCCGACGCCCATCAGGTAGCGGGCCTTCTGCTTGTCCATGTAATCCGTCGTGCGGTCCAGGATATCATACATCACCGGCTTCGGTTCGCCGACGGAGAGGCCGCCGATTCCGTAGCCCGCAAAATCAAGCTCCTGCAGGGCCAGGGCGTTTTCCCGGCGCAGTGCGGGGAACATCCCGCCCTGCACGATGCCGAAGACCGCCTGGTCTTCCCGCGTGTGGGCCGCCAGGCAGCGTTTCGCCCAGCGCAGCGTCCGGTCCGTGGACCGTTTCGTGTACGCCTCGTCCGACGGATAGGGAATGCATTCGTCAAAAGCCATGGCGATATCGGCGCCCAGGTCCTCCTGCACGTGCATGGACACTTCCGGCGACAGGAACTGTTTCGACCCGTCGATGTGGGACCGGAACAGGACGCCTTCTTCGGTGATCTTGCGCATGGCGCCCAGGCTGAAGACCTGGAAACCGCCCGAATCGGTCAGCATGCCCCGCTTGTAGTTCATGAAGCGGTGCAGGCCGCCGGCCTTGCGGACCAAATCGCTGCCGGGCCGCAGGAACAGGTGGTACGTGTTGGCCAGGATCACCTGGCTGCCCATGTCGTAGAGTTCCTCCGGGGACAGCGTCTTGACCGTGGCCTGCGTGCCGACGGGCATGAACATGGGGGTCTCGAAGGTGCCGTGCGGCGTATGCAGGCGGCCGCGGCGCGCCTTGCTGCGGGAGTCCTCTTTCAGTAATTCGTACGTGACTGCGTGCATGGTGCTCCTCTCGTCAATCCTGGTGTAATTTCGTAATGAACATGGCATCGCCGAAGGAGAAGAAACGGTATTTCTCCTTGACGGCCTCCGCGTAAGTGTGCAGCATGATTTCCCGCGTCGAAAGGGCCGACACGAGCATGAGCAGCGTGCTCTGGGGCAGGTGGAAGTTCGTGACGAGGGCGTCGACGAAATGCCACTTGAAGCCCGGATAAATGAAGATGTTCGTCCAGTTGCCGCCGGCCTTGATGGTGCCGGTCGCACCGGCCGCCTCCAGCGTGCGGACCGCCGTCGTGCCCACGGCGACGATGCGCCGCCCTTCGGCCTTGGCCTTGTTGATGGCCGCCGCCGCTTCCGGCGTCACGCTGTAGAACTCGCGGTGCATAAGGTGGTCCTCGATGTTCTCCTCATTGACGGGACGGAACGTGCCGAGGCCCACATTCAGGGTGACGAACACTTCTTCGCAGCCCATGTCCTTGATCTTCTGCAGCAGCTCCTTCGTGAAATGGAGGCCCGCCGTCGGTGCCGCGGCGGAACCGGGTGCCCGGTTGTACACCGTCTGGTACCGCTCCTTGTCTTCCAGTTCGGCCGTAATGTACGGCGGGAGGGGCACTTCGCCCAGGCGGTCCAGGATTTCCTCGAAGACGCCGTCGAACTCGAAGCGGGCAATGCGGCCGCCGAAATCCGTATGGTCGATGATGGTGCAGGCCAGGTCATCGGAAAACTTGATGTGGGCCCCCACCTGCAGCCGTTTGCCCGGCCGTACGAGCACTTCCCAGTCCGTATTGTTCATGCGGGTCAGGAGGAACACCTCCACATGGGCGCCCGTATCCTTGAACCCGTGCAGGCGCGCCGGGATGACGCGCGTATCATTGAAGACCAGCAGGTCGTCGGGACGCAGGTATTCCGGCAGGTCATAGAAATGACGGTGCTCCATCTCCCCCGTGTCCTTGTCCACCACCAGCAGCCGGCTGTGGTCGCGCGGCTCCATGGGATGCTGGGCGATCAGCTCTTTCGGCAGGTCATAATCAAAATCCGTTACTTTCACGTTGCAGCTTCCTTTCCGTTTGGTTTATACAGTGTGCTGACGACATCAATACACGGTCGTCAGATAGGTTCCGGGATAATAGTGGGACAGGATCTGACGGTAATACCCCGCCTTGTCCCCGGCCGCGTCCGCCATACCGCGGGCGCCCCACTTGCTCAGGCCCAGGCCCGTGCCGATGCCCTTGCCGCGGAACAGGAGCATCTCGTCCTTGTTCCCCGTCAGGAAATGGAACCCCGGAATGGTCGATTTCCAGACCGGCTCCGTCGGGCCCTTCACATCGATGGGCATCTCCTTGCGGCCGATCTCGATGCCGGCGCTGTTCTCAATGGGGATATCCAGCTTGTCCGGCAGGGCCTCCGTCAGATAGACATCAAAGTCGTTGCTCGACAGGGCCAGCATGTCGGCAAATTCGCGGCCCGTCAGGGTGACACTTCCTTTTTCCCCCTGCCACGAGATGTAGCGGACCCGTCCGCTCGCAAACCGGTCCCGTTCGTCCGGCTTGTCCTGTGACGAAAGGCGGTAGCCCGTCAATTTCCCGATGGGATGGCCGAGCTGGTTCAGGATGCGGGAAATGGTCGAAACGGGAATGCGTTTCTCCCAGGAAAAACCCGGGCAGTCCTTGTCATAATCCTCGACGGAAACCAGGTAGGGAATGTCCCGGCCCAGCGCTTCGGCCGCGCTGACCGTCTGCCCGCCGCTGCTTTCCGACGTATAGCACGCCGCCGGGGCGCCGTCGTAATACAGCACCTGGCCGGCCGTCTGGGCCGCCACTTTGGCGATGTTTGCATTGATGGTACGTTCCCCGCCGTAAAAGAAGCCCGGCTCCATGGCGCGGACGGCATAGAGCGAACCGCCCTGGCGCGTCATGTAGTACCACGCCAGGCTGCGTACCGCCACGGCCTGCGCCTTGATGGCCTCGTTCGGCCAGATGGGCGACGACTTGGGGCCCAGGACGGAATTGACATACAGCTCCAGGGGCACGCGGTTCACGATGGTCAGGTCTGCCCCGCCGTCGGTCGTGTAGAGGCGGATTTCGCCGGGGCATTCCTGCTTGTTGACGGACAGCAGCCGCTGGGCCGCGGGCCGTTTCGAAGCAGTCCGCGCCTTGCCGGAGGCGGCCTTCGCGGCCGGCTGCTGTTTCAGGGTCAGCACGATGCCGCCGGGATAGGTCTTTTTATCCAGCCGGATGCGCCCCTGTTCGGCGGCAAAGAAATATTTCCCCGCGCCGTATTCTTCCCGGGACCCGTCGGGCAGCGTGATGACGAAGCCCGCCGGCGCTTCCACTTCCGCCGAATACTGGGAAACGACAAGGCCCACGTCAATGGTGGGAGCCGCCTGCACCGCCGGCATCAGCAGGATGCACAAGGCGAACAGGACGGTAAAAAACAGTTTCTTCATGATACCTCCTCATGGATACAGGATATGGTCCTGTTTATCCACCTGGATGATCTTCTTCGTGATGCGCACGAAGCCTTTGTCCTCCGCGGGCCGGGCCGTTTCCGTCCCTTCCGGCCGGGACTTCTTCCACTCCATGTAGCGGTCCCGTTCGCTGAACACGCAGCCGCAGTACGGCTGGCGGTACAGGCCCAGGGCCAGGCTGATGTCCACGCCCTCCTGGTAATGGGGGCGCCAGTCCTCGTAATGAAACGGGATGCCGAACTCCGCCGACGCCGCTTCCGCCGTCCTGCGGATCAGGTCATGCTTCTGGTAGGGGCTGTAGAGCAGGGTCGTGCTGAAGGCGTCGAACCCGTGTGCCTTCGCGTAGGCCGCGGCATAGCGCATGCGCATGCGGTAACAGAAGGCGCAGCGCGGGCCCGGTTTCTCCGCCAGCATGCCCGCCACGCACTCTTCCAGCGGATAGGTCTTGTCGATGACCAGGCGGTAATCCTTCTTTTCCGCCAGTTCCCGCAGCGCCGCCAGGCGCCGTTTGAACTCCTTGTAGGGATGGATGTTGGGATTGTAATACAGCAGCGTGAAGTCAACGCCCCGGGCCGTCAATTCCTGCGTGGGATAGCAGGCACAGGGACCGCAGCACGCGTGCAGTAATAATTTCATGGTTCTTACTCCTTCTCCCGGTCCGGAACCCGCGCCGTCACAACAGCGTCTGCTGTTCCGGCGGCACGCCGCCCCCGCTTTCCGGGTACGGCAGGCCGAGATACTGATAAGTCTTGCGCGTCGCCACGCGGCCGCGGGGCGTGCGCTGCAGCAGGCCGAGCTGCATCAGGTACGGCTCGATGACATCCTCGATGGTACCTGTCTCTTCGCTCACGGCAGCGGCGATGGTGTCCACGCCGACGGGGCCGCCGCCGAAGTTCTTCACAATGGTGCTCAGGATCCGGTAATCGTTCCGGTCCAGGCCGTACTGGTCGACTTCCAGCCGCGCCAGTCCTTCTTCGGCCACCTTCTTGTCAATGGTGCCGTTGCCCATGACCTGGGCGAAATCGCGGATCCGTTTCAAGAGCCGGTTGGCCACGCGGGGTGTCCCGCGGGAGCGGCGCGCGATTTCCAAGGCACCGTCCTCCGTAATGGCCACGTTCAGCTTTTCCGCCGACTTGGCGATGATGATGGCCAAATGCTCCGGCGTATAGAATTCCAAGCGGCACTGGACGCCGAAGCGGTCCCGCAGCGGAGCGGCCAGCGACCCCAGGCGGGTCGTCGCGCCGATGAGCGTGAACCGCGGCAGCGGCAGGCGCACGTTCTGCGCGCCCGGTCCCTTGCCAATGACGATATCCAGCTGGAAATCTTCCATGGCCGAATAGAGGATTTCCTCCACGGCCTTCGGCAGGCGGTGGATTTCGTCAATGAACAGGACTTCCCCTTCGGCCAGGGTCGTCAGCACGGCCGCCAGGTCGCCCTGCCGCGTGATGGCCGGGCCCGACGTGACGCGCATGTTCACGTGCAGTTCATTGGCGATGATGTTGGCCAGGGTCGTCTTGCCCAGGCCCGGAGGCCCGAACAGGAGCACGTGGTCCAGCGCTTCCTTGCGTTCCAGGGCCGCCTTGATGAACACTTCGATGTTCTTCTTGACCTTGTCCTGGCCTATATATTCCGCCAGCGTCCGGGGACGCAGGCTGTATTGTTCCGTATCGGCCGGCTGCTCCGAGCCGTCCACGACGCGATCTTCAAAATCCATGTCGTCCTCCCAGGGTTATCGTTGCGCAAAAATCTGCAGTGCTTTGCGAATCAGTTCATCCCGTCCCAGTTTGCCGTAATCGGGAATCTTGCGGATGACGGGCTGGATTTCCGAATTGGCGTAACCCAGGGCCGCCAGCGCTTCCATGGCCTGTTCCACGGCCCCGCCGCGCTGCTGTTCCACCAGGTTGGCGAACTCCTCGTCGGCCGCGCGGCCTTCCAGGGTCCCCACCTTGTCCTTCAGTTCCAGGATCAGGCGTTCCGCCGTCTTCTTCCCGATGCCCGGGAGCTTCGTCAGCGCCTTGATGTCCCGGCTCTGGACGGCCAGGTAGAAATCGCCGGGCTTCACGGAGGACAGGATGCCGATGGCCCCCTTGGGCCCGACGCCGCTCACGCCCAGGAGCAGCGCGAACAGATCGTAATCCTTCTGGTTCAGGAAGCCGTACAGCAAAATGGCGTCTTCCCGCACCGCCGTGTAGGTCAGGACCCGCGTCTCCTGCCCGATGGCCAGCTTCTGCAGCTGCGCCGCCGGCATAAAGACCCGGTATCCCACGCCGCCCGCCGTCTCCAGCAGGCAGTATTCCGGCGTCAGGTAGGCAACCGTTCCTTTCAGTGATCCGATCATGTCATTTCCTCCTCACCGCTTGCTCAAAGGATTGCGCTGGGCCTCCAGGATCTCCTGGATGCGCGCTCCCGTCCCGTTGCTGCGCAGGCGCAGGACCCGCTCCTCATAAAGGCCGCAGATGGCCATGGCCAGGGCGTCCGCCGTATCATCGGGATCGATTTTCTCCCGGATGCCCAGCAGGCGCTGCACCATGAAGATCACCTGCTTCTTGTTGGCGGAACCCGTGCCCGTCACGGCCTGCTTGATCTGCATCGGCGTGAATTCCAGGACTTCCAGCCCCTGCTGCGCCGCCGCCAGCAGCACGACGCCGCGGGCCTGGGCAACAGGAATAGCCGTATTGACATTCCGTGCAAAAAACAGCTTTTCAATGGACATCACTTCCGGGTGGAACCGGGTGATGACGTCCGTAATCTCTTCATATATCTTTTTCAGCCGCAGCTCCGGCCGCAGGTCCTTGTCCGTAAACACAGAGCCGTAATGGACCGGCCGCAGGACATTGTTTTTCATTTCCACGACCCCGTAGCCGCAGATGGCCGTACCCGGGTCGATGCCCAATGCCAGCATAAGGATCCCCCTTTTTCCTCATATGAATCCATTATACCTTATAAAGGCACGCCACGCAAAGAAAAAGGCAGGCTCGGAATAAGCCTGCCTCTGTATCACTTTGTCACTCTTCTTCGTCTTCCTCATCGGGCAGATCGGCGTTCGTGTAGACTTCCTGCACATCGTCCAGGTCTTCGAACATTTCGATCGTCTTGCGGACCTTTTCCGCGTCCTCGCCTTCCAGCGTCACCATCGTATCGGGAACCATGGTGATTTCGGACATGACGGTCTCGATGTTGTTGTCGGCCAGCGCCTTTTCCACGGCATCGAAGTCGTCCGGCTGGGTCAGGATTTCCAGGCTGTCGTCGTTCGACTTGATGTCTTCCGCACCGGCATCGAGGGCGATCATCATGATGTCGTCTTCGGACTTGCCGTTCATGCCTTCTTCACGGTCAATCGTGAAGATGCCTTTGCGTTTGAACATCCAGCTTACGGAACCGGATTCACCCATGTTGCCGCCGTGCTTCGTGAACACGTGGCGCACATCGGCAGCGGCGCGGTTGCGGGAGTCCGTCAGGACATCCAGCATGATGGCCACGCCGGCCGGGCCGTAGCCTTCGTACGTGATCTCTTCGTAGTTGGCGCCGCCCGTTTCACCGGTGCCCTTGGCAATGGCGCGTTTGATGTTGTCTTTCGGGATATTGTTAGCTTTGGCCTTCGCCAGCGCCAGTTTCAGGCGCATGTTGCCGACCGGGTCAGGACCGCCCATGCGTACGGCGATCGTGATTTCACGGCCGATCTTCGTGGTGATCTTGCCTCTGGCAGCGTCAGCCTTGCCTTTTTTGTGTTTGATGTTGGCCCATTTAGAATGTCCGGACATAACTGATTCCTCCTAAAAACTTAACTGGTAATTTACCATAATACATTTAATTATTATACTACAACGTGCCGGGCATTTCAATAAGTTATGCGGCGCGTATTGCCGCGGCATTTTTAATATTTTCTTTATCCGTGCGCCTTGTACTGTATGCGCAGGCTATTGTATAATAATAGCGGTGATGAAATGAAAATATTTTTGTGGCTGCTTGCCGCTGCGTTTTTAGCGGCCGGCATTTACCAAAAAGAATATATGGAAGTGCTGAACAAAGCAATTTTAATCTGCCTGGAGTGCATTGGCATTGGTTAAGCGCGGCGTTGTTCAGCTTATATCGGCGCTTTTGCATAACGCCAACCTGCCGGGCTTTATCACCGGGCGTATCTGGCAGGCGCAGCCCAAAAGCGTATGTGTGCCGGTATTAAACTGCTATTCGTGCCCCGGCGCGCTTGGTGCCTGCCCCATTGGCTCGCTGCAAAGCACCCTTGCTGGCACGGCGTTAAAGTTTCCGTTTTACGTTGTGGGGCTTCTGCTTTTATTCGCGCTGTGCTTAGGGCGCGTTATCTGCGGCTGGCTGTGCCCCTTCGGGCTGGTGCAGGATTTGTTATACAAAATCCCTTCGCCCAAACTGCGCAAAAACGCCTTTACGCAAAAGCTGAGCCTGCTGAAATATGCCGTTGCCGTTATTTTTGTGCTTCTCTTGCGTACATCTCGAGAACTATCTTCAGATCCTTGAGCTTGCCCTCGTCCTT
>OIBC01000070.1_pt1 | contig 46991 bp, 35 predicted proteins | sample 1580901 | NCBI WGS metagenome assembly OIBC01 (sample SAMEA3882539, study PRJEB24775) | human gut metagenome | biome: human-associated habitat; feature: intestine environment; material: feces | place: Netherlands | collected 2009/2010 | reverse complement strand
ACTGCTGCCTCCCGTAGGAGTCTGGGCCGTGTCTCAGTCCCAATGTGGCCGTTCATCCTCTCAGACCGGCTACCGATCGTCGCCTTGGTGGGCCGTTACCCCACCAACAAGCTAATCGGACGCAGGCCCATCCTTCAGCGGCGCTTGAAAGCGCCTTTCAAGCTTCCGTCATGCGGCAGAAGCTTCGTATCCGGTATTAGCACCCCTTTCGGAATGTTGTCCCCGTCTGAAGGGCAGGTTGCCTACGCGTTACTCACCCGTTCGCCACTAGGAATTCTGCCGAAGCACAATTCCCCGTTCGACTTGCATGTGTTAAGCACGCCGCCAGCGTTCGTCCTGAGCCAGGATCAAACTCTCCATAAAAGTTTTATGGAAAAGCCGATTTGGCTCTTCTTGTTGTTTCGAAATTATATGACTTGGTCTGTTTCCGTTTCCGAAAACGTGACCCGCACATTTATCTGGTTCGTTGTTATTCAGTTTTCAAGGTTCCAACCTTCGCAGCGGGTTCCTGACGCTCTTTCGCTCCCGAGGAGTGTTAAGAAAGCCATCCAACCTGCCGTGCCGCCGAGCAGTTTTCTGTCAGCGACAAGTAGTATATTACCACCGCGCATTTTAAATGTCAACAACTTTTTAAAGTTTTTTGTAAAAAAAGTTACAAAAAGTTGGCACCTGGACGGAAAGGGGACATCGTACCCTGCCGAAAGGGGGCGCTGTTCGCGCCGCGCGCGGTTGCATTCGCACGGGTTGTGTTTTATAATTTTTATAATCAAGGGCTTTGACGGGCCTTTGCAAAAGCTTACCTTATTATAGAACGCGGAGACGCGGGTCCGGCTGCGGCGCTTTGGGCGGCCGCGGACCGGGACAAGGAGTTAGATAAGGAAGGATATTATGGCTAACATCAGATTAGACACTCCGGAAAAGTCGGCGAAGGTGCTCGCCGACCTGCTTGCCACCATGGAGGGGCGTCTGGAGGCGAACCCGCGCGGTACGTGCCCCGTGGATATGACCCTGTCGGTGGTGAAGATGTGCCATGCCCAGAGCTGCGGCAAGTGTATTCCCTGCCGCGTGGGCCTGGGGACGGTCGAGGAACTGCTGGAGAAGATCCTCGACGGCGATGGCACGGAGCAGGATTTGGACCTTCTCGAGCGCACGGCGAATTCGATTTACCTGACGGCGGACTGCGCCATCGGGTATGGCGCGGGGCGCATGGTGCTGGACAGCCTGGAGGGCTTCCGGCAGGATTACGAGGAGCATGTGCAGCACCAGACCTGCCTGGGACGCCAGGACCAGCCGGTGCCGTGCCGCGTGGCCTGCCCGGCCCATGTGGACATTCCGGGTTACATTTCCCTGATCGCCGACGGACGGTACGAAGATGCGGTCCAGCTGGTCCGCAAAGATAATCCGTTCCCGGCGTCGTGCGGGTTTGTCTGCGAGCATCCCTGCGAGGCGAACTGCCGCCGCAACATGGTGGACGATGCCATCAACATTTGCGGCCTGAAGCGCTTTGCCTGCGAGAATTCCGGCGATATCCCCGCGCCGAAGCGCCTGCCGGAGACGGGCAAGCAGATTGCCATTGTAGGCGGCGGCCCCGGCGGCCTGACGGCGGCGTACTACCTGCAGCTCATGGGGCACCAGGTGACGATCATGGAACGGCTCGACAAGCTGGGCGGCATGCTGCGTTACGGCATTCCGGCCTACCGCCTGCCGCGCAAGTATCTGGACGAGGATATCAACCATATCCTGTCGACGGGCGTGAAGACCGTCTTCGATGTATCCGTCGGCAAGGATTTCACGTTAGAAGATTTACGCAAAAAGTATGACGCCGTGTACCTGTCCTTCGGCGCGCACACGTCGAAGCACCTGCGCATTCAGGGCGAGGAGACGGAAGGCGTCATTCCGGCCATCAGCATGCTGCGCGATGTCGGCTACGACAATCCGCCCGATTTCACGGGCAAGACCGTGGTCATCGTCGGCGGCGGCAACGTGGCCATGGACGCGTGCCGGACGAGCGTGCGCCTGGGCGCGAAAAAGGTCTATATCGCCTACCGCCGCAGCCGCGCCGATATGCCGGCCCTGGACGAGGAAATCGACGGCGCCATCGCCGAAGGGTGCGAGCTCCTGGAGCTGTGCGCCCCGGACCACGTGGTGACCGGGCCCGACGGCAAGGTGAAGGCCCTGGCCCTGCGGCGCCAGATTCCGGGTGAAATTTCCGGCGGGCGTCCGAAGCCTTACGATGCGCCGGACGGCCTGTTCGAGCTGCCCTGCGACCTGATTGTCTCGGCCATCGGCCAGGACATCGAGTGGCAGCGGTTCAGCCAGCAGGGCGTCCCCGTCAACCACGGCGTCATCCAGGCGGAGTCCGACGGTACGGTGACGGGCACGGACGGCATTTTCGCCGGCGGCGACTGCGTCACGGGACCGGCCACGCTGATCCGCTCCATTGCGGCTGGCAAAGTGGCGGCCATCAACATCGACGCCTACCTGGGCTACCATCATAAACTCGATTTCGGCGTGAGCGCGGCAGTGCCGCACTTTATCGACCGCAAACCCTGCGGACGCTGCAACATCATGATGCACGAAGCGGCCGTCCGCAAACACGATTTTGAGAGCGTCGGCGTGGGCATGAGTCCCGCCGAGGCCCGCCAGGAGGCCCTGCGCTGCCTGCGCTGCGATGTGTTCGGCCTGGGTGCGTTGAAAAAGGGAGGTCCGTTACCATGGTAAACATTACGATCGATGGCAAGAAACTGCAGGTGGCGGAGAACACGACGATCCTGCAGGCCGCCCGTGCCAACGGCATCCCCATTCCGACGCTGTGCTTTCTGGAAGGCATCAACGAAGTCGGCGCCTGCCGCGTCTGCGTCGTCGAAGTCAAGGGCATGCAGCGCCTCGTTTCGTCGTGCAACACCCAGGTGCGCGAAGGCATGGAGATCCTGACGCGCTCCGAGAAGGTCCGCACGGCGCGGCGCCTCAACGTCGAACTGATTCTGTCGCAGCACAACATGAACTGCCCCACGTGCCACCGGAACGGCAACTGCGAACTGCAGAAAATCTGTGCCAACCTGGACGTGGACTATACATCGTACCCGATCCGGTACCGCCAGCATCCGTGGGACAACACGTTCCCCCTGATCCGCGACGAGACCAAGTGCATCCGCTGCATGCGCTGCATTTCGGTCTGCGACAAGGTCCAGGGCATGCACGTGTGGGACCTGATCAACGCCGGCGCCCGGACCCGCGTGGGCCTGGTGCAGTATACGTGCACCCTCTGCGGCCAGTGCATCACGCACTGCCCCGTTGCCGCCCTGCGCGCCCGCGATGACAGCGAAAAGGTCTGGAAGGCCCTGTCCGATCCCGACAAGATCGTCATCGTGCAGGTCGCCCCGGCCGTGCGCACCGCCTGGGCCGAAGAGACCGGCATGCCCCGCGAAGAGGCGACGCCCCTCAAACTGGCTGCCGCCCTGCGCCATATCGGCTTCAAATACGTATTCGACACCAACTTCGGCGCCGACCTGACCATTATGGAGGAAAGCGCGGAACTCCTGGAGCACCTGAAAGAGCCCGACAAGCACAAGTGGCCCATGTTCACCTCGTGCTGCCCCGGCTGGGTGCGTTTCTGCAAGAAAGTGGCGCCCGACATGCTGCCCCATCTGTCGACTTCCAAGTCGCCCATGGCCATGTTCAGCGCCATCTCGAAGAGCTATTACGCCCAGCTCCTGCATGTGGATCCCCACAAAATCGTCAATGTGGCGATCATGCCTTGCGTCGCGAAGAAGTACGAGTGCGACGTGCCGGAAATCAATTCGGAGCCCGGCCTGAAAGATACGGACTACGTGATGACGACCCGCGCCCTGGCCCGCATGCTCCATGTGGCCAACGTCGATGTCGCGTCCTTGCAGCCCGAACCGTTCGACAACCCCCTGGGTGCCGGCACGGGCGGTGCCATCATTTTCGGTACCACCGGCGGCGTCATGGAGGCGGCCGTGCGCAACGCCTATTACACGGTGGAAGGCAAAAAGCCCGACCCGGACACGTTCATTACGTGGACCTGGCGGCAGAATGAAGAAGGCTCGTGGCGCGACTGCACCACGGCCATCGGCGGCGCCAAGATCCGCCTGGCCGTGACGAGCGGCCTGGCCAACACGCACGCCCTCGTCAACGCCATCCGCAGCGGCGCCGTGCAGTACGACTTCGTCGAAATCATGGCCTGCCCCGGCGGCTGCAGCGGCGGCGGCGGACAGCCCATCCACGCCGGCGAGGAGCTGGCCTGGGAGCGCGGCGAATACCTGCACAAGCTCGACCGCGCGTCGGAACTGCGCATTTCCTGCGAGAACCCGTATATCCAGCAGCTCTATAAGGACTTTTTGGGTGCGCCCTTGTCGGAAAAGGCGGAGCATTACCTGCACACCGACCAGAGCAAGTGGACGATATGAACCACGGACTTTGTAATCCCGGATTTTGTAATCCCGGATTTTGTGAACCCCCAGGATATACCACAATTTTGAAAAACCGCTTTTTTAACACGTGTCACGAAAATACGTGTTTTTCCAATACGTACTAAAAACGGGATTTCGCTTTTTGTGGATCATCCTCCACGTCTTCCTGTCAGCGGCACTGTGGCCCGAGGGGGCCTTGGGTCAGAAGGGCCATAGGTCATTGGAACGGGGCGAGGAGTTTCAGATATGAAAAAAAGGAGCACTCGGAGATGGCAAGAATCGTAAAAGTAGAAGCGGATATGGTATCAATCGGGATGCCTGACGGCAGCCTCGTGACGGTACCGCGGTCCGAGATCCCGTTTTCCGTGAAGGAAGGCATGGCCGTGGAGGCCTACCGGGACGAAACGGGCCATGTTTTGGTAACGCGGGGAAGCTCCAAGCGGGTCAGCAAGATCATCTATATCCTGCTGGCCGTCTTTCTGGGCAATTTCGGCATCCACCGCTTTTATGCCGGCCATACGGTGGCGGGCATCTGCTACCTGGTTGCCACAGGTATCGGCGCCCTGCTGGCGTTTATCGGCATCGGCCTGATCTTGGAAGGCATCGTATGGCTCGTCTGCCTGTACGACGCCATCAAGGCGGCTTTCAAAACAAGCGACGCCGAAGGCAGGATTGAGATTTGAGTCAGGATACCTGACAAGTTTTACGACAGGAAAGCCGTACCGCCCTCCTTCCGGAATGAACCGGGGGAAGGACGTGTACGGCTTTTTTGTTTTACCCTTTTTGCCTTTTTCTATCTTGCCCGTCCTGATACGGCTCTTCGCACTGGTCGAGCCCCAGCCCGCGCCAGATTTTAGCCCTCTCACGGCGGCGTCTCCGCTCCTCTCCATCGGACACACCGAGTTCGTGCAGCAAGGCCCGCTGCAGAAGCTTGGAAAAATTGAGCCGGCGGGCGATGGCGGCATACTCGAAATCAGGGAACTCGACGGTATACGTAAAGTCCTTCGTAAGGTAAAAAACAGCAGGATAGGCACTAAGCATGGCCTCTCTCCTTTTCTTGATATAATGGCGCGCGAACTATCCATTTTTTATTATAGATTTTTCTGATGATTTCGACAACGTGAAATTGCAGGGATTCAACAAAAAAATCGTGCAGGGACGTCCCCTGCACGAAGAACTCCGGAACGGCCGGGGTGGAAGACGGTCTGTCCGCCTTTGCTACCCTGGGATTGCCGTTCCTTCCTTTTTTCTTACCTTTTCCTTCTATCTTCCTGCCATGCCCCTGCCGCTTCGTATTATTGTTTTGCGGCCGCTTCCGCCGAGAGTTTTTCTACGAGGGCCGACAGTTTGTTCAGCTGGTCGCTCATGGCGGCAAGCTGCTCGTGGACCTTCTGGTTGTCTTCGCGGAGGGTCTGGTTATCCGTACGGAGCTGCCGGACTTCGCGGGTCAGGGCCGTGCGGCTCTTGAGGTTCGTGCCGCGGACAGGATCCAGGGAGAAGGTGATGCCGGCGTTGAGCATATTTTCGCCGCCGCCCATGCTGCCGCCCAGGTTGAGGCGGACCCTCTCGTCAGGCTGGAAGAAGGCGCCGATTGCAGCAGCGTTGGCGCTGCGGTAGTGGCCGAATCCGGCAGCAAAGTTGAGCTTGTCATCGGGATCGTATTCCAACGGATGGAGGGCTGCCAGGGCGGCCGAACCGGCGCCGACGCGGTCCACCCGGCTGCCCAGGCGGCCGATGGCATTGCTCACGTTTTCCATGGCCCCGCCCAGCTGGCCTACATTGACGGCATCCGTTGCCGCCGTGCCGGCCGCTACATCGTGGATTTGCTGGCCGCCGACCGAAACATTGCTGTTGCTGATTTCGACCGCATGGGTTCCGTCCCCTTCTTTGGCGATGGTGATACCGCTGCCCGTGACGCTGGTGCCGGCGGCACCGCTGCCGTTCCGGACTGTAAACCCGTCGGTGTTCATGGTGCTGTTGCCGGCCGACACACTGTCCAGGCCCGTCAGTTCGTTCGAAAGCCGGATGCTGAGGCCTGCGGTGCCATCCTTGACGACCCCGATGTTGCCGGTAGTCAGTTTCGATGTATCGGTCTGGCCGCCGGTCAACTGCAGGGTTTCGCCGATACCCACTGTCACGGATCCGCCGTCGTCGCCGGCAAAGACCCGCCCGCCGGCCACGGCCTGGCCTGCAATGGCCTTGACATCGCCGATGTTGGCAGCGTTACCATTGTCGCTGTCGTTGTTTTGGACGCGGCCGCTTGCCACATTGGTAATATTCTTGCCGCCCATGTCGATGCCCTGGTCATTGAGGGTGATGCCGCCGGCCTTCAGGCTGCCGTCCGCTCCCAGGTCGATGTCCTTGTTGAGGCTGATCTGGAGGGCCTTGTTCTCCGCGTCCACGGACGTGGTGATGTTCCCGTCGCCCTGGATGGAAATGGCTTTGCCCAGGTCCTGGCTGACTGTGTTCCCCTTGTCATCGGCCAGGGCGAACCCGCCGCCCTGGGAAGCCTCCGTAATCTGGCTGATGGCCTGGCCCACTGCTTGTTTCAATTGGCCTTCCGTCGCGGCCCGGCTGTTCACCACATTGTCCGCGTCCCAGGTCGTGTTGGTCAGCCCCGTGATGGTACGGCTTGTCCCGGAGCTGGAAAGCGTCAGTCCGCCCGTCATCGTAATGCTGTCCAGGCCCGTCACGTCCTTGGCCAGCTTGATGTCAAAGCCTGTTCCGTCGGCCTTGGCCACGACGCCGATGTTGCTGTCTGTCAGGGCCGAAGGATCCGTCACGCCGCCCGTCAGGGCCAGGGTGCTGTTGAGGGTACGGTTGACCGTCGCACTGGAACCGGCTGCCGCGCCGGCATCGCCTGTGAAGGACAGGCCGTCGCCCAGGGTCGCCACGACCTGGTAATCCGTCGTATCCGTACCCAACGTCCCTGTCGTGTAGATCAGGCGTTTCGCACCGTCCGTCCCGGTAAGGTAGGGCTGCATCATATAGCGGCTGCCCACCGCCAGGGTCGAATAGTCCCCGTTGCGGTCCTGGCCGTTGATCAGGATCTGCCCCATTTCGTCTTCATACCCGGCCTGAAGGCTCCGGGTGAGGAAATCCTTGTCCAGTTCCACATAAAGGGCATTGGTTTCCGTATTGAGCTTCACCTTCACATTGCGGGCCGAATAGGAATCATCGCTCTTGGTGCCCGTACCCAGGATGGATACGGTATCGCCCAGGTCCGCATGGAGCAGGACTTTGTTGCCTTCTGCATCGACCGTGTTGCCGACGAAATCCAGCCCCTTCTCCGTGACCGCGTCCGTCAGGTTCGAGGCCGCCGTCTTCAGGTCGCCGATGGTGGCTGCATAGTTCAGGGTCGCGCCGTCCGCGTCCTGCAGGGTGGTCCCGTCGAGGCCGCTCTTTACATTGACGATCTGGTTGCCGCCGTTGTTGAGTCCTTCCGTAGTCAGGGAAACCAGGTTGTCCGTACCGGTCGTGCCGGCTTTCCGGAAGGAAAGGCCGCCGCCGTTGAGGACCGCCGTATTGCCGCCCGCGTCTTTAAAGGTGGCCGACGTAAGATTCAGGTCCTTGCTGAGGCTGATTTGGAGGGCCTTGTTGTCTGCGTCCGCCGCCGTGGTGATGTTCCCGTCCCCCAGGATGGCGATGGTTTTGCCCAGGTCCTGCTTCACCGCGGCACCGCCGTCAGCGGTCAGGCCGAATCCGCCTGTCGCCTGGTCCTGGCTGCTGAGCCTGTCGCTGAGGGCTTTCAGCTGGTCTTCCGTGGCAGCCCGTCCGGACACGATGCCCGTCCCCGTCCAGACCGTATTGTCCAGACCGGTCAGGTAATCGCCCGTGGTGCTTCCCACAGACTGGGTTCCCAGGACCATGCCGGTTCCCAGGGAAACAGAGGTCAGCCCCGTCAAATTCTTGGCCAGCCGGATGTCGAAGCCCGTTCCGCCGGCATTGGTCACGACGCCGATGTTGCTGTCTGCCGTCAGGGACGCCAGGTCCCTCTCGCCGCCCGTCAGGGTCAGGTTGCTGTTGAGGGTACGGTTAACCGTCGCGCTGGAGCCGGCCGCCGCGCCGGCATCGCCCGTGAAGGACAGGCCGTCTTCCAGCGTGGCCAGGGTGTGGAGGGTCTGGGACGCCGTGGCGTCGTCCTCGTCGGTACCGGCCGCCCAGTACTGGAGCCGGGGAGCGGAACCGCCCGTAGCGGCACTGTCCGCGAGAAAGGCCGGTCCGCCGTAATTCTGGACGACGGCGCTGTGGTTCCCGTTGGCATTGCCCAGGCGCAGCGAGCCATCTTCCCCGTTCAGGGCCACATAGGCCCCGTCCTTGCCCGTGGCCTTCACGGACCCATTGATTCCTTCCGCTTCGTCCGTCGCCGCGGAACCGGCGGTCAGGCTCGTGGCGGTCAGGTCGTCATCCAGCAAAATCCGGATATTGCCCTGGTCGTCGATGGTCGTCGTAATGTTGTCGCTGTTGTACGTGTGTCCTGCCTGCTGCTTCCCGTAGATTCCGATGGTATCGCCCAGTCTGGCTTGATAGGAAAGGTGCGTGGCTCCCTCCGCCAGGGCGCTGGCCGTGAAATTGAAGCCCGCGTCCAGCTCGGCCTGGGAGGCAATGCCGGAAATGACGATCTCCGTGGGATCCTTGCCGGCTGCTACGTCCGCGGCATTTGTCACATGAAGGGTGACTTTCCCGTCGCCATCGACGGTGTATTCGCCCGATGCGGTATCAGCGGCAACAAGACGGTCGTCCGCACGGTACAGGTTGCCCATATCCACCGTGATGCCGTCGTCACTCCCACTCCTCGTCAGGGTCAGAGTCTGGCCGTCGTCGCTCAAACTGCCGCTTGTCACATAGTAATCGTGGATTCCTCCTATCGTCACCGGATCGATCGTACCGGCGGTGTTTCCCCGGGTCAGGGTCAGCGTGGAGCTGCCGTCCGTATCATAGGTGATTCCGCCGCCGGTCACGTAGATGTCGGCCGCGCTGGCTTCGCCTTTAACCAGTTCTGCCACGCTGTTCAGCTGTCCTTCCGTCGCCGCCCGGTCCTCCACGATGTTATCGGTCTGCCAGGCCGTATTGGAAAGGCCCGTCAGGTAGGTGCCCGTCGAGGTATTCGCCCCGCCGCCGGCCTGGGTCCCCATAAGGGCCCCGCCGGTGCGGACCGTATCGAACTCCACATCTTTCTGCGTGGCGATGGTAAGGGTATCGTCGCTGCCGGTCAGTGCGATGTTGCTGCCGGCAGCAATGTTCAACTGATTGCTGGAAGGCGTCACATCTTTCAGCTTCGTGCCGTCCACATCGACTTCCCAGCCGGCCGTGACCGTCTGGGACACGGAGGCCAGTTCATCTTCCGTCGCGGCGCGCCCGCTGACATAGACAGGCGCGGCCGTATCCCAGGCAGTGTTGGTCAGCCCCGTCAGATAGGTGCCCCCCGTCACGGCGCTGCCGTCGGTATTCGTCAGGACCCACGTGCCGGTCCCGGTATAATTGCCCAGCCGGAGGGAGCCGACGGAACCTGTGCCTGCCGCGCCGTCCAGGGAAACAAGGGTGCCCAGGGTCAGGGCGCCCGTGGTGCCGTTGAGGACCGCCGTGCCGTCCCCGGCGCTTCCCAGGGTCAGGACATCGTTCAGGGTCACTTCGTAATCCACGGTCCCGTCGTCCGCTGTCGTTTTCGTGACCTTGGTGTTCTTTTTCCCGCTGCTGTCGCCGCTGACCGTCACCATGCGGGCGCCCAGGGTCTTCACATCGCCGATGTTGGCGGCGTTGTCATCCTCGTTATATACGGGCCGGTTCGATGTATCGACGCCCGTAGCGCCGCTGGCCACGTTCTGGATCTGCCGGTTGCCGGCCAGGATTCCGGAAGTCGTGACGGAAGGTCCGCCTGCGATGGTCAGGCCGCTGCCGTCCAGGGTCGAACTGCCCGTTTTCAGGGTGCCGTCCGTCCCGTCGAGGGTGAGGGCGCGGGAGCCCGTACCGACCGTGACTTTGTCGGCCGTCAGCTGCGTATCCATGAGGATTGTGATATTGCCGTCCTCGTCCAGGGCCGTCGTCAGGTTGTCGGTCTTATAGGTATGGCCGGTCTGGACATCGTGTCCCTTGATGGACACCGTGTCGCCGAGCTGGCGCCGGACCGTCTTGTCCGTGGTCCCGTCGGCCTCCTTCGTGTTCGTCGCGAAATTCAGCCCTTTGGCGATGTCTGCCTTATTCTCCGCGACGCCGGCCTGGTTCGCCGCCGCCACATCGGACACGCTCTGCAGCTGTCCTTCCGTGGCCGTCCGGTCCGGTGTTTCCGTGGAGGCGCCTACCGTCCAGGTCACGTTGTCCAGGCCTCTCAGGTAATCGCCGGTCTCCGTCGAAGCATCGCCTGCCAGCTGGGTTCCCAGGACCACGTTGGTCCCCAGGGAAACAGAGGTCAGGCCGGTCAGCTCCTTGGCCAGCTTGATGTCAAAGCCCGTTCCGCCGGCATTGGTCACGACGCCGATGTTGTTTTTGTCTGTCAGGGCCGAGGAATCCGTCACGCCGCCCGTCAGGGCCAGGGTGCTGTTGAGGGCACGGTTGACCGTCGCGCCGGCATCGCCCGTGAAGGACAGGCCGTCTTCCAGCGTGGCCAGGGTGTGCCGGTCCCCGTCGGATGCCTGGTAGCGCAGACGGGCGATACTGCTGTCGTCCAGGGCCGCCTCGCTGTCCGTACCCTGCCCCGCCGTAATGGCCGTCTTCACATATTGCGTGCTGTCCTTGGACGGCCCGACGATGTATATGGTGCCGGCATAGCCCGTCACCGTGCCATCGCTGGCCTGGCCGGCCGTCACACTGTCCACGCGGAGATTGTTGTCCAGGCCGATATTCAGCTGCGAACCGTCGGAACTGGCCGTGACGCGGATATTTTCTCCCGAATACGCCGTCGCCTCTTTTCCTCCCGTGCCCTGGATCTGGAGCGTGCCGCCCTGGGCGACATGGACCGTCGTGTCCGTATTGTTGCCCTGGAAATTCAGGCCCTTCGCCTCCACCGCCTGGAGCTGGGACAGGTTGACCGCGTCCGTGCCGTCCGTACCGTCGGCCACGTGATGGACCTGGTTGCCGCCCAGGGAGACCGTATCCCCCTGGAGCACGACATTCTTCGTGTTGTCACTGGTGTTGACAATGGTGATCCCCGCCGTATCAACGGTCGTATTGCCGGCCGTCAAGGAGCCGTCGGACGTCAGATCCACGTCCTTGGCCAGCCGGACGTTCAAGACCCCGTCCGCGACCTGGACGCCGATGTTGTTCTCTGTCAGGGCCGAGCCGTCTGCCCCGCCCCGGATATCCAGCTGTTCGCCCGGGCCCTTGGAAAGCGTCGCGGTCCCGGAATTGTCCCCGCCGAATACCAGCGGGTCTGCGGCTTTGCCGATGTCATAGGAAACGCCGTTGATGACCAGGCTCTTCAGTTCCTGCGACCCTTCAGGGGCATCGTATGTACCGGCCGTGACCCTGGAACCGGTCGGGAAGGTCTGCGTGACCGTGGCGCCGCCCGTCTGGTTCGACAAGGTGATGTAGGTATCCGTGCCGTCCGTACCGCCGCCGCCGCTCACCGTGACAGCCCCCTCCACGGCCTGGGCGGCGTCAACGCCGTTGCGCATGGCCGTAATCGTCACCGTCGGCGCCTCTGCCGTGCCGCCGGCCGCCATGTCGACGGACTGGATGTCATTGTGGTACAGGGCCGTATCGTTCTGCACCAGCGTATCCAGGTCATTGTTGTAATCCGCGACCCGGTAGGTGCTCATGGTGGCCGTGGAATCCGTGACCTGCGCCGCCCAGTAGCTGTAATAGGCCCCGTCCTTGTAGACCGTCTTCAGGATTTCGTTGTGTGCGCCGTAGACCGTCCCCTTGTAGACTTCCGTTCCTTCATAGTTGGTGAAGACACCGACCTTGTCCCCGACGACATAGATATTCGACGGATCGACCATCGTCCCGTCGTAGGTATACCGGCTGAGCGTGTCATTCCAGACGAGTTTGGATCCCGCCGTGGCGGTCGTCACAAAGCCCAGGGGAAGCCCCGTATTTCCGGCGGCGGCATTGCGCACGTTGGCATAGCCGTCGGCGTACGCGTAGGCATGGCCATTCCAGCTGGGGTCGTAGATGATGTAGTCCCAGCCGCCGGCTACGCCCGTCCCGCCGCCGGTACTCACCCCCTCGAACGCAGAGGCGGAAATCCGGTTCAAGGACTCGCCGGCGTTCGTGGCGGTGCCACTGGCCGAAACGAGGGACGAGACCGCGGCCAGGATGTCCGCCGGCTGGGTGCCGCTGCCGGTATAACTGACGTCATAGCGCTCGCCCGTCCGGGAAAGAGGATTGTACGTGCCGTCTTCCGTGCCGCTGACGACATACTCATCCCGTACCCAGAACCACTAGCCATCCACCTGGACCTTATTGTACGTGGCACCATTGATGACCCAGGTGTTTCCGCTGGGATCCCCCGAAGCGTACTTGAAAGCCACATATTGATTCCTTTGAATGATCCCGGCCTCCGGCTCTGCCGCCAGCACAGGGGAAACGGCCGCCCCAAAAGCCAGCAGGCCGGCCCCCACGGCGGCAGCCGCTTTCCGGCGGCGCAGCGTTCCTTTGCCATCCCGGCGGGCCAGTTCCGACACGACGACATAACAATTGCGCACGCGGTTCCAGATGACTTGGTAAATTCTGTTCATTGCCAAAATCCTCCCTGCATTCTTTTCCTGAACCCCAAAATTAAAATAAAAATGACAATACACAAACATTAGTTTTCTGATAAAACACGTTTGAAACATCTTTATGTTTTAATAAAAACTTTTTATTTAATTATGTTATATCGATTATATCAAATTCTTTTTATAAAGTACATGAAAATCAGATTTCCTGTAAAAATATCCTGAAACAGCATCCCGCTCCGGCATGTCCTGATTTTACCTTGTTCCCTTTTTGCAGTCTGTGTCCTCCCTATGGTACAATAACAGACAGGAGTAGGAATTTCCTAAACAAGAAAAAGGGGGACAAGGGGTTGACGGGGGAAGACGGAACGTTTAATTTACAGAAAATTGCAATGCTCCGGGGTTCCGGAAGAGGGGCCGTCCTCTCCGGCGGGCTGCTGGCATTCCTTTTGCTGCTGCCCCAGGCTGTGACAGCGGCGCCCGGCCCGGCAGGGGGACCGGGAAAGGGGCTGACCGCAGGCCAGGCCGGCAGCGCCCGGCAGGGAGCACGGGTTCAGGCATCCCGGGAAGTGGAGGCCGGATCCAATCCGGACCCGTTGCCGGACAAAGCGGAACCGCCTTCCAAAGCGGGGACATTCGAACTCCACGGCACGTTCCGTTACCTTTACGGCCAGGGCCGTTTCGACGGCCGGGCCTTGTCCCCCCGCACGGGCCGCCAGGAAGCCTTCCAGGACAAAATGATCATGCCGACGTTCCGCACGCGGCTCTACCTGGATTACCATATGGATGACCACTGGTCCGCCCATACAGCGGTCGAGGACAACCGCGTCCTGAATGACCGCGGGCTCGATGACCGGGCCCATGTGTTCCGGGCCTATGTCACCGGGAACTATCCTGTCTGGAGATATTATGCCGGCCGGTTCGGATACAAGTCCGGCTGGGGGAATGTCTTTGACACCACCGTCGACGGCATCCGCATCCGGGCCGAACGCAAAGGGGACCGGGCCGCCCAGCTCATTGCCGGCCGCATCGGCAAAGGGCGGAACCGGCGGGAAGGCTTTCTCGTTTCCACGTACAATATCGTCAAAAAGAAGGGCTTCTCGTTCGAGGGAGTCTACACCCGGTTCCGGAACGAAGGCAACCCGGACGGCAAGTGGAACGAGCAGGAAGTGGCCAGCCTGGAGCCCGGGTACTATTTCACGCCGACGGCCTTCCTCGGCTGGGAACATCTCTTCGCGAAAGGACGGGACCGGCGGGAAGACGTGGCCAGCCAGTACGGGTATACGCTGAATTTCAATCTGGGCGACTATTTTTACACGGATCCCGGCAGCCGGCGCATCCGACTCCATTATTACCACCAGCCCCAGGCATCGGTCATTGTCCATACCATGAACGGCTGGCCCGGCTTTTTCGACACGGCGGACCAGCGCCTGGGCATGAAAGGCTGGGGCCTCTCCCTGGATTATGTCCTGGCCCCGGGGGTCCTGCTGACCCTGGAAGGGTACGATTTGAAAAGCATCCGCAGGTCGCCCCTCCTGGGCGACCTGCGGCAGCGCGTCCTCGGCGGAAGCGTCACCTTCGGGTTCTGACCCGTCCTAAGGAACCATGCAGAAAGGGCAGCGCCTCAGCGCTGCCCTTTTTCTGCGGCTCCACTTGTTCCAACGGGTACCGGTCCGGATTCCGTTCCATGCCGTCCTTGTCCAGGACGTGCTGCTGCGAATACCAGCAAAGGCCTGCGAAGGCCAGCACGAGAACCGCTGCCAGGACAGCGGCAATGACGGCGGTTTTCTTTACCACGGAATCTGCTCCTCCGACCCGATCAGGGAACCGTCCGCCCCGCTGTAGTGGAACTGGTAGTAGTGCCGCCTGCCGGTGTGGTCCCGGTACGTGAAGCCGTCCGTCAGGAACTGGCTGCGGGCGCCGTTGACACAGGGTTCGCCGCGGAAGCTCTCCGCCAGGGCCAGATCCCCTGCGGGCAGGTCTTGGACGAGACGCTGGCGGAAGCTGCCGCCGTCGGGCACCGCTTCCACCTGGACGACATGGAAATCCTTCACGTAGCGGGTCGCCGTGTATTCCAGCTGCACTTTGGCACCGCCCAGGTTGAAGAAGGTGATTTCCACCGGCTGGTTCCCGAAATCAGCCAGGGGCCGCCAGGGCAGGGAGAAGCGTTTCCCTTCATATTGCTGCCGCAAGTCGTTGAGTTCCCCGACTGTATAGGTACTCTTTTTTGCGGCCGCCCCGTCCGTATTGGGGTCCGTCCCCACGTAAACTTCCTGCCGGGCGGGATCTGCCTCCGCCTCCCTGGTATAGTAGTATTGGTCACAGACCGGGCTGCCCTGCTTGTCCAGGTGCCAGAGGGAGAGGACCATGTTGCGGCCGCCGGTGCTGCCCGTGCTCAGGAAGCGGTTTCCGCCCAGATAATAACAGGCATCGCGGACAAAGCCGCTTTTCACGTGGCGGGGCCGGCCCCCCTGCTGGGTGTACAGGTTCGTAATCCGTCCCTCGGCGTCTCCCGTCAGGAGTTCCCCTTCGCCGTCGCCGTTGATGTCGGCCAGGACATAGCGGGTCTGGTTGAACACTTCGTCCGGCGGCAGGTTCCGGGCGCTTTCCCAGACAGCCATCAGGTCCTCCCGGTCCGGGGCGGTGTCCGTCTGCCCTCTGGACTGTTTCACGACCATATCCTGGAGCAGGGTCTGCATTTCCCCGAGTTCCTCCGTATAAACACCGGCCCGGACAGGCTGCGGTGCCGCGGAAAAGAGAGCCGCTGCCACGGCCAGGAGGCAGGACGCCCGGGCCAGGGCGCGAAGGCCCCGTCGTGCGGACTTGTTCCGCGTTGTCAGTACTGCCATCGTTTTCACCACCTTTGCAAAAAGAGGGAAGAGGAAACACCCCTTCCCCCGCCGGAAGCGGATCAGAACTTGCCGCCACCGCCGCCGCTTTCCGACGATCCGGATTTCTGCGGCAGGGGCCGTTCCGTCCGGTCCGTGTACAGATACTGGTCGTCGCTGACAACCAGGTGGAAGCTGCCTTCCTCGATATAGCGGGCTGCCGATACGCTGGGCGCCACGTTGCTCATGGTGCCGCGCAGCCAGCTGCGCACGCCCAGGGCGCCTGCTGCCGCCAGGACGGCGCCGGTCACCAGGGCCAGGATACTGAACCGGCCGGCAGGATCGTAGGCTTTGCCTTCTTTCTCGTAATAGGAGGTCAGTTCATCCGTGCCGTTGACAAAGGCCGTAAAGGCTTCGGCATAGTTTCCTTTGGAAAGGGATTTCGTGAACCGGCCGCCCAGGGCCTTGATGCCGGCCTTGTCGGAAATCATGGCGCGCATCTTTTCGTCCGTGCCGATATACCAGTCCCGTTTCTGCATATCCAGGACCAGGACGATGTTGCCCTTGCCGCCTTTGTTGTAGCGGCTCTTCAGGAGCTGTCCGGCGTAGGCGTCGGGTGTCACGGCGCCCAGGGACTGCACGGTGACGATGCCGATGCCGATGTTGTGTTTCAATTCCACCGCTTCCAGGGCTTTCGTGAGCCGGGCCCGCTCCGGCTGCTGCAGGAGCCGGGCGCCGTCCTGGATGGATTGGGTTCCGAAGAGGGGCGCAGCCGCCCGGGCCGCCGGCCCTGCGGGACCTGCCAGCACCGGCAGGCAGACGAAGGCCAGCGCCGCGAAGAAGAGTTTGAGGAAACGTTTCCCGATGGTCATATTGGCACCTCCTTACAGCACGTTCAGGGAACCCAGGACGAGTTTGGCCAGGAAATAGAAGACCGGCAGCAGGACCACGAAGGCGCCGGCCGTGTATTTTTTGCACTTGCCTTCGTCAATGGGCAGTTTGCCGACGAACTTCCCGCTTTGGCCGTTCATGAGGAAGGTGTAGGGCTCGTCCTGGAAGCGCGTGGTCAGGATCCACACAGGGGCCATGGCGTAAGACACCTTGTTTTCGGCATCTTTCGTGACAAAGGCTTCCTGCTGCTCGAACGAGGTGTACCCTGTCACGGTCTTTTCCAGTTCCCCCAGGGCCGCGTGTTCCACCAGCTCCTGGGCCCGGGGTGCCGCCTCGTCGGCCGCGACATCGTACCGGTCCGCCAGGTATCCCGCCAGATAGGACGTCGTAAAGGGTTGCAGGAAGGAATAGTCGTAGGGCCCGATGCTCTCCATCCACGTATCGTCCATGCGCCGGCTGCCGTCGACAGGGACTTTGGAGAAGGCCAGGGAGCCTTCCCGCTGGCATTCGTAATACTCTGCTTCCGTGACTTCGCAGTTCCCCCGGCGGTATGTCCGCACCGTTTTGGCGCGGTAGCTGCCGGTGGCCGTCACGCAGGAATCAAAGAGCCAGAAGGGCACGTACATGCCCTGGATGGAGTCGATGCGCGTATCGGACAGGAAGTTGTCCGGCAGCAGGCGTTTGCCTTCGTAAAAGGCCCGGAAGGCCTCTTTGGCTTCGTCCCTGGTCTTTTGGAAGGGGATCACGTAGTCCGGCCGCAGGGCGCCTTCGTAGCGGGCGGAAATCATCGTCGGGTTGCCGCAGTAGCAGCATTCCGTGGCCATGGTGTTGTCGTCCGTCACGATTTCGGCGCCGCAGGACGGGCACTGGAAGGCCCGGAGCATTTTCTGCTCGTCTTCGTTCCAGGCTGCGCCGGCTCCTTCCGTGTTCCATTTCTGTTCTTTCGCTTGTTCCGCCTTGGCGGCCTGCTCTTCCTTCCTGGCATAGTAGGCTTCCAGGTCGGCTACGGAGAGCCGGGTGCCGCAGTATTCGCATACGATTTCCGACTGGCCCGGCACATAGCTCAGGGGGCCCGTACAATTCGGGCATTTGAAGCTTACCGATGTATCCGCCATAACGTACCTCCCGTCTTTTTCATGTTTCCCTGTCCATCCGGCTCCTGCCTTCTCCGCGGAATCGGAAGGATGGCCCGGTCACATCTTGTCGTTGTCGTCAAAGGGATTGCCGCACTGCGAGCAGAACTTGGGCGGATGGTGGGGATCCGGGGGCTGCCAGCCGCATTTGTCGCAGCGGTACAGCGGTGCGTCCGCCGGTTTTTTGGTCCCGCAGTTCATGCAGAACCTGCCCTGGTTCACCGTGCCGCAGGACGGGCAGGACCAGCCGGCGGCCGGTTCCGGTTTCGGGTTCCCGCAGTTGATGCAGAATTTCCCCGTGTTGCCTTTCTGTCCGCAGCGGCAGTCCCAGCCGCCCTGGGCGGGAGCAGGGGCTCCCTGCGGCGTCTGCGCGGCCTGCGCCTGGTTGAACAGGCCGGCGATGTTGTTGCCCGTGGCGTTCGCCATGCCCATGCCCATAAAGGCCATGGCCGGGCCGCCGCCTTCGTTGGTCCCGACGGACCGCAGGAAGTCCGCCTGGGCATCGGCCAGCACACCGGCGGCCATGGCCGGATTCGCCGTGGCCATGCCCATCTGGATCTTCTGGATCTTCGCTTCGTCCTCTTCGTTCGCCTTGACGCTGTTGACACCGAAGGAGACGATCTCGATGCCGCGCAGCTCGCGCCACCGCTTGGACAGGACTTCGTTCAGGGCATCGGCCAGCTCGAACGTGCGTCCCGGCAGTTCCGTGTAATCGATCCGCTGGGCCGAGATTTTGGCAAACGCCGGCTGGAGGGCCGTCAGCAGTTCCGATTTCAGCTGGCTGTCAATCTGGCTGCGGCGATATTCGTCCGACTCGTTGCCGACGACGTGGGTGTAGAACAGGATGGGGTCCATGATCCGGTAGCTGTATTCGCCGAAGCAGCGGATGCGCACCGTCAGGCTCAGGTGCGTCGTATCGTCGACGGTGCGGAAGGGGATTTCGCTCGGCGTACCGTACTTGTTGCCGATGATTTCTTTCGTGTTGAAGAAATAGACGCGCTGGTCCTTGCCGGGATCGCCGCCGAAGGTGAAGCGCCGGCCCACCTGCTTGAAGACGGCGACGACGCTGTCCTTGTTCAGGCCGCCGGTGAAGAGGGACGGTTCCGAAGACTGGTCATAGGTATACTGGCCCGGTTCGGCGCACACATCCACGACCTTGCCGTTTTCCACAATCATCATGCACTGGCCGTTATTGACGACGATGACGGAGCCGTTGGAAATGACGTTGTCCTCGGCCGTAGTGTTGGAGCTGCGCCCCTGGCTCGAGGTCCGTTTCCGGCCTTTCGTCATCAGGACATCGGCCGGCATGCCTTCGCAATAGATGAACTCTTTCCATTGATCGCCCAATACACCGCCGGCGGCACCCAATGCTGCTTTAATCAAACCCATGGTCTTCCTCCTTTTTACTGACTGAGGGGACTCTGTTTCCATTCCCTTGTCTGGACGGAATGGTTCCACTTTTCCGGTTTCATTGTAGCAGGAAAGGGGGGCCGGCCGGCCTAAGGAATTCCTCAGTCTTTGGGGAAGAAGCGCGGATTTATTTGCCGAAAAGGTGCCTTCCGTAGTATCATTACATAAATGGAACCCGGCCAGACCGGAAAAATCGGACGGAGGAAGGAACCATGGAGAGGCGCGGCTTTTTTGCGGACGTGGCGGCAAGGTACATCCGCCTTGCCCTGCTGCTTTTCTGCGCCCTGTGCCTGCTGTGCCCGGCCCGGCCGGCAGGCGCCGGACCCCTTCCGGCCCGGGATTCGGAAGCCGTGCTGCTCGTCCGGCAGGGACAGCCCCTGTACTGGTATCCCCGGGAAATCGACGACATCGTCTTCCTCGTCAACCGCGGCCTCTGCCAGGAAGAGATTTCGGACTGGCAGGATCTGTACCGCAGCCGGGCCGTCATCGGCATCGAAGACGGCGATGCCGACTGGAAGTCGGGGATCCTGGCCCTGACGCTGGCCCTCCGGGGCAGCTGCCGCGAACAGGATGTCCTGTCCCTCCTGACGGAACTGTGGCAGGACGGGCGCCTCGTGGTCCACTACCGGGGCCGGGAATACAGCCGGGACCATTCCGCTGTCGCGCCGGCGCCTTTCCCCGTGGAAATCCTGTTCCGGTCCGAAGCGGAACGGCGGCGCCAGCTCCAGGACCGGAACCACCTGGTCCTGGTCACGCCCCGGACCCATCCCCTGCACGTGACCCGGGGCCTGCTGAGCGACCGGCCCCTGGCCGGGGGCAACGCCCGGCCGCCGCAGACAGACCTGGAAGATCCCGAAACCTTCGAAGCCACCTGCCTGGCCCTGCCGGCCCTGCTGCGGCGCCACGTGGCCCGCTACCGCGTCTGGGCCCGGAACGGCCGCACCAGCCTGATTGCGGCTTACCTGGTCACCTTCGCGGCCATCTTCCTCGTCTTCGGCTTCCTGCAGCACCATACCCAGCGGCGGAATGTCCTGCTGGCGGCCCGCCTTGCCGAAGGCTCCCTGGTGCTGCTGGCCCTGGTGCGGTTCTTCAAACTGTACACGGACGAAACCTCGCCGCTGAACCGGTTCCTCTGGTACGCCTTCTATCCGCCCTACTTCCTCATCGCCCTGTCCCTGCTCCTGTCCATTTACTATATGACCCGGCGGCACGGCGACTTCCGCGTGCCTTCGTGGTGGAAGGGTCTGGCCGCCCTGGACGGGGCCGCGTGCCTGGTCATCCTCACCAATGACCTGACGGAAGCCTTTGCCGCGTTTCCCCTGGGGCCCGCGCTGGGCAGCAATGTGTACGAAATCACGCTGGCGGGCTCCCTCATCAAGTGCTTCCTGGCGGCCCAGTTCTGCGCCGCCTTCCTCCTCCTCGTGCGCAACAGCTGCGCCATGGTCCGCCACCCCCGGAAGAGGCCGGACGAGACCGGGGAAAGGGCTGATGCCGGGACGGTCCTGCAGTGGAAATACGCCCTGCCGGCGCTCATCCTGAGCCTGGAACTGGCGTACCATTTCTGCTACGGCATGAATCTTGCAAGCGCCCGCCATTGGGACACGTGCCTCGTCCTCATCTGGGGCTGCCTCGCCTTCGCCGCCGTGTCGGATTATCTGTACCTGCTTCCCGTCAACCGGGGCTACGAGCGGGCCTTCGACTGTTCCACGGTCTCCATGGCCATCTGCGATGCCGCGGGACACACGGTCTACGGCATCCTGCCCCGGCCCCATCCGCCGGAATCGGGCCTGGTCCTCCACCGCCTCCCGCTGGACAGGGGCTCTTTCTGGTGGCAGGAAGACCTGTCGGAAATCCGCCGCCTGCGCCATTCCCTGGATCTGAGCAACCGCACCTTGTCGCGCTATGTCCGCCTGCTCCGCCGGCGCCGGGAAATCCGCTCCCGCTACCTGACGCTGCAGCAGCAGAACCGCCTCTTTGCGGAACTGGCCGCCATCTGCGAATCCAAAAGCCACGCCGTACGCGTCCTCACGGGGCAATTGGAACGGCGGGACCTGGACCGGACCGGGCAGAAGCGCATCATGCGCCTGGTGAGCTGCCTCATCGTGTATCTCAAAAAGCGCTGCGTCCTGCTGCTTTCGTCCAAAGGCCAGGGTACGGTCAAATCCCTCGAGTTCATGATGGCCCTGCGGGAAAGCTGCGATTCTTTCACCGCAGCCGGCCTGCAGAGCGCCTGCACATACCGTCTTGACCGTCCCCTGCTGGCGGCCGGCGACGCCCTGGTCCTGTACGACCTCGCGGAGTTCCTGCTGGAAAGCTGCAGCCGCCTTCCCGGGGGAACGGTCCTCCTGAGCCTGGTGGAAACCGGCGGCGCCCTGCGTCTGGTGTGCCTTGCCAGTCCGGGCCTGGCAGGCATCCTCGCCGCGGCCGGCCGCACCATCGCCCGCCGCAAGGAGTGGGCGTCCTGCCGGACGGAGTTTGACGAGGACGACGACTCGGCGACATTATATGTCACCCTGAAACCGGAAGAAGAAAGGAGGCCCGCGCCATGACAGACCTCTATTTCCTCGACGCGCCCTGGCACCGGCTCCTCCTGCTGTACGGCTGCTTCCTGGTCTGCCTGCAGGCCTTTCTCCTGACCGAGGCCCCGCACCTGGGGGACCGGCGGCACCGTGCCGGACTGCTCCGGGAAGGAATCCTGCTGGTCTTTGCCATCCTGTTCGTCTATCCCCTCCTGGCCCAACCGCTGCAAGCGCGTTACCTGGGCGGACTGATCCTGCCGTCCCTGACAGGCTGGCGCTATGCCGCCGGCGCCGCTGCCCTGGCCACCCTCGCCCTGGAGCAGCGCTGCCTGCCCAGGGACTTGTGCCTGGCCGCCGCGGTCGTCCTCACCCTGCCCGGCGTTATGGCACGCCTGGGCTGGCCGGGCCTGGCGGCAGCCCTCGTCCTGTGGACCCTGCGGGAGTTTTTCGCGGCGCGCCTCCTCTGGCACCAGCGCCGGGACCTCCTGACGCCCCACACCATCAAGGCGGCCATGGACAACCTGCCCCTGGGCCTCGCCTTTGCCCGGAAAGACGGAAACATCTTCCTCGCCAACACGGCCTTCCTCGATTTGTGTTACCAGCGCTTCGGCCGGTATTACGGCGACCTGCGCCACTTCTGGCACGAGGCCGCCACCTGCCCGCCGGACCGGTGCCTCGCCCTCCAACGCCTCGGCATGGAGCTGTTCCTGCGCTTTCCCGACGGGCAGGCCGTCCTGCTCAGCCGTTCGGAACTGCAGACGCCGGACGGCCCCATGACGCAGATCCTCGTGAAAGATGTCACGGCCGAGGACGCTGTCAACCGGCAGCTCCAGGAGCAGAACGCCCTGCTGGCGGAACAGGGTGGGAAAATCAAGGACCTGTTGGGGCGCCTGGAAGAAATCACGCAGGAACAGGTGGCGACGAAGATCCGCTTCTTCATCCACGACCTGTTGGGCCAGCGCCTGGCCCTGGTGCAGCACCTGATCGACACGGACGCCGGCGGGGCCGCTGCCCGCGTCGCGCCGCTGCTGGACGAGGTCATCCGCGAAATGAAGATGTCCCGCGCAAGCAAGCCGGAAACCGTGCTGTCCAATATATTGTCCACGTACCGCAAAATCGGGATTACCGTGCATTGCCATGGCAGACTGCCCGAAGACGCAAGGACGGCCGAAGCCTTTGTGGACATCATCCGCGAAGGCCTGACCAATGCCGTGCGCCACGGCCATTGCGACAAGGTCGTCATCCGCCTGGCCGGAACGCGGGGCCGGTATACCCTGGATTTGTTCGACAACGGCGGCGGTACGGCAGCGCCGCCCCGGTTCGGCACGGGTCTGACGGGCATGCGGGAGCGCATGGAAAGTCTCGGCGGCGTCCTGCGCGTCGGACACCGGCCCCTCTTCCGAATCCATTGCGAAACGGAACGGCCGCCGGCGTGACGGCAGGATTGGAAAGGGAAGGGGACGGAGGAATCAGGAAGCGGGGAGGAATAGGGAAATGATCAAGGTATTGATTGTGGAGGACCAGCAAATCCTGCTGGACACCTTTACGAGCGCCATGCACAATTACGAAGACATCCGCGTCGTCGCAGCCATTGCCGATGCCGGGGCCGCGGACCTGGCGTGCCGCATGTGGCACCCGGACTGCGTCCTCATGGATATCTGCGCTGACGGCGACATTCTGGGCATTTACGCCACGGCGCGGATCAAAAAGGCGGACCCCGCCATCAAGGTCATCCTGATGACGGGGTTTCCGGAACTCAATTTCCTGGAGCGCGGCAAGGAGGCCGGCGCCGACAGTTTCCTCTACAAGACGTCGTCCATGGAGGAGTTCGTCGAATGCATCCGCGCCACCATGGCCGGAGTGCACCGCTATCCCGATGTCTCGCGGAACACCATGACCTTCGGCGCGGCCCAGTGCTTCCTGACCGAACGGGAGCTGGAGATCCTGCGCCTGTATTCGGCGGGACTGACGCGGCGCGAGATGGCGAAGGAGCTCTTCATCAGCGACAGCACCATCAATTTCCACATCAACAAGATGCTGGCCAAAACGGGCTTCAAGACGCTGCTGCAGCTCGCCATCGAAGCGGCGAACAAAGGCTATATCAACGTGAAATCGTAAGGCAGGAATCAACACCGCCTGTCTAACGGGCGGTTTGCTCTGCGGCTATAAGCCGCTGTTACCGGCCAGCGTCTAAAGGCGCTGGCTTTCACTTTTGTTCAAGCCGTATTGCCCTTGACTCGTAGCAGCTCCTAAAGGAGCTCCAGTATTACTTGCCTGGACTCTTGAACGGATCCTCGTACTCTTTTACGCTTAATTTGTCCATCGCTATATCATCGTGCTGCTCTTGCTCCCTGATATATTTTGCAATGGTGGCCTCATTCACTTCTACCGTGCTAACGTAGTATCCCGCTGCCCAGAAGTGCCGATTTCCAAACTTGTATTTCAGATTGGCATGCTTGTCGAAGATCATCAGGGCGCTCTTACCTTTCAGGTAGCCCATGAATGATGACACGCTGTACTTGGGTGGGACGGAGAGCAACAGATGCACATGGTCCGGCATGAGATGCCCTTCTATGATTTCCATACCTTTGTATGCGCATAATCTTTTGATAATATCCCGAATGCTTTCCCGGTATTGATTATAGATTATTTTTCTTCTATACTTAGGTGTGAACACCACATGATATTTGCACATCCATTTGGTGTGAGCTAGGCTTTCGGCCTTAGTTGACATAGGATCACCCTTTCTTGTTACAATACGGCTTGAACATCTGTATTATAACGTAGGGTGATTTTTTTGTATAACAATTTGACTCCACCCGCATAGCGGGTGGTTCTTTGTTTCGCACGCTTCCCTATTCGGTCGCGTGCTCAACAGTGTCACGACACATAAAAGGAAAAGGATTGCGGCCTCTGGGAGGCCGCAATCCTTTTTTTCGTCAGGGTGCTTATTCCGCTTTTCGTCAGGGTCCCTATTCCACCAGCCGTACCCGGCCGGCCGGTTCCGCGTAGGGTTCCCCGACGGTGCCGCCCAGCTCCGCCAGGAAGTTGAGGACGGCGTCCGTATCGATGTAGCCGGTACCGCGGATTTCGGCCGCCCCTTCCTCTGCCAGGGCGCCGTAGGTATCGCCGCCGCGGCAGAGGAACTCCGGCGCGGCGAGGACGTATTCCTTGTCCGGGTCAAAGGGCTTGCCATTGATTTCTTCCACGGTGACGCGGCTGCCCGGTTTCGCCGGGGCAAAGTAGGTGGAATTCGGATACTGGCGCCCTTTTTCATACGGTACGCCCGTCCGGACCGTCACTTTGATCCCTGCCAGCTGCGGGAAGGCGCCATTGGCCGCGGGTGCCGTGGAATATCCGGCTTCGAGGATTTCCAGCAGGACGGCCCCTTTCAGTTTCATGAGGAAGAGCTGGTTGTTGTAGGGCAGCACAGCCGTTACGGAGCCGACCGTGACGGGGCCGGCGGGAATGCTCTTCCGCAGGCCGCCGCCGTTGACGATGGCCCCGTCCACGTCGAGGCCGTACGGTTTCAGGGCCGTCCGGGCCTGCCACAGGAAGGCGTCCGCCACAAAATCCCCGAGATTCGTCTCCCGGGTGCGTACGCCGGGATCACGGGACCCGTCCAGCAGGAACGGCGCGGTACCGGCCTGGCGGCCCATGGCCTTCTGCACTTCGGCGTTGTACTTGTTGGCAATCCGCAGCACTTCCTTATCCTGGCCGGTAAAGGTCACGGCCGGGGAGAACTTTTCCGTCCAGCGGTCCTCCTGCCAGCGGATGACGCCGATGTTGTGCGTGTAACTGCCCGTTTCCGCCAGCAGGGCCTTGCCGATATAACGGTTCTTGACGCTGTGGTCGTGGCCGTCGATAAAGATGTCGAGGCCCGTAACGTGCTGCAATACATCGTCGGAGCGGTTGCCTTCATTGCCTTCTTCGCTGCCCATGTGGCCTAGGGCGATGACCAGGTCGCAGCCCTGCCCTTTCAGGCCGTCCGCCAGGCCCTGCACTTTGTCAAACAGGGCCTGTCCGGACAGGAACGTAAGCCCCTCGACATTCTTCGGATTGGTCGAGGTATCGGTCGACGGCGTCGTCATGCCGATGACGCCGATGCGGACGCCGCCTTTCCGGAAAACGGCGGTTTCCCTGACCAGGGGCCTGTTCCAGGCGTCGACGAGGACATTGCACGACACGACGGGGAACTTCGCTTCCTTCACCCGCTGCAGGAGGACATCCTGCCCGTAGTCGAATTCGTGGTTGCCCAGGGTCATGGCATCGTACCGCGCCGCGTTCATCATGGCGATGGCCGACCTGCCTTTGCTGTAGTTCACCAGGTTGTTGTCCTGGATGGCGTCGCCGGCATCCAGGAGCAGGACATCGTACCCTTTGGCCTCGAAGTCCTTTTTAAGCGCTGCCACGGCCGCCATGCCGTAAATGCCGTCGCTTTGGATGTCAAAGCCGTGGGTGTCGTTCGTATGGAGGATGACCAGTTTCGAAAAATCCGCCGCCAGCCCGGCCGGCAGGTAAACGAACAGAAGGGCCAGTACACTCAGGAGCAGGCCGGCCAGCTGTTTCCTCCATTGTCTGTCTTTTGTCATGGTTCCTTACCTCCGTTTCCCTGCCGTCACTGGTTGCTGCCCTGCAGGCCCGCCGAAACACGGAGTCCTTTCAGGGAACCGTAGACATTGTTGAAGACACAATCCGTCAGCTCCACCTGGGAGGATACCATCCACAGGAGGGGCAGGTTCGTACTTGTGTCCTTGAAGGTGGTGCGCAGGCAGCGCAGGCCCGTGGAGTTGCTGGCGGAAATCAGGCCGTAGGTACAGTCGCGGATCACGCTGTCGTATACGGTGATGCCGTTGCAGTTCCGGGCTTCGTACCCGTATGTACCGCAGCCGTACAGGTCGGCATTCCGGATTTCCACACCGGACGTTTCGGCGAAGTTGAGGACGGCGCCGCTGCAGTAGCCTTTTCCCTGAACGTGGCCGGCGCGGAGGTTGGCGAGCTGCAGTCCGTGGCAGTTCCGGAAATTCAGGACGGGCTCGTACCGGTCTTCCTGCACGATTTCCGCCGTCACGGAAGCGGTATCACGCCCGCGGATGGCCAGGTTCCGGAACCCGCAGATTTCCAGTCCATAGTCCCGGTACAGGCCGGCCGGGCTGAGTTCGTTGTAGCCAAAGGGATGGATCAGCTTTTGCGCCCCATTGCCCCGCTCCCATTCCGAAATGTTGTACCGTCCCGGTGCCAGCACGATTTCCGTATCGTCCGCCAAGGCCTCCATCAGTTCGTATACATTATTGACGAAAACCGTCTTCCCGGCCGCCGAGCCCGTATGCGGCAGCAGCAGGACCAGCGCCGCCAGCAGGAAGGCCAGCCACCGGCATCCGGTTTTACAGGTCTTGTCCATCTTCATCCCTCCTTGTGTCTGTTGTGAAGTCCCCCGCGTCCTTCCCGCCGGGCGTCCCTTGTGCCCGGCGGGTGTAAAAAAACAGGGAAAAGTATTCCTGATTGCTTTTCTGCATCTTCATTATAGCGGAAAAGGATTCCCTGCCGTCCTAAGGAATCCCTCAGTTTTTTCGACAATGCTGGGTTTGAAGAAGCAGCATACCATATCCCCCATTTTTAATACGTGTCGAAAAAATACGTATTTTCGCAATACGTATGAAAAACGGGATTTTTATTATTTTGCATCCTCTTCCCATTCTTGGGTAGTTCCGTTTCCCCGTGTACGGCGGGGGCCGGGGCGGAAAGAACCTAAAAAAAGCTTGGAATCCCTCCGCAAAGGGTTCCAAGCTTTTTATCCGGAAATAGGGCGGATTTTACCTTACGGGACCACTTTTCCCATGGCCCGGCTGGCGACGATGTCGACGCCGAGGTCCAGGATATCGGGCACGACGACCTGGCCGGCCTGTACGGGGGCTTCCACTTCCACCTGGCGCAGGAAGCGGATGCAGTCCGCGACTTTGCCTTTGGGCAGCACGTCGGCCGAGACGACGGGGAGCAGGGGCAGCAAGGCGCCTTGGATGCGGACCGTCGTGGTCAGCATGCGTTTGGGGTCCGTCACTTCCTGTTCCGCGTATTTGGCGCCGCGGGGACAGGTGTTGCCCGTGACGCTCACGAATTTACCGTGTTCCATGGTGACTGTCAGTTCGCAGCCCATGGGGCACATGATGCAGTTCATCACTTTCGTTTCCATGTCGCTCCTCCTTAATCGGCCTTCAGTCCTACCGTGATTTCGTCCTTCATGATCGCGGTCTTATCCGCCGGAATGTCCAGGGTGATCATCTCACTCGGTTTGACGACAGGGAAGAGGCGTTTTACGAGGACTTCGCCGCCGCATTTCACTTCGAGGGTGACTTTGCGGGCCGGGGCGCCGACGCGCATGAAGAGGCGCGTGGCTTCGCCTTCCCGGGGAAGGTGGAGGACCTGGGGTACGCAGGTGCGCACGCCGTCGACAGGTTTGACGGCGACGGTGCTGACGACGGGTTCCAGTCTGCCCTGGGCATCGAGGGCGGCGAATTTGCCGGCAATGTCGGCTTCATCGGACACAAAGTCCACCAGGTCATGCACATGGACCACGTTGCCGGCGGCGTAGATGCCGGGCAGGCTGGTCTGGCGGTGCTGGTCGACTTTCGGGCCGTTCGTGAAGGGGGCGATTTCGACCCCGGCGGCACGGGACAGCTCGTTTTCCGGGATGAGGCCCACGGACAGGAGCAGGGTATCGCAGTCGATATCGAATTCCGTGCCCGGGATAGGACGCATCCTGGCATCCACTTTGGCGACCGTGACGCCTTCCACGCGGTCGCGGCCCTTGATCTTCAGGATGGTGTGGGACAGGTACAGGGGAATGTCGAAATCATAGAGGCACTGGACCATGTTGCGGGTCAGGCCGTTGGAATAGGGGCAGATTTCGCAGACCGCCTGGACCTTGCAGCCTTCCAGGGTCATGCGGCGGGCCATGATGAGGCCGATGTCGCCGCTGCCCAGGATGACGATCTTCTTGCCGGGCAGGTAGCCTTCCATGTTGACCATGCGCTGGGCCGCGCCGGCCGTGAAGACGCCGGCAGGCCGTTCGCCGGCCGTGCGGATGGCGCCGCGGGTACGTTCGCGGCAGCCCATGGTGAGGATGACCGTCCTGCCCCGGACCGTGAAGAGGCCCTGTTGCGGGTTGACGGCGGTCACCACCTTGTCCTGCGAAACGTCGAGGACCATGGTGTCGGTCATGGTCTCGATTTCCGGTTTGTCCTTGACCAGGTCGATGCAGCGGCCGGCGTAGCCCGGGCCCGTCAGTTCCGCATGGAAATGGTGCAGGCCGAAGCCGTTGTGGATGCACTGCTGCAGGATGCCGCCCAGTTCGCGGTCCCGTTCGAGGACGAGGATCTTCTTCGCGCCGTTGCGGTACGCGGAGTACGCGGCGGACAGGCCGCCGGGGCCGCCGCCCACGATTACTACATCATACATTTCCATCATCATTTGCCCCCTTCCGTTCCGCCGCCCGTGAATTTGTCATAGTAGAGATGCGAAGCGGCCCGTTCCTTGACGATGGAGGAGACGGGGACCTGCAGCTCCCGCGCCAGGATCTGCACGACACGGGGTCCGCAGAAGCCGCCCTGGCAGCGGCCCATGCCGGCGCGGGTACGGCGTTTGACGCCGTCGACGGTGCGGGCACCGACAGGTTCATGGATGGCGGCGACGATTTCGCCTTCCGTCACGGTCTCACAGCGGCAGATGACGCGGCCGTAAAGGGCGTTGCCGGCGATGACCGCCTTTTTTTCGGAAGCGGACATCTTGTTGAAGGCCTTTTTCCGGGGCAGGCGGCCGTTCCAGTTGCATTTTTTGCGCAGGGCCATTTCCTTGCCGAGGGCTTCGACCAGCACTTCGGCAATGGCCGGTGCCGCGGACAGGCCCGGCGACTGGGTGCCGGCGGCGTTCAAAAAGCCGGGGACGGGGGAGGCGCCGAGGACGAAGTCCCCCGTGCTGGATACGGCGCGCAGGCCGGCGAATTCCGTAATGGCGGCGCCCAGGGGCAGGTTCGGCACGAGTTTGCGGGCGCCGGCGATGATTTCCTCCATACCGGCCGGCGTGACGGCCGTGTCTTCCTTGTCGTCCTGGTCGTTGGCGTTGGGACCGATGAAGGTGTTGCCGTGCGTCGTGGTGCAGACCAGGATGCCTTTGGAGGTCCTGGTCGGGCAGGGGAACACGATGCCCCAGACCAGGTCCGGCGCGGCGGTCTTGTCGAACAAGATGTATTCGCCTTTGCGGGGCGTAATGGTGAAGGAATCGTCACCGGCCAGGCGGGCGACCTTGTCCGCATAGACGCCGGCGGCGTTGATGACGAAGCGGGTCTTGATGGCCCCCTTCGTGGTGTTGACGATGGTGACGCGGCCATCTTCCTTGACAAAGCCTGTCACGGCGCAGTCCCGGAGGACCTGGGCGCCGTTCTGGACGGCGCACTGGGCGAAGGCGATGGCGGCGCCGAAGGGCCACATGACGCCGGCCGTGGGAGCCCACAGGGCGGCTTTGGTGGTCGTCAGGTTCGGTTCCTTTTCCCGCACCTCGTCGCCCGTCAGGATTTCCAGGCCCGGCACGCCGTTCGCTTTGCCGCGTTCGAGCAGGACACCGAGCTGTTCCACCTGTTCGTCCGTGACGGCGCAGACAAGGCTGCCGCACCATTTGATGTCCAGGTCCAGGTCGTCCTGGAGTTCATGGTAGAGCGCGTTGCCGCGCACGTTCGTTTTTGCTTTCCAGCTCCCCGCAGGGGCATCGAAACCGGCGTGGCAGACCGCGCTGTTGGCTTTCGTCGTGCCGATGGACAGGTCCGGTTCCTTTTCCACCAGCAGGCAGCGCAGGTCGTACTTGGACAACTCGCGCAGGATGGCTGTGCCCACAATGCCGCCGCCGATGACCACTACATCTGTTTCTCTGAAAAATTCCATTGCCTTTTCCTCTTTTTCTGGCTGTCTCTCTCTATGCCTTTTTTCCGGCACCGGCCGGTGCCGGGGAGGGGACGACGGTCAGTCGTTCCCGCTTTCTTCCGGCGCCGCCGGGGCTTTGCCGGCTTCGCCGCCCATGATCTTCTCTTCCGGTTCGACCGTGGCAATGCCCGTGACCTTGTCGCCTTCGTTCAGGGAGATGGCTTTCACGCCCTGGGTGTTGCGGCCGATCTGGGAAATGTCGCTGACGCCGGTCACCATGATGATGCCGCTGGCCGTGATGATATACAGCTCGTCCTCCGGATGGACGATGGCCATGCCGGCCACATCGCCCGTCTTATCGGTCAGGTTGTAGTTGATGCGGCCCTTGCCGCCGCGGATCTGTTTCGTATATTCTTCCAGGCGGGTGCGTTTGGCCATGCCGTTTTCCGTGATGGTCAGGACTTCGGCCGCCGGATCCGTAATGGTATCCATGGCGACGACTTCGTCCTTGCGGTTCAGCAGGATGCCGCGCACGCCGTGGGCCGGACGGCCCATTTCGCGCACGTCGGTCTCGCCGAAGTGGATGGCCAGGCCGCCGCGGGTCGCCATGAGGATTTCACTGTTGCCGTCGGTCATGCGCACGCTGATGAGCTCTTCGCCCTCGTCCAGCGCCATGGCCCGCATGCCGCTCTTGCGCACCGACGTGAAGGCGGACAGTTTCGTCTTCTTGACGGTGCCTTTGTTCGTGGCCATGAACAGGTACTTGCCTTCTTCGAAGTCGGCCGTGTTGATGACCGCCGTGATCTTTTCACCGGGGCTCAGCTGCAGCACGTTCACGATGGCCGTGCCTTTGGCCTGGCGGCTGGCTTCGGGGATTTCGTAACCCGGCAGGGTGTAGACCTGGCCCATATTCGTGAAGAACAGGATATGGTTGTGGGTCCGCGCCAGGAACAGGTACTTGGCGAAATCGTCTTCCTTCTTGCCGCTGCCGCCCAGCTTGCCCACGCCGCCGCGTTTCTGCTTGCGGAAGTTGTCCGGCGTCTGGCGTTTGATATAGCCCTGGTTGCTCAGGGTGACGACGATCTCTTCGTCGGGGATCAGGTCCTTCACGTTGAGGTCGCCCGGGTCGTTCTGGATTTCCGTGCGGCGGTCGTCGCCGAACTTGTCGGCCTTTTCCTGCAGGTCCTGGCGGATGATGTCCAGTACCTTGCTTTCGTCCTTCAGGACGCCTTCCAGGTAATCGATGGTCTGCAGCAGGTCGACGTATTCGTCGTCGATCTTCTGGCGTTCCAGTCCGGTCAGGCGCTGCAGGCGCATATCCAGGATGGCCTGGGCCTGGCGGTCCGTCAACCCGAATTTTTCCATCAACGCGGCCTTGGCCACATCGGCGTTGGCGCTGTTGCGGATGGTATGGATGACTTCGTCCAGGTGGTCCAGGGCGATGCGCAGTCCTTCCAGGATATGGGCGCGGTCCTTGGCCTTGGCCAGGTCGAAGCGCGTCCGGCGCGTCACGACGTCTTTCTGGTGTTCCAGGAAATACTGGAGGATCTGCTTGAGCGTCAGGATGCGGGGCTTGTTGTCCACCAGGGCCAGCATGATGATGCCGAAGGAATCGCGCAGCTGCGTGTGCAGGTACAGGTTGTTCAGCATCACGTTGGGCACCACGTCGGAGCGCAGCTCGATGACGATGCGCATGCCGCGGCGGTCCGATTCGTCGCGCAAATCCGTAATGCCGTCGATGACGCCGTCCTTGACCAGCTGGGCGATGCTTTCCAGCAGCCGCGCCTTGTTCACCTGGTAGGGGATTTCCGTCACGACGATGCGGTGCTTGCCCTTCGCCATGTCCTCGATTTCGCAGCGGGCCTGCACCTTCACGATGCCGCGGCCCGTGTTGTAGGCCTCGCGGATGCCCGAGCGGCCCAGAATGATGCCGCCCGTCGGGAAGTCCGGGCCCTTGATGGCGCTCATCAGTTCATCCGTCGTCACGTCGGGATTGTCGATGAGCAGCTTCAGGCCGTTCACGACCTCGCGCAGGTTGTGCGGCGGAATGTTCGTCGCCATGCCGACGGCGATGCCTGCCGACCCGTTGATCAGCAGTTCCGGCACCTTGGCCGGCAGCACGGACGGTTCCTTGAGGGATTCATCGTAGTTCGGCACGAAATCGACCGTTTCCTTGTCGATGTCCTCCAGCATGGCCTCGGCCATCTTCGTCATGCGCACTTCCGTATAACGCATGGCCGCGGGGCTGTCGCCATCGACGCTGCCGAAGTTGCCGTGGCCGTCGACGAGCAGATAGCGCGTGTTGAAATCCTGGGCCAGGCGCACCGTGGCGTCGTACACGGACGAATCGCCGTGGGGATGATATTTACCTAATACTTCGCCGACGATACGGGCCGATTTCTTGTACGGCCGGTTCGACGTCATGCCTGCTTCCTGCATCGCATACAGGATACGGCGGTGAACCGGCTTCAGGCCGTCGCGCACGTCCGGCAGGGCACGCTGCACAATGACGCTCATGGCGTAATTGATGTACGAGTCCTTCATCTTGTTGGTCAGGTCGACGTCCTCGATTTTACCGCTTTCGGCGATATACCCGTCGTCGTTGACCAACTCTTCCGAAGTCTCCTTCGGATCTTTCGTATTGTCGTCCACTTTAACACCTCATTGTCTCAATACATTGGCGGCCCGATGTAGCCCAATACATCGTCCGCAAACTTCCGCGTCAGCCCGCGATATAGAACACGGTCATGCCCGTGTGGCACGTGAGGCGCACGCGGGGCATTTCCTTTTCCAGTTCGGCGTCGCTCATGACGTTGCTGACGGAATAGGGGATGTCGCGGAAGAGGATTTTCTGGTCCAGGGGCCATTTCACGCCTTCGAGGCTCACCATGGTCTCGTCCGTGAAGGGGAGCAGCGAGACGGCCACCGGCGATTCGCCTTCGGGCGGGTAGAAGGACACGGTCGTGCCGGCCGGGACGAAGACGCAGATTTCGCGTTCGTCGGCCAGGACCATGGCCTGTTTCTGGTGCAGGGCCTGGGCGCCGATGGACTGGAAGGCGCTGAACAGGTGGTCGAAGCGGCCGCCGAAGACGCCCGAAAAGACCCAGAACTTGTCGTCGTCCATCTGCTCCAACAAAAGCTGCAGGTCCGTGTAATCCTTGTCGCGGGGGTAGTCCCTCGTGAGGCCGGCCTTGCGGGCCGCTTCCCACGATTCCTTTTCGGCGCTGTCGCCGTCGCCCACGACGAGGGACGGCACCGTGTCCGCGTCGGCCAGGTAATCCAGGCCCCGGTCCGCCGCCACGACGGTCGTGTTATGGGGCAGGGACTTGAGTACCTGTTTCAGCCATTCCCGGGCCGGTTTGCGGCCGCCGGCCACGGCGAATACGACATCTTCCGGTACCGCTTCCGGGGATTCGGCCTGAAAGGTGACCGTACCCTGGGGAAATTTCAATGTGTCCATGGCAATCCCTCACTTTTTATGTTTGGACGGCGCCGGGGTCAGGGTGATGGTCATGCCGTCCCGGACGACCTTCCAGTCGACGTCGCCGCCCTTTTCGCGGAGCCATTCCATGCTCACTTCGAGGAGGCAGCGGTTCAGTTTTTCCTGTGCTTCCGGCGGGAGCATCATCTTCGCTTCCGCTTCCTTCTTCAACTCGCGCGGCGTGCGGCGGATGCGGCGGTGTTCGCTGTCATCGGTCAGCACGGCCGTTTCGAAGGATTCTTCTTCCGACCAGCCGCGCAGCATGTCGGCGTCGGACAAATTCTTTTTGATTTTCACGGTATGCTCCTTTTCTTACAGGTCCAGCACGGCCTTGGACGCGTTTTCCTCAATGAAACGGCGGCGCGGTTCGACCTTGTCGCCCATGAGGATGGAGAAGACGCTGTCCGCTTCGGCGGCATCGCTCAGGTTGACTTTCAGGAGTGTGCGGTATTTGGGGTCCATGGTCGTTTCCCAGAGCTGTTCCGGGTTCATTTCGCCCAGGCCTTTGTAGCGCTGGACCGTGATGTTCTTCTGGTCCCGGCCGATTTCGTCGAGGCGTTTCTTCAACTCTTCGTCCGTGTAGGCGTAGCTGTGCGCCTTCTGTCCTTTTTTGATCAGGTACAGGGGCGGCTTGGCGATATAGACATGCCCTTCCGTGATGAGGGGCCTCATGTAGCGGTAGAAGAAGGTCAGCAGCAGCGTGGCGATGTGGGCGCCGTCGACATCGGCATCGGTCATGATGATGATCTTGCCGTAGCGTGCCTTGTCGATGTTGAAGTCTTCGCCGATGCCGCAGCCGAAGGCCGTGATCATGTTCTTGATTTCTTCGCTGGAAAGCATGCGGTCCATGCGGGCCTTTTCCACGTTCAGGATTTTGCCGCGCAGCGGCAGGATGGCCTGGAATTTGCGGTCCCGGCCCTGCTTGGCGCTGCCGCCTGCGGAATCACCTTCGACCAGGTAGATTTCCGTCATGGTCGTGTCCTTGCTCTGGCAGTCCGCCAGTTTGCCCGGCAGGCTCGTGCTCTGGAGCAGGTTGCTGCGGCGGGTCAGGTCGCGGGCCTTGCGGGCCGCGGCGCGGGCGCGGGAGGCCATGACCGCCTTGGCCACGATCTTCTTCGCTTCCGCCGGGTTCTCTTCGAAGAACTCATTCAGCTGGGCCGTCACCAGGTTGTCCACGATGCCGCGGATTTCGCTGTTGCCCAGTTTCGTCTTCGTCTGGCCCTCGAACTGCGGTTCCGCCACCTTCAGGCTGATGACCGCCGTCAGGCCTTCGCGGCAGTCGTCGCCGCCGAGGTTTTCGTCGTTGTCCTTGAGGGCGCCGATTTTGCGGGCGTAATCGTTGATGGCCCGCGTCAGGGCCTGCTTGAAGCCCGACAGGTGCGTGCCGCCCTCTTCCGTATTGATGTTGTTGACATAGGTGAAGATGTTCTCATTGTAGCTGTCGGTGTATTCCATGGCGACTTCCACAATGGTCGTGTCCTTCACGCCTTCCACGTAAATCGGGGCGGCGTTGACTTTGTCCTTGTTCTGGTCCACGTAGCGGACGAACTCGATGATGCCGCCTTCGAAGTGGAACGATTCGGACTTGCCCGACCGCTCGTCCGTCAGGGAGATCGTGACGCCCTTGTTCAGGAACGCCAGCTCGCGCAGGCGCAGGCGCAGCGTGTCGTAATCGTAGACCGTCTCGGTGAAGATCGTGTCGTCCGGTTTGAAGTGTACGATGGTACCCGTTCCTTCGGCCGGTCCTTTTTCGTAGAGAGGACGCGTCGTCTTGCCGCGGGAAAATTCAATGCCGTAAGCCTTGCCGTTGCGGTGTACTTCGACTTCCATCTTCTCCGACAGGGCGTTGACGCAGGAAACGCCGACGCCGTGCAGGCCGCCGGACACCTTGTAGCCGCCGTCGCCGAACTTGCCGCCGGCGTGGAGCACCGTCATGACGACTTCGACGGCCGGTTTGCCCGTTTTGTGCATGTCCACGGGGATGCCGCGGCCGTTGTCGCGGACCGTGATGCTGTTATCGTGGTGGATCGTCACGGAAATATCCGTGCAGAAGCCGGCCAGCGCTTCGTCGATACTGTTGTCGACGACTTCGGACACCAAATGGTGCAGACCGCGGGCCGAAACGCTGCCGATATACATGCTCGGGCGTTTGCGGACCGCCTCCAGGCCTTCCAGGACCTGGATCTGCTTGGCACTGTACTGGCCTTTGACGGCCGTCGCTTCTTCGATTTCCTCCGTGATTTCCGCCTGTTTTTCTTCTTCCATGGCGCGGATCTTTTCCGGATCGCTTGCCTCCATGTCCCGAAGCAGGTCCTTCGGGTCTTGCGTGTTCTTATCGGTCATCATTTCCTCCAATACTTAACAGTGTGTGGTCACTGACCCGTTTCTGCAGCGTCACCGCCGAAATGGCAGACAGGTACAGGACCTGGTCCGTCAAAACGCAGCTGTCGACGCTGCCGTGGTCCGTCAGGTCGCGGATTTCGTAGGGAGTTCCGTCGCGGCGGCGGAGCTGCCCGTAAAAAGGCGTGTCCTTCACACTGAAAATACCTATGATTTCACTGCTTCGGATGAAGCACCCTGTTCCCAGATGTACGTACATTCTTGTTCTTCCCTTTCAGATAGGCCAGCACATCGCCCTGTTCCTGTTCCGAAATCAGGTCCAGGGGCCGGTGGCATTTGAGCTGCACGGCGATGCGCTTTTCTTCGGCCGTCGCGACGCCGTTGCGCACCCGCTCGAAAAAGTAGTTGTCCACATCCTTTTTCACGGAGCGGAACGTGATTTCGTCGCAGGGCACGAAGGCGCCCACTTCTTCGGCGCGGCGCACCCAGGGGCGCCGCCGGATGATCTGCCACAAGGCCCGTTCCTGGTGGACGCGGTATTCCCGCTCGCAGGACGGGCACACCGTCGCCGTACTATCCAGGTAGGCCCCGCAGCGCGGACATTTGCGGAGCTGTCCGGCCTGGTACATCTTTTCCAACTGGGCCTGCCGGCAGGCGGCTTCGAAAATGCGGGGACGCAGGTCCTCGTTCCGGATGGGCGGCAGGCTTTGCCGGATCCGTTCCTTTTCCGCGTCCGTCAGGGGCGGCAGTTCGCGCTTGGGCGGCGGCGCGGCGGCCTGTTTTGTACGCCGGCGCACGGTCCCGATATGGAAATGGATGTCCTTGACCGCTTTGGCCGGCAGCAGTTTGGCGATGCGGCCCAGGATTTCCTTTTTGAGCATGGTCAGTTCGCTGGCCCACACGGCGCCGTCCACATTGACGAACAGCCGGGAGCGCGCGATGAGGGCGGGCTGGCAGTGGCGGGCGTTGATGTCCCCCACGATTTCCGTCCAGTGCGTGTGCAGTTTATACAGCGCGTACTTGTCTTTTTGGTGGCTCCGGTACATAATCTTGCGCAACGTGGCGTCCACATGCCCGGCCAGGGGCTGTTCCACGTCTTCCAGTGTTTTTCGCATGCGCATGATCAGGCCTCGCGGATTTGCCCGTCTTCGATCTCGAAATAGCCGTTCGTGGCGAAATCGGGAATCAGGGCACGGTCGTTGACCGTAATGAATGTCTGTACCTTGTCATTGATGAAACGGACGAGCTGCCGGCGGCGGCTGCCGTCCAGTTCGCTCATCACGTCGTCCAGGAGCAGGACCGGATATTCGCCGGACTGTTCGCGGACGTATTCGATCTGGGACATCTTCAACGCCAGGGCGCAGCAGCGCTGCTGGCCCTGCGAGGCAAAGGACTTGGCGGCCCGGCCGTTGATTTCCGGTTTCAGGTCGTCGCGGTGGACGCCGAGGCCCGTCGTCCCCTGCATGATGTCTTTAAAACGCCGCTCCTGCAGCGCTTCCAGATAATAGCCTTCCCAATCACGGCCCGGCTCCTCCAGGGGATGGAGGACCTGGCCGTCGTTGGCCTTCATTTCATAGGACAGGGACAGGGTTTCCTTGTCCTCTGCCAGGGCGGCGTAAATGGGCCGGGCGATGGCTTCGAGCTTGCCCAGGTTTTCCAGCCGTTTTTGCAGCAATTGGGCGCCCGTTGACGCCAGGGCCTTGTCCCAGACCGAAAGCTGGTCCCGGCCCGCCTTTTCCTCGCGGATGTCCTTGAGCAGGCGGTTGCGCTGCTTCAGGGACCGGTTGTATTGCACGAGCAGGTCGTAATACAAGGGATCCGTCTGGGCGATTTCCATATCCAGGAAACGGCGCCGCAAGGCCGGCTCGCCTTTGACGATCTGCAGGTCTTCCGGGGAAAACATGACGACGTTCAAAAAGCCGTAATGGTCCCGGGCGGCCGTCCTCTTGCCGTCGATGCGTACCTCTTTCCGCCAGCGCCCGTTTTCCAGCAGGCGTTTGCAGCGGATTTCGTGCGGTCCGTCGCTCCGTTCCACTTGCGTCAGCACCGCCATGCCCGGGGCAGAGAATTTAAGTAAGTCCTCTTCCTTGTTCGTGCGGTGGCTGAGGCCGAAGGCGGCGTAGAAGATGGCTTCGAGCAGGTTCGTTTTGCCCTGCCCGTTCTTTCCGTAAAAGACATTCACCATGTGGTCGAAGCGCAGGGCCGCGTGGTCGTAATTGCGGAAATTTACAAGCTGCAATGTATCAATCTTCATGGCGGGTATTCCCCTTGTTGACCAGGATCTGCCATTCCTTGCCGACAGTGAGCACCTGGCCGGGATACACCTTTTTGCGTTTTTCGTGGATGACGGTGCCGTCCAGGCTGACCAGGCCCGATTCAATCTCGTACCCGGCCTGACCGCCCGTTCCCGTCACGCCGGCCAGTTTCAGCAGGGCCATGGCGGGAATGTAGTCCGTTTCAATCGTAATGGTTACTTTTTTCATGATGCCTTCCTTTATCAGAAGATGCCTGCGGACAGGCCTGTCAGAATACGACGCGGACAGGCGTCACCACGTAGGTGTATTCCTCGTCGTTCGTCGGCTTGATGCAGACCGGGCTCAGGGAATTGTTGAGGCCGAGTTCCACATCGTCCGTGGCAATGCGTTTCAGGATATCCGTCACATAGGCCGCGTTGAAGGCCACGTGGATGCCCTCGCCCTCCGTCTGGCAGGGCAGGACTTCTTCGCCCGTGCCCACTTCGGGGCTCGAAGACATGACTTTCATTTCATTGCCTTCGATGCTGATCTTGACGATGCTGTAATCGCTTTCCGTGCCGCTGCACAGGCTCATGCGGGAAACGGCGCCGGCAAAGTCTTTCGTATTGACTTTGGACCGGACGGCGAACTGCGTCGGCACCACGCGCTGGTAATCGGGGAAACGGCCCTCGATCAGGCGGGACACCATCGTCACATTGCCGATGATCACCATCAGCTGGTTGTTCAATAAGGAGAACTGCACATCTTGCGGCAGTTTGTCATTCAGGTTGTTGCTGATTTCCTTCAGCACCTTGGACGGAATGATGATGCTCATGTCATCGACGCCTTCCATGGGCAGGGTCTTGATGACCAGGCGGTGCGTGTTCGTCCCGACAAAGGTGATCTTTTGATTCTTGATTTCACACAGGACGCCGTTGAACAGCGGTCTGGCTTCGTCCTGGGAGCAGGCGAAAGCCGTCTTGTTGATCAGTTCCTTCATTTTGTCCTCTTCCAGCGTGAAGGTCTTTTCCGCGTTGAACGCCGGGAACTTCGGATAATCATCCAGGTTGTTCATGAGCAAAATATTGTAGGAACCGGATCCGGAGGTCATGTGGATGTTGTTCTGCTTTTCTTCCTTGCTGAACTCCACCGTGTCGCTGTTCAAGCTGTTGACCAGCTTGTAGAAGCGCTGCGCCTCAATCAGGATCTCTCCCTCTTCCTCTACCTGGGCCGGGATTTCCGAACTCATGCTGAGGCTGACATCCATGCCTTCCAGCCGTAACTTGCCTTCCTTCAAGGCCAGTACATGGACCGCTCCGAACACCGGAGTGGAAGGCTTCGCTGCTACGGCAGCCAATACGATTTTTACTGCTTTCGTCAATTCTGCAGTTGCACAACGGAACTTCATTTTGTTTGCTTTCCTTTCGTTTCCAACTTAAAAGCGCTTTTTTATATATTAAAAATCATCATCATCATCATCAGTCCTGTGGATACGGTGGATAAGTGGCGGACCCCACCTGATAAGCCCGTTCAGCCTGTGGATAACCCTGTGGATAGTGTGTGTAACTTTATCTACATGTTCCACTGCCGGAAACATTGTCCACCCTTGTCCACAAATTGCCCACGGCTTTTACACAGCTTTTCCACGGTCTTTTCCACAGGTCAGTTGCTGCCCTTGCGGATGTCCCGCTCGAACTGTTTCAGCTTCTGGTCGAAGAACTTGTCCTCGCTGCGCATCTTCTCGATGCGGTCCATGGCGTGCATCACCGTCGTGTGGTCCCGGCCGCCGAACTGGCTGCCGATGCGCGGGAGCGATGTATCGGTCATGGTACGGCACAAATACATGGCGATCTGCCGCGGCACGGCGATGTTTTTCGTCCGCTTTTTGCCCAGCATGTCCTCCATCTTGATTTCATAATGCTTGCAGATGTAGTTGATAATTCCTTCGGTAGTGACATCGGGATGGATGGAGCTGCCGAATTCCTCCAGGACCCGCTCCGTCGTCGCCTCGTCGATGTTGCCGTTCATCAGCGACGCGTAGGCGATGATGCGCGTCAGCACCCCTTCCATGACTCGGACGTTGCCCTCTACATTGGAAGCGATCATCTGGATGATCTCATTGGGAAGATGGGCATGCTGCGCTTCCGCCTTCTGCCGTAAAATGGCGATCCTCGTCTCCAGGTCCGGCGACTGGATGTCAATGGTCAGGCCATTGGCGAACCGCGTGCGCAGCCGGTCCTCCAGCTTGTCCAGGTACTGCGGCGAGCGGTCGCTCGAAATGATGATCTGCTTGTTCGCCTCGCGCAGCGCATTGAACGTGTGGAAAAACTCCTCCTGCGTACGCGTCTTGTTTTCCAGGAACTGGATATCGTCGATGATCAGGCAGTCGATGGTGCGGTACTTTTGCTGGAACTTCATAATCGTCGCATTCTTGATGGAATCGATCATTTCGTTCGTAAAGGCCTCGCACGTGATGTACTTGACCTTCGCGTGCGGATGTTCCTCCAGCAGCGCATTGCCCGCCGCCTGCATCAGATGCGTCTTGCCCAGGCCCGAATCGCCGTAGATGAACAGCGGATTGTAGACCGTGCCCGGTTTGTGGGCCACCGCCTGTGCCGCCGCCGTGGCGAACCGGTTCGAATTGCCGACGACGAAATTATCGAACCGCTTGTCCTTCGACAGATTCGTCTCAAAGGGTTCCTCGTCCTTGCCCTTCTCCCCCTCGTCCGGGAACAGGGACTCCGTTGCATACCGTTCCCGCTTCATCGGCGGCTCCGCTGCCGCCGGCGGTTCACTGAAGCGGACCTCCATGTTGAAGGCCCCGTTCTTCGTGATATCCCGTAAAATACCCGTCATGATCGGCAGGAACGTCTGCTCAATCGCCGTCTTCAGGCTCGAGCTGTAGACCTCGGCAATCAACGTGTCATTTTCTATCGTTACCGGCCGCATCTGCCGGATGTACATACTCAGATTCGTCTCACTCGTCGACTGGCTTAGGACATCCACCAGCGACTGCCAGACCGAATCCGTGTCGTATTGAGACATGCAATTCCGTCCTTTCTTCTTCGTTCTATTGTCTTGCGTTCTATGTTGATTTCTTTCTCTTTGGTTTGCGTATTTCAAGCGAGAAAAGACCACTCTTATTCTACCACAAACGGCCTGTTTTTACTATGTGTTTTTCACCTCCGTTTCCTGTATTTCAGCTTTTATGCACGTTTTGCAAAGTTATCCACAGTTACTGGTGGTGGGACACGAATCATTGTGTATAAAGGCGTGAGAGAGGAAATAAAAGTATTTAAAGGCAAACGGACTCCTGCAACAAAAATTTCCGGCACACGTCGCACGGCTCCTACGGTGCCGAAAATTTGTTGCAGGAGTCATCCTACTATTCGCTTGCTATGCCAAATGGTACATGACAGTAAAGCTTTATGGCTATATAATAAAATCAGTAACGTATGAAATAAGAATGAGTTATTCTCAATTTTTTACAAATCTAATTCTAAATCACAATGGAGGAGAAATGAAATGGCTAACCTATTTGATGCTTTGTTAAGCGTGTTGAAGCAGGATCAAAGATTTTTTAGTGATGATGGACAGTTGCTTCGCAATGCAGTATATGAAGCTGCGATGAAGATGGATACTAACTTGATTCACTTACTCCTTTCTAACAAAGAAACAAGAGCACGTTTTTTTAAAGAAGTAGATGGAATTTTTGTTTTTGATAAAGTTGGGTTTAGCTGGGTTATTAATAATCGGGAGTTTCTTCCGGACAGTTATACTCGTTTCAAAAATAAAATTGGTCTTGTAGATGAACATGGCGAAATGATTGCAACTTCAGGTAAGGTGGAACTTGTTTTCCCTTATAAGGATTGTGTTCTTGAAGGAGGACAGACTAAAGAGGATCAGAAACGGCAAGAAATTTTCTATAATGAAATATTGGCACCCGATGAAGTGGATAGACTGTTATATCCTAAAGTGTTTACATCTGCAAAAAGATATTCAAAAGATAATGTTGAAGATATAAATAAATTTTCGGAAAAAGATAACTTGATTATAAAGGGAAATAATTTATTGGTTATATCTTCCTTGTTAAAACGTTATGAAGGAAGGGTTAAATGTGTTTATATTGATCCACCTTATAATCCAAAGAGCAATGCTAATACTTTTGCTTATAACAACACATTTAATCGTTCAACGTGGCTTGTTTTCATGAAGACCCGGTTAGAAATGGCAAAAAAGTTTTTAACCAATGATGGAGTTTTAATTGTGGCAATCGATAAAAATGAACAACCACGATTACAGATATTAATCGAGGAAATTTTTCCGGAATATGACGTAGATTGTATTACAATCATTCACAATCCACGTGGCACTATAGGTACTAATTTTTCTTATACGCATGAGTTTGCTATTTTCGTAACACCGAAGGGGAAGAAAACTATATGCAGTAGGGAGCTTTCTGATAATGAAATAGAATGGACTCCTCTGAGAAACTGGGGAGGAGAATCATTAAGAACAGATGCTAAAAACTGCTTTTATCCTATCATAGTTAAAAATGAAAAAATCATAGGATTTGGAGATGTATCTGATGATTTATTTCACCCAAAATCGCAAACTGTAAAACATGGGGAAAAATATTATATTTATCCTATAGATTCAAAAGGAATAGAAAGAAAATGGAGATATTCCAGACAATCAGTTGATTCTATTATTGATATGCTCAAAGTAAAAAAAACAAAATCTGGATACGATATTTATTTTGGCAAAAATTACGGGACATATAAGACCGTGTGGACTGATTCAAAATTTGATGCAAGTGTAAACGGTACTCAGATGTTAAAAGAATTAGTTCCAAACACAGTATTCTCTTATCCAAAATCATTATATACAGTCGTAGAATGTGTGAAAGCAGTTGTAAAGGAGGATAAAGAGGCGCTCATCCTTGATTTCTTTGGTGGCAGTGGAACCACAGGACATGCTGTGATGGAAATTAATAAAAATGACGGTGGTCATCGTCGTTTTATTCTCGTTGAGCAGATGGACTATGTAAAGACTGACACGCTTGTTCGTAATTTGAATGTTGTTAAGGCCGGACTATAATTGACCCAAAGGGCCGGAAAAAAATGACCCACCTCATACCAAAATGGATTACCATAATAAGTGAGCAAACTTGTTAGGGGGTAGTCCAAAATGATAGGAAGTGGGCTTATTATGATAATACGCGATAGTGCAAGAAAAGGCAAGAGCGCATATGCTATCGGTAAAGAGCAGAATATTTCCAAGAACACGGCCAAGAAGTATATGCAAGTAGGTACTCTGCCGGAGCCACCTCATAAGCGCGGTTCCATTCTGGATCCCTTTAAGCCGCAGGTCAACCAGATGATGCACGATGGCATATTCAACTGCGTCGTCATCCTGGAGACCTTGCAACAGATGGGTTACACCGGTGGGAAGACCATCATCAAGGATTATGTCCACGTTTTTCGTCCGCCAAAGGCCATCCCGGCTGTGCCACGGTATGAAACCAGACCTGGAAAGCAGGCCCAGATGGATTGGGGAATCTGCCAGTATTTGGGCACAGATGGCGAATTCCACAAAGTTCCAGCTTTCGTCATGACTCTGGGATACTCTCGGACCCGATACGTGGAATTCACAAAACGTTGTGACCTCAAAAGCCTGGAACGCTGCATCCTGAACGCTTTTGAATATTTTGGCGGAGTCCCTGATGTCGTGCTGACAGATAACATGAAGACAGTTGTCCTGAAGCACGAGGCCGGGAAGACTATCTTCCTTCCCGCTTTCGAAAGCTTCTGTGCCGATATGGGCTTCAAGCCTTCCACCTGCAAGGTACGTCGGCCCCAGACAAAAGGGAAGGTAGAACGTTCTGTCCGCTATCTCAAAGAAAACTTCCTGCCCGGAAGACGTTTCACCGATCTGTACGACCTGAACCGCCAGGCTCTTCAATGGTGCCAGCATGTGAACGGCAAAAAGCATGGGACTACAGGGAAAATCCCTCTGCAGGAATTGACTGCAGAGCATCTGAACCCTCTCCCGCCCCAGGAGCTGCGCAACCGTTACCGCTGGGAAGACAGGCGGATTTCCAAGGATGGATTCGTCAGCTTCGACGGCCATCTCTATGGTGTGGATTGGCACTACAGCGGCAGAGAAGCCCAGGTCCGGCTGTACCAGAACCATGTGCAGGTATACGTAGATAACCTTCCTGTAGCAGATATACCGCTCTCTGAAGTAAAGGGATATTATGTTCCGCAACAGGCGCAATACAGCGGATTGGAGGCCAAGGAGGGCATTGCTTACCCTCGAACGGCAGGAATCCAGATGAAAGAAGATGTGGTAAAGCGTCCTCTGGCCCTTTACGACAGGCTGATGGAGGTGGTATCCAATGCTTGAAGTGGAGCATGCCAGGAAGCTCCTGGCTGAATTCAATATGCCGGAGGCAGCCTGCCAGCTGGATGCTCTTCTGGAAACGGCCACTGCAAAAGACTCGACTTTTATTTCGTTTCTCGACCAGCTCCTGAGCTTTCAGCAGAAGGAACGAACTGAGAAAGCCATCCGGAAAAGGATGAAAGCTGCACGGATCCCGACCGTGAAGACACTGGAGGAATTCGATTTTTCGTTCCAGCCCAGCCTGAATCCGAAACAGCTCCAGGAACTGCGTACACTTGCTTTTGTGGAACGAGGTGAAAATCTGATCCTGCTGGGACCGCCGGGAGTCGGCAAGACGCATCTGGCCACCGCGTTTGCGGTAGAAGCCCTGCACCACGGCAAAACCGCATACTTCATTACGCTAGCCCATCTTATTGAAGATCTGGAAAAACGACGGGAAAAAGGACTGCTGTCCAGGCGCTGCAAATTTTACGCCCGGCCAGATATCCTGGTGATAGATGAAGTTGGCTATATGCAGCTGAGCCGGCAGCAGGCAGAATTGCTGTTCCAGATTGTCTGCGCCCGCTATGAGCGGGGTACTATAATTATGACCAGCAACAAGTATTTCAGTGACTGGGGTGAACTCATGAGCGATTCAGTGATTGCGACTGCTATCCTGGACCGATTGCTGTACCATGCTCATGTGATAAATATTAGAGGTGAGAGCTACCGCTTGAAAGATCGTCTGCGTGTAGGCTTGAATCCGGCCGTCCCCCAGCCCGGCCTTGGGAAAACCGGCTTTAAGGACTTCCGGCCCTAAGGCAGAAGAAACATTGAATTTACCGTTTTATTGGGTCACTTTTAACCGGCCAAATGGGTCAAATTGAACCCGGCCTTGACAACTTACCGTAAATTTCTGAAATGAAAGCGTTGCAATTCTCGCTAATACGTTATTTATTTTCCAAAATATTTTACGCAACATTTCCTCATCTGGAGAGCCATCTATTGGAAAAATATCAATATTTACCCCAAAAGTCCCCAGTTGATTAAATCCATTATAAGTTTTAATAGTCCTGGTATCTTCTACCTCAGCAAATGTTGAGTACCAATTTTTATCTGTAAATAAGGAATGAACTTTATAATTGCTATCTCTTTTATTATAAAGATTATTAAATCTTATATAGTCCGGGCGAGGCATTATAATATCTATGTCATCATCCCATGGGATAAAACCCTTGTGGCGTATTGCACCGAGTAATGTACCGCCACATAAATAATAACGAATTTGATTCTTCTCACAAAATTCAGCTACATCTTTTAAAATATCAAACTCAAGTTTCTTTAATTCCTCTCTTTGTATTTCACGCATTTCGAATCCTCTGAATTCAAATGAATTTGTCAATCAAATTTAAAGCACTGTTTTGTTGTTCCATAATCTTTTCTATGAATTTATTACACCCGCGTTCAAACCTAATTAAATTAAAATTATTGATATAACTAATCAAATGCGAATAAAAGTCCGGTTCATTAAAATCCACTTCAAAGCCCATGTCATATTTTGAAACTATTTTCCCACAAAAGGAACCTTTAGATGCAATAATTGGTTTTTTATAATAGGCTGCATCATATATACGGTTAGGTAAAGCAATTCTAGAAGAATAATCTTGACTATATAACGCATTAATGAAATCAATATCATTGTAAATTTCTGACTTATCATCATTATTATAAGGTCCATGAAAGAATACATTGTTGCCAATAAGATTTTTTTCTTT
>OIBC01000065.1_pt1 | contig 47975 bp, 40 predicted proteins | sample 1580901 | NCBI WGS metagenome assembly OIBC01 (sample SAMEA3882539, study PRJEB24775) | human gut metagenome | biome: human-associated habitat; feature: intestine environment; material: feces | place: Netherlands | collected 2009/2010 | reverse complement strand
TGACTTCGTCTTAGATACTTCGCCTCGGCAAAATGCAAATAAAATTTGCTTTTGCGCTCGGCTTATTCGTATCTTTGCCGTGGAAAATTTTCGTATGGGCGGCCAGCTGTTCGGCGTAGTTCGAAAAATTCGGCATTACGTTCGATGTGCGCTGTCTTTGTATTGTAAATAACGACGATTTTATGCTTTCAAAACCCGAACGGGAGCAGATAATTGCTCTGATAAAACGAGAGGTCGTTCCGGCGATCGGCTGCACGGAACCCATTGCCGTTGCGTTGTGCGTGGCCAAGGCCCGCGAGATACTGGGGACGGAACCGGAAAAGGTTTCGGCCCGGTTGAGTGCCAACATACTGAAAAATGCGATGGGAGTGGGAATTCCCGGAACGGGCATGATCGGATTGCCGATCGCGATCGCTTTGGGCGCTTTGGTCGGACGGTCGGAGTATCAGCTCGAAGTGCTGAAGGATTCGGATGCGAAGGCCGTCGAACGGGGTAAGCGCTTTATCGAGCAGGGGCGGATCGACATCTCCCTGAAAGAGGGCATTACCGAGAAACTCTATATCGAGATCGAAGTTTCGGGCGGCGGACACTCCGCTGTGGCGATCATCGCCGGCGGGCATACGAATTTCGTCTTCATTTCACGGGACGGCGAAACGCTTCAGGAGAGTCGTCGTACCTCCGGCAGCGAACAGGAGGCGCAGGGCGTCGAACTCAACCTGCGCAAAGTGTTTGACTTCGCCATGACCACACCGCTGGATGAAATCCGCTTCATTCTGGAAGCCAAGCGATTGAATAAGGCTGCGGCAGAGGATTCGTTCAAGAACAACTACGGGCATTGCGTGGGAAATACTTTGCGCCATGCTCCCGAATTGCGGATTATCGGGGATTGTGCCCTCTCCCGCATTCTCTCCTATACTTGCGCGGCCTGCGACGCCCGCATGGCGGGAGCCATGGTTCCGGTGATGAGTAATTCGGGCAGCGGCAACCAGGGCATCGCGACTACGTTGCCTGTGGTCGTTTATGCCGAGGAGATCAAGGCGGACGAGGAACATCTGGTGCGTGCGCTCGTTTTGAGCCATCTGACCGCTATCTATATCAAGCAGAGCCTGGGACGTCTTTCGGCCTTGTGCGGTTGTGTCGTGGCGGCGACCGGTTCGAGTTGCGGCATCACCTACCTGATGGGCGGCGGGTACGAGGCCGTTTCCTTTGCCGTGAAGAATATGATCGCCAACCTGACGGGTATGATGTGCGACGGTGCGAAGCCGAGCTGTTCGCTCAAGTTGATGACGGGAGTTTCGACGGCTGTGCTTTCGGCGATGCTGGCTATGGAGAACCATTCGGTTTCGTCGGTCGAGGGCATTATCGACGACGATGTCGATAAGTCGATCCGCAACCTGACGCTGATCGGACGGGACGGCATGAACGAAACGGATCATCTGATCCTGAAGATCATGACTTCGAAATAGCCCCCTCGAAAAATAACAAGCGTGCCTGCCTTGCGGCCGGTGCGCTTTTTTTGTACAGAAAGTAAAGACGGTGCGGAGCGTTTATCCGTTCGATCGGAATATGTGCGGAACAGGGCGAATCCCGAAACCGGTATTGTCGGGAAAGGGGTGCGGAACGACCGGTCTGAACGAAGAACCTATTCCGGCTTTCCGAAAACGGTATGCAGGACGATGTTCGTCGCCCCTTGGTGGGCCGTCGTGTAGTCTTTGGCGATGCGGCTGCATTGTTGAAGCAGATGCTCGTCGTCGCGCAAGGGGGTGAACCAGGTTTTCAATTCTTCGTATGAGTGGATGGGCGTTGCCGCTCCGAGCGTTACCAGGTCGCGGGCTTCCTTGAATTTTTCGTAGTTGGGGCCGAAAGCGATCGGCAGACCGAACGTGGCGGCTTCGAGCGTGTTGTGGATGCCTACGCCGAATCCGCCCCCATTCGGCATAGCCGTAGGCCGAGGAGAGAATACCTACCGTATCGAGAACGAGCAGTTGTTTGCCATCGAACGATGTTTCGGCGGTGCATTGCGTATAGCGGACAGCTCCTCCGAGGGTTTCAGCGAGCAGGCGGTTGATGCGGCTTTCGTCCATTTCGTGAGGTGCCACGATGAATTTGACCGAGGGGTTATCGTTTATCAGGCGGATCAGAAGGTCTTCGTCCGGTCCCCAGGTCGAGCCGGCGATCAACAGACGGGTGCCGCCTTTGAACCGTTCGATGAGGTCGATTTTTTTCGCCGCAGCCGCAATTTCGGCAACCCGGTCGAAGCGGGTGTCTCCGGCGACTACGACGTTGTCGAAGCCCAGTTCTGCCAGTAATTTTTTGGAATCGTTGTTCTGAACGAAGATCGTGTCGAAACTTTCGAGTGCCATGCGCCAATAGCCTCCGTAGGGGCGGAAGAAGATCGAGTTGCGGCGGAAGATGGCCGATACGATGTAGCTGCGGATCGAGCGGCGGCGCAGCTCGGTGAGCAGGTTGATCCAGAATTCGTATTTGACGAAGATGGCGATTTCGGGGTGGGCGATGTCCAGAAAACGGCGGGCTTTGCGCGGTGTGTCGATCGGCAGGTAGAAGATGTAGTCGGCCTGATCGTAATTTTTGCGGATTTCGTAGCCCGAAGGGGAGAAAAACGTGAGCAGGATTTTGTATTCGGGATGTTCCTTGCGGATTTTTTCGATCAGGGGACGGCCCTGTTCGAATTCGCCCAGGGAGGCGGCATGTATCCAGATAATGCGAGCCGAGGGGTCGATGCTCTCTTTCATGCGGCGGAAGAGTCCTTTCCGGCCGTCGATCCAGAGTTTCGCCTTTCGGTGCCAGGGTGAGGCCAATGCAATGGCCCAAACGTAGAGTACCAGCCCCAAATTATAGATCCACATCCGCTTTCGTTTTGTGCGTCTTTATATCGCGGATGCAAAGATAAGATAAATTGTCAGAACTGCCAAATTACCAGTGGAGTTCGATGGCGTCTTCGATATAGCGCACCTCCGGTGTGCCTGCGGGGGCGGTTTCGACTGCGATCAGGTCGAATTGCACCTCTCCTGCGAACGGATTTTCTGTCAGATAAGCATTTGCGGCCCGGACGAGTGCCCGGCGCTTGTGCGAGTCGAGTGCCTGTTCCGGCGGGGTGAGGCCGTCCCGCCGGCGTGTCTTGACCTCGATGAAGTGGAGGGTGCCTTTTCTGGCAGCGACGATGTCCAGCTCGTAATGTCCTTGCCGCCAGTTGCGGTGGAGCAGGGTGAATCCGTGGTCGAGGAGCCACCGGGCGGCGGTCTCTTCGCCCAGCCGCCCGGTATGCTGTGTCGTGGTCATCGGTTCGTCGGAGAAAGCTGGGACTGAGTACCCCGACCCAGATCATCTGCGTCAGCTTTATTGCTGTCATCGCGCTGGGCACGCTGCTGCTCACCCTGCCCATTGCCAGCAGGCACGGGCGGCTGGATGTGCTCAACGCCATGTTCACAGCCACCAGCGCCACCTGCGTCACCGGTCTGGTGGTGCGGGATACGTGGACGCAGTTCACATGGTTCGGGCAGGCGGTGGTGCTGTTGCTCATTCAGGTGGGCGGCCTTGGTCTTGTTACCCTTACCAGCTTTTTTGCGCTGGCCATGCGCCGGCGCATGGGCTTCCGGGATCTGCGGTTGCTGGGCGAAAGCGTTTCGGCGGACGGCTACGATCAGGCCAAAAGTGTGCTGAAGATCGTGGTGGGGCTGGCAGCGATGTTTGAAGGCATCGGCATTCTGCTGCTGATGTTCGCCTTTGTGCCGCAGTTCGGGCTGGAGGGCGTCTGGATCAGCGTATTCACCGCCATTTCGGCCTTCTGCAATGCGGGCTTTGACCTCTTCGGACGGTTCGGGGCGTACTCCTCGCTGGTGCCCTATGTCAACAACTACTATGTGCAGGCGGTGATCATTTTCATGATCATCTCCGGCGGTCTGGGCTTTATGGTCTGGGTGGAGCTGTGCCAGTGGTACCAGAAACGCCGCCTGTCCCTGCACGCCAAGGTGGTGCTGTCCTTCTCGGTGATCCTGTGGCTGGGCGGCGCGCTGGGGCTGGGACTGATGGAGTGGAACAACCCCGCCACACTGGGCGGACTGTCGGTGCCCGGCAAGATGATGGCTTCACTGTTCCAGTCGGTATCCACCCGTACCGCCGGCATGAACACCGTGGATCTGGCCTCCTGCGGCACCCTGAGTAAGCTGCTCATGAGCGTGCTGCAATTCATCGGCGCAGCGCCCGGCTCTACCGGCGGCGGCGTGAAGGTGACCACCTTCGCTGTCATCATCCTGACCATCCGCAGCGTGGCGCAGGGACGCGATGACTGTGTGATCGCTGACCATCATATCGAGTCCAAGACCGTCTACCGCGCCCTGACCATTATCGTGCTGGGCGCTGTGGCGGTCATCGGCTCGGCCATTGTGGTGTATTACAACACCTCGGACGCCGTGGCCGTGGTGGATGCTATCTTCGAGTCCTGCTCGGCCTTTGGTACGGTGGGCCTTTCCGTAGGCGTAACCAGCCAGCTGAACAACGGGGCAAAGATTCTGTATATGCTGGTCATGTTCATGGGCCGTGTAGGCCCGGTGGCCTTTGCCATGAGCCTGACCGCCAAACCGGACGACAATAAGCGCAAGATTATGCCAGTGGGGCATATCAACGTAGGTTAAATGAAAAAGCGGCGGCTGCACAAAGCACTGTGCAGCCGCCGCTTTTATGTTGAACGATAGGGACAGACCGTTTTCACGCTGAAAGATTTTTCGCAGAAAAAGCAGATCACTCTGCGTACAGGGAGATGATATTCAGCACGATCTCGGTGCAGCGGTCCATCCGCTCCACGGTGGTGCACTCGCACACGCCGTGGAAGTTGAAGCCGCCAGTGCCCAGATTGGGGCAGGGCAGACCCATCCAGCTCAGGGTAGCGCCATCGGTGCCGCCGCGCACGGGCACCTCCACCGGCTCCAGACCGGCCATGCGCACAGCCTTACGGGCGGTCTCGATGAGGTGGAAGTGGGGCTTGATCTTTTCCAGCATATTGCGGTAGCTGTCCTTGATCTCCACTTCCACGGTGCCTGCGCCGTACTTGCCGTTCAGGTAATCGGCAATGTCCTGCATATTGTCCTTTTTGAACTGCAGCTTGGCGGCATCGTGGTCGCGCAGGATGTAGCCCAGCTTTGCGGTGGTGACATCGCCGTACATCTGGCACAGGTGGTAGAAGCCCTGACGCCCCTCAGTGGTCTCGGGACGTGCCATCACAGGCAGGGCGCCGTGGAACTCCATGGCAACGTTGGAGGCATTGATCATGGTGTCCTTGGCGGAGCCGGGGTGCACCGAGAAGCCGTGGATGGTCACGGTGGCAGCAGCGGCGTTGAAGTTCTCGTACTCGATATCACCGGCATCGCCGCCGTCCACCGTGTAGGCAAAGTCTGCACCAAAGCCGGGGATATCGAACAGGTCGGCACCCTCGCCGATCTCCTCGTCCGGGGTAAAGCCGATGCACAGCTTGCCGTGGGGGCGGCCCTCGCGGATAACGGTCTCCACAGCGGTCATGATCTCAGCCACACCGGCCTTATCGTCTGCACCCAGCAGGGTGGTGCCGTCGGTGGTAATCAGGGTCTCGCCCTTCATGGAGGCAAGGAAGGGGAAGGCGGAGACCTTCATCACCTTGCCGGTGGCGGGCAGCACCACGTCGCCGCCGTCATAGTTCTCGTGCAGGACGGGGTTCACGTTCTCGCCGCTGGCATCCGGGGCGGTGTCCATGTGGGCGATCAGACCCAGCGCGGGCTTTTCCTCGCAGCCAGGGGTGGCGGGCAGGGAACCGTAGACGTAGCAGTGCTCGTCCACCCGGGCATCCTCTACGCCCAGAGCCTTCAGCTCCTCCACCAGCTTGTGAGCCAGATCAAACTCCCGCGCAGCGGAAGGATGGGTGCCGGACTCCGGGTTCGAGGTGGTGTAGACCTTGACGTAATCAAGCAGTCGTTCATAGGCGCGCATAACAAAGCACACTCCTTTAACAATATTGAAGGACCGCAGCTTTGCGATCCAGCTCTTATCATACCCTGTTTTTCCTGTTTTGACAACCTTTTTTGCGCACTTGGGACAGAAAGCGCAGCTTCAACGGCAAAATTTACCGTAAAAAGCCGCTCGCCAACCCTTTTGCGCTGCCCATAACATAAAAAGAGACACCGGAAAGTCAGCAGACTTTCCGGTGTCTCGCTTTTCTCAGTGTTTCCTCTTGCGGGCAGGGGTCAGCCCAGACAGACGCCCATGCGGCGGGCCACGCTCAACAGCTCGCAGTTTTCGGGCACATTGCGGGTCTTACCGGCAATGTCTGCCAGACGGTTCTCGGTCACCCGGCGGTTCACCATGGCCACGGTCACGCCGTAGCGCTCCACCTCCACCAGCTGTGCAGCATAGCTGCCGAACTGGGTGGCCAGCACACGGTCGTAGGCGCTGGGGCTGCCGCCGCGCTGCATATGACCCGGGATGCACACGCGGGTCTCCATGCCGGTCTTTTTCTGCACGGCCTGTGCAATGCGGTTGGTGGCGGTGGTGCCAAGGCCTGCCTCGGCACGCTTGGCCATCCAGTCCTTGCGCTTCATGCGGGCTTCCTCGGTGTTGATGGCACCCTCGGCCACGGCAAGGATGGAGAAGTTGGAACCCTTCTTGGCGCGGCGCTCCACGGCCTCGCACACGCGGTCGATATCGTAGGGCAGCTCCGGCAGCAGAATGATGTCCGCACCACCGGCAATGCCAGAGTACAGGGTAAGCCAACCCGCCTTGTTGCCCATGATCTCAATGCACATCACGCGGCTGTGGCTGCCGGCGGTGGTGTGGATGCGGTCGATGACGTCCGTGGCAATGTCCACAGCGGTGTGGAAGCCGAAAGTCACATCGGTGCCGTAGATATCGTTGTCAATGGTCTTGGGCAGGCCGATGATGTTCAGCCCCTCCTGCGAGAGCAGGTTGGCGGTCTTGTGGGTGCCGTTGCCGCCCAGACACAGCAGGCAGTCCAGCTTTGCCGCCTTGTAGGTCTTTTTCATGGCGGCGACCTTATCAATGTTGTCGTCCTCCACCACACGCATCAGCTTGAAGGGGGTGCGCTTGGTGCCCAGAATGGTGCCGCCTAAGGTCAGGATGCCGCGGAAGTCGTCCTCGTTCATTTCACGGTAGTCGCCGTTGATCAGGCCGCTGTAACCGTTGGCGATGCCCACGATCTCCACGTTATCTCCCATGCGGGCGTACAGTGCTTTTGCAACGCCGCGGATGGTGGCGTTCAGGCCCGGACAATCGCCGCCGGAAGTCAGGATACCAACACGTTTTTTCATTCAAATACCCTCTTTCATTATCATTCAGGCAAAGCCGAACGGTCCGGCAAAGGGTGCCGGGCTGACCGGGGTCCTACCTTTTTATAGTATTAGAGTATTCCGAAAGGGAAGTGCTGTCAAGAGAAAAACCAAAAATTTACAAGCCTGTGTGCACCGGAAAGCCGCTGCGAAAACTTTTGCAGAAAAACTGAAAAAATGGTTGACAAGCAGCCCGCCGGCGTGTATAATATCCCTTGTCAGCAACGCACGGTGCGACTGACACAACCGAATATTGGGGATTTGCATAGTGGTAGTGCGGTAGACTCTGACTCTACTTGTGGGAGTTCGATTCTCTCATCCCCAACCAGTTACCGCAGCCGAATAAGCTGCGGTATTTTCGGGGCATAGCGCAGTTGGTAGCGCGCCTCGTTCGGGACGAGGAGGCCGTGGGTTCAAATCCCGCTGCTCCGACCAAAAAGACCAGTACACATTTGTGTACTGGTCTTTTTTTGCTTTTGCGAGAACAGGCTGTAAAAAAGTGGCTCGGAAACACCGACAGGCGTTTCTGAGCCACTAATATTATATCGTTTCCAGCAGTGCGGGCAGCTGGGCAAGGTCGTCGATGACGTAGGGACTGACCTTTTCCAGCCGGGCGCGGGACTGGTGCCCGCCGGTGTACAGCACACAAGTTGCACCGATGGCCGCAGCCACCGCGGCATCGTGGTCGGTGTCGCCGACCATCACACAGGCCGCCGGGTCGATGCCCGTGCGGCGCAGATAATCGGTGCCAAGCTGTACCTTGCTTACGCCGTAAATGTCCGCAAGGCCGAGCAACTCGGTAAAAAAGCCTTGCAGACCCCGGGCGGATACCTGCTCGATCAGGTAATCACGGCGGGAGGCGGAAAGCACAGCCTGCTGCCAGCCCATGCGAGCCAGCGTTTGCAGGGTGTCAACGGCGTGTGCCGTTACAGCGCAGCCGGGCACACCGGCGTTGTAGTGCTCCATAAAGCGTGCGGCAAGTTCCGGGTAGGGGTGCCGCGCAAAATCGAACCCGGCGCAGCGGTAGTAGTCCTCGATGGGAAAGCCGAACAGCTCACGGTAGGCTGCCAGATCGTACCGCTGGGGGTAGCCGTGGGTCTCCAGCATCCAGTTCAGGCAGCTGTGGGTAAAATCCACATCGTCCATCAGGGTACCGTTCCAGTCCCAGAAGATCATACCGTTTGGCTGCATGGAAACCTCCTTGCGTTATTCCGTCACAAACACCTTGCGCAGTGCGGCGTTGCTCTCGATCAGCTTTACCAGCACAACGCCCAGCACGGTGCAGCTGATCAGCTCACCGATGCCCACCGAGATGCCGTTGGTGATGCAGGCCAGCCAGATGGGGGCGCTGGACGTGGGGTCCGGGAACATCACGGCGATCTCAATACCGATGATCACCGCGTTGAAAAGCACCGGGGGCAGGCTGGCGGCAATGGCCAGACCCTTGAAGCGCACATTGCGCAGCTTGTAGGTGACAAGGCAGGCCAGCAGGGTAGCCAGTGTGCCAAAGATCACATCCACGATGGTGGAGCCCAACAGGTTTGCCAGGAAGCAGCCCAGCACCACGCCTACGATGTACTCGGCACCGAACACGGGCAGCAGGCACAGAGCCTCGGCCACACGCACCTGCACAGCACCATAGGAAAGGGGCTGCAGTGCCAGACACAGCACCACATAGATGGCTGCCACTACACCGCAGTGCACCAGCTTACGGACGGAAGAATTCTGATTCATGATAATACTCCAGCGGTTTGATTTTGACCGCACAGGAACCGCCAGCTCCTGTGGGTTTTGCCCAGCGCCGCTCGAGTGGCACCGGGGAGCCTAAAATCCTAAGTTGCTCTTTGAGGATACTGCACAAAAAAGCACAGCAGTAGGGAGTATATCACAAAATCAGACGGAATGCAACGGGAATCGGACGATTGAAAATGCCTGCCGCGCTGCTCTGGGCAGATTCGGCAGAAAGAAAGCTCTTATTATAGAGCCGAAGCTGCTGCCTGCGAAAATGGAAAAAGCTGAGCACCTGGCTTTCTCGGATGCTCAGCCTTGCTGTACTTGTTTTTGCGGAGTTGCTTTTACTGTTTCTTGCGTTTTGCGGGCTTTTTCTTCCGCACGCTGTAACCAAAGGTGCCCAGCTTTTTGCCAAGGGCCAGATACTCGCCGTGGCTGTACACGATGAGGTTTGCCTTGTCCAAGCACAGCTTGCCTTTTTCGTCCAGCAGGCTCTCGTCCACATCGCAGGCCACCACCTCGGCCAAAAACAGGTCGTGGCTGCCCAGCGGGATGCGCTGGGTGATGCGGCACTCCAGATTGACCGGGCTTTCCTCCAGCACCGGGCAGTCGGTCAGCACGCTGCCGGGGGCGGCGTGCAGGCCGCAGGCGGCAAACTTGTCCACCTCGCGGCCGCTCTTCACGCCGCACCAGTCGATGGCACGCACCAGCTTTTCGGTGGGCAGATTGATGGCGAACTGCCCGCTCTCGCACAGCAGCTGATGGCTGTACCGCTCCGGGCGCACGCTGATGGATACCATGCTGGGCTGTGTGCAGATGGTGCCTGTCCAGCCGATGGTGATAAGGTTGGGCTTATCCAGCCCGCCGCAGGATACCAGTACCGGCGGCTCCGGGTTCAAAAGAGTGCTGCCCTTCCAACTTTGTTTGCTCATCCGTGATATTTCCTTTCATAGGGAGCCCATGTGCGCTCCGAGATGATATAGCGCGGGCGGGCCTTTGTTTCCATATAGATCTTGCCGATATACTCACCGATCACGCCCAGACACACCAGCTGCACGCCGCCCATAAAGCAGACGATGCAGACAGTGGAGGCCCAGCCTGCCACGCTGCTGCCCATGGCAGCGCACACGATGGCCCAGATGACCCCGATAAAGCTGACAAGGCTCACCACGATGCCCGCTCCGGTGATGATGCGGATAGGCTTGTTGGAAAGGCTGGTAATGCCGTCAAAAGCCAGCGCCAGCATCTTGCTCAGGGGGTAGTGGCTCTCGCCGGCCAGACGCTCGTGGCGCTCGTAGGTGACCACATCGTGGGGAAAGCCCACCAGCGGCACCATGCCCCGCAAAAAGATGTTGACCTCTTTGTAATCCGCAAAGCTTTCCAGCACGCGGGTGCTGATCAGGCGGTAGTCTGCGTGGTTGAATACGATATCCGCGCCCAGAGCGTTCATCACATGATAAAAGCCCTCGGCGGTGAACCGCTTGAAGAAGGTGTCGGTGTCCCGGCGGCTGCGCACACCGTACACCACCTCGGCACCGTCCAGATACTTTTTCACCATCTCGTCCATGGCGTTGATGTCGTCCTGACCGTCGCAGTCGATGGAGATGGTGATGTCGCAGCTGTCGCTGTGCAGCGCCTCCATCAGCCCCGCCAGCACGGCGTTCTGGTGGCCGCGGTTGCGGCTCTGGGAAATGCCGATATAGTGCTCGTCCTGTGCGGCAAAGCCTTGGATCAGCTCCCACGTTTTGTCGCGGGAGCCATCGTTGACAAAGAGCACCCGGCTTTTATCGCTGACCAGCCCCTGTGCGGTCAGACTGTGGATCTTTTCCAGAAACATGGGTGCTGTAATGGGCAGTACCTGCTCCTCGTTGTAGCAGGGGATCACGATCCAGAGTACGGGCTTAGACATTGTTTTATCGCTCCTTATTGATAAAAGTAGTCAGAGGGTCACTGCACCATCTGCTGCAAGACATCCGGCTCCAGCAGCTTGAAGCTGCTGCGGTAGGTGTCGATGAGCCCTTCCTTCTGCATGGTGCTCAACTCCCGGGAAAGGGCGCTGCGGTCGCAATTGAGGTAATCCGCCAGCTGGATGCGGGAGAAGGGGATGCTGAAGGTCAGGCTGTGGGCGCGGGCGGCCTCGCTGAGCAGATAGGCCGCCACCTTGGCGCGCAGGCTTTTCATCACCAGCAGGTCGATGCGGCGGGAGAGGGAAAAATATTTATCGCTGATGGTGCGCACAAGGTTCTGCACCACCCGCTGGTGGGCGGGGCTGCCGTCCGAGAGCAGCAGCCGCTCGTAGGGCAGCAGCAGCACCTCACAGGGGGCGGCAGCCAGCACGGTGACCGGGCTGGACAGGCTGGAGCCTCCCAATACGTCCCCGAACACCCCGCCCGGCTCTACCTGGGCGATGGGGATGCGCACCCCGCCCGGTGCCGGGCGGTAGGCCTCCAGCTCGCCGGACAGCACGATGCCCACCCGGCGGCTGGGCTCCCCCGCCAGCACAAGGGCTTCGCCCTTGCCGTAGCTGCGCACACTGCCCCCCAGCCTGGACAGCAGCGTGCTGAGCTCCGCAGCGGAAAGCCCCGCGAACAGCGTGGTGGTTTGTAACAGCGGCAGATAATTATTCATCGCAACTCCGCAGAGAAAATAGTGTTCTCCGCAGCCTCCTGCAATTACGTTGCGCACGCAACGGTATTTTTACCCCTATTATAGTAAACTGGAACGCGCAAAGCAAATGATTTTGCAAAATTTTTCAAAAAAAGACCGGTTTCCGCTTCCCGTACCGGGGCGTGCCGGGTGTGAAAAGGAGTATTTCATGAAAAAAATCCTGTCCTTACTGCTGGCGTTCAGCCTTGCACTGAGCCTTGCAGCCTGCGGCGGCAGCGCAAGCTCTGCCGCTTCCAGCGCAGCGGTGTCCGAAGCTGCTTCCTCAGCGGCTGCTTCTGAGAAAGAGACCGCAGCGCCGCTGTCTGTTACCGAGCCGCTGCGCATCGCCGGGTTGAAGGGCCCCACCACCATGGGGCTTGTCAACCTGCTGTCGATGGAGCAGGCCGGTACTGCCGCCATGGACTACGATCTGCAGCTTTACGGCGCTACGGATGAGATCGTGCCGCTGCTCATCAAGGGTGAGCTGGACATGGCTGCCATCCCGGCTAATCTGGCGGCGACCCTGTATCAGAAAACCAGCGGCGGCATTCAGGCCGTGGCAGTGAATACCTTGGGCGTTTTGTATGTGGTGGAGCAGGGCGACACCGTCCACAGCATGGCCGACCTCAAGGGACGCACCATCCTGTCCACCGGCAAGGGCACTACCCCGGAGTATGTGCTGCGTTATCTGCTTACCGCCAACGGTCTTGACCCGGATAAGGATGTGGATATTCAGTATTATAGCGAGGCTACCGAGGTGACCGCCCAGATGGCAACCACACAGGATGCCATTGCGGTGCTGCCCCAGCCCTATGTGACCGCTGCCGGGCTGAAGGACGACACCCTGCGGGTAGCCCTTGACCTGACCGCCGAGTGGGACAAGGTGGCAGACACCCAGCTGATCACCGGTGTGACCGTGGTGCGCAAGGCCTACGCCGAGGAGCACCCGGACGTGGTAGCTGCTTTTCTGGCAGACTACGCCCAGAGCGTGAACGCCGCTAACACTGATCTGGACGGCACCGCCGCCCTGTGCGAGGAGCAGGGCGTGGTGGCAAAAGCCGCCATTGCCAAAAAGGCACTGCCCAACTGCAACATCGTCTGCCTGACCGGCGAGGAACTGAAAGCAGACGTCTCCGGTTACCTGCAGGTGCTCTACGATGCCGACCCTGCCGCCGTGGGCGGCACGTTGCCCGGCGAGGACTTCTACTGGACAGCCCAGTAACAGCCTGAAAAAAGCATTCCATCTCCCGCCGCTCTGCCGTGGTACGCAGCGCGGCGGTTTTTGTTTCCCGGTTGCAATTCCGCTGCAAAAGTTCTACAATAGAGACACATTATAGAATATGGAGGGAAAACCTATGGCTTGCACTACCATTCTGGTCGGCAAAGCAGCATCGTACGATGGCTCTACCATGATCGCCCGCAACGATGACTCCGGCTCCGGCCATTTCACCGCTAAAAAATTTACCGTGATCCACCCGGAGGAGCTGCCCAAAATCTACCGCAGCGTCCTCTCCCATGTGGAGATCCCCCTGCCGGAAGGCGCATTGCGGTTTACCGCCATGCCCAACGCCGTGGAGGGCAAGGGTATCTGGGCAGCTTCCGGCGTCAACGCCGCCAATGTGGGCATGACCGCCACCGAGACCATCACCTCCAACCCCCGCGTGCTGGGCGCAGACCCGCTGGTGGAGTATCAGCCCGCCAAGGGCGAAAAGCCCGAGGTGCCCGGCGGCATCGGCGAGGAGGATATCGTCTATCTGGTGCTGCCCTACATCCACTCTGCCCGTGAGGGCGTGCTGCGTCTGGGCAGCCTGCTGGAGCAGTACGGTACTTACGAGATGAACGGCATCGCTTTTCAGGATGTAAACGAGATCTGGTGGCTGGAGACCATCGGCGGTCACCACTGGATCGCCCGCCGCGTGCCGGACGATGTGTATGTGGTCATGCCCAACCAGCTGGGCATCGACACCTTTGATCTGGAAGATGCCTTCGGCGCACAGGAAAACTACCTCTGCTCTGCCGACCTGCGGGAGTTCATTGCCAAGAATCACCTCGACCTCTCTCTGGACGGCGCACTGAACCCCCGGGACGCCTTTGGCAGTCATGATGACGCAGACCACGTTTACAACACCCCCCGCGCATGGTATATGCTGCGCTACCTCAACCCCCGCACATGGGTGTGGGAGGGTGCTGACGCCGACTACACTCCCATGTCCGACGACCTGCCGTGGTGCATGGTGCCGGAGCGCAAGGTGACCCCGGAGGACATCAAGTATATGCTGTCCAGCCACTATCAGGGCACTCCCTACGACCCCTATCTGAGCTACGGCGACAAGTCCGCAAAGGGCGCATACCGCTCCATCGGCATCAACCGCAACGACTTTATGGCGCTGTTGCAGATGCGCCCCGACCAGCCGGAGGAATCCCGCGCTGTGGAGTGGGTGGCCTATGCCTCCAACGCCTTCAACACCATGGTGCCCTTCTACGCCAACGTGGAGCGCACCCCGGAGTATCTGGCCAACACCACCGGCACCGTGTCCACCGATAACTTCTACTGGACCAGCCGTCTGATTGCCGCCATGGCAGACGCCTCCTATAATAAATCCCTCTTCCACCTCGAGCGCTATGAGGAGGCCGTGCTCTCCGCTGCCCGCGCACTGGTGAACCAGTACGACGCAAAGCTTGCCGCCGAGCCGGACGCCGCAAGCCGCGCCGCCCTGCGGGAGGAAGCCAACACCGCCATTGCCGCCATGCTGCAGGAGAAGGCCGCCGATACGCTGGATAAAGTTCTGTTTGAACTGAGCAGCCAGATGAAGAACGCCTACTCCCGCTCGGATGCCTGAGGTAAACCAGCCGGAGCACAAAAACCGGTCGCGACCGGTCGCATAAACGCAGAAAAGGCCACCGCATACACAAGTGCGGTGGCCTTTTTTGGTGGAAAAACACTCTTGTATCCAACCTATTGGCAACGGTGCACAAAAATCGAAGATATTTTTTGTGCACGAAAATGACTGAAACTGATTGATTTTGACAGCGCTTTTGCTATAATAAAGATATAAACAACCAAAACACGCCAAGACCGCGCAAAACCGATCAGGCGTGGGAAGGAAAGAAGGGAAAAGGCACCATGCTGGCGGAGGAACGTTTTGCGCTGATCCTAGAGCAGCTGAACGAGCAGCGCACCGTGACGGTGCAGCAGCTGTGCGAGGCGCTGCACACCAGCGAATCCACGATCCGGCGTGACCTGACCGAGCTGGACCGGCAGGGCAGGCTGACCAAGGTACACGGAGGGGCCACCCTGCCGGACAGCCGCTTTCTGGCAGACGAGCCCACCATGGAGGCTAAGGAGACGCTGACGGTAGCCGAAAAGCGCAGCATTGCGGCAGCCGCCGCAGCGCTCATCACTGCCGAGGATTTTGTGTTCATTGATGCAGGCACCACCACGCTGGAGCTGGTGCGGGCGCTGACGGGTGCGGCGCTCAAAGCCACCTATGTGACCAACGGCGTGGCGCATGCCCGGCTGCTGGCGCAAAAGGGCTGCCGGGTGTATCTGCCCGGCGGGCTGCTGCGTCCCCAGACCGAGGCCATCGTGGGTACGGCGACGGTCAGCAGCATCCAGCAATATAACTTCACCAAAGCATTCATGGGTGCCAACGGTGTGGCGCTGGAGGCGGGCTTTACCACCCCGGACCCCGAGGAAGCAGCGGTAAAGGCCGCTGCCGTCCGCCGCGCCCGGGAAAGCTGGTTCCTCGTGGACGACGCCAAATTTGCTAAAATTTACCCGGCGGTCATCACGGATCTGCACGGCAGTGCCATCCTGACCAACCGCTGTCCGAACCCTAAGTATAAACAGTATACCTTTGTAAAGGAGGCAGAAGCATGATTTACACCGTTACTTTTAACCCGGCTATTGATTACGTTGTGCGTCTGGACGCACCGCTGGAGGTGGGCGCAGTGAACCGCGCCCAAGGCGAGGATTGCGTGCTGGGCGGCAAGGGCATCAACGTGTCCGGCGTGCTGGCGCAGCTGGGCTGCGAGAGCGTGGCACTGGGCTTTGTGGCCGGGGAGACCGGCGCATGGCTGGAGCGCGGTCTGGCGGCACAGGGGCTCAAGACCGACTTTGTGCATCTGGAAAACGGCATGACCCGCATCAACGTCAAGATCAAGGCCGGGCATGAGACTGAGCTGAACGGCGCAGGCCCTGCCATCCCGGAAAGCGCTTTGCAGCAGCTGGAAGCCCAGCTGGATAAGCTGACCGAGGGGGATATCCTTATTCTGGCAGGCAGCATCCCGGCAAGCCTGCCGCAGAGCGTCTACGAGCGGCTGCTGGCGCGGCTGCAGGGCAGGGGCGTGCGCGCGGTGGTGGACGCTACCCGCGACCTGCTGGTGAACGTGCTGCCCTACCACCCCTTCCTCATCAAGCCCAACAACCATGAGCTGGGCGAGATCGTGGGCAAGGTACTGACTACTGACGCCGAGATCGTGGCAGCTGCCCGTACTTTGCAGGAAAAGGGCGCGCGCAACGTGCTGGTAAGCATGGCCGGGGACGGTGCGCTGCTGCTGGACGAGCAGGGACAGGTGCACCGCATCGGTTGCCCCAAGGGCAAGGTGGTCAACAGCGTGGGCGCAGGCGACAGCATGGTGGCCGGTTTTGTGGCCGGGTATCTGCAAAGCCGCAGCTACGCGCAGGCGCTGCGTCTGGGCACGGCCTGCGGCAGCGCAACGGCTTTCAGCCTTGGGCTTGCCACAAAGGAAAAGATCGACGAGCTGCTGGCGCAGCTTTGATAGGATAAAAGGAACAAAGGAGGAACGTTTATGCGCATTACCGAGTTATTTACCGCACAGTCCATTGCGCTGGACGAAGCGCTGCAGACGCAGGAGCAGATCCTGAGCCGTCTGGTGGAGCTGCAGGCTACCCATGGCAACATCACCGACAAGGAGGCCTACAAAAAGGCGCTCTATGCCCGCGAGGCCGAGGGCTCTACCTATGTGGATAACGGCATCACCGTGCCCCATGCCAAGACCAATGTGGTCACCCGTCCCAGTCTGGCCGCCCTGCGGCTGAGCACCCCGGTGCAGTACAACGCCGAAGATGACGGCACCACCGACCTGCTGTTTGCCATTGCCGCACCGGAAAACGGCAGCCTGCATGTGGATATGCTGGCCCGCATGATGCAGATGCTGATGAACGAGGACTTTGTGGAAAAGCTGAAAGCTGCCAAGACCCCCAAGGAGTTCTTGGAGTGCATCGACGCACAGGAAGAAGCACAGTTTGGTGCAGAGAGCTTTACCCAGCAGGCCATCCCGCAGGACGGCTACCGCATTCTGGCCGTGACCGCCTGCGTCAACGGCATTGCCCACACCTACATGGCCGCCGAGGCGCTGACCAAGGCCGGTGACAAGCTGGGTCTGCCCACCAAGGTGGAGACCAACGGCTCGGACGGCGCAAAGAACATCCTGACCCGCGCCGAGATCGCCGCCTGCGATGGTATTATCGTAGCAGCGGAAAAAAAGGTGGACACCGCCCGTTTCGACGGCAAACCGGTGCTGTTCACCCGCGTGGACGACGGCATCCATAAGCCGGAGGAGCTCATCAAGAAGATTGCCCACGGCGAGGTGCCTGTGTTCCACGCCGAGGGCGGCGCAGCAGCCGAGGACGACACCGCCGGTAAGGACAGCTTTGGCCGCAGCCTGTACAAGAACCTGATGAACGGCGTTTCCCATATGCTGCCCTTCGTGGTAGGCGGCGGCATTATGATCGCGCTGGCCTTCCTGCTGGATGATTACAGCATCAACCCCGCAAACTTCGGCATGAACACCCCCGTTGCCGCCTTCTTCAAGACGGTGGGCGGCGCAGCCTTCGGCTATATGCTGCCCATTCTGGCAGGCTTCATCGCCATGTCCATCGCCGACCGCCCGGGCTTGGCCGTAGGCTTTGCCGGCGGCGTGCTGGCTATGAACGGCACAAACTTCACCGACCTTGCCGCAGGCAGCACCACCGGCATCTCCGGCGGCTTCCTTGCAGCGCTGCTGGCCGGTTTTGCAGCGGGCTACATCGTGCAGTTCCTTAAAAAGATCACCGAAAAGCTGCCCGCCAGCCTGAACGGTATCCGCCCCATGCTCATCTACCCGCTGGGCGGCATTCTCATCGTAGGTGCGATGATGTGCGCCGTGAACCCGGTAATGGGCATGATCAACACCGCCATGACCGACTGGCTGAACGCACTGGGCGGCAGCTCCAAGGTGCTGCTGGGTGCTATCGTGGCCGGTATGATGAGCGTGGATATGGGCGGCCCGGTCAACAAGGCAGCCTACGTCTTTGGCACCGCAGCCCTTGCCTCCGGTAACTACGAGGTGATGGCCGCCGTCATGGTGGGCGGCATGGTGCCTCCCATCGCTATTGCCCTGTCCACCACCTTCTGCCCCCGCAAGTGGACGTTGGACGAGCGCCGCAACGGCATTGTGAACTACGTCATGGGCCTGTGCTTCGTGTCTGAGGGCGCTATCCCCTATGCAGCAGTCGACCCGCTGCGCGTCCTGCCCAGCTGCGTTGTCGGCTCTGCGGTCGCCGGTGCGCTCTCCATGACCTTCGGCTGTGCACTGCGTGCACCCCACGGCGGCATCTTCGTATTCCCGGTGGTGGATCACGCTGCGCTGTACTGCGTGGCGCTGGCTGTGGGCAGTGTGCTGGGTGCAGTGATCCTGAGCCTTGTCAAAAAGACCCAGCCCGCCGAGGCGAAGTAACAAGCCATTTTCTTCTCCATACGGATAGTTCTTCATAAGAGCAAAGGGGACTGCCGCACACCGCGGCGGTCCCCTTTGCGTTTTGCACAGGCACCATTTTCACAAAAAACAGGACAATATACCGCCCAAAACGGCCTATCCTGCCGGAATTGCGTTCAGCGCTTTGTTTTGCATTGCACCCCACCCCGGGCTGTGGTATACTTATATTCGTGATTTTAAAGCCCGGGTATGGTGTGCCGGGCCACCAGAGAGGAAACGAACGATGAAAATAGGATTTGACAACGACAGATATCTTGCGATGCAGTCTGAGCATATCCGCGAGCGCATCAAGAAGTTTGACAATAAGCTGTATCTGGAATTCGGCGGCAAGCTGTTCGACGATTACCACGCCTCCCGCGTGCTGCCCGGCTTTCAGCCGGACTCCAAGCTGCAGATGCTTTTGCAGCTCAAGGAGCAGGCCGAGATCGTCATCGTCATCAGCGCCGAGGACATCATCAGCAGCAAGGTGCGCGGCGACTACGGCATCACCTACGATCTGGACGTGCTGCGCCTCATCGACGCTTTTCAGGAGATGGGGCTGTATGTGGGCAGCGTGTGCGTGACCAAGTACACCGCCGCCGCCGAGGTGGAAGCCTTTGAAAAGCGGCTGAGCAGTCTGGGCATCCGCACCTTCCGCCACTATAAGATCCCCGGCTACCCCAACGATGTGGCCCGCATTGTCAGCGACGAGGGCTACGGCCGCAACGAGTACATTGAGACCGAGCGCCCGCTGGTGGTCATCACTGCGCCCGGCCCCGGCAGCGGAAAGATGGCCGTCTGCCTGTCCCAGCTGTATCATGAATATAAGCGGGGCGTCAAGGCCGGTTACGCCAAGTTCGAGACCTTCCCCATCTGGAACATTCCCCTGAAGCACCCGGTCAATCTGGCCTACGAGGCTGCTACCGCCGACCTGAACGATGTGAACATGATCGACCCCTTCCATCTGGAAGCCTACGGCGTGACCACCGTGAACTACAACCGCGACATCGAGATCTTCCCGGTGGTGAACGCGATGTTCGAGCTGATCGCAGGCCAGAGCCCCTATAAGTCCCCCACGGACATGGGCGTGAACATGGCCGGCAACTGCATCGTGGACGACGCAGTCTGCTGCGAGGCCTCCCGCAAGGAGATCGTGCGCCGGTACTACAAGTGCCTGTGCGAGCAGAAGATCACCGGCACCGCCAAGGAGAGCGAGCGCTACAAGCTGGAGCTGCTGATGAATCAGGCCGGGCTGACCATGGGGGCCCGGGAAGTGGAAAAGCAGGCACACGCCCGCAGCGAGGCTACCGGCGGCGCACCGGCTGCTGCCATTGAACTGAGCGACGGCACTGTCATCACCGGCAAGACCGGCCCGCTGCTGGGTGCTACCGCAAGCGCCCTGATCAATGCGCTCAAGTATCTGGCGGGCATCCCGCAGGAGACGGATCTGGTCAGCGCCGCTGCCATCGAGCCCATCCAGACCCTCAAGACCAACTATCTGGGTGGCAAGAACCCCCGTCTGCATACCGACGAGATCCTGATCGCCCTGTCCAGCTCTGCCGCTTCCAGCGAGCTTGCCGCAGCAGCCATGCACCAGCTGCCCAACCTCAAGGGCTGCGATGTGCACTCCACCGTTCTGCTTTCCAGCGTGGACAGCAGCACCCTGAACCGTCTGGGAATGTACCTGACCTGCGACCCCGTCTACGAGGAAGAGGATCGCAAGTACCATAAGCTGTAAAAATAAAAAGAAACTGGTAAACACCCCGGTCAGCGCCGTCAGGCGCTGACCGGGGTGTTATTGCTTGCCAGTTGTACGCAGTTGTGGTACACTTGTTCTGCTTAATTTTTATAGCAGATAGGAAAAGAGGAACAACAACATGGAACAACAACACAAGCGCAGCGCATTCTCCGGTAAGATCGGGTTCGTGCTGTCTGCCGCAGGCGCTTCGGTGGGTCTGGGCAACATCTGGCGCTTCCCGTATCTGGCAGCCAAATACGGCGGCGGCATTTTTCTGCTGGTATACATTCTGCTGGCAGTCACCTTTGGCTATACCATGATCGTGGCCGAGACCGCGCTGGGCCGTATGACCCACAAAAGCCCGGTCAGCGCCTACGCCCACTTCGGTAAGGGCAAGGGAATCCGGTTCGGTGGTTGGATCAACGCCATCATCCCCATTTTGATCGTGCCGTATTATTCGGTCATCGGCGGCTGGGTCATCCACTATCTGGCCGAGTATCTGTGCGGCCGCGGCAGCAATCTGGCAGTGGACGGCTACTTCTCCGCCTTTATCACCAACGGCTTGCAGGCCGAACTGGCCTTTTTGCTGTTCAGCCTGTTCACGCTGGGCATTATCTTTGCCGGTGTGCGCAACGGCGTAGAGCGCGTCTCCAAGGTGATGATGCCGGTGCTGGTGGTGCTGTCGCTGGTCATTGCGGGCTACTCTGTCACCCGTCCCGGTGCACTGGCGGGTGTGAAGTATTTTCTGGTGCCCAACCCCAAAAACTTCTCCTGGATGACCGTGGTCACCGCCATGGGGCAGATGTTCTACTCTCTGTCCATCGCCATGGGCATTCTGGTCACCTTCGGCTCCTATATGAAGAAGGATGTCTCTATCGAGGAGTCCACCGAGAACGTGGAGGTGTTTGATACCGCCATTGCCATCATGGCTGGCCTGATGATCATCCCGGCGGTGTTCGCCTTCTCCGGCGGCGACCCGGACACCCTGCAGGCCGGTCCTGCGCTGATGTTCATCACCATCCCCAAGGTGTTTGCCAGCATGGGTCTGGGCACCGCGGTGGGTGTGCTGTTCTTTGTGCTGGTGCTGTTTGCAGCGATTACCAGCTCCATCGCCCTGACCGAGAGCGCTGTCTCCACCTTTGAGGACGAGCTGGGCTGGGACCGCACCCGCTCCACCGTGCTCATCGGTGCCATTATGGTGGCGCTGGGCAGCCTGTCGGCATTGGGCTACGGCCCGCTGGCCGGGGTGACCGTGTTCGGGATGCAGTTCTTGGACTTCTTCGACTTTTTGACCAACTCGGTCATGATGCCTATTGCAGCCATTGCCACCTGCCTGCTGGTGTCCCGCGTCATCGGCGTGGAGCAGATCGCGCAGGAGGTGGAACAGGACGGTCAGCGCTTCCGCCGCAAGCCGGTGTTCAATTTTATGATCCGCTGGCTGTGCCCCATTTTTGCAGCCATCATTCTGGCAAGCTCGGTGGCAAACGCCTTTGGCTGGATCGCCATGTAAACCCAAAACAGTATTTCCGGCAGCAGAACGCAAGTTTTTAACAGTAAAAGCAGGACAAGGGGGCCCTTATGAAAATGGAAACCTTGAAGCAGCAGATCCTGACAGCAAAGGGTGACGTGCGGGCAGAGCTGGTGCTGAAAAACGCCCGGGTCATCAACGTGTTCACAAACGAGATCGAGCAGGCCGATGTAGCCATCCGTCAGGGGGTCATCCTTGGCGTGGGGCACTATACCGGCGAGACTGAGCTGGACTTGCAGGGCAGGTATGTCTGCCCGGGGCTTGTGGATGGGCACATCCACATTGAAAGCTCCATGCTCTGCAGCCCGGCCTTTGAACAGGCGGTGCTGCCCCACGGCACCACGGCGGTGGTCACCGACCCGCACGAGATCTCCAATGTAGCCGGTACGGCGGGGCTGGACTTTATGCTGGAGACCACCAAAGATCTGGCGCTTTCGGTCTACTTTATGCTGCCCTCCTGCGTGCCTGCCACCGGGCTGGACGAGTCCGGCGCGGTGCTGGAAGCGGAGCAGCTGCGCCCCTACTATCAGCTGCCCCGGGTACTGGGGCTGGCTGAGCTGATGAACTCCTACGGCACAGTGCGCGCGGACGAAAAGATCCTGCAGAAGATCTGCGACTGCACCGCTGCGGGTAAACGCATCGACGGGCACGCACCCTTTCTCAGCGGGGAGGAACTGAACGCTTATATCGCCGCCGGGGTGCAGTCCGACCATGAGTGCTCGGACATCCATGAAGCCATGGAAAAGCTGCGGCGCGGGCAGTACATCATGGTGCGGGAGGGTACCGCAGCGCAGAACATGGACAGCCTGCTGCCTCTGTTCCAGGAGCCCTATTGCAGCCGCTGTATGCTGGTGACTGACGACAAGCACCCCGGAGACCTGTTGCAGGGTGGGCATATCGACTACATCATCCGCAAGGCCATTGCTGCCGGGGTAGACCCGGTGGTGGCGGTGCGGATGGGCACCCTTGTCCCGTGCCAGTACTTCGGTCTTGCACACAGCGGCGCAGTAGCCCCGGGCTATACCGCCGATTTGATCGTGCTGTCGGATCTGGAAAAGTTCACGGTGGAGCAGGTGTACAAAAAGGGCAAACTGGTGGCGCAGCAGGGCAGAATGCTGCACCCCGCCGCCCTTACTGTGGACAAGGCACGCTTTGCGCGGGTGTTCAATTCCTTCAACATGGATGAGATCACCCCGGAGCAATTGCAGCTGAAGCAGACCGGCACCCGGCAGCGCGTGATCTGCCTGACCCCGCACGCCCTGCTGACCACGGAAAAAATCGTTCCGTTCTGCCAGCATCCGGGCACAGCGCCCGGCGTGGATGTGGCGCAGAAAATCGTCAAACTGGCGGTGTTCGAGCGGCATCACCGCTCCGGCCATGTGGGCTTGGGCTTTTTGGGTAACTACGGGCTGCAATGCGGCGCGGTGGCTTCCAGCATCGCCCACGACTCCCACAACCTCATCGTGGCGGGCACCAACGATGCCGACATGGTGCTGGCGGGCAATACGGTGCGCAAAAATAAGGGCGGCCTTGCCTTTGCACTGAACGGACAGGTGGTAGGGGAGCTGCCGCTGCCGGTGGCAGGGCTTATGAGCACCGAGAGCGCCGAGACTGTGGAGGAAAAGCTGCAAGCGCTCAAGGCGGCGCTGAAAGCCCACGGCATCTCAGAGGATATCGACGCCTTTATGACCCTTGCTTTTGTAAGCCTGCCGGTCATCCCGAAGCTGCGGCTGAACACCTACGGCATCGTGGATGTGGATGCCCAGCGGATCGTCCCGGCCGTGTTCTGAGAACACGGTCTGAGAGGAACGGCCTTTAAACCTGATGTTTTTATCGCAATGCCGGACAGTCTGCGGGCTGTCCGGCATTGCGTTTTATGGCAAGATGACTCTTGACTTTTTGCCACAGAACCGGTATGTTGATACTGTCCGTCTGACACACAGCATTGCATTTATAATATAAGGAAACTTTATGGAAAAACGCAGTACACCCTCTTTGCAGATCACCGACCGCTTTGGCGCGCAGACGGCCTTTGCCAGCCTGCGTCTGCCGGACGGCACCGAGACCACCGTACCGGCAGAGCACGCCGCCGCCATTTATGTCAACGAGCAGCCCGCCTTCCGGGTGGTATGCACCCCGGCGCTGCTGCCGCAGCTAGCCTTGGGGCGGCTGCTCACCGAAGGATGGATCGCGTCTGCGGACGAGGTGGAGCAGATCGCCGTCTGTGCCGAGGGCGCAAAGGTGCAGGTATATCTGCGCCACCCGCTGCCCACCCGCCGCGCCGCCGCGCAGGAGGTTGCCAGCTGCTGCACCGATAATATTGTGCTGGGCAGTCCGGTGGAGCTGTTGCCCCTGCGCCCCGTGCCCGGGCTGGATTTGCAGCCGGAATGGGTGGAGCGCCTGACCGCCGCCATGCACGCCGGGCTGCCGCTGTACCGCGCCACCCGGGCGGTGCACAGCTGCTTTGTGCTGCACAAAGGGGAAATTGTTTTTGCCTGTGAGGATCTGGGGCGGCACAACGCGCTGGATAAGGCGGTGGGCTGCGCGGTGCTGGCAGGGCTGCCGCTGGCAGAATGCGTGCTGTACACCAGCGGCCGGGTGCCGCTGGATATGGTGCGCAAGGCCATCCGCGCCGGGGTGCCGGTGCTGGTAAGCAAAAGTATGCCCACCGTGCAATCCGCAGAACTTGCTGCGGAATACGGCCTGCAGCTGGTGTGCGGACGCAAAATCCCTAAAGTTTAAGCAAATATTACAAAAACAATAGTTACAAAACGGAAAAGCCTGTCTGTTTCTGTTGACATACTCCGCGCACGCATGTTAATATATTATCGAAGAGACCGCTCCGCTGTTGCAGCAGCCAGAGCGGCCTCAATTGTTGTCCGGGGTTACCCGGCAAAATAAAAAACAGGCAGGTGATAACATGAAGCAGGCAACCAACCCGTTTGCGCCCGTACCGCTGTGGCGCAAGCGGCTGCCGGGCTATGCAGCCATGGGCGTTGCGACCATCGCCTTGGCGGTCGGTCTGACCACCTTGCAAAGCGCACGCACCACGGTTGCCGGTACCCTGCTGCCGGTGTCGGAGGCGGATGCAGCCGCCTACGGCATCAGCGCAGTGTACCAGCTCGACGATGGCAGCTACCGCGTGGAGGGCTCTCAGAAGGGCTTCCAGAGCGATGTACAGGCTGCCGTGACCATTGACGCCGAGGGCAATGTTTCCGCAGTAGAGATCCTCTCTCAGGACGAAACGGAAAGCCTTGGCGGCCAGTGCGTCAACCCGGAGTTCACGTTCCAGTATCAGGGCGCAGCTCCCTTCACGCTGGCGGGCAAAAGCTACACCGTAACGGACCCCGTTACCGGTGCCGCCTATGCCGCTGCCGGTGCAGCGGAGGAGCAGCCCGCTGCTGCCGGGGATTTTGACCCCGCACAGTGGCGCACCTTCGATACCTCTCCCGAGGCCGAGGCTACCCGCAAGATGTATGCTGCGGGGCTTACCTTCTCGGCTTTGAAGGGCGAGGCACTGGGCGATGAGCTGGCTCCGCCGCTGGATTCCAGCGCAGAGGCCGTGGCACGGCGCAAGCTGTACGCAGCCATGCTCAGCAAGAGCGCACTGGACGGCGAGCCGATGGCGATCCCCTTTGCGGATCTCTCGGCAGAAGAGCAGTCCAAGGCGCGTCTGGAGCAGGCCAGTCTGACCACTACCGGCAATGCGTCCGGTGCCGTCAGCGCAGACCTGACCGAGGTGGACGCCCTTTCCGGCGCGACCATCACCTCTTCGGCTGTGACGACCATCGTCAACAACTCGTATTTCTATGTGACCGGGGTACTCTGCGCAGAGTGACCTCAACGGAGGAATGGAACCTATGGCAAAAACTGATTTCCTGACGGCTGACATGACCCGCCGTCAATTCATGAAGATCTCGGGCAAGAGCCTTGCAGGGCTCACCCTGTCCGCTTCCATGCTGTCCCTGTTCGGCTGCTCTCAGCAGCAGGTGGATTCCGGCGCAGTGGCCACTTGGGCACTGCCGCAGGGCCTGCTGGTGGTCAACGCAGACCTGTGCACCGGCTGCCAGCGCTGCGAGATCAACTGCACCCTGACCAACGATGGCGTGTGCTCCTCTTACATCAGCCGCGTCAAGATCCAGCGCCGTCTGAATCTGGACGGCGCAGGCAACGGCCTGCTGTCCGGCACAGATAACTGCTTTGTCTACTTCCCGGATACCTGCCGCCAGTGTGAGGACCCCGCCTGCGGCAATGCCTGCCTGCAGAAGGCCATCACCACCGACGACCGCGGCATCCGCGTAGTGGATACCGACAAGTGCATCGGCTGCGGTGCCTGCCATGATGCCTGCCCGTGGCATATGCCCACCGTCAACCCCGAGACCGGCAAGTCCTCCAAGTGCATCGCCTGCGGTGCCTGCGTGGCAGGCTGCCCGTCCGGCGCTCTGTCCATCGTGGATTGGGATGCCGTTACCAGCGCAGCACAGGCTGCATACTTGGATCTGTAAGGAGGAACTACAATGGCTGAAAGTTATGGCTGGGCAGGCAAGATCCTGCGCGTCAACCTGACCACCGGCGAGATCACCACGCAGGATGACGAAAAGTACCATAAGTATATCGGCGGTATGGGCATGGCCTACCGCATTATGTATGAGGAAGCTCCCATGGAGCTGGACCCCTATGACGAGAAGGCTCTGGTCATCTTTGGTGTCGGCCCCCTGACCGGCGCAGGCGTGCCCTGCTCCGGTCGTATGAACGTGACCTTCCGCTCCACCTGGTCCAAGGGTCACTCCATCATTGACGCACACATGGGCGGCCACATCGGCTCCATGCTGAAGTATGCCGGTTACGATGGCATCGTGATCAGTGGCATCTCTGAGAAGCCCGTCTATCTGCGCATCGAGGACGGCGCGGTCTCTCTGGAGGACGCAACCGAGATCTGGGGCAAGGGCACCTTTGCTGCCAACAAGTGGATGGTAGAGCAGAACGGCCGCGAGTTCGAGACCGCTTCCATCGGCCCTGCCGGTGAGAATCTGGTGGACTACTCCACCCTGAACACCAGCTTCGGCAACTCCGGCGGCGCCGGTCTGGGCGCTGCCATGGGCAACAAGAAGCTGAAGGGTCTGGCCATCCGCGGCACCGGTAGTGTCAAGGTCGCTGACCCCAAGAAGGTGCTGGAGCTCTCCAACTACATGATGGGCAACCTGATCGGCGGCAACAACAACCACAACGTGCCCGCACAGCCCCAGAGCTGGGCAGAGTACAGCGCCACCTCCGGCAAGAACCGCTGGTCCGGCGCCCCCGGCCGTATGTGGAAAAAGGCTCCCGGCGGCCCCGTGGATACCGGCGAGCAGCCCTACAACGATATCAACAAGGTGGCTCTGCGCTGCTTCAAGGGCTACTTCGACTTCGGCGCTCCCGCTGCCGAGTACACCGTGAAGAACGGCGGCTGCTCCTCCTGCCCCATCCGCTGCTACACCGAGTATGATGTAGATCCGCTGGCAGATTACGATCTGCCCACCCACAACTCCAACACCTGTATGCCCGTGCTGTACGGCACCCGCGTCTACCCGGATGGCGTGCACGACTTCAAGTACGAGGGCGACGGCACCATGGTCATCAATCTGGCATGGTCTCATGCAGTGGACGATATGGGTCTGTGGGACAACTACGGCAACCTGAACCGCGACCTGCTGTGGATCCTGCGGATGCCCCGCGAGGAGGCCACCAAGTACATCAGCGAGGCCGAGTACGACTCTCTGCCCTGGGAGTGGGAGAAGGCCGGCGATCCCCGCTGGGAGGTCGAGCTGATCCGCCGCATGGCTTACGGCGAGGGCGACCTGTCCGTCATCGCCAAGGGCACGCTGGCCATGATGGAAAAGTTCGGCCTGCCCAAGAGCTGGCTGGACCGCGACGACGGCGCTACCAACTCCAACCTGATCTACAACGGCTTCCCCAACCACCACGGCCCTGCTGAGGCATGGCAGGTTGGTATGCTGTACAACCTCGTCTACAACCGTGACTGCATGATCCACGAGATCGTCTGCGAGACCGGTTCCGGTGCTCCCTATGAGGTGACCAAGAAGGTCATGGAGGACTTCTTCGGCGAGGGCTGCTACGATAAGGCCAAGGCCTACACCCCCATCAACGAGAACAAGGCAAAGCTGGCTGCCTACTGCGTCAACGATAAGAACTTCCACGACTCCGCTACCCTGTGCAACTGGATGTGGCCCATGACCCAGTCCCCCTCCAAGGAGCGCGACTACCACGGCGATCTGGACCTGCAGGCAGACTTTATGACTGCTGTTACCGGCGAAACCTATACCCAGGCCGGTCTGCAGGAGGACGGCGCCCGCATCACCCAGATGCTGCGCGCGATGACCGCCATCAGCTTCCAGCAGAACTGCGGCAGCGCAAACCTGCGTCAGGAGCACGATGCCATCTGCGATTGGGTGTTCGATAAGGATCCCGACTTCAAGGCATTTGAGGAAGGCACCACCAAGCTGGACCGCGCCGACATGGAGAAGGCTAAGGATCTGTTCTACGACGTCTTCGGCTGGGACCGCACCACCGGTGTGCCCACCCGCGAGACGCTGGAAAAGTATGATCTGGCTGACATGGCCGATGATCTGGAAAAGCGCGGCATCTACGCACAGAACACCGCAGCAGCTGAATAAATCCCATAGAAAGAGGAAAGACCGTCATGTTGTTTGGCAGACGTAAACCCGGCTACACCACCACGGTGGATGGCAGCGTAGACCCGGAACAGGCCGTTCTGGAACTGCAAAAGGCAGAGCTGGCCGCCAAGAAAAAGCCCAAGGCAGAGGTGTTCGACATCGACGCCGCAAGCGAGACTGCCCGCCGCCTGAAGGAAACCGGCAGCACCTTTGACGGCAGCGCCGCCAAGACTGGCGAGGACGTAATCGCCGCAGTGGAGCGGGAGACCGCCGAGCTTGCCGCAAAGCAGGCCGCCGAGGCCGCACCCGAAGCCGCCGAAGCTGCGCAGCCCAATGCTGCAAAGCCGGAACTGCTGGATTTTCTGGCCGGTGAACCGGAGGCAGAAAACGATCCCTTTGCGGATCAGCCCACCAAGACCGCCCCGGAGCTGCCGGAGCTTACCCCTGCACAGGAGCTGGCCGGTTACATCCGTGCCCGCTCTGCGGCTGCGCTGATTACCCCCCACGCTTTGCTGCTGGAGGAAGTGGAAAACGCCGACGAGCTGCTGGCGCAGATGCCCGCAGACCCCCAGTGCACCGATATCGTCACCCGCGCGGGTGCAAAGGACACCTACTACTACTCCAACGCCAACATGAGCGATAACTACGCCATGATCGCGCAGCTCATCGAGGACAAGGATTTGTGTGTGATGTTCGCCGAGATGGTGCGGTTCAACGCCCGCATCTACCCCAGCGCCACCCCGCTCAAGTACTTTCAGCGCTCTCCCTACGGCCTTGCGCCGGAGGTCATCGAGCAGACATGGAAGGCCATGCAGGAGAACCCCGCCTATGCCGATATCGAGGAGCTGACCAACAACCAGAACGAGCGGTTCCTCTTTTCTACCAAGCACCTCACCCGCCGCTACGCCAAGGCTATCAGCGACGTGGACGATTTCTGCGATTAAACCATAAACTACAATTGAATCAGGGTATAAGAGCTTCTTTGAGCAAAGGTGTCTAAACTCTCACAAAGAGCAGGACACCGCGCCGCAATGCTGCACCCGCAAGGGCGGGCATTCAAGGGTGGCGGGGGAAACCCCACCGCCTTCCCGCAGAAGAAACGCTGCAATTTGAAAAAAAGAACTCCTCCCATCTTCACAGGTGCTTTTTGGCTGTGTGCTGCCGCTGCAAGGGCGGCGCACAGCCAAAGGCTGCCACCGGCGTAGCAGACTGCAAACTGCCGCAGCCGGTTTTGTGGGGATATTCTGCGGAGGCGTTTTGATTTTCCGGTCAAGACGTCTCCGCTTCTTTTTCACCTGCCTTTTTTGAAAAAAGAATACCCCCGCCGGTGTCCCTGTCTGAGCCATAGCAGAAGGGGAGAGCGGCGGGTCTATGGAGGAAGTTATAATGAACCAGCCTTTCTGCTCCCCCGTCAAGGCGCTGCGCAGCGTGCTGGACGCGGCAGCGCTTCTGCCTTCTCCGTCCCCGGAGACCATCCCGCTGGAAGCCGCCTGCGGGCGTATTGCTGCCGCCGACCTCTGCGCCCGGATGGACCAGCCCCCCTTTGACCGCAGCCCGCTGGACGGCTACGCCCTGCACAGCGCGGATACTGCCGGTGCAAGCCGGGAGACCCCGGTCACCCTGCCGGTGGTGATGAAGCTTTACGCGGGCGATGCCCCGGCTGCGGCGCTGCCCGCAGGCTGTGCCGCCCGCATCATGACCGGAGCCCCCCTGCCGGAGGGTGCAGACTGCGTCCTGATGCAGGAGCTGACCGACAGCGGCGAAGAGACCGTACAGCTCTATGCTGCCGTAAAACCGCTGCAAAACGTAGTGTTCCGGGGGGAAGATGTAGCCGCCGGTGCGGTCATTGCGCCCGCCGGGACGGTGCTCACCCCCGCCCATCTGGGCGTGCTGGCCGGGCAGGGCTACGCCGAAGTAGCCGTCTGCCGCCCGCTGACTGTGGGGATCCTTTCCACCGGCAGCGAACTGCTGGAACCCGGCGCACCGTGGGCACCCGGTAAAATTTACGATGCCAACGGCATCCAGAACGCAGCCCGGCTGCGTCAGCTGGGCTTTGCCGTGGAACGGCAGCAGTGCTCTGATGACCCGGAAGTCATCACCGGTAAAATGCAGGAGCTGCTGACCCGCTGCGATGCCGTCATCACCAGCGGTGGCGTCTCCGTAGGGCAGAAGGATTATCTGCCCCTTGTGCTGGAAAAGCTGGGCGCACAGCTGGTGGTAGAGGGCGTAGCTCAGAAGCCCGGCAGCCCCATGCTGGCGGCTGCGCTGGGCGGCAAGCTGGTGTTCTGCCTGTCTGGCAACCCCTTTGCCGCCGCTGCGACGCTGGAACAGTACGCCATCCCCGCGCTGCTGCGCGCCGCCGGACGCAGGGAGGAGAGCTGCATCCCCGCCCGCACCGTCTGCACCCTGACCAATGGCTTTTCCAAAGCCAGCAAGGGCAACCGCTACCTGCGTGCCACCGCCTGCGGCGGCAAGGTGACCCTGCCCGGCGCGGGCAACACCGAGGCGCACTCCTCCGGTGCGCTGTCCGCCATGATGGGCTGCAACTGTCTGGTGGAGATCCCCGCCGGAAGCGGGCCGGTAGAACCCGGTATGGAAGTGGAGGTGCTTTGCTTTGTACAGTGAACAAAAACAGGCGCTGGCCGAAACACAGGCGCTCAAGCGCCCGGCGGTGCTGGCTGTCAGCGGGGTGCACAACAGCGGTAAGACCACCCTGCTGGAAAAGCTGCTGCCCGTGCTGCGCAGCCGCGGGCTGAAGGTGGGCGTCATCAAGCACGACGGCCACGATTTTACCCCGGACGTGCCCGGCACCGACAGCTACCGTCTGCGGGAAGCCGGTGCCGAGGGCGTGGCGGTCTACTCTGGCACGCGCTATCTGCTGACCGAGGAATTTCGCCTGACCGAGCAGGATCTGCTTGCCCTGTTCGAGCGTCACGGCTACGACCTTGTGCTGCTGGAGGGGTTCAAATCCAGCGGCTGGCCGAAGATCGAGGTGGTGCGCAGCGCCATCTCGGATGCGCCCGTCTCCTTCCAGCCGCTGGCGGTGGTGGGGGATATCCCCGGCGCAGATTTTGACCTGAACGATATTCCGGCACTGGCAGACTGGATCGAAGCCCAGATGCCCGCGCTGTAAGGAGAATGCCATCATGAAACTGATCCGTACTGTTGACGCTGCAGGGCAGGTGCTCTGCCATGATATCACCCAGATCATCCCGGGCGAGTACAAGGATGCCCGCTTCCGCAAGGGGCATGTCATCCAGCCCGAGGACATCCCTGTGCTGCTTTCCATCGGCAAGGAGAACCTCTACGTCTGGGAAAAGCACCCCGGCATCCTCCACGAGGACGAGGCAGCCGCCCTGCTGTACAAGGCTGCTGCGGGCAAAAATATCCACGGCACTGCGCCGAAAGAAGGTAAGATCGAGCTGATTGCGGACTGCGACGGCCTGTTGAAGATCAACCGCAAGGCGTTGATGGCCGTGAACAGCACCCCGCAGATGATGATCGCCACCATCCACGGCGACCTGCCGGTGAAAAAGGGGCAGAAGCTGGCCGGTACCCGCATCATCCCGCTGGTCATCGAGCAGGAGAAGATGGACGCCATGCAGGCCGCCGCCGGGGCAGAGCCTATCCTGAACGTGCTGCCCATGCAGGCCAAGAAAGTGGGCATCATCACCACTGGCAGCGAGGTGTTCAAGGGACGCATTGAGGATAAATTTACCCCCATCCTGCAAAGCAAGCTGGCGGTCTACGGCTGCGAGATGGTTTTCCATAAGGTCTGCGATGACGACCCCGCCGGGATCACTGCCGCCATTTTGGAGGCCAAGGCCGCAGGGTGCGAGCTGATCTTCACCACCGGCGGCATGAGCGTGGACCCCGATGACCGCACCCCGCTGGCCATCAAGAACACCGGGGCGGACATCATCACCTACGGCGCGCCGGTGCTGCCGGGAGCCATGTTCCTTGTCAGCTATCTGGACGGTGTGCCGGTGTGCGGCCTGCCCGGCTGCGTGATGTACGCCAAGCGTACCATTTTTGACCTGCTGCTGCCCCGTCTGCTGGCGGATGACCTCATCACCGCCGAGGATATCGCCCGCTTGGGCGAGGGCGGCCTGTGCCTGAACTGCGAGGTGTGCCACTGGCCGAACTGCGGCTTTGGACACTGCTGAAACCCTCTCAGTCAAAGCCTTTCTGCTTTGCCAGCTCCCCCGAAGGGGGAGCTTTACTAAGGTGAAAAAATAATATGAGTGAAAATAATCTGACACATTTTGATGCCGCCGGGAACGCCGTGATGGTGGATGTGAGCGCAAAGCCCGTCACCACCCGGGAAGCTACTGCACACGGCATTATTACCATGAACGCCGAGGCCTTTGCCGCCGTGCAGAGCGGCACCGTGAAAAAGGGCGATGTGCTGGGCGTGGCACGCATTGCAGGCATCATGGCCACCAAGCGCACCAGCGAGCTGATCCCTCTGTGCCATCCGCTGCCCCTGACCAAGGCTGGCATCGAGTTCCGTCTGCTGCCCGAGCGGCAGGCGGTGGAAGCCCTGTGCACCGTCAAGACCAGCGGCGTGACCGGCGTGGAGATGGAAGCCCTGACCGGCGTTTCCACCGCGCTGCTTACCATCTACGATATGTGCAAGGCCGTGGATAAGGGCATGGAGCTGGGCGAGATCCATCTGGTGGAAAAGACCGGCGGCAAGAGCGGCCACTATATCCGGGCGGAGGGCGGCTATGTTTGATCGTTACCAGCGCGAGATCCATTACCTGCGCTTGTCGGTGACCGACCTGTGCAACCTGCGCTGCCGCTACTGCATGCCGGACGGCGTGGAAAAGCTGGAGCGGGAAGCCGTGCTGACCTACGAAGAATTTCTGCGCTTGGCTGCGCTGTTTGCCCAGTGCGGCATCGACACCGTGCGGGTGACCGGCGGCGAGCCGCTGGTGCGCAAGAACGTGGCGCAGTTGGTGGCAGGACTTAAAGCGACCCCGGGCATCCGGCGGGTCACCCTGACCACTAACGCCGTGCTGCTGGCAGAGCAGCTGCCCGCATTGCTGGACGCCGGGTTGGACAGTGTGAATATCAGTCTGGATACCCTGCGCCCGGAGGTATTCCACCAGATCACCGCCCGGGACGATTTTGCCGCCGTGCAGGCGGGCTTGCAGGCGGCGCTGGAAAGCGGCCTGCCGGTCAAGCTGAACTGTGTGCCGCAGGCGGGCGTCAACGAGGGTGAACTGGAACAGCTTGCCGCGCTGGCAAAGGACAACGCCCTGCAGGTGCGGTTTATTGAGATGATGCCCATCGGCTACAGCGCTGCCATGCCCTGCATCTCCGGCCCGGAGCTGCGGGCGCGGTTTGCCCGGCGCTGGCCGGAGCTTGCGCCCCTTTCTGCTGCGCAGGAGCACGCTTTAGGCGACGGCCCGGCGGTGTACTACACCGTGCCGGGCTGGCAGGGCAGCATCGGCTTTATTGCAGCGGTGCACGGCAAGTTTTGCGCTTCCTGCAACCGGGTGCGGCTGACCAGTCAGGGCTTTTTGCGCCCCTGCCTTGCCAGCGAGACTGGGTGCGACCTGCGCGCACTGTTGCGCGGCGACGCGGACGATGCGCAGCTGCTGACCGCTATCCGGGAGACCATCTGGGCAAAGCCCCGGGAACATCATTTTAACGACAGTTCCATGCCCGCTACCCGCGGGATGTATCGCATTGGAGGATAAATAACTATGGGTAAGCTTCTGGCAATCTGCACCAGCCCCAAGCGGGGCACCGTAAAAACCGAGGTGCCCAGCGCCGTCCTGACCCCGGAATGGGGCATCGTGGAGGACGCCCACGGCGGCAACTGGCACCGTCAGGTCAGTATGCTCAGCGCCGAAAAAATCGAGGCGTTCCGCAAGAAGATCTGGGTGGACTACGGTGCCTTCGGTGAAAATCTGGTCATCGAGGGCTTCGATTTCCGCAATCTGCCGGTGACCAGCCGGTTTTCCATCGGGGATGTGGTGCTGGAAATGACCCAGATCGGCAAAGAATGCCACAACGACTGTGTCATCAAGCAGCAGACCGGCGAGTGCATCATGCCCCACGAGGGCGTGTTCGCCCGGGTGCTCACCGGCGGCGAGATCCATGTAGGGGACGAGGTGACCCTGCTGCCCGCACTGGAAAACCCGCCCTTGCGCGCTGCCGTCATCACCCTTTCGGATAAGGGCAGCCGCGGCGAGCGGGAGGATAAAAGCGGCCCGCTGATCGTAGAAATGCTCACCGCCGCTGGCTATGTGGTGGAAGAGACCATGATCCTGCCGGACGAAGCCAAGGCGCTGAAAGCGCAGCTCATCCGCATGGCAGACGGCCGTCAGGTGAACCTTGTGCTCACCACCGGCGGCACCGGCTTCTCCCCCCGGGACATCACCCCGGAAGCCACCTGCGCCGTTGCCGACCGCAACGCCCCCGGCATTGCCGAAGCTATGCGCTACCACAGCCTGAGCATCACCCCGCGCGGGATGCTGAGCCGTGGCGTCAGCGTGCTGCGCGGCAAGACCCTGATTGTCAATTTGCCGGGCAGCCCCAAGGCGGTGCAGGAGAATTTGGAGTACATCCTGCCCAGCTTGGAGCACGGGGTACGCATCGCCGCAGGTTTGGACGGCGAGTGCGCCCGTAAGTAAGGTTTTCTGCCCTGTTTTCCTTTACGGGGCGTAGAAATATACTTTTTTTTCACTTAAAGTAAGGAGAAACAGAGATGAACGACCATCGCATTTCCCGTCGGAGTTTTCTGGCCGCTGCCGGTATGGCCGGTGCAGCCGCTGCCCTCACCGCCTGCGGCGGTGCTGCTTCCAGCGCAGCATCGTCCGTGGCTTCCTCTGCCGCCGCTTCCCCGGAAGCGGCCCAGAGCGTGGAGTTGATCGTGTTTGCCGCCGCCTCCCTCACCGAGACACTGAATGCGATCGGTGAGAGCTACACGGCAGAGCACCCGGAGGTGACCTTCCGCTTTAACTTCGACTCTTCCGGCACCCTCAAGACCCAGATCCAGGAGGGCGCGGATTGCGATCTGTTCATCTCTGCCGGTCAGAAGCAGATGAACCAGCTGGACATCACCGCTTCTGCCGATGTGAACAAGGACGGCCTTGACTTTGTGGATGCCGACAGCCGTGTGAACCTGCTGGAAAACAAGGTGGTGCTCTGCGTGCCGGAGGGCAGCGACAAGGGCATTGACAGCTTTGACGCACTGGCCGAGCACCTGAAGGCACAGGATATCCTGTTCTGCATGGGTAACAGCGATGTGCCCGTGGGGCAGTACACCCAGAAGATCCTTGCCTACTACCAGCTGGACGAAGCTGCACTGGCCGCTGCGGGCGTGATCACCTACGGTTCCAACGTCAAGGAGGTGACCACGCAGGTCACCGAGGGCAGCGTGGATGCCGGTGTCGTTTACTGCACGGATGCGTACAGCGCCGGTCTGACCCCCGTGGACGAGGCCACCAAGGAAATGTGCGGTCAGGTCATCTACCCCGCCGCCGTACTGAAGGCCGCCCCCAACGCCGAGGCTGCCAAGGAGTTCTTGGCTTACTTACAGACCGACAAGGCCATGACCGTGTTCGAGGGTGTGGGCTTCAGCGCCGTATAAAGGAGCAGACATGGACTGGTATCCGTTGTGGAACAGCCTGCGCATTGCTTTGATCAGCTGCGCAGCGGTGTTTTTTCTTGGCATTTTTGCAGCCTACTATATTGCCCGTCTGCCCCGGATGGTCAAGGGTGTGCTGGATGTGCTGCTCACCCTGCCCATGGTGCTGCCGCCCACGGTGGTGGGCTACTTTCTGCTGCTGCTCTTCGGTGCAAAGCGGCCGCTGGGCATCTTTTTCATGCAGCATTTTGGGGTAAAGCTGGTCATGAACTGGTACAGCGCCATCTTTGCCTCCATCGTGGTGGCTTTTCCGCTGATGTACCGCACCGCGCGCGGCGCGTTTGAAAGCTTTGACGAAACGCTGGCGTGGTCGGCGCAGACGCTGGGACAGTCCGATCCATGGATCTTCTGGCGGGTGCGGATGCCCGCCTGCCGTCAGGGCATTCTGGCGGGCACGGTGCTGGCTTTTGCCCGGGCACTGGGCGAATACGGCGCTACCAGCATGATCGCGGGCTACACCCCCGGAAAGACCGCCACCATTGCCACCACAGTCTACCAGCTCTGGCGCACCAACGATGAACTGGGTGCCATGCGGTGGGTGCTGGTGGATATCGTCATCTCGGCTGTGGTGCTGCTGGCTGTGAACCTGCTGGAGAAAAAACAGAAAGCGGGTGGCCGGAAATGAGCCTTGAAGTCAACATTGAAAAAAAGCTGGACGGCTTCACCCTCCGTGCTGCCTTTACCGCCGGCAACACCTCCACCGCCCTGCTGGGCGCTTCCGGCTGCGGTAAAAGCATGACATTGCGGTGCATCGCGGGCATTGTAAAGCCGGACCGCGGACGCATCGTGCTGGACGGGCGGGTGCTGTTCGACAGCGCACAGCACATCGACCTGCCGCCGCAGCAGCGGGGCGTGGGACTGCTGTTCCAGAACTACGCCCTGTTCCCCAATATGACCGTAGAACAGAATATCCTTTGCGGCCTGAAGACGGAAAAAGACCCCGCTGCCCGCCGCGTTGCCTGCGCCGAGATGCTGCGCGCCATGCGGCTGGAGACGCTTGCCAAGCGCTATCCCGCCCAGCTTTCCGGCGGGCAGCAGCAGCGCGCCGCGCTGGCACGCATTCTGGTGGGCAAGCCCCGCATCCTGATGCTGGACGAGCCCTTCAGTGCACTGGACAGCTACCTGCGGGAGGAGGTAGAGGGCGAGGTAGGCAGCCTGCTGGCAAATTTTGTGGGCACCGCCCTGCTGGTGACCCACAACCGGGACGAGGCCTACCGCCTTTGCAAAGAAATGATCGTGCTGAACGAGGGGCAGGTGCTGCGTGCCGGTACCACCAAGGCCGTTTTTGCCGACCCGCAGAGCATCGCTGCCGCGCGGCTGACCGGCTGCAAGAACATTCTGCCCTGCACCCCGCTGGACAGTCACACCGTCCGTCTGGACGGCTGGGACACCACCTTGCGGCTGGTGCTGCCCGTCCCGGCGGGCTGCACCGCCGTGGGCATCCGCGCCCACGACTTTACGCCCTGCGCTGCGGATGCGCCCAACGCCATCCCGGTAAAGGCGGTCTCCACCAGTGAAAACCCCTTTGACTGGAACCTCATCTGCACCTCGCCGGAGGGTGCGGCGCAGCTGTGGTGGAAGGTAGGCAAAACCAGCCTTTCTGCCGCCGCCCCGGAGCCGCCCCAGTATCTGTGTGCCGCCCCGGAGAGCATCATGCCGCTGAAAGGTTGAGAAAACGAATGGCCTGCACTGCGTTCCGGCCATATTCAGCGGAAAGAATCATTTGAAAATAGGGGATTTCCCCACACGCAAAGCAGCCGCTGCACGGTAAGATGCAGCGGCTGCTTTGCTTATTTGTGTAAAAAGGAGAGTACTTATGCCATATCACGGCAGGTCACAATGTCTGCCCCGGTGCCGCAGACGTCGGTCAGCACCACATCGCCCACATGGATGGGGGCGTGCAGCACCACGCTGTCCAGCGCTGCGACTACCTCGGCCATCTGTCCCTTGGGCACAGGCTTGGAGGTCTTGACCGGGCAGCGGGAGTGCAGGCAGCCCTCGGCGCGCACGGTGCTGGTGATGATGCGGGTGGGGTGGGTCAGCTCTTCCTTGCCGTAGGCGATGCCGTTGGGGCAGCCGTTACCGGTCACTTTATAGTCGTTGGCTTCATCCACCTGCAGATGGCAGCCCTGCGGGCAGCAGGTGCAAATTACTTCTTTCATCTCGCTTATGCCTCCTCGATCTCAATGGTCACTTCGTCCATGGGGGCTCTGTCCAGCAGCACTTTGGGCAGGGCAATGTGCTCCATCTCGCCGGGGGCAAGGCGGTCACGCTTGAAGTGTGCGATCACCGTATCACCGCTCTTGACAAGGATGGTGCTCTTGCCGCAGATGCGGCGGACGCGGAAGGACACGTTGGTGCTCTTTTCCACGCCTTCCAGACGGATGCGCTGCGGCAGGGTGTAGCCGAGGTCTGCGCCGGGCTTCACGGTCAACACACGCCCCGTGGCCACAGGGCCGTTCTGGATATAGTTGGCAGCGGCTGCGCCGGCCAGCTCGCTCTCGCCGGAAACAAAGTCCACCAGATCATGCACCTGCACCACGTTGCCGCAGGCAAACACGCCGGGGATGCTGGTCTCCATGTTTTCGTACACGATGGCGCCCTTGGTGCGGGGGTCCATCTCGATGCCGGCCTGCTTGGTCAACTCGTTTTCGGGGATCAGACCCACGCTCAGCAGAATGGTGTCCACATCAAACTCCATCTCGGTGCCGGGGATGGGCTTGCGGTCGGGGCCGATCTCAGCCACGATGGCCTTTTCCACGCGGTCCTTGCCCTGAATATCCACGATGGTGTGGGAGAGGTACAGGGGAATGTCGAAGTCGTTCAGGCACTGCACGATATTGCGGGTCAGGCCGCCGGAGTAGGGCATCACTTCTACGCAGGCCAGCACCTTTGCACCCTCAAGGGTCATGCGGCGTGCCATGATCAGGCCGATGTCGCCGCTGCCGAGGATCAGCACCCGCTTGCCCACCAGATAGCCTTCCATGTTCACATAGCGCTGTGCGGCACCGGCGGTGTACACACCGGCAGGGCGGGTGCCCGGGGTACCAATGGCACCGCGGGTGCGCTCGCGGCAGCCCATGCCCAGCACGATGCTCTTGGCCTCGATGATCTGGTAGCCGTGTTCCTTGGAGACGCAGTGCACCTTTTTGTCCGGGGTCACTTCCAGCACCATGGTGTCCAGCTGCACTTTTACGCCGGTGTCCTTGAGCATCTCAATAAAGCGTCCGGCATACTCCGGGCCGGTGAGCTGCTCGCCAAAGCGGTGCAGACCAAAGCCGTTGTGGATGCACTGGTTCAGAATGCCGCCCAGTTCCTTGTCGCGCTCCAGAATAAGGATGTCGCGCAGACCGCTTTCCCATGCCTTGCAGGCAGCAGCAAGGCCCGCAGGGCCGCCGCCAATAATGACCAGATCAACCATTGCTCTTTCCTCCTACCTTCGTTTCGCTGAGCAGAACGTTCGAGCCGTTCTTGTCCTGCAGGATGTCCAAGGGGTCTATGCCCAGCTCGCGGCTGATCAGCTCCAGCACGCGGGGGCCGCAGAAGCCGCCCTGACAGCGCCCCATGCCTGCACCGGCGCGGCGCTTGACGCCGTCGATGGTGGTGGCGGGCACCTCGCTGTGGAGGGCTGCCAGGATCTCGCCCTCGGTGATGGTCTCGCAACGGCAGATCACGCGGCCGTAAGCGGGCTGCTCCTTGACAAGCGCTGCTTTTTCCTCTGCGGAAAGTTCCTTGAAGCGGATGTGGCGGCGGCCGTCCTTGTAGTCAGCCTTTTCAGTGCCCAGAACACCGCGCTCTTTCAGGATGGCAACAGCTTCCTCCGCAACCGCCGGGGCAGCGGACAGGCCGGGGCTCTTCATGCCGGCCAAGTCGATCCAGCCGGGTGCTTCCGGCTCTTCACCAATGATAAAGTCGTCCACGTCCAGATTGGCGCGCACGCCCGCAAAGCTGCGGATGGACTCGCCGAAGTTGATGCTGGGCACGCTGCGTTGGGCAGTGGTCTTGACAAATTCCAGACCGCTGCTGGTGCAGGAGGTGTCGTTGCCCTCCACCGGCTCTGCGTTGGGGCCGACGAGCAGGTTGCCGTGCACGGTGGGTGCCACCAGAACGCCCTTGCCCAGCGCGTTGGGACACTGGAAGATGACGTGACTCACGCGGGTGCCCTCGCTCTTGTCCAGCAGATAGTACTCGCCCCGGGTGGGGATGATGTGGAAGTTGGCGGGCTCCACCATGGAGTGTACCTTGTCTGCCCAGATACCGGCAGCGTTGATGACACAGCGGGCTTCCACGGTGCCGCCGGGCACGGTCAGACGGTAGCCGCCCTCGATGGCTTCGGCATTGGTTACTTTGCAGCTGCGGCGCAGCTCCACGCCGTTGCGTACTGCCACCTCGGTCATGGCCAGTGCATACTCCCACGGGTTCACGATGGCGGCGCTGGGTGCCCACAGTGCACCGCAGACCTTCTCGGAGAGGTTGGGCTCCATGGCAAGGGTCTCTTCCCGGGAAAGAATCTTCATGTTGGGCACGCCGTTTGCGGTGCCGTTCTCGAACAGATGCTGCAAATGGGGCAGTTCCTTCTCGTCCAGTGCCAGCACCAGCGAGCCGCACTGCTTATAGGAGACATCCAGCTTTGCGCAGATCTCCTTGGCCAGTGCCACGCCGCGCACGTTCAGCCGTGCCATGCGGGTGCCGGGGGCGGGGTCGTAGCCTGCGTGGAGAATGGCACTGTTGGCCTTAGTGGTGCAGTCTGCCACATCGTTCTCGGCCTCAAGAATGACCACCTTGTTGTCGTAGCGAGACAGTGCGTAGGCGGTAGCGGCACCGATGACGCCACAGCCGATGATTGCTACATCATACATTGTTTTTTTCCTCCTGTCCGTTCTGCCTTGGCCCGTCGGGAGCTGGGCAGCTGTTGATGGTACAAAAAAAGAGCGAACCGAAACAAAGGCAACTGCCCTTGTCCGTTTCGCTCATATCTCTTGAAACAAACAGCACTTGTTTGCTCTTATGATACCCTGTCCCTGCACAAAAAGCAAGGTGTTTTGCACTTTTTGTGAAACCCTTACAAAAAACACCGGTTGCTTTTGCGCAGAATGCGGGTCACATATTCCATACCGCCTGATTGGTGGTGGAAATGGCAGTGATTCCGGCTTCCAGCGCGGCCATCACGTCCTCTTTATCAGCAATAAGGCCGCCGGCGAGCACCGGCACTTTGGCGGTAGCGCACACCCGGCGCAGGATCTTGGGCATGGTGCCGGGCAGCAGGTCCAGACAGTCCGGCAGATTTGGCGGAATCTTATCCAAACTTTCCAGTGCGATGGAATCCAGCAGGAATACCCGCAGAATGGCGGCCAGCCCAAGCTCCTTGGCACGGCGGATGAAGGACTGCCGGGTGGAGATGATGCCGTCGGCCTCGGTGGTATTGCGGATAAAGTCCACAGCCACCTCTTTGCCCGCCAGCCCGGCAATAAGGTCTACATGCACCGCGGCAAAGCGCCCGGCTTCGTGGATGCGGCGCACAATGGAGGCAATATTGCAGATATCTCCGTATAATACGAATACCACCCGGATGTTCTCGTTGGTCAGCGCATTGCAAAGCCCGGCATCGTCCTTGACGGCCGCAATGACTGGTGTTTCCTGAATGGCATCCATCAGCTCCTGTTTCATGCTTCTCCTCCTGCCCGGCGTTCTGTGGGGCAATTTTACTGGTGCTCTGCCAGCCAGCGCAGCGCCATATAGGTGTAGGCTGCCGTGCCGCGGTACAGGATGCTGTCATCAAAGCGCACCTTGGGGTGGTGCTGGCCGTAGGTGTAGCCCTCTTTAGCGTTGCCGGCAGCTAAGAACATACTCACGGTGGGTACCTCGTGGCTGACAAAGGCGAAGTCCTCGCTGCCGCCGCCGGGCTTGCCGCCGGTGAGCGGGGTCATATCCATAGCACCCTTGCCCAGCAGTTCGGTCATATAGGTCAGGGCATTGCCCGCCAGCGGGGTGTCCACCACCATACAGGGGCAGTAATCGCTGAACTCCACCTCGGCGGTGCAGCGGTAGGCGGTGGCCACGCCCTGCGCAATTTCGGTCATGCGCTGATGGATCAGGGCACTGACCTTCTGCTCCGGGTCCACGGTGCGGATGGTGCCCCACATATCGGCAGTATCCGGGATGACGTTGGAAGCCTTGCCTGCCTCGAACCGGCCGGTGGTGAACACGCCAAAGCCTGCGGGGTCCAGCTCGCGGCTGTTGATCTCCTGCAGGGCAATGTGGATGTGCGCCGCTGCGGTGATGGGGTCGATGCAGGCGTTGGGCATGGAGCCGTGGCCGCCTTTGCCGTGCACAACGATGTGGTACTGCTCGCAGCTGGCCATGGTGATGCCGCCGCCCGGCACCAGCACCATACCGGCGGGCAGGGGCATCCCGGCCAGCACATGGAACATGACCGCTGCGTCCACCTTGGGGTTCTCCAGCAGGCCGCTGTTGATCATATCCAGCGAGCCCTGAAAAATCTCCTCTGCGGGCTGAAACTCCAGCTTTACCGTGCCCTCGATCTCGTCCTCGTGCTCCTTGAGCAGCTTGGCTGCACCCAGCACCATGGCGGTGTGCATATCGTGGCCGCAGCCGTGCATCTTGCCGGGCAGCTCAGAGGAAAACTCCTCGCCGGATTCCTCCTGCAAGGGCAGCGCGTCCATGTCGCCCCGCAGCAGGATCACCTTACCGGGACGTTTGCCCCCGGCAAGCGCCACCACGCCGCACTTGCCGCAGTCCTGCGGGGTGTAGCCCATCTCGGTCAGCGCTTTTTTGACCAGTGCCTTGGTCTGGGGCAGGTCAAAGCCCACCTCCGGGTGACGGTGCAGTGTGCGCCGCCATTCCTGCAGCTGCGGTTCCAGCGCCTTGGCGGCTTCCAACAGTTTTTCCGGTGCGATCATTGTAAAATCAACTCCCTCTGAATTTATGCGGAAAGCCCTCTCGGCCACAGCAGAACCATGACGGGAGGGCTTGTCCTTACGGTTATTCTTCCCCGCCGTTATTGCCAGTCGGGTGGTACTGGGCACAGGTGCACTTTTTGAACTTCAGGCCGCTGCCGCAGGGGCAGGGGTCGTTGCGGCCAATTTTGACCACACGCACCGGCTGACCCTTGGGGCTGCCCTTGACGCCGGGTGCACCGTTGCCGGGCACAAAACCCTCGCCGGTGGGCTTTGCCACCTGCTCCCGCTTGGGGGCGGAACCGGCGGCGCGCAGCTCGATGGTAAGCAGCATCTTGACGCTGGACTCCCGGATGGAATCCACCATCTGGTCGAACATATCAAAGCCTTCGATGCGGTATTCCACCACCGGGTCCTTCTGACCGTAGCCGCGCAGCGCGATGCCCTGCCGCAGCTGGTCCATGTTGTCGATGTGGTCCATCCACTGGCGGTCTACGCACTTGAGCAGGCAGATGCGCTCCAGCTCGCGCATGACGGGTGCACCGTAGCGCACCTCCTTGGCCTGCAGGATCTGCATCCCGCGGTCGTACAGCATATCGGCAATGCCCTGCTGGGAAAGGTTATCAAAGTCCGCCACAGTGTAGTGGAAGTCGGCATCGGTGGTCAGCCAGCCCTGATAGTGGCGGCGCAGGGCGCCAAAATCCCACTCGTCCTTCACATCGCCGGAAAGGAACTGGGCGCAGCTGGAATCGATGTTCTCTCGCAGCATCTTGTGCATCTCGGTGCTGATGTCCTCGCCGTCCAGCACCTTGCGGCGCTGCCCGTAGATGATCTCGCGCTGCTGGTTCATCACATCGTCGTACTTCAGCACGTTCTTGCGGATCTCAAAGTTGCGGCCTTCCAGCTTTTTCTGGGCGCTTTCCAGCGTATTGGTGATCATGCGGTTCTCGATGGGAGTATCCTCGTCGATCTTCAGGGTGTTCATCAGGCCGGACACCCGGTCGCCGCCGAACAGACGCATCAGGTCGTCCTCAAGGCTCAGGTAGAAGCGGGAAGCGCCCGGGTCGCCCTGACGGCCGGCACGGCCGCGCAGCTGGTTGTCGATACGGCGGCTCTCGTGGCGCTCGGTGCCAATGATGAACAGGCCGCCTGCGGCGCGCACCTCGTCGGCCTCTGCGTCAATGGCGGGCTTGTACTGGGCGTACAGCTGGTCAAAGCGCTGACGTGCGGCCAGAATGTTGGCATCGGTGGTCTCACCGTGGCCGTTGGCTTCGGTCAGCAGCAGCTCCACGGCTGCCGGGTCGGCATCCTGCGGGGTGTCGGGGTTGAGCAGGTTCTCGCAGAAGTGCTCCTTGCGCATCTGAGCCTTTGCCATGAACTCGGCGTTGCCGCCCAGCATGATATCGGTACCACGGCCTGCCATGTTGGTGGCGATGGTGATGGCACCCTTTTTACCGGCCTGCGCTACGATCTCGGCTTCGCGCTCGTGGTTCTTGGCGTTCAGCACGTTGAAATCCCGGGTATGGCGCTGTAACATTTTGGCGAGGATCTCGCTCTTTTCCACGCTGACAGTACCCACCAGCACAGGCTGACCGTTCTTGTGGCACTCCATTACCTGCTCGATGACGGCGCGGTACTTGCCCTCCACGGTCTTGTAGATGGCGTCCGGGTAGTCCTTGCGCTGCACCGGGCGGTTGGTGGGCACGCTGACGATGTTCAGGCCGTAGATCTCGGTGAACTCGGTGGCTTCGGTGCGGGCAGTACCGGTCATACCAGACAGCTTTTTGTACATACGGAAGTAGTTCTGGAAGGTGATGGTGGCCAGCGTCTTGCTCTCGGCGGCGATCTTCACGCCCTCCTTGGCCTCGATGGCCTGATGCAGACCCTCGTTGTACCGGCGGCCGATCATCAGACGGCCGGTGAACTCGTCCACGATGATGACCTGACCATCCTTGACCACATAGTCGATATCCCGCTGCATCACGCCGTAGGCTTTGATGGCCTGATCGATGTGGTGGGCAAGGGTCATGTTCTCGGCGGCGGCAAGGTTCTCCACCTTAAAATAGGCTTCAGCCTTTTTGATACCGGCGGCGGTCAGGGTACAGGTCTTGTGCTTTTCGTCCACAACGTAATCGCCATCGGCCTGCTCATCGGTGGAGACCTTATCTTCCAGCTCCACCACCACGCTCTTGTGCAGGGTGCGTACAAAGCGGTCCACCTGGGTATACAGGCTGGAGGAGTCCTCGCCGCGGCCGGAGATGATCAGGGGGGTGCGGGCTTCATCGATCAGGATGGAGTCCACCTCGTCCACGATGGCGTAGGCGTGGCCGCGCTGCACCATGTTGGCCTTGTAGGTCACCATGTTGTCGCGCAGGTAGTCAAAGCCGAACTCATTGTTGGTGCCGTAGGTGATATCGGCATTGTAGGCGGCCCGGCGGGCATCGCCGTCCATGCCCTGTACGATCAGGCCAACGGTCAGCCCCAGCCAGCGGTAGAGCTTGCCCATCCACTCGCTGTCGCGCTTGGCCAGATAGTCGTTGACGGTAACAATGTGCACCCCTTCGCCGGTCAGGGCGTTCAGGTAGGCGGGCAGGGTAGCCACAAGGGTCTTGCCCTCACCGGTCTGCATCTCGGCAATATCGCCGCGGTGCAGGGCAATGCCGCCGGTCACCTGCACCGGGAAGTGCTTCATGCCCAGCACACGCCATGCAGCCTCGCGGCAGACGGCAAAGGCATCCGGCAGGATGTCGTCCAGCGTTTTGCCCTCGGACAGCTGCTGCTTGAACACGGCAGTCTGCGTCTGCAAGTCAGCATCGGACATGGCCTGATACTTGGGCTCCAGTGCCAGCACCTGTTTGGTGATGGGGTTCACCTTTTTCAGCTCCCGGTCAGAGAAGCTGCCAAAAAGTTTTTCAACAAGGGACATAGATCACACCTCATAAATCTTAAAAATCGGGCCGTGATGCGCCCGGAATCGCGCATAACAATACAAGTATATGATACACCAAAGCGGCAGACACGTCAAATCTGCAAGGCTATTTTAGCCCGTTTTTACATGAACTTTCTGTAAAAAGATGCTGCAAGCCGTTCACAGCCCCCGATCTCCCGGCAGCACACTTTATTTTCGCCCTATCGCTTTGGGGAGAATCGTGGTAGAATAGGACTATCATTGATAGGGAGGGCTGTACTTATGCTCAAACGGCTGCGCACTGCGCACCCCATTCTTTATTGTATCCTGTCTGAGGTGCTGTTCCTTGGCAGCATGGTCTTGTTCAGCCTGCTGGCTACCATCGGGCTGGCAGCGGCAGGCGCGGATTTTGACACCATGGACGGCTATCTGCTGGGTTCTGTGCAGGAGGCTGTGGGGCTGGCGGTGGCGCTTTTGCTGCTGGCCCGCACCGGCAGACTTGATCTGTTGCACCGGCGCGGCTGCGGCTTTCTGAACGGAATGCTGGTGGGCATGTACCCGCTGTTCTTCATCGGGTATACGACCGTTGGGACGCTGGCCTTTGACCGCCCGGACACGCCGCTGCTGCCGCTGCCCCGCATCCTGACCTTTATGCTGAACATGATCCTTGTGGGCGTGGCTGAGGAGCTGGTGTTCCGTGGCATCATTGCCCAGACCCTGCTGGAGCGCTACGGCACCGCCCGCGCGGGGGTGTGGAAGGCCTGCCTTGTGTCCGGCGTGCTGTTCGGCGCGGCGCACCTGAGCAACCTGCTCGGCTCGGAAGCCTTTGGCGTGCTGATGCAGTGTGTGTTTGCAGCCTCGCTGGGCGTGATGCTGGCCGCCATCTACTTCCGCACCGGCAATTTGTGGGTAACGGTGTTCCTGCACAGCGCCATGGACATTGCCGCCATGCTTATCGGCGGGCTGTACGGCACCACCAGCGTGGCCGAGAGCGTAAGCGGCTACGATGCCTCGCGGCTGGTGTCGGTGGCGGTGTACCTGATCCCCACCGTGTTTCTGCTGCGCAAGAAGAAGCTGCCGGAGGTGCAGCTGTACTGGGGCGGCATTGTAAAAAATTAAGGCTTGCGGACAAAAATCTTCTTGCAATCTGCTGTGCAATCTGGTATACTGTATCTGTTACCGTGGCACGGGGCTGGGAGTATGCCCGCTTTTGGGAGAACCGTTTCCCGCCGCTGTGCCATAGGCAGATAAATTACTTGAAAGAGGTACTGTATTATGAATAAGCAGGAAGTTATGGCCAAAGTCGCTCTGACCGAGAAGGACACTGGCTCCCCCGAGGTTCAGGTCGCTCTGCTGACCGCTCACATCAACGAGCTGAACGAGCACCTGAAGAAGAACCCTAACGATCACCACAGCCGCCGCGGTCTGCTGAAGATGGTTGGCCGTCGCCGCAATCTGCTGGCTTATCTCCAGAAGAAGGACATCGAGCGTTACCGTGCTCTGATCGCAACTCTGGGTCTGCGTAAGTAATTTTAACGGAGGGCAGGTACCGCAAAGGTACCTGCCCTTTGCTTTATGTATAGCTCCATGTATCCCATGCGCACAAAATAGCGGTGGCAGCGTATTGCAGCAGTAAATCGAACGCCCGTGCCTGCGGGCAGGGACGCTGGATTTATTGCTATAATGCGCACGCCACGGCTTTTTGGATAGAACGATCCGAAAAACAAGGAGGCAGAAACAATGGCAATCGAATTTGGTTCCCGCAAAGAGACCTTTGACAACTTCAAGGTCTACGAAACCATGTTGGCCGGCCGCCCGTTCAAGGTTGAAATGGGCAAGATGTGTGGCCTGTCCAATGCCAGCGCACTGATCCGCTACGGCGAGACCTGCGTGATGTGCAACGTGGTCATGAGCCCCAAGCCCCGCGAGGGCGTGGATTTCTTCCCGCTGAACGTGGAGTACGAGGAAAAGCTCTACGCCGCAGGCCGCATTCCCGGCAGCTTTATGCGCCGTGAGGGCCGCCCCGGCGAGCGCGCCATCCTGACCAGCCGCGTGGTGGACCGCCCCATGCGCCCGCTGTTCC
>OIBC01000035.1_pt1 | contig 58843 bp, 47 predicted proteins | sample 1580901 | NCBI WGS metagenome assembly OIBC01 (sample SAMEA3882539, study PRJEB24775) | human gut metagenome | biome: human-associated habitat; feature: intestine environment; material: feces | place: Netherlands | collected 2009/2010 | reverse complement strand
CGAATAAGGCATCGCCTGGTGTTTGGTATCTGACAGAACCGCCATACCTTTGCACGGTAAAAAGCCAGATGATAGAGAGACGGCAACCACTATTATAAAAAAATAGAGGTCGAAGTAAGGAACAGAAATAGAATATAGATATAAAGAAAGTAATACCCCCATGCTGTAAGCATGCAATAAAGCAATAGACAAACAACACAATACCTATATAGATACATAAGTCTATAATAATATAAGCCTATAACACCATATAGATATAAACTATAACCCCCTTTGAAGTGTCTCTTCCCGAAAGGCTATACCTTTTGCAATTGTTAATTTCAAAGGTATTTCGTATTTACGCCTAGAATTTGAAAAAAAAGCATTTTCTTTGCAGCCAAAAACAAATAAAATAGTAAAAAACATGGGTGCATTTGGAATTTATGTAGCGATATTAACTTTCATTTATATCGTATATTATGCCGCCATGATCGGCATGGATGTCGTTGGCAGCAACGGCAAGAAGAAAGCAGAAGTTGAAGAATTTGCTGTTGGCAACGCTCCCGACAAAGACTTTGAAGAAGAGCCTATCATTGTGAGTGAAGACGGCGATACTCCAGTTGTAAAGACCGGTGAGACAGAAGTTCCTTCACAACCTTCAACTGGTGAGAACGCGCTAATGGCGACCCCAGACAAGAGCGTAGAACAGTTGGCAGCAGAGATTCTTGCAGCAGATGACAACACTCTTTATAATCAGTCAATGGCTGTCAAGAAGAAAATGGTCAAGTTCTGTGCAGAGAGTGAGGATGAGAAAACTGCTCGTGAATATGAACGTTCTATCTTGGAGTCTATGGAACAAGCTGTAGAATTAGGCGGAAACAATATGGATGATTTAGACGTATGAAAAAGATGATAGATCCAAGATACCTGATGGTATTGTTACTTGTTGCCGTTTCTCTTTCTGCATCTGCTGATTGTGGTAGTACAGATTACAGTGGCAGTATGGGTAGATTATATGATATGGTAGTATATGTGCTGAACATGTGTGTCTTCACCATGCGTCTGATGTATGCCGTAGCATCTGTTCTTGCCATCTACAGTGCTACCAGTATCTATATCAAACTCCAGGCAGGAGAAGAAGGTTTCACGAAAAGCGTACTTGTCCTAGTGGGAAGTTGTTTATTCCTCGTAGGAGCTACAATTGTAATGCCAGCTTTCTTCGGTTTCAGTTATGGCAATACATCTACGTTAAAATTTTGGTAGAAAGTTTTTTTTATAATTAATATAGTTTAAATTTATGAACAGAATGATTTTTAGTACGTTGGCTTGTGCCACAAAAAGTTGTGCTTCGGCTTCTGCCAAGCAGATTAAGACATTGGTGAAGAACCCACGCTTCGGCATGGTGATGATGCTTCTTTTCGTATTTACAATTGGCGTGTTCGCCCAGGATGCAGCTGGAAACTTCTCGGCAGGTACGAAGGCGTTGACTACAGCAACCGAGGAAATAGCCAAGTATGTACCTATCGTTGTGAAGCTTTGCTATGCCATCGCAGGTGTTGTTGCCGTTGTAGGTGCGATCACAGTTTATATTGCGATGAACAACGAGGAGAACGACATCAAGAAGAAGATTATGATGACCGTAGGTGCATGTATCTTCCTCATTGCAGCTGCTCAGGCATTGCCATTGTTCTTTGGTGTAACCAACGTTTAAGTTTTTGAGTTATGGCAAGTGATAATCAAGGGCAATATCCTGATTATCCGGTTTTCAAGGGGCTTCAGAAGCCCCTTGAATTTCTGGGTTTGCAAGGAAGGTATATCTATTGGGCAGCCGGCGCAGTTGGTGGTGGCATTCTCGGCTTTTTGATATTCTACATGTGGATTGGTTTCATTGTAGGACTTGTCTATCTCACCATCGTAATAGGTTTTGGTGGAGCGATGATATTCATCAAGCAGCATAAGGGATTGCATTCCAAGAAACATAGTAAAGGCGTATATGTACTTGCCCACCTGCAACAGTATAGAAGCAGATGAGCAAGTTTTTTTATTTCTAAAAACTATCAGTATGATTTCAATTTTTGTTATTGTCGTATTTATCTCCATCCTGGTGGGTATGGCTATTTCCGTGAGTGCGTTTGGTACTGGCGGTAAGCGAGCCAAGATGTTTGAAAATATCTATTTCAGTGTAGAGGATGTGGATGGAATTGGCGTGGTGTATACAAAGAAGGGTGATTATTCTGCCATTCTCAAAATGGAGAATCCGGTAAGAAAATATTCAGCAGATATAGATAACTATTACGACTTCACCACCCTGATGGCATCTGTAATGCAATTGTTGGGAGACGGATATGCCATCCATAAGCAGGATATCTTTGTCCGTAAGAAATTTGATATGAACACGATATCTTCTGAGAACAAAGATAGCAAGAAGCGTTTCCTTTCAGACGCATATTTCCGTTTCTTCAATGGTAGAACCTATACAGAGAGCACTACTTATCTCACTATTACACAGCGAGGCAAGAGTGGCGGTCTCAAAACCTACGACTCTAACAAATGGAGAGACTTTCTCGTGAAGATACGTAAAGTGGAAGACCGTTTGAAGAGTGGCGAGATAAGCTGCAAGTTCCTCACTTCCAAGGAATGCCAGGAGTTTGCAGACCGTTTCTTTGCCGTTGATTTCACAAATGAGAAAGTAAGCATGTCCAATTTCAAGGTAGACAGTGAAGAAATCGGCATGGGCAATTTCCACGTGAAAGTGTACAGTCTCCTAGATATCGACAATGTAGGATTACCGAGCAATCTCCGTCCCTATAGTGAAACAACAGTCAACAATGCCGTTCTTCCGGAGGATTTGCTCTCAGAGATAGACCATATCCCTGGTGTAGATACCGTTATTTATAATCAGATTCTCTTCCTTCCTAACCAGAAGAGAGAGATGGCTAAGCTGGATAAGAAGAAAAACCGCCATGCTTCTATCCCGAATCCATCCAATCTGATAGCAGTAGAAGATATCAAGGCTGTTCAGAACGAAATTGCAAGAAATAGCAAAACCCTTGTATATGCACACTTTAATCTCGTCATAAAGATTGACTCAGACAAGGATTTTCAGAAGATTACCAACAATTTGGAAAACATCTTCTCCAAATACAGCATCAACATCTCCAAGCGTGCCTATAACCAGTTGGAACTGTTCGTGGCAAGTTTTCCTGGTAACTGTTTCCGTCTCAACCAGGACTATGATCAGTTCCTTACGTTGTCAGAGGCAGCTCTGTGTCTGATGTATAAGGAGCATCAAGCCAAGGGAGACCAGTCTTCCCTGAAATGCTACTATACAGACCGCCAGGGTGTACCGATGCCTATAGATACCACCGGTAAGGAAGGAAAGGTGAAGTATACCAACAACTCCAATTTCTTCGTACTGGGACCCTCCGGAAGCGGAAAGAGCTTCTTCATGAACACGGTGATGCGACAATATTATGAGCAGGACACAGATGTTGTGATTGTAGATACCGGTGACAGCTATGAGGGAATCTGCAGCTACTTCGGGGGAACCTACATTTCCTACACCAAGGAAAAGCCTATCTCCATGAATCCGTTCAAGATAACCAAGATGGAGTATGAGCAGAACTTCGGAGAGAAGAAAAACTTCCTGAAGAACCTTATCTTCCAGATATATAAGGGAGCCAGCCAACCATCGATGCTGGAAGAGACCATCATCAACCAGACCATCGTGGAGTATTATGAAGCCTACTTCCATCCTTTCGAAGGTTTTACGGACGAAGAGCGTGAAAAAATGAAAGATGCCATCCTGCTTCAGGATAAGGCCAACGGCAAGTATGAAGAGTATGAGCAGAAAATGGAAGAGCGTTATGGCGAGGAGTTTAACCTGGAACTTACTGAAAATAGGGAGCTTTCTGAAAAAGATAAGCGCAGGGTACCGAAGCTCAAAGCCATCATCGATGACAGCGCAGCTACCGAGGGCGAGAAGGAACAGGCAAAGAAAGCCCTTCAGCGACTCACCCCGGAAGTTATTGAAAATAACTATCTTATGCGTATTGAAAGAAAGCTGGAGAAGGTGGAGCGACAGAAGAAGAAGTTGAAGGTAACAGATCTGTCATTCAACACCTACTATGAGTTTGTCCTAGAGCGTATTCCGCAGATTATGAAACAGCAGAACATCAGTTTCGATATCCATAATTTTGCAACGATTCTCAAACCTTTCTATAAAGGTGGAGAGAAGGAATACATTCTTAACAACGATTTGGATGCTTCTCTCTTTGATGAGAAGTTCATCGTCTTCGAGATTGATAAGGTGAAGGATGACAAAGTCCTCTTCCCTATCATCGTGCTCATCATCATGGACGTGTTCACCCAGAAGATGCGTATCAAGAAGGGCAGAAAATGCCTGGTTATCGAGGAAGCCTGGAAAGCCATAGCCACACCGACGATGGCAGAGTATATCAAGTATCTCTATAAGACAGCCCGTAAGCACTGGGCAATGGTGGGTGTTGTGACCCAGGAGATACAGGATATCACCTCCTCCCCTATCGTGAAGGAAGCCATCATCAACAATTCCGATGTGTTCATGCTTCTCGACCAGAGTAAGTTTAAGGATAAGTTTGATGAGATCAAGGCAACCCTTGCACTCACCGATAATGACTGCAAGAAGATTTTCACCATCAACCGTCTTGACAACAAGGACGGACGAACCTATTTCAAGGAAGTCTTTCTGAAGAGGGGGCAGTATGGCGAAGTATTGGGTGTAGAGGAGCCGCCAGAGTGTTATATGGCGTATACTACAGAGAAGGCTGAAAAGGAAGCCTTGAAGCTCTATATTAAACTTATGCAGACAGACTACCAGCATGCCATCGAGCAGTTTGTGAGCGATTGGCACAACAGTGGCATCAGTAAATGTCTGGAGTTCTCTCAGAAAGTATTGAAAGAGAAGAAAGTCTTTTATTACAAGAAAAATAATGGAATAAGTAATGAAAAGAATTAAAACACTATTACTTTTAATGCTGGTTTCCTGCCAGATGATGGCTGTGGTTTGGCACAACGTCAACATCGACAAGAAAACAGCTGCTGCCATGTCTGCCGCTTATGAGGTAGAAATAGCAATGGAGACAATGGCAAACGGACATCTGCAGAATATTCTCAATCACTACAGGTCAGCTTCCGTTGCCACTGCCGGAATTTTAGTGTCCAAAAAGAAAGACCGGGATGCCATGCGCAACCCTGGTCTTTTTGCGTCAGAGGAAAACTACTACTACACTAGAATCCTGGATTTGGTGAAAAACCGGATTATGCCGAAGTTCATCACGGTGGCATCCCTGATGGTGAAGCAGCCGGACAATGCCATCTATTGGGGTCCCTACCTTTTGAAAACCACCACCAATGTGGAACAGCTCTGTAAGCAGTTTGAACTGGTGTGTACCAATGGCAGACGTTCCTTCAAGGATGTCCAGTTCCTTCTCGTTAATGACAAGCTCCAGGCTGTGTTTGACTTAGCCAGAATGGGCAGTGAGGTCAACTGGAAGGAACTGTTGGATAAGTTGGGAGAATTTGGAGGCGAGCTATCCACAGATGACTTTAAAGAAGATATTAATAATCTCGGAGGCAAGATTGCTTCCATCGGACAGACTACCACCGACAGTACAAAGATTTCTAAGATCGGAGAGATTTTTCATTCCAAGCCGAAAGAAATCTTAGCTATGTTCAATAGTTTTAAAAAACAGTATGACAATTATAAGAAAGCCGGTAATGTAAAGAGCTTTTTGATGAATGTTATCAAAACTTCTGATGCAGAAGGTGTAGCTAACCTCTTCAAGATAGACGATTACAATGTGAGCGGCTATATCAGTAATTATGTAAAAGAACTCCAGGGAGAATACTATACCCAAAGATGGTATATCTGTTCCAGAAAGAGCGGTAATCAGGTACTTGTTGATTATGTTCCCAAGCCAGGTAAACCTACAACACCATCTGCAGATATGAACTGGTTTGAAGGTTGGGAAGAATGGGTAGAATATTCCTATAAGGAGAATGGTAAGGATCCTGCCGGTCACTTGCCATCGATGAAGCATTCAAATTACAGTGAGAGCCTTTCTGAGATGCAGTCAAAGACCTATCAGTATTCCGGATGGTCTCTGTCAAGAATCAACGAGTATAAGAATAACAACCCTACACATAATGTAGATGTGGTATATACGGATTACCATGAAGACAGAGCCATATATCGTGGAAAATGGGGCGGTCACAACCGTTTGGGTATAGGCTGTTTCCGTGCTCGTGGAATGAAAATTACAGACAGTTGGGTGGATGAAAAAATCCTTTATGAGGAAATCTTTGACTCCCAGACGATGGATCTGAAAACCTTCAAGGAAAAAATGAAGATCCGTCTCCAGGGCTATCAAGATGAGACATCCGATCAAGATGAGAGCATAACCTACCATCTTGAATGTGATGACCCTCACTATTACACAATGGCAGATGAGAAGAAGATGGAAGGCTGCAGTTCTGTAAGTTTCGTGGCAAACTGTAAGGGTGGAGCCAAGTTAGGAGAAGGCAGTTTCAACTGGAAGGAGAACGGCAAACAGGGTAATCATCTCAACGAAGCATCCAAAGGCTTTGCAAAGGAGCCTACGCCGGATTCAGAGGGAGAAGGTATCAACACGCTGCTTGATAAGCAAAAGAAATATGAAAATCAGATTGCATCCTTGAAGAAACAGATTTCCGACAATGACAAAAGGATGCAATCTCTCCTACAACAGAAAAGCCAAGCTCTTTTCAAGGGTAACAAGACCCAGGCAAATGCCTTGCAGAAGCAGTATGACGAACTTTCTGATGCTAATGCAGCCCTGAAACAGCAGTTGAATACTACTCAAAACCAGCTCAATCAACTTAACAATGGTATTGATGAGTATTATAAAGACCTTGCAGATAACAGGGATGGAAAGTATAGAATCAATGACAACATGGCTGAGCTGGAAGGAATGTATCAGATACAGTGGTCCGACCAGGGCGAATGGGTAGATGGTAACAACCAGTATATCTTCATCCGTCACGGCTACTGCCCTACTGTCAAGAGTCTGGTAACTTATACTGCTACCCTCACCCTTGCCCAGAAACCGAAATATCTCCTGGGTATAAGAATCCACCGAGCCATCCTGTCGGTAGATTTCAAACTCACCAGTGAGTATGCTGCCGACAATGTGGTTGCCGTGATGCAGCTCGACATGAAAAAGAGTGAGAAAGATCGTGCAGAAGAGGTAAATGCCAAGTTGAAGGAACTCATTGAAGACCTTCCGGACTGCAACATCAGCATCAAATATAACTATGCAGGTTCTTCTGAAGAGGAAGATGATGCTGATGCCATTCACCTGCTCTGGGCTTGTGACCGCCTGGATGTAGCCAGAGAGATAGACTTCCAGCTGGTATCTATCTACAACCAGCTCGTTCTCCTCGAAAAGGTCATGGACAGCCGGACAACCATCCTGGATTTCCTGAAGCACAAGATTTTCGATGCTGTGGGCAGAGCCTCGCGTGGAGCCATCGCTGACTATGCCCTCTCCAGGTGGCAGGACGCATCTGCCAAGGCAGCTCAGAAAGCCTCTTTGAAGGGTTCGGTGAGTGGAGACAATGAAACTGATAAAAATAACAACAGTAAATCAAGACAACAATGAAAAAACAGGGTTTGGTATTTGTAATCATGGCAATGCTTTTCGTCTTCCCGGCGAAGAGCTTTGCCATATTGGACTATGATGCTGGCTCACTGGAGACCATGATCAGCAACCATAAGAAGGTGAGAACCGTACTTGGCATACGAGCGGCAGCAGAGATGGGAGTGTTGGAAGCCCATAAAGCCTTTTCCCAATCTTCCACTAGCTTCGAGGAGAGCAGCAAGGCTATCGACCGCTATAAAAGATGCTTCGACATCATCGACCTGATACTCAATGGTACTGCCACTGCATTCCATGGCGTGAATACCTACAGGAGTGTAAAGAGTAATGTAGAACTGTATCTTAAACTCCTGGATGATTATAAGACAAATTTCCTTCTGAAGGGAAACGTCAAAAATTCCGATGCCGTTATCTATACCACCAGTGTGGAAGCCATTAACCAGATAAAGACCTCTGCCATATCCATGTATGACTCCTATATAGATTTGGCAGCCTACCTTACTGGAGCAGCAGAGTTTGATGCCCAGTCAATGATGATTTGTCTTCAATGCATCAATGACAACATGGATGATATCGATTCCGCAGTAAAGAATGCCTATTTCACCTTATACAGCTATATGGTCATGCGAAAAGGCTTCTGGAAGGATGGACTCTACCGTGGCAAGACCATTGAAAACCTTGCTATGGAAGCCTATGATTCATGGAAGAAGGCACAGTATATCGCCAAACAGAAAAATTCACGTGCCGGTGGCGGCAATGAGCCTGAGAAACGAGCACCCCTCGGAGGCGGTTCACTTCTCGGTAACAAGCGGTTGAGTGAAGAAGAAATTTAAAAGAACATATAAAACAACAGAAAACAAGATTCAATGAAAAGATTAAGTAAAGGAAATACAGGCAAGATAGCAGCATTCATACTATTGCTGAACTATAGCAGTTCGTTGTCTGCCCAGACATATAATCATGAGTCAGCCATCATGAACCAGTTTACGGTGATGGAGATTGGAGCCGGGAGCCTTACCCCTAGAGAATATTATAATCTCACGCATAAGAACTACCAAAAGTCAGCCACCCTTACCAACAAGCAGAGTTTCCGTACCAAGACGCAGCAGAATATGATGAAGGAAATCTCCCTTGCAGAAAATGTAGATTCAGTCTTGTCCAGAAGAGCAAAGGTCGAAGCACTAAATATCGCCAACCGTACTCCAGGAGCTGCCGATGTGGCCTGGCAGATGGAAAAGGGAAAGATAGAAGGAGCCATGAGCAACTTCCAGCAGAACATCAACAAGATAACCCTATATGGTGGAACTTCTGATAATTACAAAGACTGGAGTAATGTGTATCATAGTCTCGCTTTTGCTATCAAGGTAACAAGAGAGTCCTATATGGATCTGGGAAGCAGAAAGCGAGAATATCTTACCATCTACCGTGACATCGTAAAAAAGAACCTTATTCTGACTAAACAGTTGAGAGTGTTGAATGCAGCAAAGACAATGAAGGAAGTCAGCAGTAAGGCAACGAAGGTAGATCGGGTAACGAGTAATGCTACGGTAGCCACTGATGCCTTGGGCAGGTGGCAACATTCTCTTGCAGTCAACGGTTTTCATAAAAAGAACTAGACTCCCTATATATAATAAGGTGTAAGTCCCTTATATGATAAGAGCCTTATGAAGACAACGAAGAAGTGATAGCTTTTGCAATTGTTAATTTCAAAGGTATATCATATTCATATAGGGTATTTATGAAAATAGCATTATTTTTGCGCAAAAAATAAAAAACAACAAGAAATGGCATTTAGTACATTATTATTAGATTCAGCAAGTGGTGGAACGCTTGGCGGAATAAAAGATATGGTAAGCGACCTTTCGCAAACCATTGGCGTTGATTTGTTTGAGGAAGACATTGACAACGTGGTCTTCCAGACAAATGAGTTTTTGTGTAACCAGGATTTTATCGGTTCAGACGGTCCCTTCTGGTGGATTTTGCAGATGAGCATGGCTTTGGGTGCACTCTTCAGTATCGTCGTGGCAGGTGGTATCGCCTATAAGATGATGGTAAAAAACGAGCCTATCGATGTTTTCAAAATCATGAAGATTTTGGGTGTAGCTTTGGTGATGTGTCTTTGGTACCCACCTAGCAAGAGTGGTATCGGAGCTGGTTCCAATGCATGTGTCTTAGATGCCCTTGCCTATATCCCTAACTGTATCGGTTCCTATACGCACGACCTCTATGAAGCCGAGGCGGTACAGGTGAGTGACAAATACAATGAACTGTTGCCGCTGATACACAAGCGTGATTCCGTGTGTGGAGGCGTGAAAGAAAATCTGGATGCAGCATCCAAGAACATCGAAAACAGCCAAAGTAAGGAAACACTTGCAGAAAGTGTAGGAACTGCTGATGTGGTAGAGGTTGCCAAACAGGCAGCAAAGGCAGAAAACAATTCCACCTTCGTGGGACTGATGATAGGATTGGACAAAATAGTCATGTTCTTCTCTCTGGTCATCTTCCGAATAGGCTGGTGGAGTACCATTTTCTGCCAACAGATTCTGCTTGGCATGCTCACGATATTCGGACCGATCCAATGGGCTTTCAGTGTCTTGCCAAAATGGGAAGGAGCCTGGGCAAAATGGATTACCCGATATCTCACGGTACATTTCTATGGAGCCATGCTCTACTTTGTAGGCTTCTATGTTCTCCTTCTTTTTGATATTGTGTTGAGCGTACAGGTAGAAAACCTGACGGCTATCACCCAGAGTGAAGGTTCTGCATCAGCCTATATTCAGAACGCCTTTATGACCTGCGGCTATCTGCTGGCAGCTTCAGTGGTAGCCTTGAAGTGTCTTAACCTCGTCCCAGACCTGGCAGCCTGGATGATACCGGAAGGCGATACAGCGTTCTCTACCCGTAACTTCGGTGAGGGTGTTTCCTCAGAAGTGAAGAGAGGCGCATCATCCGTTATGAAATTTTAAAATAGTATAGATATGGCAGTATTAAAGAATGTAGAGAATAAGATTAAACTCGTGATGGTAGTGAGCAGCCTATTTCTGATAGGCTGCATCATCGTGAGCTTAGGCAGTTTCTTCATCGCAAAGGGCATGGTTGACGATGCCCATAAGAAAGTGTATGTGTTGGACGGCAACGTTCCAATCCTGGTGAAACAGACCACGATGGATGAAACTTTTGACGTAGAGGCAAAAAGTGATATAGAAATGTTCCACCAGTTCTTCTTCACTCTCGCACCGGATGACAAGTATATCCAATATACGATGCGCAAGGCAATGTATCTCGTTGACGAGACCGGTCTGGCACAGTATAATGCCTTGAAAGAAAAGGGCTTCTATAATAACATCATTGGTACGAGCACCATCTGTAGCATCTATTGTGACAGTATCAAGCTGAACACTGACTCCCTCACCTTCGTCTACTACGGCAGACAGCGAATAGAGCGCAGAACCAGTATTCTGATGCGCCAGCTTGTAACGGCAGGAAGCTTGAAGCGTGTTCCTCGAACCGAGAACAATCCTCATGGAATCCTCATCACCAACTGGAGAACCTTGAAAAATAAGGATCTGGAAGAAACCAAGAAGTCAGATTATTAATTCATACACCTATATAATATGGATATTAAGAAAATAATTGCAGGAGAACAAATGCCGGATAAGAATGATCCTCGTTATAAGGAGCAATATGAGCGAGAGGTGGAAGCCGGCAGAAAATTTGCCAACAAGACCAAGCTCACGCTCCTGGTAATGAAAATACAATCCTGGGCAAATGTCCATCGGGTAGGATTTCTGGTGATTGTTTTCGGGTTTGTCATCAGTCTTTTTGCCCTTAACATCATTAACATGATCAGATATTATAAGGCAAGTCAAAACGTACCACATCGTACAGTTGTTGAGCAGGTGGACCAGGCTTTGCACCAACAGCTTGAACTTAAAAAAGCGAGATAACTATGGATATAAAGAAAATTAACTTCAAGCAGCCCAAGTATCTGTTGCCGGCTATTATCTATCTGCCCCTTCTGTTTGTAGGCTATTTCATCATTGACATGTTCAACGTTGAAGTCTCAGATACAACCAACAAGAAGTTGAAAACAACGGATTACCTGTCTAGTGAGTTGCCGGAGGCATACACCGACAGCATTCTGGGTGACAAGATGACCAATACGGAAAATCAGTTTGGTAGAATCTCGGATCTTTCCGGAGTACAGAATGTAGAGAATGACAATGACTCTGTCAATCAGAAAAAGGATTTTGAGTCAAAGTACAGCGAGGATGAAGCCAGGAAAGTTCGCATGCAGCAAGCCGAGGAAAAGCGAAAACTTGCGGAAATGCAGGAACGTGTGAGAGCCAACCGCAGCGATGCCAACAAGGACGATTTCGTAGATCCTCTGAAAGACTCTGAAATTGCTTCTGCCCAACGACGGAGAAGACAGAGAAGTTGGGAAGAAATGAATAAGACCCTGTCTGGTAGCGATAACTATATGGCAAGCAGTGACGAAACCTCTTCAGAAGGTGGAACTGGTGTAAATAACAGCAGTATTGGTGGAACTTCTTCCACAGGAAGTACAGCCTCTTATAACAGCCATTCAGATAATGCTACTTATGACTACAGCAGAACCACTGGCAGTGAAGATGAACCGGAAAAGGTAGTGAAGAAGACCAAACAGGTATCAGAATACTTCAATACTTTAGGTGCAGCCGACGGCAAGAACAAACTCATTTCAGCCATCATTGATGAAGAGGTGAAAGCTGTAGATGGTAGCAGGGTGAGACTCCGTCTGCTGGACGATATAGAGATTGGAGACGAAACCATCAGAAAGGGAACCTATCTGTATGCCACCATGAGTGGCTTCGGCAAACAGCGTGTACAGGGCAAGGTAGAAAGCATCTTCTATGATGAAGACATCATCAAGGTAAGTCTCAGTATCTATGATACCGATGGTATGCAGGGCTTGTATGTTCCACTGAGCAGTTTCAGAGAAACTACTAAGGATGTAGCCAGTTCAGCCATGCAGGGTAGTTCCATGCTTGACAATTCCACCACTTCCTCATCCGGCATAAAAAGCTGGGCAAACCAGGCTGCCCAGAATGCCACCCAGAAGGTAATGAACGCCTTCGGTACAGCCGTGAAGAAGAATAAGGTACGCTTGAAGTATGGCACTAAGGTTTATCTTGTTGATGAAAGCCAGAAAGACAAACAGAAAAGAAAGTAAAACAAAAAGAAAGTAACAATATGAAGAATATAAAAAAGAGAGCCTTTACACTGCTTTTCATGTGTTTGGGTGTAGCTTTAGGAACATTTGCCCAAAAGGGCTTCAACAATATGGAACAGCTCACCATCAATGAACATGTTTCCACCGTTATTACAGCATCAGAACCCATCCGTTTGGTGGATATCTCAACCGACAGTATTGTGGGCGATAAGCCTTTGGATAATGTCATCCGCCTCAAACCGGTTACAGGTAATCATAAGGATGGCGAAGTGATGGGTATCGTTACCATTATTACGGAGCGTTACAGAGTGCAGTATGCCCTACTCTATACCAGCAGGATAGAAGAGGCGGTTACCGATAAGGAAGTGGAGCTTATCGAGCGCAATGCCTTCCACAATCCCGATGTAAGTATGTCAACGGTAGATATGGTAAGCTATGCCATGAAAGTATGGCAAAGTCCTGCCAAGTATCGAAGTACCTTCACCACCCACAACAAGATGACTATGCGACTGAACAACATCTATGTGGTAGGAGAATATTTCTTCATCGACTTCTCGGTATCAAACAAGACCAATCTTCCTTTCGATATTGACGAGTTGAGAGTGAAGCTCCAGGACAAGAAACAGCAGAAGGCTACCAACATCCAGACCATCGAGTTGAAACCTGCTCTGGTACTGGACCGTTCTGTAAGGTTCAAGAGCGGCTATCGGAACATCATCGTTCTGAAGAAGATGACCTTTCCTAACGATAAGGTGCTCACCATTGAGTTGTCGGAAAAGCAGATTTCCGGACGAACCATTTCCATGAACCTCGACTACGAGGATGTGTTGGCAGCAGATGCCTTCGATACACTTCTTCTCAGAGAACAATAAAGCAAAGAATATATGAAAAAGATACTATCTGTTATGTTCACCCTGTTCTCGGCAACAGCAATGTATGCCCAGAGTCATGGCAACCATTTGATGTTAGGTGTCGGTGGCAGCTATCCCCAGGGGGTAGAAACCACCCTCTCCTACGAACATGAAACCGACTATCACAATGCCTGGGAGTATTTCGGAACCATGTATCTGAAATATAAGAAAGACGAGGAAGCCGGTCATATTACCAGTGATTCCTTCTGGCGCAACTACCGTGCGTGGACAGTGGGCTTTGCCTACAAGCCATGCGTGAATAGAGGCCGGAACCATCATGGAAACGTAAGAGTAGGTGTCAGCTGTGGTAGTGACCTAGACAAGGTAATTACCGCCGTTCATATCGGCTATGAGCACACCTATAACCTCTATAATGGTTGGAGTGTGTTCTTCCAGGTGAAGGAAGATATTGTCATAAGAGGCGAAGATACCTTCAGAACAGGTGCAGCCTTCGGTGTAAAAATCCCATTATAAAAAGTAATCATTATGAAATCAGTAATAAAAGGTATCACTCATCCGGTTCTGAGCATGATGCTGATGGTAGCCATCACAATTTTCAGCACCTCGTGTGACAATCACGAACCCATAGACAGAGACATACATGTAGGTTATGTCCTCTGTAATGACCATAGCTGCATGGACACGGCTTCCTATTTCAACCAGACAAAAAGAAAGGCAGTAGGCGTTGTCTTTGCAGAAAAGACAGATGAACACCCTGCCCTGGCAGTCATGTTTGATGAAGTCAATGAAGTGTTCTGTGATTCCGTGGGTATGGTCAATGGAACCAGTACAGATGTAACATCTTTCTGTGGTTTCAAGAATACCGTAGCCATGTATAACAGCTACAGCGCAGAAACAGGCAAGGGTTCTCCTTTAGCCATGGAAATGATTAACTTTCATACCAATGGTCAGAGCGACTACCTTCCCAGTGTAGCCGAACAGCGTTTATTGGCATCCTCATCGAGAGTCATCAATCCAGTTCTGGAAAGACTTGGTGGCACACCTATAGCCTTGGAAGGAGATTGTTGGTATTGGACATCAACGGAAGTAGAGGATAATCCAGGAGTTCAAGCTTGGCTCTGCACCACAGATAATGGTAGGTTTCTCGCTACCCCAAAAACACAGCGGCATAAAGCCAGAGCTATCGTAGAAATATATGATCCGGAGTAAAAAACTTAAAAATATAGAATTATGGCAACATGGTCAGTATTATGTAAATCTCTTTTAAAAGGCGCAGGTATTGGTACTCATGCCGCCAAAAGTGGAATAAAATTTGCAGTTGCCCACCCTAAAACCAGTGTTGCAGGATTAGCAATTGCACTTCCAGTAGTAGGCTATAAAAAAGGACTTGTTAACTTTGCAACAGAAAAAGTGTTTGGCAAAGGAAATGAAGGTAAAGGAATTATTGAGCCTACTTCCACTATACTTCTCGGAAGCCATAAAGATGCTTATGGTAATGAAAAATCCGTAAGTGAAAAAACCGTTGATACCTTATTAGGTAACGGCACATACTCCTCTATTAAAACTGGGGTAGGCAACGTAGGTGCTGAAGGTGCAGATGTCTATTATCGTCTGAAGGACACGATAGGCAACGTAGGTGCTGAAGCCGGTAGTCTCTATTACAATGGAAAGGAATATGTAGGTGGTTTGTTCAACGGCAATGGAATGGTCAACCATGGTAATGGCTATTACGATCCAACCACTGCCCAATATCCTAGCATGTCAGCAGTACAGGGGGTACAGGAACACTCAGGAGTGGGTGGTGGTTTGATGAATAGCCTCAATGCTGCCCTTGCTAACGTTACCGGCGGTAATATCAGCAAGATGAACCTTGCCAGTATGTTGTTGGCTTCCTATATGATGTTCGGGCGTTTCGGATGGTTCAGTAAGATAGCAGGTCTAGCCTTAGGCGGTATGACCATGAAAAATGTAAATCAGCGTTCTGTTCATAATCAGGAACAGCAGATGAATCGCCAAATGCAAGCTGCCGTCGTCCCACAGGTAGCAGCAACACCTGCCCCTGAAGAAGACAGTTCCATGACCGTTCATCGTAGACGTTAATGTATTTCCATAAAATCATGAGGTGAGGAGCTATCCTCACCTCTTAAAAATAATAAGTATGAAACAAAATTATAAAGATATGCTTCTGGAAAGTGCCAGTGGTTATATGATGCCTTTCCCTCTGGAAGAAAAAGACAACATACAGGCTACCCTAGCCTTTGGCGAACAGAATCATCCCTTGACAGGAGAAAAGTTTTTCCACAAAGGAATTGATTTTCCTGCTAGTGATAAGCCTCTCTATGCTATTGCCACTGGTGTCATCACCGGTGCCGGGCAGGATGCGGTTTACGACAACTATATTGTAGCCAAATATGGCAAGTATGAAGTTACCTACGGTCACATAGCAGAAGCCTATACCCCTTACGGAACCCAGGTTGTTGCTGGTCAGGAAATAGCAAAGAGCGGACGATTTCTACATATAGGGGTACGCTTTGATGGTGCAGAGATCGATCCTGCCGAGTTTCTGAGTATGATCTGGGCGAACATCGAACAGCTGGCAGCCATGGGAATCAGTCAATTGCCATCCATGGAAACACTGGGAGACAAGAAAGTAGAAAACAGTTTTGGACAAGACAAAGATGCCCTATTAATGATGATGCTCCGTTGGCTTCCAAGCTACTGGAATGACCTCGTGAGCGGAGCATATACCTCTTCCCAAAGGGCAGATATGTCTTTACGTAACATATTCCGTCAGGCAGCCGAGAAGAATTACTTTTTTGAAAGCATGCCTTCAATAGGTAATCCCCTCGGACTCTCCGGAAGGAGTAGCATCCTTGCCGGTAAGGTGCAGGATGTCTTGATAGATGATTTTCTCAGCTATATGGCTTTGAATCATAACATCTATCTTCCTACTTGGGATGAAACTCAAAAAAAAAACTTTTTGAAGAAATTGCCGACGACGGAAAAACCATAGATCCTCTGCTTAATTTACAGATTGACGTACAGAGTTATGATATAGACAGAGAAGCTTCTGTGTATTTTGACAATTCTGGTACGAGATGCTGGACGAAAGCCTGGTTTAATGGTAGGGAAAAGGGAGAGAAGGCTATTGAGATTACACGCCAGCTGGCTTTAAAGTTCATCGAAGGCCAGATTGGTCTTAATGAATGGCTTTCCCGGTACTATCCTAAACAGATGTCTGTTTACTATAAAGCCATAGAGCATGCTCGTCAGCAGATTTTAGGTTTTTAAAAACAGAATTATGGCAAAAGTAAATAACTATCAAACCTTCTCGCAGGTTGACTATTGCATCAGCCAGTATTACAGTAAATACATGGCTTCCACTCTGGTTCAAGAGAAAAAGAGAATAGAAAAGAACCAGACAAAGGAGTTCATGGATGCCATAGACAAGGAGGACAACCGTTCCATTTGGGCACAGGCTGTTGACAGCAGACACGGTGTAACCCCAGCTTATCGTGCCAAAAAGCAAGTCGATGCCAATGGTAAATGGAATAAGATGTCTACAGACGATCTCATTGAAAGATGTAATCTGAGATGGAACAAAGACAAGAGATTGCAGAATGACTACAGTACATTCGTTTATGCTTTCTATGAAAATCTTGTGGTACAGAATGGCGGTAAGGAGTCCAAGAAACTCTTTGAATATGCCCAGTCTTATGTGATGCATCGCTTTGAGATGCTTATGGTAGAGCAGCTGGCTAGAGAAAAGGTTCCAAGAAATACCGCAAGTTATATAGCGAGAAAAGCATTCTCAGACAGTCTGATAGCCTTTGTCATGCCTACCTGGGGATTAAAGAAGGGCGAATACGGTGAAAAGGTTGAAAATAAGGCAGAGGCGATGTACAATCCTTCTGCCTTATCTAAAGCTACCGGCTTTCTAGGTGCGAGTCTTATAGATACAGCTATGATGGGCGGTTTTGGCGGCGTTGCTTCCGGAAGTACGAAGGCTATAGCTAAAGCAGGAATTGGTGTAGGTTCAGATTTCGGTATCAGAGAATTTATCGGTCACAAGTCATCCAAAGACTGGTCAAAAGAAGAATATGCCAAAGAGAGCAGTAAAGAAGTCTTTGGCGATGCAGATGCCTTGCAGAAGATACAGGCAGGTTCAGCAAAGTATCGTAAGAGCGGTACTGAGTTCATCGATAACATCAACAGTGTATTAAGCAGAAAGATCAAGGTAGCTCCACTCTCAGTAAGTGACTCAGCCAAGAAAGCCAGCAATGCCCTGCTGGTTCAACATAAGGGTAATTCTGCAAAGCTACTCAATACCATCAAGACTAATTTCTCCAAACAATGCATCGCCTACAAGGGTAACACTGAAATTCCCCGATGGATGTTGGCTAAAACAGCTAAACAGAACAGAGCATTTGCAGCCACGTTCCATTCCCTTGCGATAGAAATGTCAAAGCAGGAGAAAGACTGGATCAAATGCGGTGGCAAGAAGATGTCTTTGAAAGAAGTAAGCCAACGAGCCTATGACTACGCAAGAGCTGCTGACTATCTTGATAAGCATACCCCTCATCAGTCCCGAAAAGCAGCATCGGCAAAGGGGAAAGACCAGTGGGATATAGAAATGGAAAAGTTGAATGCTTCCATCAATGGTACAGTTCCGGAAAAGAAACACAGGCATTCCTCCTCTCCTACTCCTACTCGTTCTTCATCAAATAGTACACGGCTTCCTTATGCTCAACAAAGCACACCAGCTTCGTCACAAACTATTCAGACACAACAGGCACAATCCACTCAGCAAATCTCGCAGACAGGTAATAATAGTCAGCAATTTGCAGGATGGGGAAATATCCTGAAACAGATGGGACTGCATGATTTCAGTACTGTATCAAAGAATCTCGGCTATGTTCTTGCCATGCTTCCTGATATGCTTATCGGTATGTTTACAGGTAAAAACCCTAACATGAAGATGCAGGATAACCTGATGCCATTGGCTGCAATCGTAGGCAGTATGTTTATCAGAAACCCTCTGATAAAGATGCTGCTGATAGGTTTTGGTGGTGTCAACATCCTTAATAATGCCGGTCACGCATCCCTTAAGGAAGGTTTAAGTAGAAGCAGTTCAGCTCTTAAAATGTATAAGAAATACGAAGACGAGAAGTTGAACCCACGTATTTCAGATGTCACGATGAAAGGCGGTTCCATGATAGCAACCATTGATGGAAGCCCTTGCGTCATCAATATTTCAAACAGTGCTGCAGATGCCTATCAAAAAGGTGTAATACCATTAAATACCCTGGCAAATGCAGTACTGAAAAAGTATGATGAGAATCAGTCTTTGGCATCCCACAAGTACGAACAGATTAACAGACAGGAAAATTCCGTTCCACAACAAATAGGTATTAAATAGTAGTAAAATGCCAACTTAAAGAGTTGATTGTTCCTCCTGGTTCGTGAGAATCGGGAGGATTTTGTTAACTGTTAGAAAACACAAACCCTTGATACATCACGTACCAAGGGTTGAACTTAAAATAATATATCAAAACTATCAACGATTTTCAGATACTCTTATTCTTCCTTGATCTTCCAATCGCTGATAGTCCGCTGGGTACTATCATAATTTACACCCACTTTATACAATCGCTTGCCATCAGCGGAATATGGAATGAGATAACCCTTGTCATCAATCTGATTCAAGGCTTCCTCGGCAGAGCCATCGTATTTCAATTCGAACACATAGATGGCTTCAGGCAGATGGAGCACGGCATCAGCCCTGCCTATGACACTATCCTCCTCCACTTTGATAAGGGCACCCATCAGGTTGAATATCAGATAGAAGACGGTCTGAAAATCACGTTCATTCTTATTGCTTAAACGGTTTGAGATACTGGAGAGATAGGCCTTCAGGCGGACCATTGCCTGTTCTATTTCTCCTTCATAAACCAGTTCCACAAATTCATTCACCAGTCCGTTATTATCTACAGAAACCGGCGAAAGATAATTGGGTGCAAGACTCTTGAGCATGCCAATCTTTACCTCCCTGTTAGGATATTCCAAAGTATAACGATGCAGCATCGGATTATACTTCTTGATGGTGAGATAACCACTCTGATAGAGCAACGGAAGCGCAGAAGTCATCATTTCCGGCGAAACATCAAAGTCATCCACATCACATGATTTCTTCTCAATATCCATCACATTGACGTGATACTTCTGCAATGTCTTAATAAGATAAGACGGAGTACCCGAGCCAAACCAGTAAGGAGCAATCTTTCGTGCATTCAGCGCCTTTACCAGACTGAACGGATTGAAAACATCCTCTGATTTTTCACTGAAATGATAACCGTCGTAGAATCCTGTCAGCTCTGCCAGGCACTCCTCATACGTCATACCCAGGTCTTCTCCCAATGCCTCAATATCCGGTTTCATCTGAGTGGTAAGTTCCTTCTTGCTGATACCGCAGATAGCCGAATACTGGTCGAACATGCTGATGTTATCGAGGTTATTCAGTTCGCTGAAGATGCTGAGCTGCGAGAACTTGGTGATACCCGTGATAAAGGTAAACTCCAGATATGGGTCGAGCTTTTTCAGAGGACTGTAGAAGTTCTGCATGATACGGCGGAGGGGCTGCAGGTTCTCCTTCTCATGTACCACATCCAGCAATGGGGCATCATATTCATCGATGATGACAACCGCCTTTTCGCCCGTTTGCTCATAAGCACGCTTTACGATACCATCCAGTCTTTCATTAGGATATTTTTCACCTTCTCCCTTACCGTATAGCTTTTCATAGGGCAAAAGCTGTAGATTCAGATAACTGTTCAAGGCATCAGCATCAAAGTGCTTGGCACCGCTCAGGTCGAAATGTAACACAGGATGCTTCACCCAATCTTTCTCATAATCAGCAATGGCCAATCCCTCGAAAAGTTCCTTTCTTCCCTCAAAATAAGCCTGAAGGGTAGAGGCAAAGAGCGACTTTCCGAATCGCCTTGGACGACTCAGAAATATATACGACATTTTCTTTTCCCTGAAATCCACAATGTATTGGGTCTTATCTATATAGAGATAGCCATTCTCGCGGATTTTTTCAAAGGTCTGTATTCCTACAGGATATTTATTTACTATTTTTGCCATATTCTACGCACTTTACGTTTTGCGCTGCTAAGGTACGAAGAAAATCTGAATATACCAAGTTTTCTCCCTATTTTTTCCTGCAACATTCCCGTTGCAAGTAAAATCATAGCTTTTATTCGTATCTTTTTTGTAATTATATGGAAGGCTTTTGGGTCTTCAGCCCGTTCTTGAACCACATGTGAAAGTTCAAGACTTAACACTTTCTTTTGAATTTAGACGAAAGGAGTCAGATACTTACGCAGTGCAAAGATACGAATAATATTGAAAATACGCAAATTTATTTCCATGAAATATATGAAAATACGCAAATTCATATTGCAGAATTGTAGCAGTTCCCCAAAGTGGCCACAAAAATTGATTATTAATTATGTAGCAGCTCTCCAAAGTGGACACGAAAAATTGTCTCAATTGGTGTTTTTGCTCTATATTACGCTTTTAATTTAACAGCAAAAATAAATACACGGACAAATCGAATTTGTCCGTGTTATATTTTATTTACAGAAAGGGTGTCATATATATTGGCACCAATAAGGTCTGTCCATCTTTTTTAAAATCTTTCGTATATAACAGGTATCTTTTTTCGATTCTATCAGAGAACTTCAGGCAAAACTCATCTAGCGACTTGTGACTGTTATACCCTGAAGATTTCACTTCTATCGGATAAATCTTCTTGCCACGAGATAGCAAGAAATCTATCTCATAGTTCTTGTGACTCGTTGCATGGGGAAATGTGTAATAGAATAGTTTGTTTCCTGATGCGGTAAGCATTTGGGCAACGAGATTTTCATAGGCATACCCCATATCGCTACTCAGTTTATCGCTCAACAACTTTTCGTAAATAGTGTTCTCCGTATAGCCTTTATCCCAAAAAGCAAGTGTGACGAATAGCCCTGTGTCTCCAACAAACATTTTATAATAGTCTTCGTCACTATGTAATGAAAAACCAACATTGGGATCATTTGCGTGATAGGCGAAATTGACCACCATGCTGTCCTTCATGTCTGCCAAGACTCCCATGAGGTTCTTTCTGCCTGCATCATCCAATACGCTTGCTACCTGGTATCTGGCTGAATTTTTGTTTAATTCGGAAGGAATACTCTCGAATAACTTGGCAGCTCTTCCTGTTTTGTCAATTTTTCTAAAGTCGTCAAGATAAAGCTCTATGATTTCTCGCTTTACGGCATCTGTTTTACTCAGATTGTTGGTATCTAAGTACTCGTTTACGGCTTGTGGCATTCCGCCTACGAGCATATATAGACGAAGGTTGCGCATGGCTTCTCGATGCGCTGCTCCCAATGGAACTTTTGCATCGAAAAACTGCCTGAGAAGGGGAAATGTAGCAGTATCGCCCATTGCCCATCGAAATTCCTCGTAATCCATCGGATAGAGATCCAAACGTGTCTCTTCGCTTGGAATCAAAATGTTTTCTACATTCTTTTTGATGCTGATAAGAGAGCCTGTCTCTATGTAGTCGTATCTTCCGTCTGCTACTAGGTATTTGATGGCTTGCCGGGCTTGTGGGCACATTTGTACTTCATCGAAAATAATGGCAGATTTGCGTGGCTCCAAGATTACTTGGTAGATTGATTGGAGACGTAAAAATATGTAGTTCAAGTCCATGAGGTTGTCAAACAACTGTTTCACTTCCTTAGATGCTTGTGCGAAATCTATAAGGATATAGCTTTTGTATTCTTTTTCTGCAAAAGCTTTGGCTACCGTTGACTTTCCTACACGGCGTGCTCCTTTGAGCAAGAGAGCTGTGCTACCATTTCTCTCTAGCTTCCATTCGAGCATTTTGTCGTATACTTTTCTTTTAAATATTCTTTTTTTCATAACTTACTGATTTTGAATGCAAAGATACATATAAATTCCAAATCCCCCAAATGTTTTTTGTTAAAATGTTCCAAATCCCCTAAATGTTTTTACCAGAAACATTCCAAATTCCCCAAATGTTTTATATTTTATTTCCAAAAAGTGTCCTTTCTTGACAGCTCTCTTTTATTCATTAATGAGCTTGTGATGATGATAAAATTCAGCAAAATCAAGTTGAAAGTTTATTAATGAGGAGTTTTCTATAGAGGTGAAGAGTAGTTACCGTAGAATTTTGCAATTGTTAATTTCAAAGGTATATCGCAAAAGCACATCTTCAATGAAAAAAAATCAGTTACTTTGCCCTATCATTTTAATCATTATTCAAAATATTATGACAAGAGAAGAGTTAAATGCTGAAAAAAAGGAAAGGGCTGAAGCCAGAATCAATTCAGCTCTCCAAACATTTGCTGATATGATAATCGCCAGAATGGAGACTATTGAAGCGAGCAACTGGAAGAAAGGCTGGACTGATGGTGAAGCAATGATAGGACTACCTCAGAATGTTACAGGAAGAGTGTATACTGGCAGTAATGCTTTTTTGTGTCAGCTTCACACAATGAAAAAGAACTATAAGGTTCCGGTCTATTTTACCCATAAACAGATTAGAGATTTGGGAGCTCATCCGAAGAAAGGTGAGAAGAGTATACCTATTTTCAAGTGGGGACTCAGTATTTACAATCGTGAAAACGGCAAGAAAGCCACTTTGAAGGAATACGACAGCCTCCCAAAAGAAGAGCGGGATGAAAAATATAAGGTTATTCCTTATCTTAAAATCTTTAAAGAGTGGAATATTGACCAAACCAACCTGGAAGAGGTGAATAAGGAGAAATACGATGCCCTGCTGTCCAAGTTTGAGACCAAAGAGTTCAAAGACGATAAAGGTATGTACTGTAATGCCGCTATCGACCAGATGCTGGCTTCCCAATCCTGGGTCTGCCCTGTGGAATATAACCAACAGAACCCTAGTGCTCTTTACAACAAGAGCAAGGACTTGATTATAGTTCCTCGCAAAGACCAGTTTAAGATCAGTGATACGCCAGAAGAAATCTATAAGGATGGTGAAGAGTACTATTCCTCTCTTATTCACGAGATGGCACATTCCACAGGACATGAAAGCCGTTTGAACCGCTTAAACCCAGACGGAAAATTTGGCGGTTCGGAATATGCAAAGGAAGAGCTGGTTGCTGAACTTACGGCAGCCATGGTGGGCAGTGCCCTGGGCTTTGACAGCAGAATCCGTGACAACAACACCGCCTACATTAAGAGTTGGATGAGTGCTCTGAAAAAGGAGCCGAAGTTTCTACTGTCAGTCATGTCCGATGTCAATAAGGCTTCTACTATGGTAATCGAGCACATTGACGAACAGCGCGTGAAGCTGGGAGAAAAGGCTTTGCTTGAAGGTAACTTAGACGGCGAGGAAGAGCGTGAAAAGAATGAAAAGGAGATGGAAAACCTTTCCAATGAGAATCAAGAGAATGCTCAGTTAGGCAATACACAGACTTTTGCACCTTCGCAAGTTGAAACCGCCCAAAATACAGAGGCGGAACTACCAGAAGAACAGGAGGAAGTAGAGTTGAGCCAGCAGGAAAATTCCGAAGCCGAAGTAAAGGAATCAGCTATAAATGAAAATCCTGTATTTTCTGAAGAGGACACTCTTTCCGGTAAGAAATACTTCACCATCCTGATGAACAGCTTCACCGATGGCGAGCATGAAGGTCATTCAGCTTTGGAAATCAAAAGCATCTCCGAGCTAAGAGATTACTTTAAGGATAATTCTTACGTTAATAAGTGGATGAATAGTGCAAGCAATCGAGAACTCATCGAAGCTGGAGCAGACAAGCTTCCAAACCTTCGATATTCTCATCAAGAAGGCAGAACACTTCACGACATGAACAAATCCTATGATCATCTCATTTCTCAATATGCAGAAGTCAGGGCAATGCGTACCAAGTTGCTATTCAGTACTGCTGTTGAAAACAAAAAGGAAAAAATAGATATTCTGGATCATCAAATCAAGCAAATGGCTCATCGTGTTGAACAGGCGCAAGCCATCTTTAATGACTATGGAGTAAATATTAGCAAGGTTTATGGCAACAGATACTTTGAAGATGAGCATAAGTTTATTCCTAGAGCAGAATACACTGCAAGTATCTCTCAGGGGCAAGCAGTAACTTCTGAAAGATCAAATGACGAGAGTTATTGTTACTCTTTTGCCCGGTTCGAGTCTTCTGAGCGCACCAAGGCATTTGATAGTTATCGTGAAAGCGGTGACCATGAAGCACTGCTTCATCTGGCAGAAATCATGGATGTGAACAACCTCATTGAATTGAATAAAGTGCGAAAGAATGCACCAAAAACTTCTGATGACAAAGTTCTTGTTGAAAACAGTGCTTATGCTGTAACCTATAACCAGCAGAATAGTACATACGATCTTTTGCGCAAAATTGAAAAGGAAAAGGTTCTGGAACTGATTGGCGACATCAACGACAACGATGAAATCAAAGCATCTTCTGATGACGTGCAGAAGTTGGCTTACGAGGATGCAGCTCAGCAGATGGCAGAGTTTGCAGAGCATGAGCCACGTTTTCTGACCATGCCAAACAGAGAAGTACTAGACTTTCAGTATAACGCAGAAAGCAACCAGATAGAAGTTGGCAAGATGACCTCTGAAGGCATGGACTTACAGTATACATTCGACTACGATTTGTCGAGCAGTCCGGAGCATAATCTGTCCATTGCCCATGATGACCTTGCTGGTCTGGATGAATTTCGGATGCTGAGCGAAGAAGAGATTGAACAGAGAGAAAAGACAGCTCTCAGATGGCGAATCACAGACAATAAGCTGGAGATGCCGTCGGGAGATGTCCTTACGGTGGAGTATGACAAAGAGAAAGATACACTCAACGTAGCCTATACTACCGAGGACGGAAAGCCGGAAATTTATAGTACAAAGTATAATCACGAAGGAAGCACTACGAAAAATGTGGGCGACCTTTGGCAAAATTTCGCAAACATGAAGCAATATCAATCAACCAAAGAGGCTTCCCCTGAAAAAGAAAACAAGGAAAAAGCTTCTGTCACCCAGGAGAAGAAGGGTGATGTTTATTATTATTCATACGCCTACTTGCAATCAACAGATGATACGCAGGAATTTGACGATTTGCAGAAGAAGGGCGATTACAAGCAGATTCTTCAGCAAGCCCAGATGTATGACCAGGGCGATGCGATGGAGCAGAGTAAGACCTTCAAAAATGCCAAAAAGTATGGCAGTGATGATATCCTCGATGAGGATGACCATTATGCAGTGGTTTACAATAATGGAAATGGAGGAACCTATGAACTCATGCGTAAGGAGACAAAAGAAGAGGTTCTTGACAATATTGACCGCTATGGTTTAGAACAGGATGCCTCTGAGGATGTTAAAAAGGTAGCCTATGAGAGTGTTGCCAAGCAGTTTTCCGAGATCAAGGCTCAGCTACCAGCTTTCACCATGCCTAACAATGATGTCCTCTACTTCCAGTATAACCAGGAGAAAAATCAGGTAGAAGTGGGGCATGTTACCAATATAGGTTTGATGAAAGAATATACTTTCGACTATGATGTCAATCAGACACTTGATGCCAATCTGGAAACCATCAATGAAAGCCTCCAGGAGAATGAGGAATACCAGGCTATAGAAGAAGACGAGGAAGAAGCCGAGTCTCTGGACGAAGACAACCAGGTAGATGTTCCTCGTGAAGACAGCAATATCGAGACTGATGTTGCAGGTTTGGCAAATCAGTTTGCAGCTGAAGGTATGCCGATGGAGGAGGCAGAACAGAAAGCCAAGTCCATTGCCGAGGAACAGCAGCACCAGGAGTATCATGATGAAGAGAAGCAGAAGGATGCCGAGCAGAAACGACAGCAGAAGAAGCAAGAGGAGCAGGCAAAGAAAGAAGAGGAGAAAAAGCCAGTAAACCATGCAGCCCTGCTCTTTGCTGCCCTCGGTCTTGCTTCCGAGAAAAATGGAGTCTGGATGAACCGTGCCCAGCGTCAGCCGGCTGAGTTTATCCATTCCCATACCCCTGTTACTGCCTATAACAGCATCATGATGACGCTCAACACAGATGCCAACAAGTATAAGACCAACGTCTATACTTTCTATAAATCGGCAGCAGAAAATAATTTGCCGGTAAAAAGAAATGAGGAGAGTTTGAGATTTAATTGGGTAAACTGGGACTACCAGAACGTGATGAACCATGATGATATCATCACCCAGAAGAAATACGACACGCTCTCTGATGAAGAGAAGAGTTTCTATGCCAAACATGCATCAAGAGTGGTGGAACATATCTATAATGTCGACCAGACCATTATGAATGCTAAGGATCACGAAGCCTATGGCAATTTGGTGAAGACAAAGGGCGCTCCATTCGTGAAGGCAGAAGAGAAAACTATATCAGTGTTACAGCAGTATAACGACTATCAGAAAAAATATCCTGATATGGTGATTCCGGTCAAGAGGAGAGATTCCTATGAAATCTATGGGGAAAAAGCCTCAGAAGTGGCTAAAATTCTCAACTTAGAAGTTGAAAAAAAGAAGATGGATGGAAAGGAAGTGGCTTTTATCTCCTTCCCTCGCCAGCATCTTGACACGTATCTTCCTAAAATTATCCGGGCAGGTAATCGCGTAGCCTTCTTTGATAGTCCGAAGGAAAAAAAGGTAAGCGTTCCTGTGCAGGATCATACTGCCATTCTGAACAAAGCCTACTCCACCGCCAAGGCTGTTGCCGACCAGAGCGGCATGAAGTATGAACGTAAAATGGTTGTCCAGGATGCCAAATACGAAAAGGAGGATGACAAAATCGTTGTCAGTGGCATGAGTGAGAAAACAGCCGATGAGAATCATGCCACCCTGTATAAGGCAAATGATATCTACCGGGCTGTAGTTGCCGCTGTAGGCTCAGAAAACCGTCTTGACCGTTCCGGCAGAAACAGTTTCCTTCCGGAAGACGATGCCAAGCATGAGAAGTTGGTACAGGAGTTGGCTGCAGGAGTGCTGATGACACGACAAGGACTTCCAGCCATCCTTTCCAAGGAAAGTGAAAAACTGGTTCCTTACTGGCAGCGAGAACTGACAGAGAATCCGAAGATGTTGGGAGTGTTAGAGCGTGATGTGAACAATGCGGTAGAAACCATCGATAGCATCCTTGCAAAGCGAGAGGTGGACTATAAGAAAATCCGTGGACAGATGCCGGGAAAAATTCTCACCGAGAATCCTGAGCGTTTCAGCGTCAGTTCCTCTTTGGCAAAGCTTCCATCTATGGAAACCAAGGAAATGGTTGTTGTATTGGATAAGAAACATAAAACAGCAGATATCATCCTGCCAGCTGGAGCTTCCCTTCAGGTAAACAATGAAGTACCGGGAATGAGCAAGAAGAGAATCCTTACTGCCCTCGGTAAAATGGGAGTAAAGGAAGTGAGCTTCTATAATGCCGGTGGTGGATTGAGCCTTCATGAGCCAAACGACTATTACAAGGGCAAAGAGGTGACTGTCAGTAAACTGAAACAATATGAATTGCTCACCCAACAAACAGTTGACTTGAAGGACAAGCTTGCTCCAAAGAAGGAAGTAAAGATTACCACTTTCGAGGCTTTGCCGGACGATATGGGACGCTATGCTTTCTTTATCAAGGCTGAAAACGAGCCGTCCTTTGCCGTATATCCAAACAAAGAGCATGTCAACCAGTTCTATTCCACCTTGAAGAGTGAGAACAGGGTAGTTGTTCACAACGCTCTGGCTAAGAAGTATTACGAGCTGGGAACCAAGCATCCGGATGCCAGGGTGGATGTCATAACCCCTAGAAAGGTAGATATCGGCGATGCCAAGATTGAGCGTATCTGTATTACGGCAAAACGCTATGACCCGAAGCAACACATTATCTTTGCCACCGTGAATGAAGAACGTATGCATGCACCGGTTTCCAAGGCACAGTGGAACAAAATGTGGCTTTCTGAAGATATGAGTGACTATAAGCAACGCCTGGCAGCCGTTATCTTTGAGCCTTTCATCAAGAAAGAAGTGAAGAATGATGTCCAGCAACAAGCCTCTGTGAAAACAGAAGAAACAGTAAAGCAGGACTCCCCTGCCCCAGAACAGGAGCAGGAAGAACAGGTAGAACAAACTTCCCATAGGGGGCGAGGAATACATTAATATATAAGAGTGCGCCTTCCGGCACACTCTTTAAACGCTAAAGAAGAATGTCACAACAGAACTTTTATGAGAAATATGCCCAGTTGGCAATAGACCAGCAGATTAAATACGGCATTCCTGCCTCTATCACCCTGCAGCAGATGGCATTGGAAAGCGGTCATGGCAAATCCGACCTGGCAGCCAACTACAATAATTATTTCGGTGTGAAAGCCGGTAGCAGCTGGAAAGGTCCCACCGTCATGAAGGTGGATGACCACAGTTATCCGGAAGCATTCAGGGTTTATGGCAGTGTAGAGGAGAGCGTGGAGAACCATTCTAAAGTACTGATGGCTTCACGTTACAGAAACTGTTTCAAATACTCTTCTACCGACTATCAGAACTGGGCTGTCCAAATCAGGGCAGCCGGTTATGCCTCAGACAAGACCTATGCCCAGAAGCTCATCAAGCTTATCGGTGAGAACCAGTTATACAAATATGACCAGATGGCATTGGAGCAAGCCCGGCAGCAAGGCGTAGAGATTGGATATATGAGGAACGGCAAAGCCCCTTCCACTCCAACCTCTACCCCTTCCAAGCAGTTGCTGAATCCTCTTCAGGGAAATTGGGCATTGCCGATAGACCTAGCCCAAGTGAAGGTAACAGGACAGTTCCATGAAACACGTACTGGTCATCTGCATGGTGGACTGGATCTGTCAACCCAGGGAAAGTATTTCCCGGTGGCTGCAACGGAAGATAATGGAAAAGTGGTTGCCGTCCAACATAATAATGGTGCTGCCGGCAATATGGTAACGGTGGAATATAACCGACAGGATGGTACCAACATACGTGCTACCTATATGCATCTGAGCCAGATAGACGTGAAGAAGGGAGATATCGTGAATGCCGGTCAGCAGTTGGGCATATCAGGAAATACAGGAAGAAGTAGCGGACCCCATCTGCATTTTGAAACCAGTGTCCAGAATCAGAATGGAGAGTGGGAGAAGTTCGATCCGAAGAACTATCTAGCAGAGATGGAGGTAAGAAGCGGCATCACCACTTCACTGGATAGAAACGGCAAAGACTATCTTACAGAAGCACGTAACAGTATGGCATTGAATAATCAGCCTTCACAGCAGACGAACCAACTGCAAGACAGCAATATGGCACTTCTGGCTTCCATCACTAATTCCAACGACCCTACGGAATGGTTGAGCTATATGATGCAGCAGAATGGTGAAACGCCAGGTAGCGGTCAGGATATCATCTCCAGCCTGATTTCTTCCCTTTTCTCTGCCGCTCTCACTCTGGGCTTGAAGATGAGAAGCGAAGAACAAGCCGAAGCCGAAGAACTGGCTCTCAGCAAAGCGGCAAAGGTAGAAGAGACAGAAGAAAACAATGTAGTGAAGATGAGCCGAAGCGACGTACAGAAAATACAGGCAAATGCCAGTATGATGTTCGATGCAGAAAGTCCAGAACAGGGTCAGCAGCAGAGCCAGCGTCTTGCTTAACAGAAAATTTATTCGATAACAAATAAACAAAAAATTATGATCAAGTGTAATGTAACAACCTGTGGAGTGATTACCAGTTCCGCAGAAGAGAAAACAAGTAAGGAAGGTGAAAAGTTCATTTCATTTTCCATGATGATACCTTTTGAAGGTAAGGACGGAACAGTAAAGGAGCAGTATATCTCTGTTTCAGCACCAGGTGATGCCCAAAGTGCAGCCAACTATTCTGCCGGAAGAAGAGTAACCGTTTCCGGTGTGCTTCATATCAGAAAGCACGACAGCAGCACCTATTTGAATCTCCGTACAGACGCAAATATTGAGTTCAATGAGTCCACCACGCCAGACCGCCTTGTGGGCAGTATGGAGTTCAGAGGCAAGATTTCGAAGAAAGGTATCAAGGATTTCAACAGCAAGAAGGGTAAGTCTATGCAGTCATTCTCAGCCTTCTCTTCTGATAAAAATGGCGAGAACTATGAGTTTACCTGGGTAAGTTTCATCAACCTCTCTCCTATCCATGAAGCGTATCTGGCAGCAGATAAATATGTAGAGGTACATGGCGATCTCCAGCTAGACGTGTTCAAGGGAGAGTTGCAACTGGAATGCAAGGTAAAGAGCATAGCACCTTGGGAACTGAATAAGACGGCAGAAGCAAATGCAGAGCAGCAGCCATCTTAAACACTCCCTACTCCGTGTATTTTATGTGTTTGCAGTATTGGCAGTAGGTGTTTTAGGCATCTTGCATCTGCTGTTCAGGCATCACAAGTAATCATTCAAAGAGAGATAGCATGAAACTTTCAGGCTATTTCTCTTTACTTATGAAAATTATGGAAAAGGAAAAACAAAATTTGGTAAGCCGTTTCCTGCAGGGATGGGGACAGCTTTTTGGTGGCAGTAAAAATGCGCCGCAGCCCAAACCATTCCCTGGAGACCGTTTCTTCTACCCAGAGGAATTAGCGTATCTTTCAAAGACAGGCGAGCCTCTTTCCCAAATAGAAAAATGGGCGGTAGAAGCTGGCAAAAAGGCTTACATAGAAAGCTTTGGCTCTACAGCAAGACCCGGTTTCAATCATGTGCAGTGGCAAGGCGGCATCATGAGCAGCTATGTCAAGGGGCTTCCGGTAGCAGACAATGAAACCGAACAGGTAGCTAAATTGAAGGAGTTGAAGGCACAGAACTATATCCTGCCGGACAAACAGTTGGATATTATCAGAAAGTATGAGGCAAGAGACATTCTTGACAGATACTTCAAGACCAACAATGGGAATATCTACCATGTAGAAGGTTTAGAGACTGGCGATAAAGAAGAGCCAACACTCTCATTGATAAAATATACTCTAGATGATATCTTCGGGAAGAAAGAGAGCATCAACTTTGAAAAGTTCAAAAACGATATTCAGACTGTCTTTCATCCTTTATCCAGTAGAGAAGAAGCTGCTTTTAATGATAGGCTTGCGGATGCCAGGGAAGCTAAAATTCAGTATGATATGATCGGACGTACCGTCTTTGAATCTCCGATAGCTATCACAGAAGGGAAAATACCTATTGAGCAGCAGAAGGCGTATGGATTGGAAAATGGCATGTTCATACCTAAATCATGGGAAATCCTTTATGGTGGAACCAAAATTGTTGTTAAGGGACAATCTGACACTAATGAGGATAAAACCCTAACCATCGACTATATGAATGCCTGCAACTATAAGGCATTACTGGATGTAATATATGATGGCGTGTACAGACAGCGTGACAGCAAACTGTCTGCAGCTCTGGTTGAAACATTGGGAAACAAACTTCCCAATGGAGAAGCCTTCTACAAGACACCTCGTAGTATTGCCCTATTCCATACAGACAAGGGTGTTGACATTGACAGCATACTGGTGGATAAGCAAGGGGAAATGTTTGCCCTGTCAAGCAATCATCATGTAGAACTCAGCCAGGATGATCTTCAGAAGATGAAGAACAGCCTTGTTATCAATGGTATCATTGAGCAAAAGGAATTAGAGAAGGAACTTATTGTTCCCTTGATGAAAGATTATGTGGAATCCCTGACCATAGCAGATGACATCCATTCCGGTAATATCGATAAACTTCCTGCCAATACAAGAATCAAGAGCCTTTGCAGACAAGAATGGCAGTTAGAACAGGCGTATAATCAATATGCAAATCATCCGGCAGATGAAGACTTTGCCAACCAGTATAAGGCAGAATGGAATGCTGCATCTCTCATCTATACTCTTGAACTGAAACGCCTGGTGGATGCCTATAGAATCAATCCCGGAAAGATTGATTTGGAGAAGAAGGCACGCTTTGACCGTTTGCACAAGCTTCTTCATTTTACCCCAAAGCCATTAAGAATGGAACAGAATCATTCCTTGGACGCTAGTAACAATAAGGTAGCTAAGGAAGAACAACGTCCAGCTAATGATGAACAGTTAAAAAGCAAGAAGGAAGTTGAAACACATATCCACCCTGCTGAGACTCCTGCTGCAGTTGCCGAAGAAAAGGTTAATATTGAAGACACAGAAGTTTCTGATTCAGAGGGATATGGTCGTTGGCATACTCCAGATATAAAGCAAAGAGAAGTCTATCTCCAATATGGTAAGCTGCTGGCAGAGAAACTGGCTTTGCAGCAAACCTACGAGAAGCTTCCTCTTACCAACAACAGAAGGAGTCTGCCAACCACCCTTGATAAAAAAGAGTATCAGGGAATCCATGCCTTTGTTCTTGCCCTCAACACGGAGAAGAACGGCTTCTTTATGCCGGTATACCTGACAGAAGAGGACTTGAAGAGTAAGAAACTCCTTGTCAAAAAGGACGCCAGCAGCTTTCCTCTCATCGAGAAGCGTGGAATCGTGAACGTCTATAATATAGAACAGACCAACTATGCCTTCCGCTATCCGCAGGAGTATGCTTCCCTGAAGAACGAGCTGCTTTCCGAGGAACAGGAGAATCAGAAGGAAAACCGGCTCCCTCGTCTGTTGCAGCCTGATAGATGGAGTTCTGCTATTGTCCAGGACGGTAAGCCAAACCTGGCATCCTACAACAGCAAAGAGGATGTCATTCATATTGGCAGCCAGGACCAGTATGATAAGGAAGATGATTTCTATAGAGATTTGGCAGAAGGACTCATCCGCAGTACAAGACAGAAAGAAGCCCGGAATACCAAATACAATGCTTTGGTAAAGGAAGAGCTGATTTCCCTTGTAGGAGCCAATATGCTCGGACAGGAAAACCGTTTCAACGTTACCGTTCCACAGCAGAGTGCTATCTGGAAGAAGAGACTGCGCAATGACCCGGATTATGCAAGAGATGTTTTGGTCTCAGCAAGTATCTCACAGGCATTGGTAGAATCACGCATATCAGGTATAAAACCACAGCTAGGTAATGAGATCGATATGCGCTCAGCCACGCCCATCAATATCGACTCCGATGGAAATGGAATAGTGGATAGCCAGGAAAATCTTGTTGCAGATCAGAAACAGGGCAGCAATGAAAACCAGGAACAGCAGGCTGAAGATTCCGCCAGCCACCATGTCAGGCATGGCAGACGATAAGTAAAAAGATAAGGTGGGGAAAATCCTCACCTTAGCATATAATTTAACACAATAAACAGTTATGAAAACATTAATTAGTAAGACATTTATTTTGTATTTGTTTTGTCTATGTATTACATCATGCAAGTCAATTTGTTATCAGGTTTACGATGTTGACTATGATGATAACATGAAACTACAAGACAGTTGTATCGTATATGAAAATGAAGATTGTAAGGTAATGTATAATCTTTGGTCGGAAAATGGACTTGTGAAGTTTGCCATTTTCAATAAGACTAACAGTGATATCTTTGTGGATATGACACAGAGTATCTTTTCATTGAACGAACTGGCAAATGAATATTATAAGAGTCGTACATGGTATAAAAACATAAGTTCCTGCCAAACTACAATCACAGCTAATACAATGGGAAGTGGTCTGTGGGGAAACAGAATGTATCTATGTAATGTAGATGGTGTTGGAGTTTCTAGCGGTATATCCATGAAAGAAAATGAAATTGAGTGTGTTCCATCTAAAAAATATAAATTATTCGGTGTCTACTCGGTGTCTCCATCTTTGATGAGCACACATGATTATGATAAGGATTATCCAACAAAGACCATCCTATTAGGTTCATACACGAGATATAACTCGCCCTATACATTCACCAATCGCATCGTTTACGGATTTTCCAAAGATGAAGCTGTAAAAAAGCATATCGAAAATGAATTCTGGGTAAGCAACATAACCAATTATCCAGAGAAGGAAGCTGTAGAATATATAAAAGTGGAAAAGCCAGGTTATCGTGTGCCATCTTATACAAAAATCAAACGCTTGAAAATAGGCATGCCGAACAAGTTTTATGTCGTAAATAAATATGAACGGAAAACTTTACTAGAATAGTGTTTTATATAAAAAGGTGAGGGAGACCTCACCTTATGACAAAAACCACAAAACTATTTACCTAGTTTCTAAACGAGAAAACTGATATTTCGCAATGAACCATCTTCCCAGACAACCCATTGCTTTCCCAAAAATATAATTGACATTTTTCAAAAAACTAAAACAATTAAACCATGCTGCAAAGTTACCCATATTTTCAGTAAAACAAGGGCATGATTTCGATATATCTTTGAAATTAACGTTTTCAAAACCTCAATAATTTTCGTGAGGGGTGTGGAGAAAGTTCGGAAACAGACATAATTGGTTCGGAAAGAGGTTCGGAAAGAAAAACAAAAAGTTCGCAAAGAAGTATGGAAACAAAGGATTGCTCATCATATCTGCTGTTATTTGCATCACCGCACGTCTGATAGCAATTTCAATCTTTTCTATCTCATTGAACATGAGTAGTCTCAGTTTCTTATCAAAACGATAAAGCATCATCACTTTCTTGAAGGATGAACCTTCCTTGTATAAATGTGCTGTCTTGGGCATTTTCAACAAAGGATACATATAAGCAGACAATCTGTAATAACCAATATTGTCAAGGTACTGTATGGCTTTGTTTCTATCAAAAATCTGTAAACCTCGTGAATCAAGCAAATTAACGAGATTTTCTGAAGATTCAAACCGTTTTGTAAAGGGGTATAAGATTTGCCATGTTCAAATGTGTATAAACAAAAAAACGCCTCGCACGATTTGAGCATTGTTAAGAGGCTTGGCGAGGACTGACGCTGCAAAGATACGAATAATTATTGAAATCACAAACTTTTTAACAAGAAAATTCACAAAAAGTGGATTACTTTGATATATTTAATTATGTTAAATCTCTCCTTAAAATCATACTTTGCGCTTGCAAAACTAGTTGGAAGAGTAAGGCAAATCAATTAAAACATTAACATAATGTTCCCTTACCTTCAAGAGATAAGGGAACTCGAAATAAACATATATTATAATAAAAAGAGGATTATTACCCCAAAATATCAATCGTGGCATTGGAAATCAGCGTTTCCATGTTCTGTAATGTTGGTGAAGCCAGCTTGAAAGATGTGCCACCGATGGACCCGCAAATGAAATCTATTGCCAACCACCATTTCTCAACAGTAACGTCATCAGTATCTGTTTCTTCCGCACAAAGATGCCTGTCATCAGAAGTTGGATTTTTGTATCTCCACAAAGCAATTTTTGCTGCAGTGGTATTGTCAGCAAGAAGAGAATTGGTCATTTCGACATCTTGCTTCCAATTTTCGTAAACTTCTATCGAGCTTTGAGAAATAGCAGGAGTAGCCTCTTCTTCCATTTCATTCTCCTCTTCCATTTCCAACATCGCAACGCAATCATCTTCATCCAGGTATCTGGAGGCAGACTCTTCACTGTCTTCCAGACCATGGTCTTGAAGATAACTGTTGTAAGCATCCAACATTTCCTGAGAATGATGCTTTACATACTGCTGATCTGTTATCTGATGAGAGAAGTAAAGTTCATTGATTTCTTCTTCTCCTAAAAAACCATTTAATTCCATATTTTACAATTTTAATTAAACATGCATGCCTTTACCTGCTTTCACCTTCTGTAAGATAGCATCCTGTTCTACACACATTTCCTCGGTATATTCATCTTCCGGAACATAGGAAAGCATACCTTTGTCTTCTCTTGTCCAACAGCCATATATACCAAAGTTGTATTTGTCAAACGCCAAAATACCATCACGCTCTTTCTGCCAAGCCTGAGCATCCCCATTGACACTGAGAATACCAGTTTCCTCGTTAAGGTCAATTCCAATAGAAAGCATCTGATCATCTTTCTCCAGTGTAACTACCTCTCCATTTTCAAGTTTCAGAATATGATCCTCGTCCATACCCATATTGTTGGCAAGCAGCGACAGGTTATTGTCAACAAGATTACTCTTCACAGAAATAATGGAGTTGGTTGCACTATCGAGCTGTACATAGTTCCAGCTGTTGTCGGATGGAAGTATAACTTTGAGAACCTTACCCCTTTCCAAAGCCTCTTTCTGTTTCCCGGGAAAATATTCCAGATTGCCCTGGTTCTTAACTGGCAAGAACATCGGATGAACCTGTTCACCCTCTTTGATCAAGCGGATGCGAGCAAAATCCTTGTGAATGACACCATCCCCATCAACTTGCTCTATAGGAAGCAAAGGTGTACGCATGCCCCCCAACAGCTTATTCATGATAGGCTCAGGAAGGTCATCTATCATTTCCTGAGTAAGCCCGAACTTCCTCAACTCCTCGTAAGGAATTTCATTTTCTTCAATTCTTTGTATATTCATATAGTCCAATATTTAAAATTTTTGGCAAAGATACAAAATAGCTAATTGCTGAACATTCAAAATTCAATATACCTTTGAAATTAACAATTTTAAAAGCCATAAGCATTTTCCCAAACACCCTTTCCAAAACCACCGAAGGGTTTTGCAAACGTTAATTTCAAAGGTATATCGTGTTTAAATATAAGGTGTAGATGAAAAGCATTACTTTTGCATTTTGAATATAAGATACAAAAAGTAACAGACAATGATCAGATATGTAATACTATCATTATGCCTTCTATGCTTCATGCCCAAAAGCATGGCACAGGGAAAGAAAGAATCCAGGGAATACTGGATAGATAAGTATCTCAGCGTCAGTTTTCCTCTGCAAAATATCAAGGTTAATTCCTTCTATGGAAGCAGAGTCGATCCTTTCACTGGAAAATGCAAACAGCATAAAGGCTTGGATTTAAGAGCCCGGTACGAAGAAGTACTGTCTATGTTTGATGGCAGCGTGAAGAGTACCGGCTATGACAAGGGTTCGGGAAAGTATGTCGTTCTACAGCATGGCAACTGGACTATCAGCTATTGCCATCTATCAGAGATTTGGGTAACATCCCAGCAAAAACTCCTGGCAGGAGATCCTGTTGGCATTAGCGGAACCACCGGAAGAAGTACCGGACCCCATCTTCATATCAGTTGCAGGTTGAAAGGACAACTGGAAGACCCCTACAATCTACTGCTGTATGTAAGAGAAACGAAAGCCAGGGCTATCAAAGCCCTCAGAGTAGAGGGAAACAACCTATTTACTCCAGCTGAGTTCATAGAACACTATGCGGCAGCAGCAATGCAGCAACAGCGAAAATATGGCATTCCATCTTCCGTTATCCTAGCTCAGATGGCACTTGAAAGCAAGTGGGGAAACAGCAACCTGGCACAGGTGGGCTATAACTTCTTCGGTATCAAAGCCAACCAGAACTGGCTGAACAGCGGTCTCCCCTATAGCATTCACGATGATGACCGCCCCAATGAGAAGTTCTGCAACTTCCTGTCACCGGAAGAAAGCATCGAATATCACTCTCGCCTGCTGATGAGTGATAGATATGCAAGGTGCTGGAGATATAAGCCCACCGACTACCACAACTGGCTCTTGTCTATCAAGGCAGCCGGTTATGCCACACGCAAGGATTATGTAAAGGTGTGCGAGCGTATCATCCGGCAGCATAAACTGTATCTCTATGACCAGCAAGCAGAAAGAATGTGAATACAACAAAAGAAAATAAAACAATAAAAGATAAAGAAATGAAGAAATTAACGTTTTTATTGGCAACCTTCCTCATGGCAAGCTATGCCAATGCACAAGTAGTTTTCGGAGAGAATGAAAAGGAGTATGTAAAAAGTACCTCATTCTCCAGTGGTAGACAGCCAAAGAAAGATGCAAAGCCTTATCTTTCGGGACAGGAGAAGTTCAAACTCTCAGCCGTTGGCGACAACTGGTTTGGCAGCTTAAAGGCAGGCATGTCAACTTTCACCGGTGCTCCTGTAGGATGTACCGATTTCTTTGGTCATACACGCCCAACGATGCTTGTCAGTTTCGGTAAATGGCATTCACGTTTCTTTGGAACCCGGTTGGTTTATCAGGGTTTCACCTTCACCAATGCCGAGAACAATGCTATGAACTATCAGAACTATCATGGAGATCTGATGCTGAATCTCTCCAGTTTCGTGCGTAGCAGCTACAATCCTCTTCCAAGATGGGATTTCGCTCTCTATTTGGGAGCTGGTGCTATCAAGAACACCACCATTCATAACGCACCTTTTGCCGTCAGTCATGGTTTTCTTTGCAGCTACCGAGCAACCAAGCGCCTCCATGTAACAGCCGAGATGGGTGGAACCAGTACCTTTCAGAGGTTTGACGGCATAGGCAAGGACAAGCATTTTGGCGACAATATCCTTCACGCATCCCTGGGTGTTACCATCGGTATCGGCAAACAGGGCTTTGACCGAAAGCCGGTTCTTGAAGTGTTGGGTGATGACGGTAATCAAACCAGTCTTCTGTATGACGCCAGCCAATTCCCTAAAAATGATTTTGAAGGACTTAAGAGTTTGAAGGAAAGAATGAGCAAGGAAGACAATGGCTCTTTGGCATCTACCGGTATTCAACTGGATGCCCCGATTCTGTTCTTCTTCAAGATCAATACCACCACCCTCATCGACAAGCAGCAGCTGGTGAACATTAAGGAGATTGCAAAAGCCGTAAATGAAAACGATCTTCGAATCAACATCTATGGAGCCGCCGACAGCAAGACCGGAACACCGAAGCACAACCAGAAGCTCAGTGTTCGCAGAGCCAAATATATTGCCAAACTGTTGATGAAGGCAGGTGTTGACAAGAGTAAGATGCGTGGTTTCAGCAAGGGCGGTATCAATATCTACAAGCCATATACCGCAAACCGCCATACATGCGTCATTGTCTATAAGGAACAGCAGTAACATTTAAAGCAAATTGTCATGACTATCATACGTAAAAATACCAATCCACGGGCAACCGACGTTGCTCCCCAGCTTCAAAGTGTATTGCATGCCAATGGTATGCAAGCCCATATCTCATTGTCAGAGACTGGCACCTACCAGCTCGTAACCCTCTCACACAACTCTTCCCAACCTCGTTATTATGACCTGAGCGAGAAGCAGTTGGATGCCTTAGTCAATGGTGGCACGAATGCCTGGAACAAAAACGCATACAACACCTTTGTTTCCATTGTGAAAGACGATTATTATATTCCTGGTTCCTGGGTGGCAGCCAAAAATGCCAATTCTCCGGTAAATCACGGTTTGTGGGGACACACTATCATGGATGGAGAATACGGCTACCGAGACCCACGATTTCGTCCGTTTGCTGGTCCGGGATTTGGAAAATTTGACAATTCACTTCTTGGCTTCCTCTTCGGTGGTGACAGATATCACATCAGAAGAGTTGAGGGGAGACCTTACTTTGCTAACAGCGCACCTGTTGTGATAGAACGTCCTGATGGCAGACTGAAACCCGGTGAGCTGAAATCGGGCAGTTATGGTTTCTATGATAAGGGAAATCAGAAAAAGGATGCTCTCTCCAATCTAGAAGTGGATGTCAAGCCTAGGGTTCTGGAGCGACCAAAAGGCAAAGCCTTGCCTCTGAAGGACTATATCAATGGTTACAGTACCCTTCTGACCTTTAGCGGTGCAGGTTTTGCAGAGGTACTTTCATCCCATGGTATTGTGGTTGATAAAGACAAGAAGACCCTCACCATCAAGTCAGACGGCGTAAACAAAAATCTGGAATATACTCTTACCGACGAAGAACTCAATACCATACTGAATGATAAGTTGAGATTTACAGATACCAGAGGCAAGAAAAAGCATGTTCACAACAAGAATGCCCCTAACATCAGTGAGCGTCTTGATGTTATCAATAAGGTTATCGCAAATGACTTTGCCGACAAGATAACAGTTGACCATCTTCAAAGCAAAGACTATATCAACATCAAGTTGAAGCCGGAAGCAGCAGCTTCGCTTGGTCTGCTAGAAACACAGGCTAATGCATATAACAAGAATATTGATACTTTGGACCTTGATATGAGGGAAATGCGCCAGGACTACAGGACTGGCTTTGTAGACAAGTGGAACTCTATTGGTGTTGTGGACGGACGAACCCTTTCAGAGGATAACGGTTTCTATCTTCCTATGAATAAAGGAAGAAGAGTTGCCGTTGGTGAGATACAAGCCTACCCTACCAATGATGGTACCAAGACATCTTATCGCATGACAGCAGTCATCAACAATCAGGTGATGAGTCATGAAATTTCCAAGGATGATTATATCAAGTTCATCAACTATGATAACGAACACCGTTTGCAGCTCTTTGACAAGGTTTTCGATGAAGTGAAAATTAAGAGTGCATCCAACGGCAAGTTGGAAGACAATACTCGTTCATCATATCTTGACGAAGCAAAAGATGTTGTCAGACTTGAAGGTGATTACAGCCTGGTAAGCAGCAAAAGTTCCGCAGCCATTACCGGTGCTATGGCATGGAAGGATAATATCTCAGGCGATTATACCATCAATGTGAGAACCAACAAGGATGCCGGTATGTGGTCTTTCAAGATTATGGAAGATCAGTATACAAAGTTCAAGTACGCAACTAATGAGGAGCGTGCCCAACTGCTTACCTCCCTGCTTCCTCTTACAGATGAAAATAAGGAGAAGATGAAGGTCGTAGAATCAGCTTCTTTGTATAGAGGTGGCTATGTAAAAGGACAGAATGCAAATGTTTCAGCATCCTTGGAGAAGGTCTTGCAGGATTTGGAGAAAGCCGGAATAGGCTATAAAATCGTCAATAACCGTGACCTTCCGGAGCAGGAACGCTTTCGGGTCCTTAAAGAAAGTGTACAGAAGTTGCAGGAAAAAGCCAACAAGTCCGGAGCCAAGATAGCCATCCCTTCCGATTCAGAACTTTGGCAAATGATTAAGGAGCATCCTCACACGCAGGTTCCTGACCAGCAGCAGGAATCAAAGTTGAAGTCAGCAGAGCAAAAGCAGTACAATCTTAACGACCTTCGAGAGCAGACTAAGATCAACCTTCTTGGCGATGCCTACGTGAATGGAGAGTCCCTTGAAAATCTGAAAGCCAGCAAAAAGTGGACTCGAAGCGGCGAACATGGACGTGATACTCAGGTAGGAGATATCGTAGTGGAGAAACTGAAGGATGCCAAAGGACAGGAAATAGAAGGCAAATACAAGATGACAGCTGTCATCGATGGCAATGTCTTCTCCCATGAAATTACGGAAAAGCAATACAACAAGTTTATGACCGTAAACAACCTCCAGCGAATGAAGCTCTTTGACAAGATCTTTCCAGAGGTCGAAATGAAGACGAAGCCAGAAAACCGCTTCAACCTTGGAGCAGCCCTTCTTGCTGCCGTAACAACAGGCGTGGGAGTCATGGCAATTGCATCAGAGCCTCGTCCGCATCACAGTCCTGTGGTGTTTGAAAGCGGACCAGTTTTCTCAAAGCCTGGTGTTGTTTCTGCTGCTGAAGTTTCAGCATCCATTTACGAGTCTATGAACAATGGGCCAGCACCATCAGAAGGTTATGGCTTAGGAAGATAACAGATTTCATTTCTAACAGAAAAGATATATGAACGATACAGTACATATCTTTAGAACAGTAACGTTACGTCCTCATTGGTTTCAGTATGTCATCAATGAGTTCGTAGCGTTGTGTTTCTTTTTTGGCAGCATCTGGGTATGGGAATTTTGCAGTTTCCAATACCACGAGTTGGCAAAATACGTTGGCATAGCTTTATTCCTCTATCTGCTGTTCAAATTGATATATCTGGCAAGGATGGAATATGTGATAACAGGGGAACAGATTATCATCATGCATGGTGTTCTGTCTCATTCAACCGATTACGTCGAGTTGTACAGAGTAGTAGACTACCAGCAGCACAGAAGTCTCCCGCAGCAGATTTTCGGACTGAAGACCGTAACCATCTTCTCTGGTGACCGGAATAATTCGAAGCTGGATATGATAGGCATTAAAGCCAACAACAATATTGTTGCCGACATAAGGATGAGAGTAGAATTTAATAAACGACACAAGAGTATCTATGAGATTACAAACAGAAATTAGGAGAACATGTTTTTCTCTGTTATTTTTTTTAGGTGCAGTTTCATGCTTCGGACAAAGCGTCACCCAATCCAATCCTCTGGAATATGCAGCTATCGGTGAGGGAGAATCACGCATCAATGAAATCATCGGTAAGCAGAATGATATATTGGACACTTTAAGCGTGCTTCATGGTGGAATTGTTGTTGCAGAAACAAAAATGAAAAAGTGGGAGCAGAAGTATAACAGCTATCTGAAAACAACCCAAGGGTATGCAGATGCCATCAAAGCTGGTTGTACCCTCTATATGCAAGGCATGCAGACGCTTACAGCCTTATGGGAAATCAATACAGCCTGTAAGATCAATCCGCAAGGTATCGCTGCTTCTGTTTCCATGAATACAATTTATGCCGAAACAGCTGTAAAACTTGTCAAGACGTATCGCATTTTGAAGTCGGTTGTAGCCAAAGGCGGTGAAGGTAACATGCTCAAAGGCTCAGAACGTACAAAGATTCTGTGGCAGCTGAGTACCGAGTTGGAACAGCTTAACAGGAAATTTCGAAGCCTGGCATTGAGCATCAGCTTATATACTTTCGAAGATGTATGGAACAAAGCCATTGCCGGAAAGATAGAAAAGAGCAACAAAATACTAGCTAAGGAGGCACTGAGCCGTCAAAAGCGAGCCATGAAAGTAGTTGCCAGGTTCTACCGGGAGAGACAATCACATAAAACATGGGGGTGGTAATGATGAAACATTTTAAAATAATCAGATATATCTTCCTACTGATGGCTTTAATCCTGGCTCCTGTATCATCAAGTGCCATTGGTGTTGCAGAAGACCTGGTAAGAGCAGGTATGTTCAAGACTTTCGCAACATCTGCCACAAAAGCCCTCAAAGCATCCGATGCCGTACTTACCGTGAATGTAGGAGAACACATGATGTCTAAGGAAGAAATCGATAAGGTGGTGAAATTCCAGACCCAGTTCAACAACTATCTCACCAACTTTGACAACATCCTTACCTATGCTGCAGAAATCTACGCTATCTATTATGAAGTGGATCAGACAGGTAGAAACCTCAGTGAACTGAAATCAGTGGCACTCTCCTCTCCTACCAACATCATAGCCGTAGCCCTTTTGAGGTCAAGGAACTACATTTATAAAGATGTCGTAGAAAACGGAGTACAGATAGCTTTGGATATTGAGAAACTTCTTCCTTTAAAGAAGGACAAAGAGAAAAATGCAAAGATGTCAGAGAAAGAACGACTGGAATGCATCGGTAACGTCAGGAAGAGTTTAAGGGAAATGAACAGGAAGATCAGAAAGATGAATCTTCTTCTTCGCTATACAACTCTGATGGACTGTTGGTATGACCTGAAAGGACAATACTACAGACCCAAAAGTATGCATGCCATCTGTAAGAGTTGTCAGAGGCGATGGGCAAACAATGCCTCAAAATGGAAACGAAAATAATTTAAAATGGAAGAATCAAAAGAATTACAAGGATTATATACCATATTTAGAGCGACAATTTACATTTCATTGTTGCTTGAATTTTTCATGTATGCATTGGATCCAATCTCCTTAGATTTCCTTGGGGGATTGATTACCAATCTACACTCACGCTTACAATTACTGTCAGTGTATCAGTTCCTGCCATACAGCAAAATGGTTACGGTTATGCTGGTCATCATCACCTGTATCGGTACCAAAAACAAAAAGCAATTAGAGTTTGATGCCCGAAAAATGTTTTTTTGGCCAATAACTCTAGGCTTGCTTTTTGTGATACTGTCAGTATTCATCTATAATTGGGACTGGCACAGCAGGATATGGCTTTTCAAGGCAAATGTCTGGGTATATATGCTCTTCTCCCTCATAGGTGTAGTTGCCATACATGTTGCCTTGGATAACGTTGCGAAGTATTTCAGAAACGGACTTATGAAAGACCGTTTCAATTTGGAGAATGAGAGCTTTGAACAGCCGGAAGACCTGGTAGAAAATAAATTCTCGGTCAATATACCGATGCGTTATTATTATGGTGGCAAATTCCGACACGGCTGGATAAACATCATCAATCCATTCAGAGGTACGTGGGTTGTGGGAACCCCAGGTTCCGGTAAGACCTTTTCCGTGATAGAACCTTATATCAGACAACATAGTGCAAAAGGGTTTGCCATGGTAGTATATGACTATAAGTTCCCTACCTTGGCAACAAAGTTGTTCTATCATTACAAAACCAACCAGAAAAAGGGTCTTATCCCTAAAGGATGCAAGTTCAATATCATCAACTTCGTGAATGTAGAGTATTCAAGAAGAGTCAATCCTATACAGCAGAAATATATTGCCAACTTAGCAGCAGCCCAGGAAACTGCAGAAACACTGATTGAGTCTCTTCAGAAGGGCCAGAAAGGAAGTGGTGGTGGTAGTGACCAGTTCTTCCAGACTTCTGCCACCAACTTCCTTGCAGCCTGTATTTATTTCTTCGTCAACTATGGGAAGAAACCATACGATGAGAACGGAAACGAGTTAGAGGCAGAATATGCACCAGTTGCAGGAACACCACACCAAAGGTTAACAGGTAAGGTTTTTGCCAAAGGACACAAGGATGACAATAACTTTGTTGTAGAGCCAGCCTACTGGAAAGGGCAATATTCAGATATGCCGCATGTACTTTCCTTCCTGAATCACAGCTATGAGGAAATTTTCGAAGTACTGATTACAGATCCAGAAGTATCTCCTCTCCTGGGTCCTTTCAAGACTGCCTACGAAAATGGAGCGATGGAGCAGTTGGAAGGTATGATTGGTACACTCCGTGTACAAACCTCACGTCTGGCAACCAAAGAGGCTTATTGGGTATTCAGTGGAGATGATTTCGACCTGAAAGTATCTGATCCTAAAAATCCAAGCTATCTGCTCATTGCCAATGATCCGGAAATGGAAAGTATCATTGGAGCCTTGAATGCTTTGATTCTTAACCGACTTGTTACCAGAGTAAACAGCGGACAGGGAAAAAACGTACCGGTAAGTATCATTGTCGATGAGCTTCCAACATTATATTTCCATAAGATTGACCGTCTTATAGGTACAGCTCGTAGTAATAAGGTTGCTGTAACGTTAGGATTCCAGGAACTTCCACAGCTGGAAGCAGATTATGGCAAGGTCGGTATGCAGAAGATTATCACAACCGTAGGTAATGTAGTGAGTGGTTCTGCCAGGGCCAAGGAAACCCTTGAATGGTTATCGGGCGATATTTTCGGAAAGGTAGTTCAGATGAAAAAAGGTATCACTATCGACAGAGATAAAACCTCCATTAATCTGAATGAGAATCTTGACAGTCTGGTTCCTGCATCTAAGATTTCCGACATGGCATCAGGTTGGCTCTGTGGTCAGACGGCACGAGATTTCACGATTACTAAAACTGGCAGAAAAGGTTCCATGGATATTCAGAAAGCAGAAGAGTTCAAGACAACGAAGTTCTTCTGTAAAACAAATTTTGATATGAATGAAATCAAGAAGGAAGAAGCTTCCTACGACAACTATCCACTGCCGAAGTTCTATAACTTCGGAACCTCTGATGCCAAGGAACGAACCCTTTATAAAAATTTCAACCGTATTGACAAGGAAGTGAATGAAATGATTACTCGCATACAGAAAGAGTTCCCTAAGCAGATAAAAAAAGCAAGTAAAAAATAAAAGAGTGCTTCATGTGTTCCCAAATATCTATAGATATACAACTACATTCTTGCCAAAGCGTTGCTTATATATATAATAAGGTGTAAATAACCCAAAAGCAACAAGAGTTACAAATAAAAAAGTTAGTATTATGGCTACAATAAAAGTAAAATTCAGAGCATCCTCGGTGCCGGGAAAGGAAGGCACATTGTATTATCACCTCATTCACCAGCGCAACCTGCGCTGGATCAGTACCGACTATCATGTCTTTCCAGAAGAGTGGAACGAAAAGAAGTCGGCTATCATTGTTTCTAACCGCAACAACAGACAGGCGCATCTGCAGCTCATCCAGTCGCAGATAGATTGGGAGATGAAGCAGATGCAACATATCATCCATGATAAGGAGATGGATGGCATCCCTTATACCATTGATGACATAGCTAAGGAGATACAGCAGCTGCCACCAAACAAGAGCGTCTTCACCTTCTTCCGCCAACAGATAGCCAAGAAGGAGCAGATGCAGTGCATTGGCACCCAGAGCAACTATACCAGTGCCGCCAACAGATTTATGGAGTTTCGTCATCACGAAGACCTCACCTTCTCTCAGATGACCAGCGAGATGATGGAAATGTATCAGGCATGGCTGTTCAACAGAGGTATCGGACAAAACACCGTGTCCTTCTATCTGCGAACCCTTCGCACACTCTACAACAAGGCAGTGGAAACAGGCCATGCGCCAGCCAAGGATATCTTTGCTCACGTGCAGACCGCTAACGTGAGAACTGCCAAACGAGCCATCTCTGTAAAGGATATTCGCAAGATAGAAAACCTGGACTTGCCAACAGGTTCCTCCCTTGACAAGGCACGAGACCTGTTCCTGCTCAGTTTCTATCTCCGAGGCATGGCATTCGTGGATATGGCGTTCCTGAAGAAGACAGACTTGAAATGTGGCTTGGTGAACTACAACCGTCGCAAGACCCACCAAAATCTCAATATCGAGTGGATGAAGCCGATGCAAGCCATCATCGACAAGTACGCCCAACAAACAAAAGAATCCCCTTACCTGCTACCCATCTTGACAGGCAGGGAATCCTCTCCATACACGGCATACCGCAAGGTGGAGCACAACACCAACTACAACCTGAAGAAAATCGGTGAGATGGTAGGCTTGAAGATACCTCTGACCACCTATGTGGCACGCCACACGTGGGCAAGCGTAGCCTTGCACATGAACATACCGATAGCCACCATCAGCGAGGGCATGGGACACAACTCCTACAAGACCACACAGATTTACTTGCAGTCACTAGACGTAGCAACCATCAATGAAGCCAACAAGCGGATTATAAGCAAAATCTTAAAAGAGTTGTAAATAAATCGTTATATTTACCCCTTTCCCAAATGATAGGGTAAAATGTTTAGCAAACTTCGCCCTTTCTTATGGTAAGAGATACAACTTGGTGCAAAAGTACAAAAAATAGTTGAATTACGTGTCAGATTTTATTATTTTCTGTATGTCACTCCCCAGATTTAACACAATTGTTTAGCAAATCTGCCTCGGAAGAACTCTCCAAATGGCAGATTTGCGGTCAATTCGGCTATTTTTGCTCTCTTACCATAAGAGTGTGCAACAAATGTAAGATAAAGATACATGTACAGAGGCTGCATGCCAAGCACTCATATTACGATTAAGATTATGCACAACAAGAACAAATGGACTAGGCTTCCACAACCATCATGTATGGTTGCAGCTGAGGACATAAAGTAGAGCAGAATTTATGAAACCGGATGGTACGAGTTCTTTTTCTACAGCCGACGAGAAACTTGTTTCTCCAAAGGGCAACCACGTTACTGAGCCAGACGTAAAGACTGGTTCAGAGGTAAAGAAGTGTCGTCAATCGGACGGAACCACATGGTCGTATCTCTTTATGCATCATAGCAAAGTGAAGAGCATGGAGGCACAGCTGATTAAAGACGACAGAACCTATTTTGTGCATAAAACCATACGGTATTTCAAGAAACAGGGCAAACATAGGGTGCAGCATCAGGAAGTGCCGACCGTCAGCGGTCTGGTCTTCTTCCAAGGTTTTCCAGAAGAAATACAAACCTATCTTGACAAGAATTTCCCTCGTACTTATTTGTGCAAGAACTGCAGCACAGGCAGAGTGGCAGAAATCAAAGATTCTCAGATGCAACCCTTCATGCGTATCGCGGAGACTTCACCTGAGCGCATCCGTTTCCTTCTCCACCCTTATCATTATTATGCTCGCAACCGCATTCTCCTCCGTATCACCACAGGTGAGATGGCAGGATTGGAAGGCTACATCATTCGTATTGACCGAGATCGCCGTCTGGTGATGGACATCGGTGGAATGAGTGTAGCAATCAGCGGTGTTCATGCCGAGCACTTTGAGGAAGTGGAGCAAAGCAAAACCTCAATCACTCATGAGAATATCTTCTATCAGCGCAACCTGCAGGAGCGGCAAGTACTGATAGACCGCTATTTCCATCCAGTGAAAGACAACAAGGAAGTGTCGTTGCAAGCAGAAAACATCGACTATCTGAGAAAATATGCCTTGGATGAAGTGGCACACAATCGCATTAGCTTCAATGACACATGGAACATCTATTCCTTCATCATTGAGGAGATTGGCTACTATTATTCACCATTCATAGAACAGTTCAAGGAACACCTCGACCCCATCATGCGTGAAGGAGGTAAGGTACTCCAAGAAATGGAACAGATTATCAAAAGTCCTCATATCAGTCCTAACGACAAGACCAGATATGAGAATGATTATCAAAGAATCTTTTCGCAATATGATTATCTGTTCTAAAGATTCATACATCATACCATGACCGATTTCGCAACTTTTGTAAATATTATCATCGACGAGCTTACGAAAGAAGGTAGAAAGCATACCGCTGAAACACGCAAGTATTCAGCCAATCGCCTATTGATGTTTATGGGCGACAACCCCACACCTATGGATAAATGGGACGAATCGTTTGTTCTGGACTACGAGACATGGCTGAAAACACAGGGGCTGTCGGCATCTACAACCGCTTTTTACCTGTCGCAATTGTGTGCATTCTATAAGCAAGCTGTAAAAAAAGGCAAAATACAAGGGCACGACATTTTTCGCCTGGTAAACAAGACTCCAGCGCCAAAACTTGCCGCCCAACAGTTTCCATCGATAGCCGAGTTGCGCTATTTGCAAACTCTCAATCTTAATAAGTCGCAGGATTTCGCACGAGACATGTTCCTGTTCTCACTTTATGCAAGAGGTATGAACTATGTGGATATGGCATATCTGAAGAAATCCAACGTTAAAGACGGAATGCTCACCTACATTTCCCATACATCAGACAACAATCCTGCAGTCACGATCAAATGGGACAAGGCAATGCAACAGATAGCAGACAAATATACCTCCGACACAGAGTATATGTTCCCTATCATCACCAAGGAAGGAAATGCCGATGAAACAGAACAAATAAAAAGAAGTCGCCATAATGTGGTGTACAACTTGCGTTCTATTGGCAAGCAATATAAATTCAGCGTCTCCCCCACCATCGCCATGACCAAGGACTTGTGGCGCAAGATTATGGATGAGGTGAGCGTGAGTGAGGTGATATAGACAAGAAATATCAAACTTATATTCTGCGTGATTTGCGTACCAACAGAAACAATATAATACAATGAATAAAGAAGAAAGAAATACCTTTCGAAAGGAAATGCTCGGTAAGCTAGAAGAACAATGGGCTAAGTCGAATAGCCCAAAAGACGATCTCTTCTATTACCACCCTTCCGAAGATAAAATAGTCTTATCTCATGCCCTGTTTTGGGTGATGACCCAAAACATAAAAGGTAAGGTAGGAAAGGAAAAGTACTTATTGCTTCTCCGCCAATATCAGGAAGAGATGCTCGAAGCCTACTTGACGGAATCAGAAGATTTCAAAGACCTGCTTCACTATTGCAACATCATGTACAATTTCCTTCCTATGTTGCTTCGGAGCACGTACGATTTCCATATTCACTTAGATGCTCGCAAGCTAGCCGCCATAACAATCGTCGCTGGCGGCTATGGTGGTGACATGTCCGAAGATCAGGCTTATGACCTTCTTGATGATATAGACTTCTATTATAATAAGGTGAAGTGCCGCAAGATAGAAAAACTCATGCCGGTATTGAGCAAACTGGTGATAGAAGAACAAAAGTTCCTTTAGCTTGTGTTGAAAATGCTTTCAACACATATAATTTTAAAAGAATGAAGTATGTCTGCAATATTAAATGGTAATTTTGCAGCCAAATCTCAGCCAAGTATGATATTAAGCTTATGATGAGCAAGTATATAAATAAGTCAGACTTGTTAATGAGTGCCGCAGAGGATATCAACAATGATATTAATAAATGCTATTTCCTTGTTGTTCCTCATAGCGCTTATTATAGTTGTTTTCTTTTTATGGAGCATCTTTGTTACAAGGTGTTTGCTGTCAAGAATGAGAATGAGATAAAAAGCAGTGTTGATTCGACACAGCATGGATCTCATGAAATTATGATAACATACGTTCATAATAAGATGATACAGTCTTGTACTTCTATAGAGGATAAGCATAAGGCTATGGATTTTGCCAGCAAAATAGGACAGTTGAAAAAGTTAAGAATAAAAGCTGACTATAAAGAAGAGGATATAACTTATACGCATAGTTGTAAAGCATTAGAGTTAGCTAAGGAAGTTAGAAGTATCTTAAAAGATTTTAAGTATGATAGCATTTGATTATCTGAAAGAGCAATTGACAGAATTCGTCAAAACTTTCAAAAATGTAAAAGTCAATTACGAATATGACCAATTGGCAAACTTACATACTATTGAAGTATTACCTCAGGTAGTGTTTGATAGCGATGAGTTTATTACATGGGAGTGTGATTTCTTTGAGCGTGCATATGATGCAATCCCTTACGAAGAGATTTCTTTTATTTCAGAAGATGCTTATGTGGGAATAGATCATATTGATTGGAGCATTCAAGGTTCAGATTATGAAGAAGATGATCTGATGTTGGATGATCACATTACGATAAATGTTTCTGCCGAGGAATTAGATACATATAAGGAACAAACAGTTGATTTTAATACGTTGTCACCAGAATCCTATGATACTTGTATCGCAGATGAATTCGAATCTCTTGACCTGGCTTATACAAGTAAAGAGTATAAGGATAATATCGTGTTAGATAGCAAAGAAATAGTAATGTCATTTGATGACACTTTATTACAAGCAGCTTAAATATGATGGACAATATTAAGGAAAAGCAATCTGGATTTAAGGTAGAGAGTATTCTGCTCACAGAATCTAGTTTTATCCGCAAAGGAAAAATAAACTTTAGTGAATCGGAGCAGGAAGTATCTTTTGAAACAGGTGTAGGTTCAAAGGATAATACTGTAAACGTTAAGCTTACTACCACTGTAACGAATAAGCTTAAAGATGAAGAGCAATACAAGATCGTGGTATCTTTTGTTGGGGTTTTTAAGAGAACTGGTAATTCTCAAATATTGGACAATGAACAGTTTGGTAGAATTAATGGTGCAGCCATCATCTTCCCATTTGTTCGAGAGCACATTGCTAACATTGCATTAAAGGCAGGATTGGGAAGCATTATCCTTCCACCTGTCAACTTCACAAAGGTCAATAAAGATAAAACAAACAATAAATAGAACGATTCTCTATGGCTCAAGGAAAGAATGCTTATATACGCTACAAGGTATTAGATCGCTGTTTCCGTGATAGCAGAAGACGCTATTATATAGAAGACTTGGTAGAGGCATGTAATGAGGAGTTGAGTAATTATGATGGCTCGTCAGTATCAGAACGAACCATTCGTGATGACATCAGTTTTATGCAGCGTGAAGCAGGTGGTGGTATTCCTTTGGTGAAAAAGTATGATGGCCATAAAGCCTATTACATGTATTCTGATAGAAATTTCTCCATCATGGATCTTCCCATGAGCCAAAGTGAAGCGGAGATGTTGTCCGATACCATTCAGATGCTTTCCCGATTCAAGGGACTTCCAAATCAAGAATGGCTGAATGCCACATTGGTGCAGATGAAATCTACATTTAATATAGGTCAAGCCAAAGCATCCTACGTGAGTTTCTCACAAAATGAGGACTTGAAGGGATTGAAATATTTCACTCCTCTTTATGAAGCGATAGCATCCCAACAAGTGGTATCTTTAGAGTATCATCAGTTTGGTCGTCCATCTTATAACAGAATCATCCATCCCTATCAATTGCGCCAATATAATAATAGGTGGTTTTTGGTAGGTTGGGAGCCTGCAGTAGCAGCCAAGATACCGTTAGTTGTCATACCATTGGATAGAATTGACGATTATAAAATATTGGATAAAGAGCATTTCGTATCTTATCAAGGAGATATTGATGAATGTTTTAAGGATATTGTAGGTGTTTCGCTAAAGTTCAAGGAACCATGCCAGCACATCGTCTTCAAGGCCTATCATCCTACATCTTCTTATATAGAGACAAAGCCTATTCATCATTCACAGCGGGTAGTAGAACGATACGAAGAATATACTATCTTCTCTTTAGACTTGATACCGAATTATGAGTTCGAGACGATAATGATGTCTTATGCTGATAATTGTGAGATACTTGAACCCCAAGATTTGAAGGAAAGTCTTGTATGCCGAGCTAAAAATATCATAAAATATAACGCTGATATATAATTTCCGGAAACAATGAAGCAGGTCTGCAATGTTAAGAGGTACTTTTGCATCATAAATAATTAAAAAGTATTGATATGACAGTAAGTTCTTCTTTTTCAACGTTTCTTGATAATATCAAGGTTGATAATTACGAAAAGATTGGTAGTCGTTATAACGAAATTACCAAGAAGTTAAATAAAACATTTAGAGATACCGATTCTGAAACTGCAAATAGTTTGAGAGTTGGTTCGTATGGACGTTATACTGGTATAAAAGGTATCTCTGATTTGGATTTGTTGTATATCATGCCAAAGTCTAAATGGGATACATACAAAAATTCTCCAAAGACTTTGCTGGCTGATGTACGTGATGCCCTGCAAGAACGTTATCCCACTACAAATATCAAGTACGATCGTTTGGTGGTAGATGTGTTCTTTACAGATTTTACTTTTGAAGTTCAACCTGTTTTTGAAGAGGAGGGGGATGATGGATATACTAATTATAAATATCCTGATACTAAATACGGCTGTTATAAGATTACCAAGCCAAAACAAGAGCAGAATGCGATGACTGAGTTTAAAAGCAATCATGGTGGACACCATCGTTTGTTGTGCAAGATGACCAGGTCTTGGAAAAACAACATGGGTGTAGCTATGGGAGGTTTATTGGTAGATACGTTGGCATACAATTTCTTGAAAGACCGAGATGATTATGATTTCGCCTCATATTCAGATTTTGATGATATGTGCAAGGACTTCTTTGGGTTCCTTAAAGACCAACCTAAACAAGTCCACTATCAAGCGTTGGGCAGCAACCAGGATGTTAAGGTTAAACACCCATTTAGGAGTAAGGCGGGCAAAGCTTACGATAAAGCTAAGCAAGCAATAGCTGAGGAAACTGATGAGTCTAGAAACGATGCTTGGCGTGAAATCTTTGGCAAAGAGTTCCCAAAGGCAGAAGATAGTCTTACAGAAGCACGTTGCTATGCACAAACATATGATGATAATGAACAGTTTATCGAAGATAAGTATCCTGTCGATATATTGTATGACTTGAAAATAGATTGCAAGATAGAACGTAATGGGTTCAGACCAATATTTTTACGAGATTTGTTGTCACAGAAGAAATTGATACATCATGATTATACCTTGAAGTTTTATATAGATTCAACTGATGTACCAGGTGACTATATCGTAAAATGGAAGGTGAAGAATGTAGGTGACGAAGCAAAACGTCGTAATTGTTTGAGAGGTTTAATAGAAAACCCTAATCTTAGCAATAATGGTCGTAAAGAAACATCCAATTTCTTTGGTCCTCATTACGTAGAATGTTATATCATCAAGAATGGTGTGGTGGTTGCACGAGATAGAATATTGGTTCCTATAGAACATTAAAATGAAAGCGATTATGGATGAAGATAAGGTTATTAAACTTTTAGATTCTCAAATTCGAAATTCGTATGGCAATGTATTTTGGACTCATAAGATACACGAGAAGGATGCTGACATTTATAGATGCTGGAATAATTGGATAAAGATAGCTCAAATTGTATTGTCTGCTATTTCCACAACAGGTATAATCTTCATCTTGTTTGGTGTAAGTCAAAATACGCCATTACGAGATGGTCAGTATGATAGTGTTAGATGGGCAGCACTAATATCATCTGGTATATCCGCATTGTTAGTTATTGCCAATTCCTTGGCTAAAGGCTATGACTTGGGTGAACTTTCTGCATCTCATGGTGCGACTGCCTTGAAATTATTGGATTTGAGAGAGGAATATCTTTCTCTACTTTATGACATTAAGGCAAAAAGTATAAATGTGGAAGATATCCAAGAAAGACGAGACGAACTTAAAGAACGCACTTTATCTGTATATGCTAATGCACCTCGAACCACATCTAGAGGATATGGCAAGGCTTCAAAAGCTATAGAGAATGGAGAACCCTTCTTTTCAAAGGAGAGTTTGAATAAAATACTTCCGCAAAATTTACAAGAATAATATATAATATTATAAATTATGGCAAGTTTAAATATGGTAGGTCCGTTTCCTTTGAATGAAAAGGAAATCGACCAACAAATTAGAAAAGGTATCCCTGGCAATTATGCCTATGGGTTTTTAAATAAGGATGATAGGTTTGTGGTAGAATATGTAGGCCGCTCTGACCATAACTTAAATGAGCGAATAAGTCATGGTATTGGGCATTACAAGATGTTCAAGTTTAGTTATGCCAATGATGCAAAAGAAGCATTTGAGAAAGAATGCAGAAACTATCATGATTTTGGCGGCGATGATGGCATCTTAGATAATAAGGTGCATCCCGATAGACCAGAGAGAACAGAATATGATTGCCCCATCTGTAATATATTCGACAAGTAACCATAAATTTAGGAACAACTATGGCATTATCTTTATCAGCAGAACAGAAAAGCGTCTACGACATTTTCTATAATAATGTTCAGTATATAATACCAGATTACCAGCGTTCTTATTCTTGGGGATTTGACCAGTGCAACCAACTCTATCTTGACTTTATATCAGCCTTTGATGAGGATTGCGACTTCTTTATAGGAAACATCATTATAGCTAGAAGCTTGGATGAGAGGAAAAAACCTCAAGTAGTAGATGGACAGCAAAGACTTATCACCCTATGGCTTTTGTTGAAAGCTCTGAGTGTGCTTTGTCCAGGGTTGAAAATCAAAGAAAACTTTTTGGTTAATGTATCTGTAAGGCGAAATGAAGAAGACATTCTCAAAATTGAATCTGAGGTCTTTGAGACATCAGATAATGAAGACATAAAGCATATATATACATACGATAGCAAGGAATATTACAAGCGTTTATCAGAAGTCTGCAATTCTAAAGGGGAGATCAATGAATCAAAGTGTATTTCTAGGTTTGAATATGTTTCTTTGATGTTCTATCAGAATCTATGTAAAACAGCAGAAAGCAGATTGGAAGACTTTACCTCCTTCATATTAGACCATATATTTCTTCTTCCTATAGAATTGACTGGCGATAATATGGAAGTGGCAAGTAACAAAGCCTTGATCATTTTCGAGACAATCAATAATAGGGGAATGAGCCTTGAAAATGCTGACATATTCAAAGCAAAATTATACTATAGGTCAACCCTTAATAGGGAAGAGGGAATTTTCAAAAAGCTGTGGGCGGAGTTTAGACTATCTACTGAAGACCTAGGAATAAAGGTCGATGATGTTTTTAGGTATTATTCCCATATTATACGAGGTCGTGAAAATATAGTCACAAGTGAGAAAAACCTGCGAGATTTCTTCTTGTTGGATTCAGCATCTCCAATATTTAAGAATAACTATCAAGAAACTATGTCTGACCTTCTCCGAATTACCGAAATACTCCAATTGTTGCAAAAATTGGAAAGCTCCGATTCCGTTATAGGTCCATGGCTACAAATTCTCGATGCCTATACCAATAGTTATCCACGCTATGCCGTAGTCAACTATTTGTTTGTAAATAGAGCATTCACAAATGAAGATTTCTTGATATTCTTGAAAAAAGTTATACGATATGCATACAGTTTAGGAGCCACAACAAATGTTAAGTTCGAGGTATATAAGATAATAGGCAAGACTTATATGCAGCTACCAATAGATGAATATTTTATATGGGAGCCAATAGAAAACTTTAACCAATATCGTATGCTTCGCAAGGGCTATTCCCTACTATACTACTATTTAAGTGGTGGAAGTTTTATGCCTCGGTTTTGGTATGACAAGTTAATGGCAAATAGTGATAGGGTGATGTTGCAAGCCCTAGGATGGACTGATGAACAAATAGATGATGGTCTAAAATCAATAGCAAATACGATAGTTGTGGATATTCCCATCAAGCGTAAACCTCTGGTAGAGAAATTTGGTTATTATCAAGAGAGTGGCTTGAAGCATCCTTCATCCGTTTTTTATGAGAGCGTATGTAGATTTGGAGATTTTGAGTCATATCGCAATCATTATAACAAAGTTTTGAATTCATTTTTCTTTGAAGCCGATGAAAAAGATAAAATTGAAAAACTTTAAGGCATTTGAGAGTGAAATAGAATTGAAAAATCCGCAAGCTAAAAACATCCTCTTGTTTGGTGAGAATGGATCTGGAAAATCTTCAATTTATGAAGCTCTTAGATATGTGTTTTATCAGGAAGAGATAGAGAAGGTAGATACTTTACTGCCTCTTCCTGACCAAAGAGCAAAGATAGACTCTATTAGGTCTAATCTTACTAATCAGCATTCAGCCTTGCCTTTTTCCATAGAGTTGAATGGTAAGTCTGTAGGAAGTTTCCCAAAAACAGATTATCAAGTATTTATGCTTACTCGTTTTGATAAGTCTAAATCTTTAAGCCTGGCTTTACTTCTTGATAATGGAAATATTCCAATTTCAGACAAGGAAAAATTCCTTTCAGACAACTGGGAAATTATCAAGGATAATGTAAATGTAGAGTTAAGAGATTGTTTTTCTGAACCTCTTTCTATAGGAATAGGCGATGAAAGGTCTAGGTATCCTGTTACTATCATTAATACCGATACAGGTTTGTCACGAGTAAGTGACTTGGACAAGTATTTCAATGAAGCAGCTATCAATCTTGTTCAGTTGTTGATTTGGTTCAGTGCTGTTCAGCTGGCAATTGACCCAGCCAAGAAAAAATTGATAGTTCTAGATGATTTTATTACTAGTCTAGATGCAGCGAACAGAGCTTATATGATGCGATATGTGTTGAAAACCTTTAGTGAAGCCCAATTAATCATTTTGACTCATGACTACAGCTTATTCAATATTACAATATTTCTTATAGACCATGTTCTAAGAACCTCTAATGAATGGGTTCAATATAAGCTATATATCATAGGCACAGAACATCGCTTAGCAACAGCAGGCAAGATAGAAATAAAAGATTTAAGATATAGTCTAAGGCATGCAACAAACTATGATTCTATAGGTAACGATGTAAGAAAATGCTTTGAGCAAAGATTATATGATTTAGCTGCAGAGTTGTCAATAGGCCGATTGGAAACCACCAAGAATATCATTGAATGTTTAGGACAAGGTAAAAATGTTTACTTCAAACCACGCACCAACCTTAGTGAACTAGTAGAAGCTATTGAAACATTATTACCAACAATTACAGATGTGAGAACTAGAGCTGTTTTTCAAGCAAAGATTAATGAATATAAGGTATCTGTTCGAGATGCTACACTTATGAAAGATACAGTTAACTTACTTAAGTTTTACCAGAAGATAACTATGCATCCAATGTCACATGGAACCCTAGGAATACCTCATTTTGGCAGGAAGGATGTTGAGGAATCAATAAAACTTTTGGAACAGCTGGATAAATGTGTGACAAGTATCTTGGATGGTAAGGTTTAGTTTTATGAATAATTATACCGATATACAAATCATAATCATGGCTGGCGGCGTAGGTAGCCGCTTCTGGCCTATGTCAACCCCCGATTGCCCAAAGCAGTTCATTGATGTGATGGGAGTCGGCCGTTCCCTTATACAATTGACAGTAGATAGATTGAAGCCAATCTGTCCTGTCGAGAACATGTGGGTAGTGACAAACGAGAAATACATTCGCATTGTCAAGGAGCAAATCC